>Ga0209233_1000096_pt1 | contig 303482 bp, 257 predicted proteins | sample AraplaCL_Cvi_mCL_FD_184269 | JGI IMG/M metagenome (GOLD analysis project Ga0209233, IMG submission 184269) | Arabidopsis root microbial communities from the University of North Carolina, USA - plate scrape CL_Cvi_mCL (SPAdes) (version 2) | ecosystem: Host-associated > Plants > Roots >... | reverse complement strand
TCGCCGGCCTGCGGCCGCCCTTGACGGCATCGGCCTTGTTTCTTCCATCAAGTTCCTCTGACAAGCTCAGAGCGGAGATTTTTTGGGCCTATTGACTCCGGCGGCGAAATGGCAACCCTCCCCTACTGTCGCAGGGGAGGGGGCAAATCGTGGCGAGCCATGGAGCAATAACGCTTAAGTTAGCGCCATTGGTCACTGATAGGACATTGTAAACGTGGCGGTACCGCAGACTTGACCCGCGCCGATGGGCGAGCCGGTGGCGTAATACTGCGCGTAGTAGGTGAGGTTGAGCGTGCCGTTGGGCGAGTTGCCAACCGACTGCGCGGTATTGAATTGCACGGGTTGCTGATTGCTTTGCAGCAACTGGATGCCGACGTTCGCCGCCGGCGAGCCGGCAGCGCACGATGCCGACGGCATGATGACACCGGTTGCCGCGGCGGGATTGGCGGTGCTCATGGTCATGTACAGCGCCCAGCCCGATGGGCAGGTGTACTGAATGTTGAAAGCCTTTTGGCCAGCCACGGAGCCAGTGGTTGGCAATGCGTTGCTGACTATCGTTGGTAACGTAACGCTGAGAGTGCTCGAGCCCGCAGTGACATTGCAGGTGCTCATGGATACGGTTATGGCATTTAGCGTCACGGTGGCGAAGGCGACCGAAGCGCTGCTGTACGTGGTGGTCGAGCCATATCCCGGCGGATTGGCGGGTACGACATCGGAATCGAAAAGCTGGAGCAGTTGGATGCTGCTTATGGTTCCCGGACTCACCGGTCCGATTTTGACCAACTGGGCGGTAAATTTCGCTGCGACCGGGTTTGGAGTGCAACTTCCGGGATTGTTGCGCGTTCCACCTGCCGAAGTGCAGTTGCTGGTTTGTACTGCCCATCCGGTTGTGCCGTCAGGGCCGTTGCTGCCGCTGCTGGCCTGGGTAGGCGTCGCTGTGAGCAGCACGTCGATGCCCGGCACATCGGTTTGAAACATGATGCCCTTTCCAGTTGGAGAGGCACTTGTTGAATCGATCGCGGCAAGTTGGCCTGCCAGTACCGTGAAATCGTCGTAATAGTTCGGCGTTGCCACGAAGGCGGTATAGCAGTTGACATTCACTGTTACGGACGCGGCATTGCCAATCAGTCCGTTGGGAGTGCCCGGCGCAATGCTGATGGTCGATGGCAGGGGAATGGCTGCACTGGTCGGGGATGCGCTGCATGCAGGAGCTTGCCCTCCGGCGACCTGGGCGGCCATGACCTGAGCACGTATGGTTTTGCCGCCTGATGCGGTGTTGATAACAAATGCTGGGCAGAGTGTGGGCGTTAGCAAGCCGGCAGCCAGCAATAGTGCCGCGAGTCGTCTTGTGAGATACGAGGCAAATGGCGCGTGTGTCATGTGCCGTCCCTCAAGGCGAGTGCGTTGGTGCTGGCTTTGTTGCATGTAACATTCATCTGCTCATAGCCCTTCGTCGCCTGCTTGTGCTTGCTCTTGGGCTCAAGCCGATAATCGAACGAGCACGACTGCGCCATCCCATTGTCATCCTGCCAGCGTGCGGTCAGGTGACCTGCCTGATCGACGCCGCGCAGAAGAATCTGCCCCGCCTGACCGACCACGCCCAGCGAGCTTCCTTTTTCGTTGAACACTTCCGCGCCGAACGGCAGCGCCCGGCCATCCTTCAAGCGAGCTTGCACGATGAGCGTGCGCCCATTTTCAGTCTTGAATTTCAGCATCACCACCGCGCCGGCATAGGGTACGACTTGCGCACTGGTGGCATCGAGTTGCACATCCAGCGGCAGCCCCTTGGGGTCGACCTGAATGGTGTTGAGCTGGTACGGCGTCAGGTACGGCACCACCGCATAACCGAAGTGATCGACGCGTGCGCCCGGGGCATTGGCCAAGCGAGCGCCGGCGGCGTTCGGCAAATACACGATGCCGACGGTGTCGCCGAGCGGCTGGCCGAACGTCACGCCGCCCGGATGGGCGATCACGGAGCCACTCATGTTCAACGATGCCTGCGAATAGCCGCTGCCGTCGCCGTAGCTGGCGTTGAACACCGCATACGGACTGCGATATCCCAGATTTACTGAGCCTGCATTGCCACCAGTATCGCTGCTGTGCGTCGCTGCGGCGCTGTAATTGAACTGGCTGTCGCTACCCAGCGTGCCGGTGAGCATCGCCTGGGCCTGTGAACCTGTCTGCTGATCATGATTGAGGTTCAGCGTAAAACTGGGCGAGCGCGTGTTGCGGCCCAGCGGTAGCGTGAAGCTCACGTAATAGGCATTGTCGTAGCGGCCCAGCGGATCCACGGAGCGCGTCGCGGAGATGCTGTAGGCGAGCTGGCGGAAGTGGTTGTTGTAGCCGACCTGGAATTGCGTATCGTTGCCGCGGCGGTTCCAATAATCGGCAGCGGAGACGTTGGCATAGATCGAACCGCCATGGCGTCCCAGCGGTTGGTTGAGCGACAGCGTGAAATTACTGCGCTGCCGTTGCACGCCCGTTGCCGTGATGATCGGATTGGTGGTGAACGCGCTGCCGGTGAGTGCGGCCTGTTGCGCCGGCGTGAGCACGCTCTGCACCGGCACGCCATCGATGGTTGGTACGACGGGTTGCGTGACGACGTTGAAGGCATCGATGCCATGGCGAGCATCATTGCGAGCTTCTTCGGCCTGGGTCAGGCTGAGAAATCCGCCCGTGGAATAGCGGTAGGTGGCGACTGACAGCGTCGTCTGTGTCGACGGAATGATCTTGCTGTAGGTCAGGCGCATGCTCTGGCCCGACTGGGTCGAATAGCCAGGGATATGCGCGTTGGCCTGGGTGACGTCCATCGCGAACGCGCCATAGCGAGTATTGATCGCAGCGCCTGCCAGCAGTGCGCCGTAGCCTTGCGATCCGGCAATGCCGGCGTATCCCGTCAACAGGTTGTTGAAGCCATGCTGTACCGTGGCCTGAAGCACGGCGGGCTTGTCGTGGATCGTGGCGTCGCGCAGCTGGCCGACGGCGATATCGAAACGGGTGATGCCGGGACGCAGCAACTGCGCTACCGAGGCATAAGGCACCGAGAAACTGCTTACATGGCCATCGGCTTCCGTGACAGTCACCTGCAGGTTGCCGCCATAACCGGTCGGGTAGAGGTCGCTGAGCAGGAACGGGCCGGGCGAGACGGTGGTTTCGTAGATCACCACGCCGTTCTGCCGCACGGTGATCTTGGCATTGGTTTGCGCAACGCCGCGCACCACGGGCGCATAGCCTTGCAGCGATTGCGGCAACATGCGGTCGTCGGTACCCAGCTGTATGCCGCGAATGCCGTAGCTGTCGAATACTGCGCCATCGGTAAAGCTGTCGCCGATGGTCAGGTTTGCGCGTAGCGACGACAGGTCACGTTGCACGTAGGTATTGATGTTCTGCCACTGGCGGCGGGACGGCGAGCCGGCGGACGCCGATTGCCAGTTGAGGGTGCCGTCTTCGCGGAAATGCCAGGGGCCGAGATTAAGGCCGCTATTGAGCCCCAGATACGAGGTGGTCTGCGTCTGGCCGCGGTTGCTGCTTCGATAGGTGTTGAAGTTGTAGTTCAACAGAGCGGCCGGCACGCCGGCGTCCCAGTATTCGGGATTGACATAGCCGCGCGCCACCTGGCCCAGGTAGGCCTGCGGCACGGTCACATCGATGCGCAGCTGCGTCATGTCGAAGGTGATGGTTGCGCCCGTGATCAGGCTTTCCATGCTCACGCAGGCCTTGGGGTCGCTCAGGCTCGCAATGGTTTCAGCCGATAGCTTCGCGGGGTGCAAGCCGAGCTGATCCAGCAACTTCCGGTCGATGCACGGTGTGGCGCTGACATTGGCGGAAGGGGCGGCGAACCGCACGTCGCTACGGCCAACCCAGACATTGTTGAGGTAGACGTCTGCGCTGTAGCTGCCAGGAAGCACGGGATTGCCATGCTCGAAACGGGACAGGTCGGTAGTGTTCTGTCCGGCCCCGGCAAGCAGGCTGCGGTCGAAATCGGCATAGCCGCCACTGGCGCTGGCGTCCGCACCGCTGGCAGCGGCCGGAGCGGCAGAAACGTTCGTCCAACTGCTCAGCGCAGCCGCGATGCCCGCGCACAGCAAAATCTGGCGACACACACCATGTCTGGACACATGCGATGTGCGCCGCCGCTGCATCACGGCAAGAGGCTGCCCTTGAAGGAAGCCGTCGCGCCGTAATCGTTGACGATGTCATAGGCAACCGACGTACCTGCTGCCGGCATGGTCGTCAGTTCCTTCACTTTCAGCCGCAGCGAACCGAGCGGATCGACCATGCCGATGTCGCCGCTGTACGACTTGCCGCCGATATTCAAGGACAGTTTGACGATGGTGACGTGGTAGGGCGTGGGATTGCGCACTTCCAGCGCATAGCCCTTGCCGTCGGGGACGGCCTTCCAGGTTACTTGTCCGGGCGCCGTTTGAGCGTTGCCGGGCAGATGGGCTGGGCGGTAAAAAAGTTTCAGCCGCGAGCGGATCGCGAACTGCAGGAGATTCTTGCCAGCGGATTCTGCAGCGCTGGGCTTGGGCGGTATTTCCAGAACGTTGAGCCAGAACAGCGACTCGCGGTCAGTGGGCAACTGCGCAGGCGTGGAAATGATGCGCAGGTCCTGGTCCTTGTGCGCCTCCATGCGGAACAGCGGCGGCGTGATCAGGAACGGCACGCTGACCTTGTCCGGCGTGGACTTGGGGTCGCCGTTGTCGATCCAGGCCTCGACCAAGGCCGGATGGGGGTTGTCGTTGGTCAGCCGTACGGTGACCTCGCCATCCTCGGCTGGAAACACCACGCGCGTGCCGGCAATCAGGACGCTGGCATTCGCTGCACCGGTAAAAAGGCACGTGGCTAGCAGGACCACGCGGGCTGCGCGGAGGAAGGTGTTCATCGATGGGCTCTCGGGATTCAACCAGCGGCGAGGCATACAGGGCGAACGCTGCGGCGGCGGTTGCCGCACGCCGCAGCGTGCCGGTGCAGCATTTTTTTATTGATACTGGGTCGTGTAGGTGACGGTCGTGCTCACCAGGCCGGCCGAAGCCGCAGCCGTGGCGTAGTACTGCGCCTGGTAGTTCAGCGTCACGCCGCCGCTGGAGAGCGTGCCCACCGGCGAATTGTTGTTGTTGTTGAGGTTGATGACGGCGCCGGTGCCGCTGAGCAGCTGCACTTCGACATTGCCGGCAACCGTCTGCGGCGCGGTGGCGGAAGCAATGTTCTTGAGGTTGCCATCGGTGGCATTGATGTTGCTGCCGCCGAACTGTTCCTGCACGCTGGTCAGGTTCGGATCGCAACCGCTCACCTTGATGGTGAACGGGGTGTTGCCGGCCACGGCGCCCGCTGCGTTCAGGGCGGTGGTGAACACCACGGGCAGTTGCACGGTGTTGCTGGCGCTGCCGCCATTCACGCTGAATGCGCAGGTGTTGGCGACCACCTTGCCGGTGATGGTGATGGTGCCATCTGCGGCAGCCACCGAGGTGGAGAACAATGCTGCCGCGCCGAAGGTGGCGGCGAGGGCAGCGGACAGTACGATCTTCTTCATGCGGATTCCCTGTTTAACGTGTCGATGGGCTTTACAGCGTTCGGTAAAAAAATGCGGCGGGCCGGGCGTTTTCCCGCCCCCTTACGGGCAGGCCCACGCCTCGCGCAGCGATTCAGCAACATTCAGGCCAAAGCGTGACCCCTATCACATTGTCAGTGAAATCCGGCCTATTTCCTACACAACGCCTACACATTTCCAAAACATTTGCTGTTTTCTGTCGGGAAAAAGTGTGAACTGCGTCTCCTGACTGGGCGGGGTGCCGTCAAAAAGTGACGTGCAGTGTCAGCGGACAGGACGGCAATGGCGCCATTTGTAAAGTGTGCTTGACACGGACGGGCTGCTGCCCGTAGGCTTTCTGTCAAGCATGCTTGACATGTGGCGGAGAGTCGTCACCGCGGGTGAAGGGCTTGCGCGCAGATGGACTCGTGCGGCGGACAGCGTGAAGGGGAGGGGTGATGCCAAGGTTTTCGTCGAAGCAATATCAATCGCGGGTGTTGGTCGCCATGGTGATCTACACCGCTTTCATGCTGCTTGTCTGGCCGTGGGTGGGCAAAACGCCAAGCGTGCCACTCAAGGCCCTGCTGGCGCTCGCGGCGACGCTGCCGGTGCTTTACGTCATTGCGCAAATGGCGCGGCTTATCCGCAACAGCGACGAACTGGAGCGCCACACGCACCTGGTTGCCTTGAGCACGGCGACGGCGGTGGTGGGCGCGCTGACGTTCATCGGTGGTTTTCTGGCCGCCGCGGGCGTGGTGAAGCTGGATGGTTCGACCTTGTTGCTGGTTTATCCCGCCGTGGTGCTTTGCTACGGCGCGGTCCGCTGGCGGCTGGTGCGCAGTTACGGGGGAAACGCCCTGTGCGAGGAGACCGGCATCCGGCCGTATCTGTACCTGGTGCTGTTTGGCGTGGTGCTGATAGCGGTCGCCTTGCTGTATCCGGGCCGGCTGGATGATGCGCGGCGGTCGTTTCTGTATGGCGCAGCGGCGGCGATGATCGCCTTTGGCGGCGTGCCCATGGCAAGGCTGTGGTACAGGCGCAAATACCGCCATGACTGATCGTGCCACGCTGGCATCCGAGAGGCCGCAGCAACCGCCCCCGGCATGAACAACCTCATACGCGAATTGCGCGGTGAACGTGGCTGGTCGCAAGCCGAGCTCGCGCAACAATTGGATGTATCGCGACAAACCATCAACGCCATCGAGACCGGCAAGTACGATCCGAGTCTGCCGCTGGCTTTCAAGATCGCACGCCTGTTCGGCATGCCGATCGAAATGATCTTTGCGCCCGGGGAGGAGTGAAGGAACCATGGCCTTGAAGGCAAGAACCGTTTTTCGCGTGATCGTCGCGGCGGCCGCGCTCGGTGTGCTGGCCTACCAGCATTGGCATCGGCGTGGCGAACAGGCCGCCGCCGACGCCGCGCAGGTTGTCCCGCCCGTCGAAACCAAGGAGCCCGTGCAGATGGCGCGCAGCTGGCGGCGCGGGTCGCTCACCTTTACCTCGTGCGAGCTTGGCCGCCCTGGCAGCGGCGCGCGTGCGCAGGCGTGGTGCAGCACGTTCGACGTGCCGGAAAATCGCGACGATCCGCACGGCCGCCACATCCGCCTGAAACTGGCGATCGCACGCAGCGATGCGCAAGTGCCCGAGCCGGACCTGGTCACCCTGCTGGCCGGCGGCCCCGGCGAGGCGGCCACCGAGGCGTGGGTGATCGAAGCGCCGGCCTTTGGCGAGGTGCGCAAGCACCACGACGTGCTGCTGCTGGACCAGCGCGGCACCGGCGGCTCCAATCCGCTGAGCTGCAAAAGTGCGGAGCAGGCTTCCGATCAACATGTGTTGAAGCTCGACCTGGACACGATGCGCAAGGATGTCGCCGCGTGCCTGGACGAAGTAAAGCAAAAGGCCGATCCGCGCTATTACACCACCACCATCGCGGTGCAGGACCTGGAAGACGTGCGCAAGGCGCTGGGTTCGCCGCAGCTGGATCTGGTCGGCGTGTCCTACGGCACGCGCATGGCGCAGCAATACATCAAGCATTACCCCAACAGCGTGCGCAGCGCGGTGCTGGATTCGGTAGTGCCGAACCAGGTCGTGCTGGGCGAGGATTTCGCCGGCAACCTGGACGATGCATTGAAGAAGGACTTCGCCTATTGCACCGTCGTGCCCGCCTGCAAGCAACGCTTTGGCGATTCGATGCAGACGCTGTATCAGTTGCGCGATGCGCTGCGCGCCAATCCGCACAAGGTCAGCTTCCGTGATCCGGAAACCTACGAAACAGTGGAGCGCCCGCTGAGCGAATTCTCGCTCGCCAGCGTGGTACGCATGTTCGCCTACCAGCCGGAAACGGCGGCGCTGCTGCCGTTGTCGATCAACGCTGCCGCGCATGGCGATGTCGGCCCCTTGCTTGGGCAGGCGAAGATATTGAGCGGCGATCTCAGCGGCGACATGAACAACGGCATGTCGATGAGCGTGATCTGCAGCGAGGATGCCGATCTGCTGCAGCCGCGGCTGCAAGACCAGAACACCATCCTCGGCAATCACCTCGTCGATGCCATCAAGGCGCAATGCGATGTGTGGCCGCATGGCGCGCGTCCCGACGATTTCCACGCGCCGCTGAAAAGCGGCAAGCCGATCCTGATGCTTTCCGGCGAGCTGGACCCGGTCACGCCGCCGCGTTACGGCCAGCAAATCCTGCCTGGCCTGTCGGACGCGCGGCAGCTGATTTTCAAGGGGCAGGGGCACTCGCTGCTGGGACGCGGCTGCATGCCGCAGCTGCTCGGCAAGTTCATCGACAAGCCCGATCCCAGGCAACTGGACGCCAGCTGCCTGGACAAGCTCGGCGAAACGCCGGCCTTCATCGACTTCAACGGAGCCTCGCCATGATCGAAGTGAAGGATCTGCACAAGCATTTCGGCGCCGTGAAAGCGGTGGATGGCGTGAGCTTCGTGGCGCGCGACGGCGAAATCACCGGCCTGCTTGGTCCCAACGGCGCCGGCAAGACGACCACCCTGCGCATGCTGTACACGCTGATGCACCCGGATCGTGGCCAGGTGCTGATCGACGGCATCGACGTGGCGAAGGATGCGCTAGCGGTGCGCCGCCAACTCGGCGTGCTGCCGGATGCGCGCGGTCTGTACAAGCGGCTTACCGCACGCGAGAACATCGACTACTTCGCACGCCTGCAAGGCCTGGACGAAGCGCTGGTCCGCACGCGTCGCGAGCAACTGATCAAGGCGCTCGACATGGCCGATATTGCGGATCGCCGCACGGAAGGCTTCTCGCAAGGCCAGCGCGTGAAGACCGCCATTGCGCGCGCGCTGGTGCACGATCCGCGCAATGTGATCCTGGACGAACCCACCAACGGCCTGGACGTGATGGCCACGCGCAGCATGCGCCAGTTCATGCGCCAGCTGAAGCAAGAAGGGCGCTGCGTGCTGTTTTCCAGCCACATCATGCAGGAGGTGGCAGCGCTGTGCGATCGCATCGTGGTGATCGCGCACGGCCGCGTGGTGGCGGATGAAACCCCCGATGCGCTGCGCGCGCAGACCGGCGAAGCCAACCTGGAGGATGCCTTCGTGAAGATCATCGGCAGCGAGGAGGGCCTGGCGGCATGAACACCACGCTGACCGTCTTTCTCAAGGAAGTGAAGGAAAACCTGCGCGACCGGCGCACCATCATGAGCGCCTTGATCCTGGGGCCGCTGCTCGGCCCGATGATCTTCATCATGATCATGAACGTGGTGCTCACGCGCGAATTGAACAAGGCCGACCAGCCCATCAAGGTGCCGGTGATCGGTGCGCAATACGCGCCGAACCTGGTCAATGCACTCAAGCAGCAAGGCCTGGTGCCGCAGCCCGCCATGGCCGATCCGGAAGCGGCGGTGCACAACCGCGACGCCGACGTGGTGCTGCGCATACCCAAGGGTTTTGGCGATTCCTGGCGCAAGGGTGAAACCTCGCAGGTGGAGCTGATCTACGACTCCTCGCAGAGCGACACCGGCAGTTCGGTCGGGCGCGTGAAAGGCATGCTGGAAAGCTACAGCCGGCGCCAGGGCGCGATGCGCCTGGTGGCGCGCGGCCTTTCACCCGCCATGATGGCGCCGGTGGCGGTGGACGAACGCGACCAGTCCACGCCGCAATCGCGCGCCGGGCTGATGTTCGGCATGCTGCCGTACTTCTTCGTGCTGACCGTATTCATGGGCGGCATGTACCTGGCCATCGACCTCACCGCCGGCGAGCGCGAGCGGCAATCGCTGGAACCGCTGTTCGCCAACCCGGTGCCGCGCTGGAAGATCCTGCTCGGCAAGCTGGCGGCTACCTGCGCGTTCTCCCTCGTCAGCCTGCTGATCTGCGTGGTCGCGTTCGGTTTCTGCGGCAAGCTGATCCCGATCGAGCGGCTCGGCATGCGCATGGATCTCGGCATTTCCTTCGCCGCGCAGGTCGTCCTGATGATGCTGCCGCTGGTGATGCTGCTGGCCTGCCTGCAGACGCTGGTATCCGCATTCGCCAAGAGCTACCGCGAGGCGCAGACCTACCAGTCCGTGCTGATGATGGTGCCGATCTTCCCGTCGATCCTGCTGAGCGTAACGCCGATGAAGATCGCCGATTGGATGTATTACGTACCCTTGCTCGGGCAACAGGTCGGCATCATGCGACTGCTGCGCGGCGAGCCGGTAACGGCAACGCAGATCGCCAGCTGCGTGGTTACGGGTTTGGCGGTGGCGATGGTGGCGATGGTGGCGACAGCGTGGGCGTATCGGTCGGAGCGGTTGGCGATATCGGCGTAGGTGTTGTCGTGTGGGTGGACGTCGACAGAGGTCACCCCGGCGTTCGCCGGGGTGACGAATGAGAGAAAGCATGGGACCACCTCTAAATCCAGAGCATTAGCTATCGCGACAGTGCTTCAATACAGCAAAGCCAGTCATCAAAATGGGTGCATTGCTCGCGGATGGTAGGTAGTCCGATCTCGATGGCGGCCAACGCGCCGTGCAGCGGTTTGTCGTAGGCAGCGAAGAGCTTTTTGATGCGCTTGGACGGGGCAGTGGATGGGCTGTCGTTGATCGATTCGGGGGTGTCGAATTGCTCACGTATCAGTCGAAAATCTTGTTCCAGCGCGAGTTGATTTATGCCTTGTGCCAGTCCGCTCGGGTCGCTGAATAAAAGACCTTCAAACTCGTGCATTTGCACATAAGGGATGAAGCGGCGCATGGCTTCGTCTCCCAGCTTTGCGAGCAATGCTTCCGTCAGTGCGGCTTGCACACATGAGGCTTTTGCAGCGGCACTCGTCTTGTGTTGGGCGGCAGCCTTGCCCGGAAAGTCTGCAGCAAGTCCATAAAAATCAAATAGTGTCGTGCACCAGGCTTTGCGATCACCCAATAGCCTAATTCTGACGTCGGTCAGTACCCGCTCGAAATTGACGTGGCCACCTTTATGGCCTGGTTTGCCAAGCAATGCTGGTATCAGTTCGATACCTTTGGGCCGGAGGGCGTCGATCAGCACTTCATTCACAAACGTTTCTTCGGTTTGGCCCTCGCAGATGACGTGAATTCGAGTCACTTGCTTGGCCTCCCTCCAAGGATGTTCTTTTCCCACAGCTCGCCCACTGAATAGCTTTGCATCCATTCTTGAAACTCTGTTTCATCGAGGCGTCTAAATACGCTATCGCCCTGATGGCGTTCGACGATGATCAGGTCATCGATAGAAAACTCGTTGACCAAAGGCACTGACTGCGTGGAAATGATTACCTGCATTCGTGATGAAGAGGCGCGAAGCAAGGAGCCAAGCAGGGTAATTGCGTAGGGATGCAGGCCAAGCTCCGGCTCGTCAATGATGATCGTGGAGGGAGGGTCCGGTTGCAGTAGAGCCGTAACCAGGCAAATGAAACGGATCGAGCCATCCGAAAGCTGGCTCGGCCACAACGTGTAATCGCTGTCCTTTTGCCGCCACAGCAACCTTATTTGTTCATCTCCGTTCTTTAGCGTTTGAGGCCTCAGCACGAAGTCGTCGAAGAAGGGGATGGCCAGTTGCACTGTCTTGCGAATTTGTTCGTAAACTTCGGGGGTTTCGCCTTTCATCCAGTACAGGAAGGCCGCAAGGTTTGAAGCATCAGGGCGCAAGTAGGTGTAATCCTGAACGTCTCCCACGCGTTTGACGCCGGCTGTGTCGCTGGTATCGTGAAAGTGGAATATTTTCCAGCTTGAAATCGAGCTGTAGCAGTAATCCGCTTCGCTGTTCTTGGGCGATGACGCGAATTTCTCTTTGAGTTTGGCTTCCTGGTGTCCAGATCCAAGCGATATCCATTTTTCGCCATAGTAAGGTCCATTGAAATAAAGTTTTTCGCTGGCAAAAACGAAACCGCCGTCCACCGTTGGCTCCAGATCGAACTGATAGCCGTTCAAGCCAAATCTGACGAAGGAATGGATTCTGCTGGTTTCCTTGACGCCGAAACTCACGATGCGGTCCGCGGACCCTTGCAGCGCGGTCCATTTTTGGAGTCGTAGTTCGACCATTTCGCTGAGCATGCGAAAGTAGGACACAAAGCTGCTTTTTCCTGCTCCATTCGCACCCAGCAGGATGTTCAGGTTGTATAGCCGCAGGTTTTCCAGGCTCCGTATGGATTTGAAGCCCTTGATCGTCATGCTGTCGAGCTGATTCTTTGTGCTCATGATGTCATGTTCACCGATGACTCAAGCAGCCATTCTGCCACGCCGTTTGGATGCTCCAACTGTAAATGATGGCCGCCTTCCTGATGCGTGACGTCAATATGCGGCACCTGCTGCGCACGCGCTTGCATCATCGCGCTGGGCAGGTAGGGCGTGGTGGGTGTGGCAAGCAGCAGTGAGGTGGGTGTGTCGATACCTGCAAGCAAGGCGCGAATCTGTGCTTCGGCCAGCCGCACGGCGCTGGGGCGCGTCAGGCGCGGATCGCTGCGCCAGCGGTAGCCGCCTTCCACCTCGGCCAGGCCGCGTTCCACGATCGGGCGCGCCAGGTCGGCGCGCAAGCCGCTGGCCATGGTGCGTGCGCTGATGGCCTGTTCCACGCTGGCGAACAGCCGCAGCGATTTGCTGCTTGGCGCGGGCGCCGCGTAGGCGTCGCGAAAACGCTGCAAGGTGTTGGCGCCGTCGTCGCCGAGTGGGCCTAGCCCTTCGATCAGCCACAGCCGATCGATACGTTGCGGCGTGGCCGCGGCGGCGAGCGAGGCGATGCCCGCGCCGAGCGAATGGCCGAGCAGGGCGTAGCGTTCAAGACCTAATGCATCGGCGGCGCTGAGCACGGCGCTGACGTAGTCCACGTAGTGATAGCTGATGCCGGCCGGCAGGTGGCTGGAGTGGCCGTGGCCGGGCAATTCCAGTGCGATCACGCGGAAGCGCGCGGCGAGTTTCGGCGCCAGGAAGGCGTAGCTGCCGGCGTTGTCCAGCCAGCCGTGCAAGGCCAGCAGCGGTGGTGCGGCGGCGTCGCCCCAGATCAGGGCGGTCAGCGAGAGATGATGCGACAGGGTGATGCGCTGTTCGATCGGCGCATCGGCGTGCATGCGCTCGGTCATGGTGCTTGGCGCGATGAGAATTCCGGCCAGCCTTGGCTGTGCCGCAGGATCAGCGCGGCGAGACTCGCCACTTGTTCCTCGCTGTCGTTGAGCGCGGGGATGTAGCGCAGTGCTTCCCCGCCGGCTTCGGTAAAGAACTCGGCGTTCTGCATGGCGATTTCTTCCAGCGTTTCCAGGCAATCCACGGCGAAGCCGGGGCAGGCGACGTCCAGCCGCTTTACGCCTTCGCGGGCGAGGCGCTTGACGGTTTCATCCGTATACGGCTGCAGCCAGGGTTCGCGGCCGACGCGGGATTGGAAGCTCACCAGCAGTTGCGTTTCGTCCAGCTGCAATCGCTCGCGTAGCAGGCGCGCCGTGGCCTGGCATTGCTGCAGGTAGGGGTCGCCGCTCGCCACGTAGCGCTGCGGAATGCCGTGGAACGACAGCAGCAGCTTGTCCCCACGGCCGTGGCTGGCCCACCAGTGCTGGATGGATTGCGCCAGCGCGTCGATGTGGCCGGTGTCGTCGTGGTAATCGTTGATGACACGCAGCTCCGGCGGCCAGCGCAGCTGCTTGAAGGTATCGGCGACGGCGTCGATGACCGATCCGGTGGAGGTGCCGGAGTACTGCGGATACAGCGGCAGCACCAGCAAGCGGCGCACGCCCTGGCGCTGCATCTGCGCGACCTGTTCGCGCACCGAGGGCTTGCCGTAGCGCATGGCCAGCGCGACGTGCACGGGGCCTGCTGCGGCCTGGCCGAGCCGTGACTGCAGGGCGGCGGCGAGTTGCTCGGAGCCGACGCGCAGCGGCGAGCCCTGCGGCGTCCACACCCGTGCGTAGGCATGGGCCGAACGCGCCGGCCGGATGCGCAGGATGATGCCGTGCAGGATCAGCCACCACAGCCAGCGCGGATACTCGATCACGCGCGGATCGCCCAGGAATTCGGCCAGATACGGCCGCACGGCGCGCGCGGTCGGCGCGTCCGGTGTGCCGAGGTTCACCAGCAATACGCCAGCCTTCGCAGGTTGGTCGTAGGATTGGCCGGCAAGGCCGGTATAGTGATGAGTCGGCATGGTGGCGTGGGCAGCAGACGAACCGGTCAAGTCTGCCATAAGCTGCCACATGCCTTTCGCAATACGTGGCTATGCTCGCTGCCGTTTGCGACCGCGATTGAGCCATCCAGATCGGGAGCTATCTATGTTCAAGCCATTGCGTCGCCTTTCGTTTGTCGCCCTTGTGCTGTTGCTGCCCTTTGCCGCTGCGCATGCCGGCGACGATACCCCGGAGCAGCGCGCGCAGAATGCCGTGCGCGTGCTCAACGAGATCGAGCAGGCGCCGGACAAATCCATCCCCACCGACTTGCTGCGCGATGCGCGGGCGATCGCGGTGATTCCGGACGTGCTGAAGGTCGGCTTCGTGTTCGGCGGGCGCCGCGGCGAGGGCCTGATCTCGGTGAAGAATCCGGACGGCACCTGGTCCAACCCCAGCTTCATCTCCTTCGGCGGCGGCAGCGTGGGCTTCCAGATCGGGGTGTCCAAGACCGACGTGATCCTGGTGTTCCGCACCCAGCGCGGGGTGGATTCCATCGTCAACGGCAAGTTCACCCTCGGGGCGGATGCCTCGGCGGCGGCCGGCCCGGTGGGCCGTACCGCGTCCGCGGCGACCGACCAGCAGCTGAAGGCGGAAATCTATTCCTATTCCCGCGCCCGCGGCCTGTTCGCCGGGGTGGCCCTGGACGGCTCGGTGATCAAGATCGATTACGATGCCAACGAACAGGTTTATGGCAAGGGCATCACCCCGCGTCGTATCTTCGAGGGCGGTGTAAGCAACGTCCCGGCGGCGGTCGTGCGCTTCCGTGACACGCTGGAGGAGTACACTGCGCGGTAAGACTGCGCGAGCGCGCTCTTCACATGACGGAAAGCCGGCGCCCGCACTCCCGCGGGCGCATCTGGCAACCTTCCGCAACGAGGTTTCTCATGGGTTTGGACAGCATTTGGCATTGGGCGATCCTGCTCGTCATCATCCTGCTGGTGTTCGGCACCGGCAAACTGACGCGGGTCGGCTCGGATCTCGGCAACGCCGTGCGCGGCTTCAAGAAGGCCATGCAGGGCGACGAGGACGAGGAAAAGCGCAAGGCGCAGGAAAAACTGCAGGCCGACCCCGTGCCCGGCGCCGGCGCCAACAGCACGGCCAGCCAGCAGCGCGATTCCAGCGAATCCAAATAAGCGCGTACGCCTAGGTAAGCAACATGATCGAGATCAGCCTCGGCAAGCTGATGTTGCTGGCGCTGATCGCGCTGATCGTGCTCGGCCCCGAAAAGCTCCCACAGGCCGCCCGCACGGCCGGCGCCCTGGTGCGCCGCCTGCGCCAGGGCTGGGACAGCGTGCGGGCCGAGGTGGAGCGCGAACTGGAAATCGAAGATCTCAAACGCACCGCACGCGAAGCGGCGGCACGCGCCGAGGCCATGCAGGCGGAGATGAACAAGACCGCCCGGGAAACGCGCGAACAGATGGCAGGCGCCGCCACGGACGTGCGCGATAGCGTGGCCGAGGTGCAGAAGGATCTCCTGCAGGCCGAGGCGCCCAAGGAAACGCCGCATGGCAACGCCTGAGCCCGAAATGGACCTGCAGCAGGGTTTGTTCTCGCACCTGCTGGAACTGCGTTCGCGCCTGATCAAGGCGATTCTCGCGCTGGCCGTGGTGCTGGCGGCCTTGGTGCCGTTTGCGAACCGCCTGTACGCCTGGCTCGCCGCGCCGCTGGTCTCGCGCCTGCCGGAAGGCGCGCACCTGATCGCCACCGAAGTGGCCAGCCCGTTCGTCACGCCACTGAAGCTCGCGTTCTACGCGGCGCTGTTCATCAGCATGCCGGTGATCCTGTACCAGCTGTGGGCCTTCGTCAGCCCCGGCTTGTACAAGCACGAAAAACGCCTCGCGCGCCCCTTGCTGGTGGCCGCGCTGGTGTTGTTCTACACCGGCTGCGCCTTCGCCTATTTCCTGGTGCTGCCGGCCGCGTTCCGCTTTCTTACCGCGGTCACGCCCCAGGGCGTGGAGATGATGACCGACATCACGCATTACCTCGACTTCGTGATGCTGATGTTCTTTGCCTTCGGCCTGTGCTTCGAGGTGCCGGTGGCGGTGGTGGTGCTGGCGGCCGTCGGCATCGTCGACCTGGACAAGCTGCGCAAGGGGCGGCGCTATGCGGTGGTCGGCGCATTCGCCATCGCCGCGGTGGTGACGCCGCCTGACATCACCTCGATGATCATGCTGGCCATTCCCATGTGCCTGCTCTACGAACTGGGTGTGCTTGCGGTGCGCTGGCTGAAGCCGAATGCGGCCGATGCGCCGTCCCAGCCATGATGAACCGATCTTCGCGCCTGCCCGAGCCCGCCGCCGACGAGCTGGCCCATTCCGAACAATTGTTGCAGTACTTGCGCGAAACCATCGCCGCGCACGGGCCCATGCCGTTTTCGCAATACATGGAGCGTTGTCTCTATGCGCCGGGGCTCGGCTACTACAGCGCCGGCAAGACCAAGTTCGGTGAAGCCGGCGATTTCGTCACTGCGCCGGAACTGGGCGAGCTGTTTGCACGCTGCGTGGTGCAAGCCGTGCAGCCGGTGCTGGCCATGCTGGGCAGCGAGGCGGATTTCCTCGAACTCGGTGGCGGCAGCGGCGCATTCGCTGAAGCGGCGCTGCTGGCGCTTGCCGAGAAGGGCATACTGCCGCGTCGCTACCTGATCCTTGAACCCAGCGCCGACTTGCGCGAGCGCCAGCGCGAGCGGCTGACCGCTGCCTTGCCGGCACAGGTGAGCACGCGCGTGGCGTGGATCGATCGTCCGCCCGAGGAAAACTGGCGCGGCATCCTGTTCGCCAACGAAGTGATCGACGCCTTGCCCACCACGCGCTTCGTCATGCGTGATGGCGAGGTCTACGAGGAATACGTCACGCTCGATGGCGAAGCGCGCCTGATGCGCGTCGATCGTCCTGCCGACGCCCTAGTGGCCGGCGCCGTGCGGCACGTCGAACGCGACCTCGGCCACCCGTTGGCGGACGGCTATCGCTCGGAAATCCTGCCGCAACTGCCCTACTGGATGCAGGCCATCGCCGGTTCGCTCGAAGCGGGCCTGATGCTGTTCATCGACTACGGTTATGTGCGCCGCGAGTTCTATTTGCCGGAGCGGCAGGACGGCACGCTGATGGCGCACTACCGCCACCGCGCCCACAGCGATCCGCTGCATCTGCCGGGTCTCAACGACCTCACCGCGTCGGTCGATTTCACCGCCCTGGCCGAAGCCTGCAACAGCGCCGGTTTTGATGTAGCGGCCTATCTGCCGCAAGCCCATTTCCTGATTGCCGCCGGCTTGCAGGACGTCTTCGAGCACGCCCACGAACAAGCCCCCGACGACGCGGCGCGCCATCGCCTCGCCCAGCAAGTGAAAAAACTCACCCTGCCGGACCAGATGGGCGAGCGGTTCCAAGCGATGCTGCTGGCGCGCGGCCTGCCTGCATTGCCGCTGCCGGCGGAGTTGTTGGCAGCGGACCAGGGTGGGCGGCTTTAGCCCGCGTTTCGTCTGGCGTGGTGTGGGCTTCCAGCCAGTAAAAGACCGGGCGCCCGTCCAGCGTGGCAAAGCTGCGTTCGGTGACTCCCTGCAGGCCTGCCTCGCGTAATCGCTGTGCATAACGGTCTCGATCAACGGCATGCCAGTACACCAGTCGAAAGTCGCTGGAGCCATCACGCTTGAGTTCATCAAGTGTTTCGCGTGATGCATCCAGGACGTAGCGAACCCTGTTTTCCGTGAGCAGGCAAAAAGAGGTAAAGAACCCCCATTCGGGAAAAAGGTAGACAACGTTCGAGGGTGCGTGCTGTGCCTGCAGTGCCATCTGCGTCAGTGCAAAAGTGCTCATGCCTTCCCCGCCGCTGCGGATCAGGTTTTCATGGAATGCATATTGCTGTGACGCATTGCCAAGCGCGCAGCCGATACCCGCAATACTCACTGTCGCGGCCTGCATGAGGCGATTCATCCGAGGCCGGGGGATTAGATTGGCCAGCAGTGATATTGGCAGCAGGTAAGCGAAGGGAACCAATACACAAAAGTGGTGCGCCCATAAGCGTGACCCAAGCAGGGACGCAACGAGCAGGTAGGACAGTGGTAGCAGGCCGATCAACGCCCACGGCGGGCTCCTGCGCCGTGCCAGCCAGTGGATCAGGCAGCAGGCCAGCAGGGCCAGCATGCAGGCAACGAACACGTAGAACTTCGCTTCACCCCACCAGGAAGGAAGCGAGTGGCCGAAAATCATCGCATCGTTACCATCATTGGTGATGGCAAGCCGTGCCATTTGCCAGGCGTATAGAAGATTGCCGCTGTCTGTGCCGCTCCCCTCGAGCGGATGCAGCAGACCGATCATGCGTTGGATGAAAGCCAGTGTGGGACTGAATCCGTGCAGCTTGATGATCAGCGACAAGTAGCCGACGACATAGGGAATGAACCCTGCCGCCAATCCGCAGAGCCATCGGGCGGTCTGGCACCGGTCGGATCGTGGTGCGAATGCGACCATCGCCAAGGTGCCTGGCACGAAGAACAGCAGGACGAAATAACTGTAACCGGCCAATCCGGAAAAAAAACCGGACCAGAACAGCCTGCGTGGCGAAGGTCTTTCGTCTGGAGCCGGAGGCAGCAGGAGCATCAACGAAACGAAGAGCCAGGTCGCTCCTCCCATGACGATATAGAATTGGGTGCGGAACGACGCCGTAAAGGCGATCTCCGTGGCCAACCCCAGCGCGCCAAGCATGGCCAGCGCCGTAGATCGGGCCAATCGTTGCGTGACGAAAAAAAAGGCGGCGATCAGCACAACCCCGAATAGTGCTTGCGCGATGCGCACCGAAGCCACGTTGCATCCGAACATGGCGAAGATCGGTAGGGCCACATAGAAATTCTGCACGCCATGGTAAAGGCTTCCCAGCACGGGGAAGATCTTGGACGGTAGCGTGGCCGAAGGATTATGCAGATGGTTATGATGCAGCTTTTGTGCCGCCACAAAGTCGGGATTCACCGCATCCATATAGAGCCCCGGCAAATCGATGTGCACGGTAATGGCAAACAGGAACACGATGACGGGTAGAAGCCAGCCGTGACGGCGAAATGCATCGCTTCGTGCAATATTCATCGCTCAACCCCTGAGTGCATCGTCGTATCTCGGGAAGGCAGCTTCACGATGTCGGTTGATAAGCGTGTCGAACCAGGCCCATCAACCGCCGCCGAGGTGGTTAGTGGTGGTTTGGATGTCTGCGGTACCTTCCCTGGAATCGTTGCGGCCGGTCTCGTTGCGATAGGCAAGGCATAAGCGCAGGCTACCAGGCCCGTCATGCGCTGCTTGTTCCAGATTGGAAACTATTGGCTGGCAAACCCCTGTGGAAAGGTCGGGAACCAGGCTATGCAGCAGGTCGAGATCTCCCTTGTCGCCATCGCGCAGCACGACGTATAGCGGGCCGTTATGCTTTGACACCCGCTGTTGAACAGCGTGCCAGAAGGGGTACCCCCTCGACGCCCCGACAAACCAGTTCAGGCCGATAACGTCGATCTGCAGGGCATGGGGAAGGAAGGGAACGATATAAGCAGAAGGAATGCCGCCCAGCAATACAAGACTGCCAGGCTTCAGCTCGCCGGTGGATATGGCAAATACCTGCTTCCCAAAACCGGTTCGTCCCCAGTGTGGATAATGGGTGGTTGCGGCCACAACAAGCAGCAATATTCCCATGCCGGAATTCACGTGTCTGGCGCGAATGCGATGGTCTCGTGCGAAGGAGCTCGCTGCTTGTACGGCAATCAGCATGACGATGCCGGTTAAGGACTCGATGGCAACGGCATAGCGCAGAATGCTAAAGAGCGCCAGCCAGCAAAGATAGGACAAGCTTATGAAGGCGATGATGAGCCGGACAACCGGCTGCATGGTTTCTTCTTCACGTCCTTTCTCCCTTCGCGATCGCAGCGCCTTGCAAATCGCGATGAGCAACAAACCGAGCATTGCCAGTGCGTAGCGGCCATCGGCAAACGGACTCTCGGTAACCAAGCCTGCACGCTTGTGCAGCCAGTAAAAAGGATAAAACGCCCATTCCATTCCGTTGCGCGGCTTGAAGCGCACATCGGTCATGCTCATGGGCGGTATCAGGTCGGAGCGAAAGATCTGATTGAACAGTGGGAACGTCGGATTGCCGCTCAGGTGATACAGATGCAAGCCCCACCAGCCATAGCTCAGCAAAAAAGCCAGGATCGCTCCCGCCGCAAAAGTGAGCCCCAAGGTCAGGCGGCGCCCAGGCTTGCCGGGTGCAAGCAACACGGCCAAGCCGAGCGCGGGGAGGTAGATGATGGCCGTTGGCTTCAAGCCGGCTGCCAGGCCGCCGCTGAGTCCGGCGATGAATGCTGCACGCCAGGGTTTTTGCGGATGGCTTTCAAACAATGGCATGAGCTGGTAAAGGCTCAGCAATACAAGAAAGCCAAGCGGGACCTCATTGGCGGTAAGGCCCGTTTGCGAAACGGCCATGGTGCCGCTGACGCCGACGGCTACGGCGATCAAATCCACCCAGCGCGGTTTGCGATTCTGGTATTGCGCCAGGCGAAATGCGATGCGAAGCGCGATATAGCAAAGCGCGCCAAACCATAAACCTTGCGTGGCAGCCAAGGTTCGTGGCCAATGTGCCAATAGCCCGGTCGAAAGCAGGAAATAAGGCAGGTCCAGCAGCGGATTGAAATAGCTCTGCATGCTGGCGGGAGCGATGTCTTGTGCATAACGATGATTGAGCAGCGCCCAGGCGTTATACAGGTGATAGTTCTTCGTGTCCCAGAATGCGTCCTGCCCGAGCTTGATGGAGAGCAGGGCGCCTATGCAAAGGCAGATGCCCAGCCATGGCAGCTTGTCCAGACGCGATGGTGATCCGGGTGAGTCGTTCATTCAGTCGGTTCCATCCATGGAGCGAGGGGGCTGATAAGCAAGGTAGGCTAGATGTTTCTGCTCGCGCCGGCCGAGCGTCACGGTATCCAGCACCAGGCCACATACGAGAAACATGGCGGCCAGCACAGCCAGGCCCGTGCAAAGGATCGCAGTCGGAAAGCGCGGCACCAGACCGGTGTGCAGGAAGGTCAGCAGCAAGGGCAAAGCCAAGAGCATTGCACTGACCATGCAGATGGCGGCTGCAGCTCCAAAAAATAGCAGCGGCTTGCCATTTTTTGTCAGCTTGAGAATGGTGGTGAGTATCCTGAAACCGTCGCGCCAGGTGTTCAGCTTGCTATGTGAGCCATGCATGCGGCTTGCATAGGCCGTAGGGTGCTCCGCAACCGGCATGTGCTGCTCCAGCGCGTGCACGGTCAACTCGGTTTCGACCTCGAAGCCGCCGGCATGAGCAGGGTATGACTTCACGAAGCGCCGGGACATGATGCGATAGCCCGATAGCATGTCCGTAAAGGTGCGCCCAAAAATACGGCCGGCCAGGCTAGTCAGCAGCCAGTTGCCAAAACGATGTCCGCGGCGGTATGCCTCCAGCTCGGCGCTGTTCCGTACGCCAACGACCATGTCCAGGTTTTCGTCCAGCAGCTTCTGCACCATGGTGGGTGCCGCCATGGCATCGTAGGTTGCATCGCCATCCACCAGGACATAGGCATCCGCTTCTATATCCGCAAACATGCGGCGAACAACGTGACCCTTGCCTTGAAGCTCCTGCTTGCGAACGACGGCCCCGGCGGATTTTGCCAGCTCAACCGTGTTGTCCGTGGAATTGTTGTCGTAGACGTAGACCCTGGCTAGAGGGAGGGCCGCCCGGAAGTCCGTGACCACCTTCGCAATGGAGATGGCTTCGTTAAAACATGGAATCAATACGGCGATGCGGGTCATCTATTTAAAATCCATATCCTAAGAACAAGGCAGCACAGCCGGTGCCAGCATGCGCTGGTGGGCGAGTTTCGCATTTCTACCAACACTTTCTTGGGTCCGGCTAGGGGGCCTGGCTGTCAGTTTGCGAGTGACATTGCTTGATGGCCTGTATCCTCGCATGCTCCATCGCCACGCCGATGGCGGGTCCCTGCAGTCCTTGCGCGACGAATGGCGCCGAGGTGATCGACACGGCAGCGTTTCGTGCCTGGTCCAGCCAGGCCGCCTGCGGGTAGTCGTCGTGTTCGTGACCCAGGCGACCGCGCTTGTCGGCCATGCAGGCGGTGAGAAAAATCTGCAGGCGTTCGGGACGGCGCAATGCATCCAGTGCGGTCAGAAGTTTGAGCACCGTGGCCGGCTTGAGCTCGAAGGCGCGGTGCGCGTTGAGGTGTTCACGGCACACCAGTTCGGCGAGTTCAGCGTAGTCGGTGGGTACTTTCAGGCGCGCGGCCAGCGCGCGCAAAGGCTGCACGCCGCGATGTTCGTGGCCGACATGGCGCGGGAGTTCTTCCCTGGGGGTCAGCGCCTTGCCCAGGTCGTGGACCAGCGCGCAGAAGCCGATCAGGTCGTTGCCGGGGGCCAGCGCGGCGGCGGCGTCCAGCACCATTTCCACGTGGATGCCGGTATCGATTTCCGGATGGAATTCGGCGCGTTGCGGGATGCCGTAGAGCGCATCGATTTCGGGAAACAGCGCGGCGAGTGCGCCTGTTTCGCGCAGTACGCGCAGAAAGGCCGACGGTTGCGCTTCGCCCAATGCCTTGCGCGTCTCGGCCCATACGCGTTCGGGCACCAGGTGGTCGACTTCGCCGTTGCGCACCATCTGCTGCAGCAAGGCCATGGTTTCCGCGGCGACGGTGAAGCCGAGCGGTGCGAAGCGCGCGGCGAAACGGGCGACGCGCAGCAGGCGTACCGGGTCTTCGACGAAGGCGGGCGAGACGTGCCGCAAGACGCGTTGCTCGATATCGCGTGCGCCCCCGTAAGGATCGACAAGCCGGCCTTGCTCGTCTTCGGCGATGGCGTTGATGGTGAGGTCGCGCCGCGCCAGATCCTGTTCCAGCGTCACGTCGGGATCGGCGTGGAAGGCGAAGCCATGGTAGCCGCGCCCGGTCTTGCGTTCGGTGCGGGCGAGGGCGTATTCCTCGCTGGTTTGCGGGTGGAGAAATACCGGGAAGTCTTTGCCGACCGGTCTGTAGCCCAGTGCGAGCATATCTTCCGGGCGCGCACCGACCACCACGTGGTCGTGGTCGATCACGCGGCGCCCCAGCAGTTTGTCACGGACTGCGCCGCCGACCAGGTAAGTACGCATGGCTCATTGTGCCATGGACTTCTCATAGGCCATGGTGGCGAAAGGACTGCCGGCAGGCATCCAGGCGGCGCTGCCGTGGCATGCCCTTTAGGACATGCGGCAGCAAGGCAGAGAACGGCTGCGGCGTGATGCCGAGCGCCGCATAACCATTTGCGTTGCCGACCGAATCGGTGCCGAGGGAAAGAAAGTTGTCGAGCGAAAACGGTTTGCCGGGCAAAGCGCCGGCGATGCGCGCCTGCCAGCGGCCAAGGCTGTCAGGCAGCGGCACGATGCGTGTGTGCAGGCTGGCGGCATCGCGGATGGCCCGCACGATCTCGCCCAGCGTAAGCACTTCCGGCCCGTAGAGTTCAAAGCAGCGGCGGGAGGAACGCCTGTCGTCGGCGACGCAGCGGGATATGGCTTCGGCGACGTCGCCCACATAGGTGGGCGCCATGCGCGAGTTGGCGCGCGCCAGCGGAAGCACTGGCGTCTTGCGCAACAGGCTGGCGAAGCGCGTGATGAGTCCGTCGCCCGGCCCGAAGATCACGCTGGGTTCGTAGATGGTCCAGTTCAGCGTGGATCGCCTGACCAGCGCTTCTGCTTCGCCGCGCGTTTTCAGGTACTGCGACTGGCCTTGGCCGGCCTTGAGCGAGCTCATCTGATGCAGGCGCTGCACGCCTGCGGCCTGGCAGATATCGACCAGGCGGCGCGACATGTCCACGTGCGCGCGTTGGAAAGTGTGGTGGCCGCTGCTGTTGAGGATGCCGATCAGGTTGATCACCGTATCGGCGCCTTCGCAATGGCGCCGCAGCGCCGCATCGTCGTAGACGTCGGCGCTGCGGATGGCGATGCCGGGGACCACGGTCAGCGCGCGGTGTTGTTCGCGATTGCGGGACAGCAGTGTGATCTGGTGCCCGTCGGCGGCGAGGCGCGGCAGCAGGTGGCTGCCGACAAAACCGGTGCCGCCGAGCATGACGATGCGTTGCGGTTGCATGGCGAGCATCCTCCTGACGTAGGGGGAGGGAAATCAGCCTTGCACGGATTTTACGTGGATCGCGGTGGCGAGCCCAACGCCATCATGCGATGCACGGCCATCAGTGCGCGACATCCTTCGCCGGCTTGCTTGCCGTCGAGCCGGTCGATGCTGGCGCAGCAGCCACGACCGGCGCCGGACAGGTCAGCGCCTTGCGTTGATTCGGCGGATCGATCTGGCCGGACGCCTGCCCGATCGGCGGCATGCGCGTGGAGATCGGTGCGGCGTTGCCATGCAGGCGCCAGTCGTAGATCACGCTGTAATACATCACGCGCGCGACGTATTCGCGGGTTTCCTTGAAGGGAATGGTGGCCACGAACAAGTCCGGCGGCAGCAGGTCGCGGGCGGCGAGCCACTGCTTTACGCGCGCGGCGCCGGCGTTGTACGCCGCGCTGGCCAGCCACGGCGAACCATCGAAGCGTGCGGCCAACTGCGACAGGTAGCGCGTGCCCAGTTCGATGTTCACCGCCGGGTCGTACAGGCTGTCGCCGCCGTTCCAGGGCAGGCCGTTGCGGCGCGCGACTTCGGCGGCGGCGCTGGGCAGCAATTGCATCAGTCCGCGCGCGTCGGCCCCGGATTGCGCATCGCTCATCCACGCGCTTTCCACGCGCAGAATGCCGTAGGCCCAGGATGGGTCGATGCCGGCCTGCTCCGCCTGTGGCACCAGGCCATCCTGGCTGGCGAGCGGAAAGCGCAGGGGGTAGTAGCTGAGTGCATCGCCCTTGTTGAACGAGAATACGGCGCGGTCGTACCACCCGCGCTGGTTGGCAAGGAGCACCGCCTGCTGGACGGTCTGCGCGTCGGCGTTGGCCAGCGCCAGGCTCCATTCGCGCCGCGCCGGCTTGGGCATGCCCACGGCAAACAGTTCGAAGGCGCGGTGAAGACCCGGAATAGCCAGCGCGGCCTGCTGTATTTGCGCATCGGCCGCGGGCTGCGTGCTGCATAGTGCGTAGGGCGCGTTCTGGTGATCGGCGGCGAGGTAACCGAAATAGCTCGATTGCTCGGCTACGCTGGCGTACACGCGTTGGGCTTCTTCCGTGCGGCCCAGTTCGCTCAGGGCGCGGGCGCGAAAGTATTGCCACTCGTCGTCCTGTTGCTGCGCGGGCGGCATGGCGGCGATCGCATCCAGCACTGCTTGCCAGTCTTTTTCGGCCAGCGCGACGCGCACGCGCCACTCACGGCTGGTTGGCGTCTGCGCGGCCGCGGGCAGGTTGACCAGGCGCGCGAGCGCGTTGTCGTCGAAATCGGTGGCATGGAAGACGGCCAGCGCGTTGAGCACGCGGTCGCGCTGCTCGGAGTTGAAGTGGAAGCGGGTCTGCAACTGCTGCCAGGCATCGTCGGCCATGCTGGACTGGCGACGCGCCAGGCGCACCAGCGCCAGTGCGGCGGCTTGGCGCGCGCGCGCGTTGTCGGGCCATTGCCTGGCTGCCAGCACCGCCGCGGCCGGATCGTTGAGCGCCAGCGCGAGGTTGCGGGCCGCTCCGGCGTCTTCGGGCGGCAGCCACTGCGCCAGCCCGGAAATCGTGCCGGCCTTGCCGGCTTCGGCGGCGGCATCGATGCGCGACCACAGGCGTGCGGGCGTCAGCAGGCCCTGGTCATGCGCGGCCTGCAGCACCGGATCGCAGGCGGAGGGCAGCGCCGGCTCGTTCCACAGGGCGGCCAGGTCGCGGTTGAAATCCAGCGTGGCGCCACCGGCAAGTTGCGCCTGCAGGGCGTCGCAGCTCAATGCGTTGCCCAGGCCTGGCTGGTACATCGCGACGAAATCCGTCCAGTCCTGGCGGCGCGCCAGCTCCTGCAGGAAATCGCGGCGCAGGTCACTGGCGGGAATCAGGTCGGGGTACTGCCGCAAGTAGGCTTCCACCGTGGGGCGATCCACCTGCTGCAGATCGTGCTCCAGCGAGGCCGCCGGCAAATAGGGATAAAGCGGGTAATCCTTGAGGCCTTCGGCCAAGGCGCGCCAGCTGTCGCGGCCCTGGCTGGCGGCGGCATACGCCTGCTTGAACGCCACGCGTTGCGCGGCCAGGGATGCATCGTCGGTTTGTGCGGCAACCACCCCGGCCAGCATCCCGCTGGCGATGAACGTCAACAGATAGCGGCCGAGGCGCGATGTGGCTGGCGAGGCCATGAGGACTCCTGTTCCTGCGGGCAATCGCAGGCAGTGTAATCGATGGGTTTTTGCGGGTATGAACGACGCTTCACGCGCAGTCGATGTCTTGGTTTTCGCACCGCCGGCTTCAATCACACGTATGGAATTTCGCCGCGCCCGTTCCCTGTTCCCCGTTCCCCACTTATGCTTCAGCGTTCTGCCCCAAGACGCGCACAAGGTCCGCATGCCGCCCAAGTCCAAGAGTGCCGCCCATTACAGTCTTGCCTGGCTGGCGCTGATCCTGGCGACCTTGGCGGGTCTGGCATGGTGGTGGCAGATCGGGCGGGCGGTGGACGTGCCGGATGCGCCGTCCGCACGCATGGCCTGCGTGTCGTACGCGCCGTTCCGCAAGCCGGGCGAAACACCGTTCAATCCACATTTCGTGATTACGCCCGAGCGCATCGATGAAGATCTGCGCGCGCTCTCGCAACGTTTCGACTGCGTGCGCACCTATTCGCAAAGCAATGGCTTGAGCGCCGTGCCGGCGATTGCCGCGCGTTATCACATGCAGGTGTTGATGGGCATCTGGCTGGGCAGCGTGACGAAGACCAATGAAAAGGAGATCGAGCAAGGGCTTGCCACCGCCGCGGCGAACCCTGCAGTGATCCGCGGCATCGTCGTCGGCAACGAAGTGCTGCTGCGCGGCGATCTGTCACCCAAGCGCCTGGCCGAATACATCCGCCGCGTACGCGCAGCCGCGCCGGCCACGATTCCCGTTACTTATGCCGACGTATGGGAAAACTGGTTGCGCTATCCGCAAATGGCGGGCGTGGTCGATTTCGTCACCATCCATATCCTGCCTTATTGGGAAAACGATCCCGTGGCGGCGATCCACGCCGTCAAGCACGTGGAAGACGTGTACGCGCGCATGCAGCACCAGTTTCCCGGCAAGCAGGTGATGATCGGTGAAACCGGCTGGCCCAGCGAAGGCCGCCTGCGCCGCTCCGCCGAACCGAGCCTGGTGGATGAGGCGCTGTATCTGCGCAGCTTTCTGCGCTATGCCGCCAACGTGCATATGCCGTACAACGTGATCGAAACCTTCGACCAGCCATGGAAGCGCGAACTGGAAGGTACCGTGGGCGGCTATTGGGGCATCTTCGATTCGAATGCAAAGCCGAAATTCCCCATGTTCGGACCGGTCACGGAAGAACCGCAGTGGTGGCTGGGATGGCTTGCCGGTGTCGTGGGTGCAGCGGTTTTTGCCTATGTGGGCGGCAGGCGCCGCAGCTGGCATGGCGTTCGCGGCTGGCTGGCCTTGGTGATGGCGGGTTTTGCCGCGGGCACCTCGGCGGCATGGCAATGGCGGCAGATGATGTACGCCTGCCAATGGTGGTGGCAATGGCTGCTTTCGGTGGCGTGCCTGCTCGGCGCGGTGGCGATTGCCGCGGCGCTGGCGCGGCGCATTGCGGCGCATCTAGCAGATCATCACGATCACACCGAACCATCGCAGTGGTGGCGTTATTGCGCGTTGTTCGCGCTGGTGCTGTACGACATCCTGCTGGCGTTCGACGGACGCTACATGGATTTTCCGATGGGCCTGTTCTGCCTGCCGTGCGTGGCTTACGGTGTGTTCGGCCTGCTTACGCGCGAGTTCGCCATGCCTTCGGCGGAGCAGCGGTTCATGGCCTGCGTAGGCCCGCTGCTCGCGATCGCACCGGTGGTGCAGGAAGCGGGCATGAACAAGGTGACGTGGCTATGGCTGGGTTTGAACCTGGCGATCGCCGTGCCGGTGTGGGTGGCCTGGCGTTGCCACCGAGCCGTTCGCCTGCAGCCGTACCAGGCGCAGGCCGCCGATTAGCAGCGCGATCGCGCCGGCGTAATAGCAATACAGGATCAAGGCGAAGACGCCGAGCGTTGCCGCCAGCCACGCCAGCCATGGCTTTTTGGAGATCAGCGCCAGCGCCGTAACGACAAGGGCGGCAATGCCGTAGCCATAACTGTTGAAGCCGATCACGATGGCGCTGCGTACGCCACACCATGCCGGGCCATCGCCGTCCTCGCAAAGATGGGCCAGCCCGGGCGGCTCGATAAAGCCATAGCGCAACCACGCGCTGAGCAGTCCTGCCACGACCAGCAGAAACCAGGGAAGGGCGATCGGAACGAAACGTCGTGCGCTCATTGATGCGTTTTGCCTGCAGCAGAGGGGAGCTGGATGTCAGCCGCCAGCGCCAGATGATCGGAGAACGCCTGGGGTAGCGTCCACATCTTGTGGATACGAATGTCCGCCGACACCAGGATGTGATCGAGCGCGCGCCGCGGTTTCCAGCTCGGAAACGTCAGCACGTGCTGCTCCGGCGGCTGCAGGCTCGAATGGGCGAACAGGTGGCGCATTTCCGCGCTGCGCGTGTCGGTGTTGAGATCGCCCATCAAGACGGCATGCGGATGATCCTGCAACACCTCGGCGATGAAGGCGAGCTGTTTCGCGCGCGCCTGCGCGCTAAGCGACAGATGCGCGATCACCACCGCCAATCCGTTTGCGTCATCGCCGAAACGCGCCAGCAAGGCGCCGCGCCCGGGAATGCGGCTGGGCAGGGGATAATCGACCACCACTTCCGGCTCCAGCCGGCAGATCAGGCCATTGGCCGTATGCGAAAGCTGGGCGACCGGGCGGTTCGGCTGATGGCTCCAGAACGGCATGCCGGAGGTTTCGGCCAGGTAGCGCGTCTGGTTGAGGAAGCCGGAACGCAGGCTGCCGGCGTCGGCCTCCTGCAGGCCGATCACGTCGAACTGCGGCAGCAGTTCCGCCAGGCGATCGAGGTTGTCCAGTTTGCTGCGTGCAGGCAGTACGGCGTTGATGCCGCGCGTCACGTACTGGTGATAGCGCTGCACGCTTGCCCCCGCCAGGATGTTGCAGCTCAGGAGACGTAGCCGTTGTTGCTTGGCGGGGGCGCGTGTCATGAAGTGGAAACGGAGGATGCTCGCGTGGTGAACCGGGGCATCCTATCGGTTCTCGATGCGGCTATGGTGAAAAAACCGCATCGAAAACAGGCAGCTCTGCCGCTTACTGATGTCTGGCGTTCAATTCCTTCTGCACCAGCCACTTGGTGAGCGCCACCAGCTCGTCGAAGTTCTTGACGTTGGCGGTGCGGTACTTGCCATCGACCACGATGGTGGGCGTACCGTCCACGCCCCAGGCCTGGATCAATGCGAGGTCTTTCTTGATCTGCGCATCCACGTCCGGCGAATTGGCGATCTTCAGGAACTCGTCGCGGTTGACGCCCTGGCTGGCGTAGAAGTCCGCAATTTCATTCATGGAGTTGATCGGGTACTGCTCCTTGAATTTCTTTTCGAACAAGAGATCGTGCGTGCGGTCGAGCACGCCCAGTTTCCTGGCCGCGTAGTACGCGCGCGCGAACGGCACCCAGGTGTCGTTGAACGGCGCCGGCACCAGCTTGAAATCCACGCCCTTGGGCAGCGTCTTGCGCAGCTCGTCGGCGTAGGTGGAAAACTCGGCGCAGTGAATGCAGGCGTAGGAGAACACCTCCACCACTTCCACCTTGCCGCTGCTGCTGTCGCGCTGATAGGGCGCAGAAAGCGTGACGTACTGGTCGCCGTCGCTGTACGGCGCGGCGACGTCGGGGCCGGCCGCGCTGCAGGCAGTGGTCAGCAGCAGGCCGCAGAGCAGGGTGGCGAGACGGAGTCGGGTGGTCTTGAACATGGTTCTTCCTGATGACGAAGTTCATCAATGTACTTGGGATGCTCTGACTCAATCCACCGCAGGCCGCAGCGACCCTGTGAGTCCGCATAGCTTCGGTCCATCGTCTCGACGATGCGCCAGTCTGCCTTCGCCGATGACCCTGTGCTTTGCGAACACACAGGGCCTCTGCGACCTACGCTGAATTAATCCGAGCATCCCTTGGTCAAAACAAAAGCGCCCGGCGGACTGGGCGCTGTGCATGCCGGGCTTACTTGCCCGCGGCTTCCTTGGCGACGAGCCACTTGGTCAGCTCGATGGACTGGGCATATCCGCCGGCGTCACCAATCGTGAAACGGTACTTGCCGTTGACGATGATGGTGGGCGTGGCATCCACGCCATAAGCCTTCACCATGTCGTCGGCGCGCTTCATCTGGGTGTTGATGCTGAAGGAATTGGCCACCGCGACAAACTGCTTGGGATCGACGCCGTACTTGGCGTAGAACTTTGCCACGTCATCGAGTTTCGGCCATGCCGACTGCGGCTTCGGGCGGCCGGTGGCGAGGTCGTCGGAGGCCAGCTCGCCGGTCTTCCACACGGCATCGAACATCGCGTCGTGGGCTTTCTCGGCCACGCCCAGCGCCTTGGCCGCGAAGTAGGCGCGCTGGAACAGCGGGAAATTTTCGTCCGGACGGAATGACACCGGCAGATAGGTCATCACCGCATTCGACGGCAGGCTCTTCTCGATCTGGTCGGCGGTGGTGTGGAACGCATTGCAGGCCGGGCAGGCGTAGGAGAACGCCTCGGTCACCACGATCTTGTCCGGGTTGCTGGTCGGCTGCTGCGGCTCGATGGTGAAGTAGTTCTTGCCCTGCACCCACTTGCCGTTGTCGACGAAGGGTTCGGCCGGTGCGGAAGGTTTCTGCGGCGCCGGCGCGGTGGATGCGGCGCCCGGCGTAGCGGCGGTGCTGGCGGATGCCGTCGTGGAGGCGGCGGCTGGCGCCTGCGCCGTGCTGGCCGGGGCCGGCGTCGTGGCTGGTGCGGAAGTCTGGGCCGGTGCTGGCTGCGGCGCCGGGGTATCGGAGCCGTTGTGGCTGCAGGCGGCTAGCGCGATCAACGCCGCGCAGAGAAAAGACAAACGCTTCAGCATGGCTGGCCTCGGGGGACGAATGGGAAATGGGGTGGGAGTGCTCCGATTCATTTTACGGAAAATGGATCAAAAGCATCCCTGGGACAACGCTGCCGGCGCGAAGTTACGGCGATGTGGCAGCGGCGCCATGGTCCGCCACGTGCAGGCCTTCGATATAGCTGGCCAAGGCCGCGATGTCTTGCGGGTCAAGGTTCTTGGCGATGGTCGGCATGATCTGCGCGTGGGCCTCGTGGCCCCACGTGGTGCCGTCGTGGAATTCCTTCAGCTTCGCTTCGACGTACTGCGCATGCTGGCTGGTGAGCTGCGGGTACATGGCGCCCGGATTGCCGCGGCCATCGATGCCGTGGCAGGCCATGCAGGCCGGAATGCCGCGCTGCGGATCGCCTTGGCGATAAAGCGTCTGCCCGTGTTCGACCAGCGCCTGGTCGGCCACGCCCGGCAGGGACTGCTTGCTGGCGAAGTAGGCGCCGATGTCGCGCGTGTCCTGGTCGGACAGCGGCGTGGCCATGCCGAGCATGATGGCGTTCTGTCGATCGCCGTCTTTGAAGTTGTGCAGCTGGTGGGCAACGTACATCTCGTGCTGGCCGGCCAGCTTCGGGTACTGCGGGTCGGTGGAGTTGCCATCCATGCCGTGGCAGGCGCCGCAGGCGGCTGCCTTGGCCTGGCCGGCGGTGGCATCGCCAGGCTTGGTGGACATCATCCAGCTGTTGTCATGCGGGGCGGCGGTCGGCACGGCGGCGGCCGGAGCGCTGGCGGCGGGCGCCGGTTGGCCGGAGGGCGCTGCGGCCGGGGCGGGGGCCTTGGTGTTCTGCGCAAGGATGGCGCCGGTAGAGAGAGCAAGCACCAGGGCGACTGCATTCACGACAGCGGGCCGGCAACCGGCGAGCCGAAAACTCATACACTTGCCTCCAGGAAACTGCAGTTGATGTACGGTGCGCACCCTCAGCGTACCGTGACTGGCAGAGCTTCGAAATTATCACCACCCCATACTAGCCGGTCAAACCACGACTCATGCCGATCAATCCCTTGCAGGGCGCACAATTCGTGCTTGCCGCCCATCGTGTCCAGCAACTGCCCGCCGACGAAGGCGCCGAAGTGGCGTTCGCCGGCCGCTCCAATGCAGGCAAATCCAGCGCGTTGAATGCGTTGACCGGTCACAAGGGGCTTGCGCGCACCTCCAAGACGCCCGGCCGCACCCAGCAGATGGTGGTGTTTTCGCTGCCGCCGCTGGTGCGCGGTGAAACGTCGCAGGTACCGACGCGCCTGATCGACCTGCCCGGCTATGGCTATGCCAAGGTGCCTGAAGCGCTGCGCGAGCATTGGCGCGAAGAGATCGACCGCTACCTGCACGTGCGCCACAGCCTGCGCGGCGTGGTGCTGATCGTGGACATCCGTCACCCGCTGAAGGAATTCGACCGGATGATGCTGGATTTCTGCGTGCGCACCTTGCTGCCATGCCATGTGCTGATGACCAAGGCGGACAAGCTGTCACGCAACCAGGCCAACCAGGCGTTGAACGCATTGCGCAAGGAGCTCGACGCGGACGTGCCGGTGACCATGCAGGTGTTTTCGGCGCCGGAGGGAACCGGCGTGGACGAAGCGCGCGCCGCGGTCATGCGCTTGATGGAAGGCGGCGAGCGTCATTTGTAGGTTGGGTGCGAACCCAACTTATTACACGCGAACGTTTTCCATGAAGACCGCGCACAACGCTTCCATGCCGGCGCGGTCTTCTTCATCGAAGCGGCCGACCGAAGGGCTGTCCACATCCCACACGCCCAGCAGGCTGCCGTCGGCGTTCACCAGCGGCACCACGATTTCCGATTGCGATGCCGCATCGCAGGCGATATGACCGTCGAAATCATGCACGTTGCGCACCAGTTGGGTCTGGCGCGTCTGCGCCGCGGTGCCGCAGACGCCGCGGCCCAGCGCAATACGGATGCAGGCCGGTTTGCCCTGGAACGGTCCCACGACCAATTCCTTGCCGTCGTACAGATAGAAGCCGGCCCAGTTGAAGTCGGGCAAGCTGTGAAACACCAGCGCGGCGAAATTGGCGGCATTGGCGATCAGGCTGGGTTCGCCGGCGAGCATGCCGCGGGCCTGTTCCACCAGCTCCGCGTACTGTTCGCGCTTGCTGGTGGTGTGATTGGCTTTGATCTCGAACATGAGGTTTTAAAATGGGCTGCTTGGCGCCCATCACAAGTGGCAAGGTGGTCATTATGAGCGAATCTTCCGGGCGCGTTGCAGGCGAATCGCGTATGGCGCCTGCGCTATTCGTCGCCGGCACCGATACCGGCATCGGCAAAACCCATGCGGCCTGCACCTTGATCCACGCCCTGCGCGCGGAAGGCCGGCGTGTTTGCGGCATGAAGCCGGTGGCCAGCGGTTGCGTCGACACCGCGCAAGGCCTGCGCAACGACGATGCCTTGGCCTTGCAGGCGGCCAGCAGCGAGCCGCTGCCTGCGTATGAGCAGATCAATCCCATCGCCCTGCGCGAACCCTTGTCGCCGCATCTGGCCGCCGCGCACGCAGGCGTGACGATTGCGTTGCCGGCGCTCGAAGCCGCGTTCCATGCCCTTGCGGCGCGGTATGACACCGTGGTGGTCGAAGGCGTGGGGGGCTGGCGCGTGCCGCTGGGGCCGAAGCTGCTTGCGTCGGACCTTCCCAAGGCGTGGACATTGCCGGTGGTACTGGTGGTGGGATTGCGGCTGGGCTGCCTCAATCATGCCGTGCTTACCGCCGAGGCCATCGCTGCGGATGGTTGCCGGCTGATCGGCTGGATTGGGAACTGCATCGACCCGGAGATGGCGGCAGTCGGGGAAAATATCGACACACTGCACGCGTTGCTGCCGGCACCATGCCTGGGCATCCTGCCACATGGCCTGGCGCCCGCGCGCGCCGCGAGCCTGCTCAAGCAGGGCGTGCTCTGAGGATTCACGGGGAACGGTCACTGCAAAGGGAGAAATCATGACCAATCGCACTCACTATTACATGCAAATCAAGGATCTTGCGCACGCACGCGGTCCGGAACCCGCCTTGAGCTACGACGGCGCCGGCCCGAACGATCTGGCGGCGGCCTTGCAGGAAGCGCTGCGCAGCCCGCTGTTGTTCCAGCGCTGGCGCGCGCTGCAGCCCGATCCCGACAGCGTCGACGAGCGACTCGGCGTCACCGACCAGTTGGCCGCGGTAAGCGCCAAGGTTGCGGACTTGAACACCGACCTGGACGTGATCACCGATCTGCCGATGAGCATCGTGCGGCAACGTCTGAACTGGCTGGTCGGATCGTGCTGGCAATTGCACGACGTGCGCCCGGCATAGGCGACGTGCATCGACAATCCTCGGTCGGTACCGCTTTTCACGATTGACGATTTACGAATCCCGATTGACGGCCTTCAAACCGTATCGGCAATCGCCTTGGTACGCACCGGAAACACCAGCTGCAGCGGATTGCTCAAGACGTAACGCCACACTGCGCGGTTGATTTCCCGCCGCGCACGGCGCTGCATCGGCCTTGCCCGCAACGCCATCTGGAATGCCAGGGTGAAACTCACCGCCACGTTGAGCATGGCCATCACCGCGGTGCCCGCCAAGGACCACCAGATGTCGTGCGTAGCGAAGGCCGCGCTGCCGAGCACGCCGATGGCAGTACCGATCGAACCGGCCGCGACGGTGACGTGGCGTACTTCGTAGGGCAAGGCGAACGCGGTGAGGATCGCCGGCATCAGGCCAAGCATCATGCCGAGCGTGAAGTTGCCGACGACACCGGCGACATTGTGCCGCGAGAAATTCGCAAAACGTGCTGCGCCGCGCTCGCCGAAGACGAAGCGCAGGCGGCGATTGTAGGAAAGCACGTCGCGCAGGCGATGCAGCACGAACCAGTTGTCGGCCCAGCCGGAAAGCAGGCTCGACACCCATAGCAACACGCCGGTCATGGCGGCCCACAACGGCGTGGCGCCCAGCAGCGAAAACGAATGGATGGTGGCGCGGGCCTTGTCCGGGTTGAGCAGGTTGGCGCCGAACAAGGCATGCGCCAGCAGCTGGACGAGCAGGCACACTGGCAGCACCGCCACCAGGTTGCCAAAAATGGCCGCCGCTTGCGTGCGGATCAGCGCCACCACGGCCTGTACGAAGTCGTGCATGCCTTGGGGCGTGCCGATGCCGTCCAGCTTCTGCGCCAACATCGGTGCCGTCATCGCCGGCTGCTTGGTGGCGAGCGTGAAGTGCAGGAAATGCATCAGCAGAAACGCGCTGGCGTAATTGACGCCGGCAAAGAAGCCTTCAACCATCGGATGCATGTGCAGGCTGAAGATGAAGAACTTGATGTAGACCGCAGCGACCATCACCAGGCCGCCGCCGAATGCGGCCCACAGCATGTGCAGGTAATTCTTGCGGTCGTAGGCGACGTAGTGTTCGCCGTCCTCCGCGCTGCGGTCGACCACCTTGCGCGCCAGCAGCGAGAAATTGCTGCGCATCAGGCCGGTGACGCTGTGGCTGGCATGGTTGGCCGCGATCAGGTCGGCAAACAGGCTGGCGATGGGTTGGGCCGAATCGCCATGCTGGCGGATCGCCAGCCACGCCTCCAGCAAACGTTCGGTGCGTACGATGCGTGCACGCATGCGTTCGAGCTGAAACACGATGTCGACGTTGACGCCGTTTTCGTCCAGATGTGCGTGTACGTCGCGCAACGCGCGATGGCATTCGTCCAGCAGGGCGCGCAGGTAATTCACCTCCTGCAGCAAGCCCTTGCTGACGCGCACACGGCTTTCGGTTTCATCCGCCGTGTCATGCTCGGCGGCTGTTTCGATGGCCAGCATGGCGCGCGGAAGTTTGTAGAACGGCAGCGCCTCCAGGCGTTTCTCGCTGAGGCGGGTGCGGATCGCTTTCGACAGGCCGGTGGAGCCGACCTGGCCGATCAGGTTATGCATGGCAGCCAGCAGCTCGATGGACAGGCGGCCGTATGCGCGAGGCGCTTGGTTGTCCTCACTGCTTTGCGCGGCGGTTGCTTCGTCTTGCGTGGCTTCCCGATAGGCAAACAGCTCGCTCAGCTTCTCCAGCAGTTCGCGCGGCAAGGCGGCGACCCATTGCGCGTCGTCGGCGGAGGGAAACATCAGTCGGAACAGGTTCGACAGATCGCGGCTGTTGGGCGCAATCGGGATCAGCGAATCCTGCAGGCGTTCGATCAGGGCGCCGGTGAAGCCGGAATGCGCCGGCATGCCCGAATCGCACAACAGCGCCATCGCATCCATCTCGCGTACGATGCTTTGCAAGCTCAGCGCGACGCGCGCCTTCCATTCGGGATTGCGGTCGAGCAACTGCAGCAGGTAGCGCAGGCGCACGTGGGGCGGATACCTGGGCGCCTGGTCGGGTTGCTGCGCATCGCGGGCGAGCGGGCCTTCGCGATGCAGCCAGTGCGATACCTCGACCAGCCATTCGTTGCGCGCCGCCAATTCGGCACGCGGATCGGCGTGCGCGAGCAGGGCGTCGATCTGGCGACCGGTATGCAGGGCGTCGCGCCATTTGCGCCAGAAGCCGGTGATGGATGTGAATACCGTCATGCCTGTAACGTCCTTGGCTGGGCAAATCCGCCACCCTTCGGATTTGCCGGTAAGGCCGGGCGTGCATCACCTGGCCGAAAGCTGCACACGTTCCTGTGCGAAAGGTCTATCGCTGCGAGGAACCTGCGGTCAATGATCACGCTGCTGGATGAAGTCCGCCAGCCACAGCAGCGGTTCGGCGCGATCGGAAATGCTGCGGGCCGCGTCGCGTGCCTCGTCGAACAAGGCATCCGCGCGCTGCCTGGCCTGTTCCAGCCCGAGCAAAGACGGGAACGTCGACTTGTGCTGGGCGAGGTCCTTGCCGGCGGTCTTGCCCAGCGTGGCGGTGTCGGCGATCTGGTCGAGCACGTCATCCTGGATCTGGAAGGCCAGGCCGATGCACTTGCCGTAGCGTTCCAGCGCATGCCTGGCCGGTTCGGCCACGTTCGCGGCGATGCCGGCAAGCTGGCAGGTGACCAGGATCAGCGCGCCGGTCTTGCGTGCATGCAGCGATTCCAGTTGCGCCAGCGTGAGGGTCTTGTTTTCCGACGCCATGTCCACCGCCTGGCCGCCGACCATGCCCATCGAACCGGAGGCGTGCGCCAGCGCGCGGATCATGTGCACCTTCTGCTGCGCATCGAGCGCTTCGGTGGTCGCCAGCACTTCAAACGCGGACGTCTGCAGCGCATCGCCGACCAGGATGCCGATGGCTTCGTCATAGGCCTTGTGCACGGTGGGACGGCCGCGGCGCAGGTCGTCGTCGTCCATCGCCGGCAGGTCGTCGTGCACCAGCGAATAGGCGTGGATCAGTTCCACCGCGCAGGCCGCGGCATCGAGCTTTTCCGCGGCCACGCCCAGGCTTTCGCCGGCGGCATATACCATCAGCGCGCGCAGGTGCTTGCCGCCTTCGCAGGCGTAGCGCAGGGCTTCGTGCAAGCGCGCCGGATCGGTGGAAGCAGGGGGAAGCAGGGCGTCCGTGCTGCGCTCCAGCCGCGCAAGGTAGGCGGGTACGCGATCGGCAAAGGCGGAAACCGCGGGGGAAGTCAGGCTCATTCGAAATCCGGGGAATAGCGAGCGGGAAGTGGAGCGGTCTGCCCAGTCGCTCGGCAGGCAGGCCGCGATTTTAGCTCAGGCTTCTCGATACCAGAGCAGGATCACGCCGACCAGCATGAAGCAGATCGGCCACACCCAGCCGGCGATGCGGCCGCCGCGTCCGGGCAGGCGCAGCTCCAGCCAGCGGGCCCAGCCCGAAGCGACGCCGGCCAGTGCCAGCGGCGTATGGGTCAGCTCGATCAACAACTGATCCTTCACGTTGGAAATCTGGTGGCTGTGCGTGAGCAGCATCGCGCCGCCCACCGATACCAGCAACGGAAAGACCAGCGCCGCCTTAGGACTGCGCAGGCGGCCCGTGCGCACCGCCCATTCGAACAGGCCGAACAGGATGATCAGCGCCACGAAGAAGCGATGCTGAGACACTTCCACGTCGCGCCATGCGGCCCACCAGCCTTCCTGGCCCATCGGCCAGACTTCCGGATCCGAACGCACCAGCAGGAAGCCCGCCATCAGCAGGAACAGCAGCGGCCAGTGCCTGAGCCATCCCACGCCCGCGCGGTTGAGCAGGGCGAGCAGGCCGATCAGCAGCACGAAGATGCCGGCCCAGTGATGGTTGTATTCGGACCAGGCAATGTCGTCGGCGTTGCGCGGCGCCAGCACACCCGAACCCGGCACGATGGCTTGCGCGGCAACCTGATGGCGTTGCTCGGCTTCGCGATCCAGCTGCGCCTGCGCTTGCGAAACCGCAAGCTGGTCGTGATCGGGCGAGGTAAGGCGCGGCCATGCAGGCGCATTGCGCACGGCGATTTCGTGCAGCGTGACGCGATCGGTGGTGAGGTCGACCGCGGGCGGCACCGAGGTCAGCGAAGCGGCAGCGAAGAAGATGGTGAAGCCGATGCCGATTTCCACTTCGGCAAAGCGGCGCAGGCGGATCACCGAGGTGTCCTGGTTCTTGCGCAGGCGCTCGGTCACCAGCAGATTGCCGAGGCCGAGCAGCAGCAAGGCCAGGAACATGGCGATCTTCGCGCCGACCATCACGCCGTAGGCCGTGCCGTAAAAGCCCTGCATGTCGCCGATGTAGTACACGCACATGACCGAGCCGGAAACGATGATGCTGGCCACGCCGATCATCGACATGCGCGAAAAGCGCGCGCCGACGATGCGCCAGCCGTTTGCATCATGCAATTTGCCCAGCGCCAGCACGAAGCACGGAATCGCCCCGATCCAGATCGCCGCGCCGAACTGATGCAGGCCTTCCACGCACAGCAGCAGCACGTTGTGGTCCAGGCGCGCATAGGCGTGCGTGGTGAAGGTGGCGGCGGTCAGTTCCGCCGCGCCGAGCAGCAACGGCAGCACGGCGCCGAGCAGGCCGGTGGACATGCGCCGGCCCAGGCACGGAATCAGCAGTAGCGCGCAGAGAGTCTTGATCGTACCGGCCAGCGCAAACGGCGCCTGCATCACGTCCAGCAAGCCGAGGTCGACGGTGGATGTCACCACCGCCACCTGCAAGCCGACGCCGGCGACTTCGGCGATGACCAGGCCGATCGCGCTGACGATGGTCAGCCGCGCAATGCGCCGTTCCAGCTCCGCGCCTTGCGGCAGCAGATGCATGAAGGGGCGCACCAGAAAAACCAGGAACAGGATGCCGCCCAGCATCATCGACTGCGCGACGATCGTCAGACCGTGCAGGATGATGCTGAGGTAGCCGAAGATGTCGACGAGAAGTTCCACGGGGATGCTCAGGAAAAGTGAGAGGCCAACTTTGCGATGATGTCGCGACGTGCCGCGTAGGTTGGGGTGAGCGCATGCGAACCCCAACATCGTGATGCGCTGGAGATGGCAATGTTGGGGTTCGCATAGGCTCACCCCAACCTACGCAGCGATGCAGCCGGATGACTACTGCTTCGCCACGACCGTAAACGACAGGTCGCCGCGCGTGATGTGACCGTCCAGCGCCAGCGCCTGCCAGCGCAGCGTGTACGCACCGGGCACGACATCGGCGCTGGTGTCGAGCTCGTTGCTCTTGCCGCCGGTGGCGATGGCCAGCACCTTTTCGCTTTTGTCGGGGCCGATCAGCACCAGGCGCGAGCGATGCTGGTCGATCTTGCTGTTGTACTTGAACACCATCTGCACGTGGCCGGCGGTGAGCGTGCCGTTCGGCTTGGGCGAACTGTCGACCAGGATGGCATGGGCGGACGCGGCCATGCTGGCGAGCGTGCAGGCAGTGGCGAGCAGGAACGATCCAAGACGATGACGCGGGGACATGGTGGATTCTCCTAAAAACATTGCCGCGGACGCGGCGATTCGATGAGCTTATCGATGCCAGCCCAGGCTCGGTCCCGCCGCGGTGGCGGCGGCGCGCAGCGCCTGTATGGCTGTTTGCATGCGTGAGTATAGTCGGGGCAGTTCGCCGCATAGCGACGGATGCCGGCAGATCGCGGCCAGCAGGCGCAACAGGCGCGGACGTCCCCAGGCATCCACGCTGCCGTCCAGCGCCGCGGGAATCGTATCTGTGCATTCGTCGATGATGGCGCGCAACACGAGGAACGGCAGGCCGCGCTGCTGCGCCACCGCTGCGACCGCGGCGCTCTCCATGTCCACGGCCAGTGCGCCGTATTGCTGATAAGCGCCCGTTTTGCTCGCGGCTGTCAGCAAGGGAGAGGCCACGCTGAGCAGGGCGCCCTGCATCTGGAACGGCATGTCGAGTTGCTGTTGCAAGCGGATACGCCACCCCATATCGGTCCCATACGTGTGGCCGTCTTCATCCAGCACGCGTTCCGGGCAGAACAGCGCGCCATTGCGCAGTTGCGGAGCGAGCGCACCGGCCACGCCGAACACGGCCAGCGCCGCGGCGCCCGCATCGGCCAGCATTTCCGCAGCATGCCGGGCCGCGGCCGGACCCATGCCGCAAAGCTGCAGCGCCGCGCCATCGTTCAATGCAGTGATGCGGCCGGGCTTGGCGGTACGCAAACCAAGCGTGCCGGCTTCGGATGCCAGCGCGACGACGATGCCGGTAGTGCGGATGGCTTGCGCTGAACTCAAGCCGCAGCCGATCGCAGGTGGCGGTAGCGCGCCAGCGCCCACAGCGGGAAGTACGCGGTGTAGCCGTGGTATTTCAGGTAATACACGCGCGGGAAGCCCGGCGCATTGTGCGTGGGGTTGGACCAGAAACCGTCGGACTGCTGCTGGGCAAGCAGGTATTCGATGCCGCGCCGGACCGATTCCGAATGCACGTCGCCTGCGGCCATCTGTGCGAGCAAGGCCCATGCGGTGGATTGCGAGGTGCTCAGTCCGTCGTGGGTGCCGCGCAGGGCCGGATCGATGTAGCTGTCGTTGGTCTCGCCCCAGCCACCGTCGGCGTTCTGGCGCGAGCGCAGCCATTGGACCGCCTTGCGGATCATCGGCTGGTTGGGGTCCTCGCCGGCCTGCGCCAGGCCGGCCAGCACGCTCCAGGTACCGTAGATGTAGTTGCTGCCCCAGCGGCCCCAGAAACTACCGTCTTCCAGTTGCGTGGTGCGCAGGTAGTCGATGCAGCGGCGCAGTGCTTCGCGATCCTGCGGGCGCCCCAGCACGCCCAGCGCGGCGACGACGCGGCCGGATACGTCCTCGGTCGGCGGATCGAGCAGGGCGCCGTGGTCGGCGAACGGAATCGCGTTGAGGTAGTAATACGTGTTGTCCGCATCGAAGGCGGCAAACCCGCCATTCTTCGATTGCAGGCCGACCATCCAGTCGGCAGCGCGATCGGTATGGAAGCGATGCCGCCCCGGTTCGCTGCGGTGGCGATCGTGGATGTGCAGCAATGCGGCAACTACCGCGGTGTCGTCGATGTCGGGGTAGTACGCATTGTTGTACTGGAAGGCCCAGCCGCCCGGCTTGAGATCCGGCGCGCGCACCGCCCAGTCACCTTGCAAATCCAGTTCCTGCTTGGAAACGAGCCAGTCGACGGAACTGTCGATGGCGCCTTGCGTGTGCGCATCCTCGCTGGTGTGCATCAGCGTGAATGCGCTCCACACCGTGTCCCAGATCGGCGATACGCAGGGCTGGCAATACGCCGAGCCGTCCGCGCGATGCACCACCAGCTTCTGGATCGAACGCAGGCAGGTCTGCCGCGCGGGATGATCCTTCGGGTAGCCGAGCAGCGCCATCGCTTCGAGGCTGTTGACCATCGGCGGAAAGATCGCGCCGATGCCGTCTTCGCCATTCATGCGCGGCATGAACCAGTCGACGGCCTTCTTCACCGCGCGCTGGCGCACCGATTTTGGAATCAACGGATCGATCGCGCGACCCATCTTGTCCAGCGCGAGAAAGACGCGGTTCAACAATCCGCCGCGCAGGAAATAATGGCGCTCCTGTTCCGGCGGCGTGATGAACAGTTCGCGGATATGCACCTTGCGCGGATTGGCCGCCTTCGCCTTCAGCGAGCACAGAATGGTCAACGGCACCAGCGTGGTGCGCGCCCAGTAGGAAATCTTGTCGATGTGGAAGGGAAACCAGCGCGGCAGCAGCATGATTTCCACCGGCACGTACGGCGTGGCGCGCCATGGCACCTGTTCGAACAGCGCCAGCAGGATGCGGGTGAACACATTGGCCTTGGCGGCGCCGCCATGCGCAAGAATCGCCTTGCGCGCGATGCGCATGTGCTCGGCGTCGGGATCGTCGCCGGCGGCCTTCAGCGCGTAATACGCCTTGATGGTGCACGACAGGTCGATGTCGCCGCCGTGGTACTGCGGCCAGCCGCCATGCCTGTCCTGCACCTGCGTGGCGCGCAGGTAGCGCGCCATCTTCTCCTGCAGCACGTCGTCGATGTCATCCATGTAGTGCATCATCAGGATGTATTCGGCGGTGATCGTGCAATCGGACTCCAGTTCGAAGCACCAGTGGCCGTCTTCGTGCTGGCGCGCCAGCAGCGCCTTGCGACCGCGCTCGATCGCCTGGTCCAGCGTGTTGCTTTTGGCAGGTGCAAGCAGAGCGTCAGCGGTCAGATCGTCGGGAGCCATGGCAGTCTTTGGCGTGGACGGGTTCATCGGTGTCGAGCTTCTTCTACGTCGGCAGGCTCGCGCCAGGCAGCGGCGTCGGTAATGTGCGGCATGGAGCGCTTCGGCCAGGTGCGGGCCGGGGTGGAAGGCTCGCTCCATTCGGTCGCCAGCGGGGTCAGCGGCAAACCGCGCGCCGTCGCCGAGAACAGCCAGCGCAAGCCCGTGTTCGACTTGCACAGCAGGCGCGTCATCAGGATGGTGCGGGCGACGTCCTTGCGCGAGATCTTGACCTGCGTGCCGGCGGAAAAGTCGAGGTTCTGCTGCAGCTTGCGCAGCGTCAGCACGGCCATGCCGGTTGCCCACAGGCAGAAGCGGCGAATGCCAGCATGCTTGGTGGGAATCAGCAGGGTGTATTCCAGCGCCTGGCGCAAATGCGCATGCGCAACGCCAACCAGTTCGGACATGGTGGCCGCGTAGCCCGCATTCTGCTTGCCGGGCTGCAAGGTGGCGAGCTTCACGCCATGGCGGGCAAACATGTCCTGCGGCAGCCAGCAGGCGCCGCGGGCGCGGTCTTCCCACTGGTCCTTGAGGATGTTGACCATCTGCAAGCCCTGGCCGAACGACACTGCCAGGCGCAGCATGGTGTTGCGATGCGGCGCCAGCATCGGCTCGAAATCGACGAACAGCTCGGTGAGCATTTCGCCGACCACGCCGGCCACGCAATAACAATAGCGATCCAGGTCATGCAGCGTGGGCAGGCCATGCAGGCCGGCCTTGCGCTGAAAATCATGCATGCCGTGCGACATGATGCGCAGGCACTTGATGATCGAGGCCTGTTGCGGGAGCGAGAGGCTGCGTGTGACTTCCAGCACCAGCGGCAACTGCCGCATCAGGTCGCGCTCCGCGTCCAGCGTGCTGCTGGAAAGCAGGGGGGCGACTTCGTCCGCGACCTCTTGGGGATCGACATCGCCGGTGACCGCATCGACGAAGGCGTTTTCGAAGGCGCGTTTCTGCTCGGCCGAGAACACCGGTTCGTCTTCGATGGTGTCCGCGATGCGGCATAGCAGGTACGCATTCGCAACCGCGCGCCGCAGTTCCGGCGGAAGCTGCGGGATGGTCAGCGCAAAAGTCCGGGATACCTTGGGCAGGATCGCGTCCTGATAGGTATCGGCCTCCCCGCGTCCGGTACCGGCGGTGGCATTGTGTAATTCGATCATTGGTATGCCTCGAGCGCCGGAATTATGACATACCCGTACGGGTGCGAATCCGGAACGGCAGTTGATGCGGCCGTGCGGGAAAGTGCCATATGCGGTATGCACACGCTGGCTTGGGGCTGGCGGGGTGGGGTAGGCATCGCAATATGCTGAAGCACATCAGGTGCTTGAACAAGCCTGCACGACGACAGGGTAAGCGCTGACACGCCACCTTGAAATGCAGACGAAAGGAAAACGGGATGAATGGACGCGCATCGGTTGCAGCGTTTCATCCATAATTGCCGGATGACGACCCCGACTTTTCCGACTGCGCACGGCGCTGCTTGCATGTGTTTGAGTGCCGGCCAAATGAGGCCGTCGTGAGGGCGCTGGTTACCGGTGCCACCGGTTTTGTAGGCTCGGCCGTGGCGCGCCGGCTTTTGCGCGATGGCCATGGCGTACGTGTGCTGGCACGCGCAGGCTCGGATCGGCGCAACCTCCAGGGCCTGGACGTGGAAGTGGCGGAGGGCGATCTCACCAAGCCGGCCAGCCTGCTGCCCGCCTGCGAAGGTTGTGATGCGCTGTTCCATGTGGCGGCCGATTACCGCCTGTGGGCGCCCGATCCGGCGGAGCTGTACCGCGCCAACGTCGATGGCACGCGCGCCATGCTGGAAGCGGCCAGGCGCGTCGGGGTCAAGCGCATCGTCTATACCAGCAGCGTGGCCACGCTGGGCATTCCCAAGGACGGCACGCCCGGCAGCGAAACCACGCCGGTGACGGTGGACGACATGATCGGCCACTACAAGCGCTCCAAGTTCCTGGCCGAGGAAGTGGCCAGACAGTTCGCGAGCGAAGGCGCGCCGGTGGTGATCGTCAATCCGTCCACCCCGATCGGCCCCTACGACATCAAGCCCACGCCCACCGGCCGCATCGTCCGTGATGCGATGTCCGGGCGCTTGCCGGCCTACGTCGATACCGGTCTCAATATCGTGCACGTGGAAGATGTGGCCGAGGGCCACTGGCTGGCGTACGAGCGCGGCGTGGTCGGCGAGCGCTACATCCTCGGCGGCTTCAACATGAGCCTGCGCGAGGTGCTTACCGAGATTGCCGACATCGTGGGACGATCGCCGCCGAAAGTGCGGTTGCCGCACGCCGCGGTGATGCCGGTGGCCTACGTCGCCGAAGCCTGGGCGCGCCTCAGCGGCATGCCTCCCATCGCCACGGTGGAAGAGGTGCGCATGTCGAAGAAGCGCATGTTCTTCAGCAGCGAGAAGGCGCAGCGCGAGCTGGGTTATACGGCGCGTCCGGCGCGTTTGGCGCTGGAAGATGCGGTGCGGTGGTTCAAGGGGCGGGAATCGTGAATCGGCAATCGTAAATCGTGAAGAGCGGAGGCCCGCGAGCTTGCGAGACGCCGCTCTGACGATTCCCGATTTACGATTTACGATTCCCGCGCTTGGCAAAGAACCGCAACACCGGCAACGCACACCTCACCAGGAACGGCATCGTCGTCGGCCGCAGCAGGCGCGGATCGTAGCCCGCGAAACGCCGATCGTTTTCAATGAGGCAGGTTTCCATCAGCTTCGCCACGCTGAGTTCCTGTTCCGTGACGGACTGCGCTCCGGTCACGGTGAAGTTGTTGTCCTGCGCCTGTTCGTTGCCGTCGGCGTCCAGGCTCTTGGCCAGGTCCATGCGTTCCATGCCGAGGAAGCACCACACGCGAAACACTTTCCATTCGAACGCGATGCGCTGGAACGGATTGAGGTTGCGCCGATGCCAGGCCACCCAGTTGGCGAACAGCAGGATGTGCCGGCATTCTTCCTGCATCACTGGCTCGAAGGTGTCGATCAGCTCGGGCGGGAACAGGCCCGAATCGTGCGCCACCTTGAACAGGCCGAAGGCGAAGAAGCTGTCGATGCATTCGCTGTAGCCGGTGACCAGGTAGGCCCATTCCGGGTCCTTCGGATATTCGTACGGCGGTTCCGGCACCAGCGGAATGCCGTAGTGCTGCACCATTTTCGAGAGCACTTCCTTGTGCCGGTTTTCTTCCCATGCGTTCTGCGCAAGCGCATTGCGCATTTCCGGATCGGTGACGGTGCGTGCGTAGGCGGCCATGCGCAGGCGCGCCTTGCCTTCGGTCTGCACCGCAATGTCCCAGATCGGCAACGAGGTGATGCGATGCAAGGCGGCGTCGTCCAGGGTCGGCCATTTCAGCACGGACGGACGATAGGGGTTGAAGGTGTCCGCGAACATCCGGCACATCATCTGCTTGTGCTCGTCCGAGCCGTACTTGATGCGCTTGCCTTGCCGGTCGCTCGACCAGTGGCGGGTGCGTGCCTCGGAGGCGGCAATGGTGGCGGCATCCGGCTCGCCCGTGGGCAGTACCGGTTCGTGGTAGCCGGGCACCAGGGCTTCCGGGTCAAAGGCCTCGCGTTCGAACGTCATGACTAAAGCTTCTCTTCAGATAGGCGGTTGACCGGAGCCGGCGCGCGCGGATGTTCCCGCATAGAGTCTGCGCGTTTCGGCCCACTGCCAGGAAATCAGGGCGGGCACGCCGAATGCCACTTCGCGCATGCGCTTGACCAGTGACAGCGCCACGCTGGCTTCGGGCGGCAGGCCGATGATGTTGCCGAACAGCACCAGGCCGCCTTCCTGCACGCCAAGGCCGGCCGGTACCACAAAGATGATATGGCGCAGCGCCTGCGTCACCGCTTCAATGGCGATCGCATCCCACACGCTGATCGGATAGCCGAGCAAATGCAGCGCCAGCCAGGTCTCGAAGCTGCCCACCACGTAGCCCACGAACTGCCAGCCGGTGGCTACCATCAGGCGCAACGGACGCGAATACTGTTCGCGAATCTCCTGGTCCAGATTGGCGCCGTCGATCAGCTCGGTCAGTTTTGAGCGGCCGCCCAGCAGCTTCTCGGCAAAGCCTTCCAGGCGCGAGAATACCTTGCCATGGCGCAGCAGGATGATCAGGAAGATCGGCAGCGGCACGCTCGCCGCCAGGGCGGAGAGCACCGTGCTGAAGGCGCTGATGTTGCTGGTCAGTTCGACCAGCAAAATGATGCCCAGCGCGGTGAACAGGTACTGGTTCACCAGCGTAAGCAGCACTTCCATGATCACGCTGGCGGCGACGGCCGCGCCGCCGATGCCGCGCCATTTCACCAGGCGGATGCCGATGATCTCGCCGCCGATGTTCGCCACTGGCAGCAGCCGGTTGCTGGCCTCGCGAACCGCCGCCACCCAGAACAGGAACGGCAGCGTCGCCTGCCGCTGTGGATCGCGCGGCGCGAGCAGTGCACGCCAGCCGAGCACGTCGAACAACAGCGGCAGCACGTGGAACGGCAGCAGCCATAGTAGCGGCCAGCCGGCCCGGTCGATCGCCGCGCCAATTTCAGCCCAGCCCTGATGGGCCACCAGCGCGATGGCTACGCCCAGGCCGAGCAGGCCGGCGATATAACTTAGGAATTTCATGTTCATGCTGCGCTGGCCGCCGGGTCGGAAAAGCCGTCGCATAAGCGATAGCGCTCGGCGATGGCCTGGCGCACGCGTGGCGACAGCAGCGCCGCGAGTTCGTCGGCATGGCGGTAATCGGCCATGCTTTCGGTGATGTGGCCGTGTGAGGCAGGGTGCAGATAAACCTCCGACAGGCCTTCGGGCAACTGCTTGAGTATCGCCAGCATCACCGCCTCATCCATGCCGCCGCTGTGGCGCAGGCCGAACACGTGATCGTTGTAGGTAACGCCGGCGCGTTCGAGCCGCCAGCGCATCAACGCCAGCCAGGGGCGCAGCCACGGACCCATGCCCGGCTCCGCCGGCAGGCGGATGGCGCGCAGCCCGTATTCGCGGCCGATCGTCAGCATCAAGCTCAGGATGGTGGGGTGCAGATGGAAATGCTTGTGCGCGTTGACGTGATCCAGCTTCAGGCCGGTGGCGGCAAACGCCTCGAACTGCGCACGGATTTCGGCGGCCAATTGGCGGCGCACGTGCGGCAGGAAGAAGAACCGGAAACCATTGCCGACCATGTTCGAATTGAACATGCCTTTCGCATCGACCAGGTCGGGAATGCGCGTGGGCGGCAGCATCGCGCGGCCATCGGCAAGCACCAGGTGCAGGCCCACCGCAAGACCAGGATTCTGCCTGGCGCGCGCCACGGCGTCGGCGACCGCCGGTGCGGCCACCATCAAACTGGCGGCGCGCAGCACGCCGTCGCGGTAGCCGCGTTCGACGGCTTCGTTGACGGCTTCGTGCAGGCCGAAATCGTCGGCGGTGACGATCAGGCGCGGGCGTGCTTGCGTCGTGGCTTGTGTAGAAAGTGAATTCATGAGGGCATTCATGGGCATCTATGCAGCGCTCAATCTTGCCCGGCCGTCATTTCCGCGAAAGCGGAGGCGCCTTTCAACAGCGAAGCTGGTCAATCCGTCTTGCTGATGCAGCGCCAAATTGGACTCCCGCTTTCGCGGGAGTGACGGCAAGGAGAATGGGGCATGGCGGGATGGTGGATAGATAGCCATGCCCAACAGAAGATGCCAGGACTACGCTTCGTGCGCGCGCAGGAAGCGGAAGAACTCCACACCTTCGCGCAGGCGGCGCTTCATCATCTCCCAGCTCGACAGCATTTCCTTGACGATTTCCCAGATCTTGGACGGACGGAAATAGAACGCCCGGTAGAACTTTTCCACGCCATGGAAAATTTCTTGCTTCGACAGATGCGGGTACTCGATCAGCGCGAGCTGCACGCCCTTGTCGTTGACCAGGTTGACGGCTTCGTTCTCTTTCAGCCAGCCGTTCTCCACCGCCTGCTTGTACAGCGAGGTGCCCGGATACGGCGCCGCCAGCGACACCTGCACGGTGTGCGGGTTGATTTCCTTGGCGTACTGGATCGTCTTGTCGATAGTTTCCTTCGTCTCGCCCGGCAGGCCGAGGATGAAGGTGCCATGGATGGTGATGCCCAGCTTGCGGCAATCCTGCGTGAAGCGGCGCGCGATGTCGGTGCGCAGGCCTTTCTTGATGTTGTGCAGGATCTGGTCGTCGCCCGACTCGTAGCCCACCAGCAGCAGGCGCAGGCCGTTTTCCTTCATGATCTTCAGCGACTCGTACGGCACGTTGGCCTTCGCGTTGCAGGACCAGGTCCAGCCCATCGCGCCCAGGCCGCGCGCGATCTCGTGCACGCGTTCCATGTTGGAGCTGTCGGTGAAGGTGTCGTCGTCGAACATCAGCTCCTTCACTTCGGGCATGTTCTCCTTGATCCACTTCGCTTCGGCCAGCACGTTGGCGGCCGAGCGGGTGCGATAGCGATGGCCGCCGACGGTTTGCGGCCACAGGCAGAACGTGCACTTGGAACGGCAGCCGCGGCCCGTGTAGATCGACACGTACGGATGCTTGAGGTAGCCGATGAAGTAGTTGTTGATGGTGAGGTCGCGCTTGTAGATCGGCGCCACGAACGGCAGGTCGTCCATGTTCTCGATCATCGCGCGCGGCGGATTGTGCTGCACGGTGCCGTCGGCCAGCTTGTAGCTGATGCCGGTGATGCTTTCGAACGGGCGGCCTTCGGCCACTTCCTTGCAGGTGTAGTCGAACTCTTCGCGCGCCACGAAATCGATCGCAGGGGAAGCCGTGAGCGAAGCGGAAGGATCCACCGCCACCTTGGCGCCCACCAGGCCGATCAGCACGTTCGGCTTGCGCTCTTTGAGCAGCTCGGCGAACTTGGCGTCGGTGGGGAACGAGGGCGTGCTGGTATGGATGATCACCAGGTCGTAACCCTCGGCGATCTTCAGGCTGTCTTCCACCGAGATCTCGTCGGCCGGCGCATCGAGTACGCGCGAGTCGGGCACCATCGCCGCCGGCTGGGCCAGCCAGGTGGGGTACCAGAAGCTCTTGATTTCGCGTTTGGCCTGGTAGCGCGAACCCGCGCCGCCATCAAAGCCATCGAAGGAAGGAGCTTGCAGAAAAAGCGTTTTCATTACGAATGACTCCTGCGGGGCGGTCATGATGCCCGTGGACGGCAGATAGTTCAGATATTTTTGTCTACGGCGCTGAACCGTCGCCTCGTGCGTGCAGTACCTGTCCGCGCCATCTTACTTGCCAACCGGCCAGGGCAGCTGCCCATTCCATCAGTAATAAGGCGTCGCGGAGGGGAATCAACAGGACCTCATGCCAGGCGAAGGCTTGATGGCTGATGCGCCGCTGCAAAAAGTGTAGCAAAACCCGCGCCGCGCCACCGAGCAGGGTCAGGGCGGCGCTGCCCGGTCCGGGCGCCAGCAGCAGGCCAAGCAACAGCAAAGGGGAGGTGAAACACACGAACGTCATGGCAAAACCGGCCGGCGCGATCGAGCGTATGGTGCGCAGCCAGCGCAGTTCATGCGAGTACAAATCTTTCAGGTTGCTTTCGCTTACATCCGTGCCGACCACCACTTCCGACAACACGGTGTGCAAGCCGGCGCGGCGGGTCAGCTCGCCCAGCCAGAAGTCGTCCGCCAGCGTGTCGCGCAAAACCTCGAAGCCACCGATGGTTTCGAGCGCGTCGCGACGCAGGGCGATGGTGGAGCCGAATGCAAAGCGCGTGGAGCCGAAGGCGTTGGAGAGCCTTACCGAGGGCGCGAACCAGTCGTCGATGAATAGACGGCCAAGCCGCGACCAGAGCGAACGCCCCGGGATGCCGTAGTACAGGCAGGTGACGATGCCCACAGTGGGATCGGCCAGTGGCGCGGTGACGCGCGCCAGGTAATCAGGCGCTACGTGGATGTCGGCATCGGCCAGCACCAGCAGGTCGTGTTGCGCGTGCGGCAGCATGTTCAACAGATTGCTGACCTTGAAATTCGCGCCATGCACGCGCGGGTCGATGGCCAGGGCGATGGAGCGTTGCGGAAACTGCAGGCGCAGGCGCTCGACCACGGCAATGGCGGGATCGTCCGGATCGCGTACGCCGAACACCAGCTGATAGTCCGGATGCGTCTGCAGGCAGAAGCTGCGCAGGTTCTCATACAGCCTGGGCTCGGCACCATGCAGCGGCTTGAGTACACTCGCCGGCTGCGGCGAACCGGCAGGGAGCGGAACTCGGCGCGCCTTTCGCAATCCTTTCATCACAGCCCATAGCGCGACGCAGGCATAACCTGCCGCGGCCAATGCGAGAGCGATGCCCAATGCATGAAGCAAGGTGTCGACCCATCCGTTCGAGGACATAAATGTCAATGCTACCGGCAATCCGTCGACATGAAGCGGGCACTTATGGGGGCTATGCCTTCACTGCACAAGAGGCCGCTGGATGAGCACGATGAGGCTGCCGCACCGCGCGTGGCTGGGCGTGCTGGCCTGCCTGCTGCTATGGGGGCTGGCTGGCCAGGCGATGGCGGATGGCACGGCTGCCTATGCGCCAGCCCCCTCCGACATCGTCGGCGACTGGCTGGTGGAAAGCCGCGATGCGGTCATCCGCATCGAGCAGGTGGGCGACGAATACCAGGGCTATATCCTCTGGCAGTTGCACGACACCTACGGCCCGGAAGACGGCCCGGCGCTCAACGGCAAGACCGTGACCGACATCCACAACCCCAATCCGGCCCTGCGTTCCCGGCCGCTGACCGGGCTGCGGTTGCTCACCGGCCTCAAGTTCAACCCCGAGGATGAAAGGTGGGAGCACGGCCATGTCTATAACTCGGACGATGGCCGCACTTATAATTGCTGGGTTCGGCTGCGCAGCCTGAACCGACTGCAGTTGCACGGCTACATCGGCATCAGCCTGTTCGGCGGCAGTACCGTATGGAACCGGGTCACCATGAGAAAGCCCGCTCCAGGCGAGCTGCCGTTCGTGTTGGATACACCGGGCAAATAGCATCGGTGCCCAGCCATACCCGAGCTCCCTTTCCCCAAAGAGACGTCATGAACCGCGAATCACGCACCGATGCATCCGGTGAACTGCGTGCTGCATCCCAGGCGCAACCCAACATCGCCCTGATCAAGTACTGGGGCAAGCGCGATGTTGCGCTGAACCTGCCTGTCGTCGGTTCCATCTCCATCACCCTGGAAAGCTTGTGGACGCGTACGGACGTCCGTTTCGTGCCGGGCCAGAAGGGCGATCGCGTCAGCCTCAATGGCCGCAGCGAAGAAGCCGAAACCAGGCGCATCAGCAAGTGCCTCGACCTGCTGCGCGCGCGCGCAGGGGTCGATCACGGTGCCGAAGTCGCCAGCCACAACAACTTTCCTACTGCAGCCGGCCTCGCTTCTTCCGCGTCCGGTTTTGCCGCCTTGGTGCATGCTGGTGCGCGCGCCCTGAAGCTGGAGCTGAGCCTGGAAGAGCAATCGGTGCTGGCGCGCCGCTGCTCGGGCTCGGCGGCGCGCTCGATCTTCGGCGGCTATGTGGAATGGGCGCACGGCCAATTGGCCGATGGCAGCGATTCGGTCGCGCGCCCGTTGCTGGATGCCGGCGCATGGCCCTTGCGGGTGGCGGTGGCTATTACCTCGACCGCGGCCAAGCAGGTGGGCTCCACCGAGGGCATGCGCCGCACGGCTGAGACCTCGCCCTATCAATCCGCATGGATCGATACGCAGGAAGCCGACCTGAGCCTGGCGCGCGACGCGATTCGCGCGCGCGATTTCGATGCGCTCGCCAGCATCTCCGAATACAGCTGTTTGAAGATGCATGCGCTGGCATTGGCCGCGCAGCCAGGCTTGCTGTACTGGAACGGCGCCACGGTGGAATGCATGCATCGCGTGCGTGCCTTGCGTCAGCAAGGCGTGCCGGTGTTCTTCACCGTCGATGCCGGTCCGCAGCTCAAGGCGGTGTGTGCGCCATCCGCGATCGAGCAGGTAAAAGCCGCCTTGCGCGATGTACCGGGCGTGCTCGAAGTGCTCGACACCGGCCTCGGCGAAGGCGCGCGTGCGATCGCCGAAGATCGCGTGGAGGCATGATGGAAGTCCTTGCCGAAGCACCCGCCAAGCTGGTGTTGCTGGGCGATTACGCCGTGCTGGAGGGCGCGCGCGCGCTGGTGCTGGCGGTGGATCGCCGCGCCAAGGTACGCATGGCCGCACGTGCCGATCGTCTATGCAACGTCAGTGCGCCGGACCTCGGCATCAGCGAGGCGCGTGCACGCATAGGCGACGACGGCGCGTTGCAATGGCAGCTCGATGAAGCCACCCAGGCCAAGCTCACGCTGGTCGATCACGTGTGGCATGGGATGCTGCGCGAAGGGCTTGCGCCCATGGCTGGCGTGGGTTTCGACCTGGAACTGGATACCTCCGGCTTCTTTCACGTCGATGGCGGCGTGCGCGCCAAGCTGGGGCTGGGTTCCAGCGCGGCGCTGACGGTGGCGCTTGCTTCCGCCGTGGCGACCTATGCAGGCCATGGCGATGCCATGGCCGATCGCGTGCAATGGATGCGCCGTCTGCTGCGCATGCATGGCGCTTGGCAAGGCGGCCGCGGCAGCGGCGTGGACGTGGCCGCCAGCGTGGCGGGTGGCCTGATCAGTTACCAGCTGGCCGGCGCTGCGCGCGAGCCCACTTACGAACCCATGTCCGCGGACAGCCTGCATTGCCTGTTCGTATGGTCCGGGCAGTCGGTGTCGACCAGCGATTCGTTGCAGCGCCTGGCGCAATGGCGCCGGACCCATGCAAGCGATTATGCGGCGCACATGAACGAACTAGGCACCGTTTCCGCGGCAGCCATCGATGCATTTGCACAGCGGCGCATGCAATCTTTCATCGGCCTTACGCGGGATTATGCCTTGGGTTTGCAGCGTTTCGCCGCCGCATGCGGGCTGGAGATCTACTCGCCCGCACAAAAACGGCTGGCCGATATGGCGTCCGGTACGGATGTCAGTTATAAGCCTTGCGGCGCGGGCGGTGACTTCGGCGTCGTGTTTGCCGAAGACCCGGAAAGGTTGGCGACATTTGAACGCGCCATCGTGTCGGAAGGTATGCACGTTGTTCCGCTGGGGCTTGATTCCCTAGGACTGAGTTGCCATATGCACCCGGATGCGACCTCTCCCGCAGCAAGGATTTTGACGTGATCACTGCCCTTGGCTCACATGCAGCATGCAAAGCCGTGACCCAAGCGCATGTGACTTTCGACCCACCACGGAGTGCTTAAGGCTTATGAGCGCCGAATCTTCGAGTGCTGAGCGGTCCCGATTCCCCGCCTTCTACAAACTCTCGGTATCCGACCGTGTACGCATCATCCATGAGCGCGGCTGGTTGTCTGCCGAGGATTATCAGGCGCTCGTCTCCGGCGAGCACACGCTGAAAATCCACAAAGCCGACAAGATGATCGAGAACGTCGTCGGCGTGATGGGTCTGCCGGTGGGTCTTGGTCTGAACTTCCTCGTCAACGGACGCGACTACATCGTGCCGCTGGTGGTGGAGGAGCCTTCGATCGTGGCGGCCTTGTCGTCGGCGGCCAAGCTGGTGCGCGGCACCGGCGGCTTCACCGTCGAGAGCACCGAGCCGGTGCTGATCGGCCAGGTGCAGGTGGTGGACGTGCCGCATCTTGCGCATGCCAAGGCCACGCTGCTGCAGCGCAAGGACGAACTGCTCAACCTCGCCAACAGCCTGCATCCGCAGATGGTGGCGCGTGGCGGCGGCGCGCAGGATCTGGAAGTGCACGTGCATCCGCGCCCCGAAGGCGGCGACATGCTGGTGGTGCACCTCTTGGTCGACACGCGCGACGCGATGGGCGCCAACCTCGTCAACACCATGTGCGAAGGCATCGCCTCGCTGGTGGAAACGATGACCGGCGGGCGCGTATTCCTGCGCATTCTTTCCAACCTTACCGATCGGTCGATGGTGCGCGCACGTTGCGTGATTCCCGCCGACCAGCTCACCGGCAAGGGCTTCGAAGGCGAAGAAGTGCGCGACGGCATCGTGCTCGCGAACGAATTCGCCAGCATCGATCCGTACCGCGCAGCTACGCACAACAAAGGCATCATGAATGGCGTCGACGCCGTGGCGCTGGCCACCGGCAACGACTGGCGCGCCATCGAGGCGGCCGCGCATGCCTATGCTGCGCGCGGTGGCCGCTACACGTCGCTCACGCGCTGGTACAAGGGCGAGAAGGGCGAGCTGATCGGCGAGCTGGACATCCCCATGAAGGTCGGCACCGTCGGCGGTCCGCTGCAGTCGAACGCCACGGTGGCGCTCAATCTGCGCCTGCTCGGCGTCAAGACCGCGCGCGAGCTTGCCGAGATCATGGGCGCGGTCGGGCTTGCCCAGAACTTTTCCGCCTTGCGTGCGCTCGTCACCGAGGGCATCCAGCAGGGCCACATGACCTTGCATGCACGCAGCGTTGCCGTGGCGGCAGGCGCCACGCCGGAAATTTTCGATACGGTCGTGGAGCGCTTGGTGGAAACGGGCGAGATCAAGATCTGGAAGGCGCAGGAGATCGTCGAGCAAGTGCGCAAGGAATCGCGTGGCGTGCCGGTAACCACCACTGAGCAACCGGCGGTGGATCACCGCGCTTGCGGCCACGGCAAGATCATCCTGCTCGGCGAGCACGCGGTGGTTTACGGCAGCCATGCGGTGGCCGCGCCGGTGCCGCTGGCGGTGCGCGCCGTGGCGCAGGACACCAAGTCCGGCGGTGTGGACATGTTCATTCCGCGCTGGGGCGTGGAATACCGTTTGCACCGCGATCCGGCGCATCGCGATTCGTTCCAGCGCTCGCTCGGCATCATCTTCGACGAGCTGCAGCTGACCGATCGCTCGATGCGCATCGAAGTGTTCCCGAACGTGCCGCGTGCGATGGGCCTGGGCGGTTCGGCCGCCATGGCGGTCGCCGTGATCCGCGCGCTCGACCAGCATTACAAGCTCAACCTCTCCGACGAGGAGATCAACGCGCTGGCGTTCCGTTGCGAAGAAGTGGCGCACGGCTCGGCCTCGGGTATCGACAACACCGTCGCCACCTACGGCAAGCCGCTCTTGTACAAGCGCGCCAGCAAGAAGGGCGACGCGCCGATGGTGCGCGAGCTGCACCTGCCCAAGCGCATTCCGCTGGTGATCGGCATCAGCGGCAAGGAAAGCCTCACCGCGGTGACGGTCGGCAAGGTACGCACCGCCTGGCAGCGCAATCCGGCGCTGTACGACGGCATCTTCCAGCAGATCGACTCGCTCACGCTGCAGGGCGTGGAAGCCATGCAGCAGTACGATCTGGAACGTCTCGGCGATCTGATGAACATCTGCCACGGCCTGCTCAACGCTTTGCGCGTGTCGAGCTGGGAGGTGGAGGAACTGGTGCAGATCGCACGCGAACATGGCGCGCTGGGCGCCAAGCTCACGGGCGGCGGCGGCGGCGGTTCGATCGTCGCGCTGTGCCCGCAGAACCGCGAAAAGGTAGCGGCCGCGATTCGCGACGCCGGCTACCAGGCGATGGAGGTCGACATTGGATAACTCAGAACTGGAGCGACAGGACTGGCGCGACTCGAACGAGGTGGTGTCGTTCGACGACGAGCCGTTGATCCTGGTCGATCACGACGACCGCGACGTCGGCTTCCTCGACAAGGCTGCTGCGCACGTTGGCAACGGCACACTGCATCGCGCGTTTTCGCTGTTCGTCTTCAACGCCAAGGGCGAGCTGCTGTTGCAGCAGCGCGCCCCGGGCAAGCGCCTGTGGCCGGGTTTCTGGTCGAACACCTGCTGCAGCCATCCGCGCCGCGGCGAAACGGTGGACACCGCCATTCACCGGCGCCTGAAGGAAGAGCTTGGCCTGGCGTGCGAACTGAGCTACCTGTTCAAGTTCGAGTACCAGGCGCAGTTCGACGCCGACGGCGCCGAGCACGAGCTGTGCTGGGTGTACGCCGGCCGCAGCGACGATGCGCCCACGGTGAACGTCAACGAGATTTCCGGCTTGCGCTACATCGCCCCCGACGCGCTGGACGCGGAGATGGCGGCCAGGCCGGAGGCGTTCACGCCCTGGTTCAAGATCGAGTGGGAACGGATTCGCCGCGAGCACCCGGACGTGTTTTCGCCGCTCAAAGATTAACGGCCGGGCGGGACGGGAGACCGTGGCGCCCGCCCAAGTGACTTATACTGTACCGAACAGTTAAGCTTTTTAAACGCCGTCGTTGTGCAGGCGTCCTGACATTCCGGAGAAATCCCTTGGGTATCCCTCTTATTCAGCAAACCACGATCGCTCAATACATCATCAAGAAGAAGCTGAGCGGTCAGAAGCGCTACCCGCTGGCGATGATGTTGGAGCCGTTGTTCCAATGCAATCTGGCTTGCGCCGGCTGCGGCAAGATCGATCAGCCCAAGGAAATCCTGCAGAAGCGCATGAGCGTGGAACAGGCGCTGGCCGCGGTGGACGAATGCGATGCGCCGGTGGTGTCCATCCCGGGCGGCGAGCCGCTGATCCACAAGGATCTGCCGAAGATCGTCGAAGGCATCATCGCGCGCAAGAAGTTCGTGTACCTGTGCACCAACGCGATCCTGCTGCCCAAGCACATCGACGAATACAAGCCCTCGCCGTACTTCACCTGGTCCGTGCATCTGGATGGACTGGAGAAGCAGCACGACAAATCCGTATGCATGGATGGCGTGTTCGAGAAGGCCGTGACGGCGATCAAGCTGGCGCTGTCGAAGGGCTTCCGCGTCACCGTGAACTGCACGCTGTTCAACAACGAGGCGCCGGAAGAAGTCGCCGACTTCTTCGACTACGCGATGGAGCTGGGCGTGGAAGGCATCACCGTGTCGCCGGGCTACAGCTACCAGCACGCGCCGAGCCAGGACGTGTTCCTGGGGCGCTCCGAGAGCAAGCAGTTGTTCCGCGACATCTTCAAGATCGGCAAGGAACGCAAGCGCAAGTGGGCGTTCAACCAGTCGGCGATGTTCATGGACTTCATCGCGGGCAACCAGGCGTACCAGTGCACGCCGTGGTCCAACCCGACGTACAACATCTTCGGCTGGCAGAAGCCGTGCTATCTGCTGGTGGATGAAGGCTACGCCAAGTCCTACAAGGAATTGATGGAAGACACCGAGTGGGAGAAGTACGGCGTCGGCATCAATCCGAAGTGCGACAACTGCATGGCGCATTGCGGCTTCGAAGGCACGGCGGTGGATGACATGTTCGCGCATCCGCTGAAGGCGCTGAAGGTGTCGATGTTCGGCCCGCGCACCGATGGCCCGATGGCGCCGGATCTGCCGGTGAAATACGGCAATCGCGCCGACGCCACCGCGATCCACATTCCGATCAGCTCGATCCAGCGCCGCAGCGCCGAAACGGGTACCGAAGCGAATCACTGAGTCAAAGCGTCGACAACGATGGGCATAGTGGGATGGGTTGCCGTGTCGCTGCCGGCGCTGATGTGGCTGGGCTTGCTGCTGGTACCGTGGCGGCCCTGGAGTACGCGTGAACGCATCGAGGCCGATCCGCATGCCGGATCGGTCGACCTCAGCCAGATCACGGTACTGATTCCTGCACGCAACGAGGCCGACGTCATAGGCCTCACCTTGTCCGGCTTGCAGGCGCAAGGCAGCGGCTTGCAGGTCATCGTCGTCGACGATCAATCCACCGACGACACGGCGAAGATCGCCGCCTCCTTTCCGAATGTCCGCGTGATCAGCGGCCAGCCGTTGCCGCAAGGCTGGGCAGGCAAGCTGTGGGCGCTGGAGCAGGGCAAGGCGCACGTGCATACGCCGATCACCTTGCTGCTGGATGCGGACATCCAATTGCAACCCGGGCTGCTGCCGGCGTTGCTAGCCCACAAGCAACGCGACAATCGGCAGTTCGTCTCGCTGATGGCGGACCTGCGGCGCACCAGCTTCTGGGATCGCCTGCTGCTGCCGGCGTTCGTGTATTACTTCAAGCTGATCTATCCCTTCTCGGTATCCAACTCGTCCTCGCGGCTGGTCGCGGCGGCGGCGGGCGGCTGCATCCTGGTCGATACCGAAGCGCTGCAACGTGCCGGCGCGTTCGCCAGCCTGCGCAATGCCTTGATCGACGATTGCACGCTCGCGCGGCAGGTGAAGAGCGCCGGCTATCGCACCTGGCTGGGCTTGAGCCGCGGCGTGGTCAGCCTGCGCCCTTATGGCAGCCTCGGCTCCATTCACGACATGGTTGCGCGTTCGGCGTTTACGCAGCTCGGCTATTCCACCTTGCTGCTGCTGGCGGTGACGGTGCTGTTCGCGCTCGCCTACGGGCTGCCGTTCGTACTGCTGGCGTCGCCTGCCACCTGGCGCCTGGGAATGATCGCGCTGGTCGCGATGATGTTGAGCTACCTGCCCATGCTGCGCTATTACCACATGCGTCTCGCCTGGGCCTTGTTGCTGCCGTTCGGCGCCGTGCTGTACCTGGGCATGACCTGGAGTTCGGCCATCCGCTACTGGCGTGGCGTGCGCTCGCGCTGGAAAGACCGCACCTACAGCACCTGATCTCGATACTCGTAGGTTGGGGTGTAGACCCGAATGGCGCTTACTTAAGCGCGTATCTCGACGCTTTCGAAGATCCGCCCCCTCCCCTGCGACAGTAGGGGAGGGAATGATCCTGGCGAGTGCGAGATACATGCTTAAATTTGCGGCGTTGCGCTTAGGTAAGCGCCATTCGGGTTTGCACCGCAACCTACGGTTTCAAACCAGCGTCGTACCGTAGACCTGCACCGCCGACTCTTTCACCGCATTCAACACCGTGTGTGCGGCCGGCGACAGCAGCCAGTCGCGCCGCGTGATGATGCCGAACGAATCCATGTGGCAAGACAATTCGTAAGGCACCACCGCCACCATGCCGAATTCCGCATAGTGGCGGGCCACGTCGGTAGGCACCACCGCCATATAGTCGGTCTCCTGCAAAATCTTGGAAAGGAACATCAGCGCCGCCGTGCCGATCACCTGCCGCGGCGGTTCCAGGCCGGCGCTCTGGAACATCAGCTCGAAGCGATGGCGCAACACGCTGCCTACCGGCGGTACGATCCAGTCGGCTTGCGCCAGATGGCTCAATTCGACCTTGGGCAGCGACAGGATGGGGTGTCGTGGGCGCACGATGGCACAGACTTCCTCTTCCGCCACCGCTTCGTAAAGCAGCTGACTCTTGTCGTGGCGGGCGAACAGCCGCGCCACCAGGAAATCCACGCGATTCTGCGCCAGGCGCTCCAGCAGCACGTCACTGCTTTCCACCAATAGCGATACGCGAAGATCCGGCCGTTCGCGGGTGATGCGTGCCAGTGCGCGCGGCAGCAAGGTCATGGATGGCCCGGCAATGGCGCCGATCGCGACGCTGCCGGCGTGGCCCGTCTTCAAGGCTTCGATCTCCGCCCCTGCCTCGCGCAGGCTGGAAAGGGAAATGCGCGCGTGGCGGATCAGGCTTTCGCCGTACCAAGTGGGGCGCATGCCGCGCGGCAATCGCTCGAACAGCGGTACGTCGAGCATGTCTTCCAGGTCCTTCAGCAGCTTGGAGGCCGCCGGTTGCGACATGTTCAGCACCTCGGCGGCCCGATGGATGTTGCCTTCCTCGTCGATGGCGATCAGCAGCATCAGTTGGCGCGTCTTGAGCCGCGCGCGGACGAACCAGGGATTGGCGGACATGGGATACGCGCTTTGATATCGGTGTGTTCCAAATCTATATTTGTTGTATATCCATTGCAATCGCAGAATGCCGGCGTGGCCCCATGCTCCGAACTCAAGGGCCTCCGTTAGGGGTGGGTACCTGCGGCCATAGGCCCCAGGCCTGCCTTCCATCTGGAGTACCGTGCGCCGAAGCAAGCTCGATGCGCAGCGCGCAGAGAGGGGATGCCATGCAAGATCGCAAACTGAGCGTGATCGAAAAGCTCGGCTACGGCGCCGGCGACATGGCGGTGAACGTGGTCATCTCCTCGATGATGCTCATCATCACGTTCTTCTACACCGACGTGTTCGGGCTCAAGCCGCAGGATGTCGCGCTGCTGTTCATCCTGGTGCGCATGGTCGATGCGGTCGCCGATCCGCTGATGGGTCAGTTCACCGATCGCCATACCACGCGCTGGGGGCGTTACCGGCCGTATTTCCTGGTCATGGCGCTGCCGTTCGGCATCGCGGTGTTCCTTACCTTCACTACGCCTGATTTCAGTTACAACATGAAACTGGTGTGGGCGTATGCGACTTACCTGCTGGTGATGCTGATCTTCACCGCCGTCACCATTCCGTATATCTCCCTGATCGGCGTGCTCACCGCCGATCCGCAGGAGCGCTTGTCGGCCAACGGCTATCGCCTGTTCTTCGCCAAGGTGGCCGCCTTCCTCGTCACCATCGTGGTGCCGCAACTGGCGGTGGCCTGGGGCGGCGCGCGCCTGGCGGATGGCTACAAATGGGCGATGGGCCTGATGGGCTTGATGGCGACGCTGCTGTTCCTGTTCTGTTTTTTCAGCACCACCGAGCGCATCCAGCACCAGGTCGCCCGCAAGCCGATGCGCGAGCAACTTCGGCTGTTGTTTCGCAACGACCAGTGGCTGATCCTCGCCGCAGTGTGCGTGGTGGGCACCGTCGGCTATGTGATCCGCGGCTCGGTCGCTGCGTACTACGCCAAGTATTACCTGCACGGCGATGCGCGCCTGATGTCCGCCTTCATGGCCACCGGCGTTACCGCCGCCATTCTCGCCATGGTGGCTTCCACCTGGATCACCAAGGTGTTCTGCAAGGTCAAGCTCTTTCGCTACAGCCAGTTGGTGGTCGGTGCATTGAGCGTGCTCATGTACTTCGTGGTGAAGCCGGGCGACGTGACGCTGGCCTTCGTGCTGTATTTCCTCATCTCGTTCGTGGTCGACCTGCACGCGCCGGTGTTCTGGTCGGCCATCGCCGAAGCGGTGGATTATGGTCATGTGCGCCATGGCAAGCGCGTATCGGGACTTGCCTTCGGCGGCATCTCTTTCTGCCAGAAGGCGGGCATGGGCATCGCCGGCGCCATCGTCGGCTGGCTGCTGGCCGGTTTCGATTACGTGCCCGATCGCCCGCAAAGCAGCTTCACGCTAACCGGCATCGCCTTGATGCTCACCATCATTCCGGGCGCGTTCCATGTGTTGATGGGCGGCCTGATGTACCTGTATCGCATCACCGATGCGTACTACAACGAACTCAAGGCGAATATCGTCGAGGAGATTCCCGCGCCCCAAGACGAGCAACGCGTGACCCCGCTCACGCGCGCCACCACGGAATGCCTGCCATGAAACTTGCCAATCCCTTCATCCTGCAACGTGCCGATCCGTTCGTGCTGCGCCACGATGGGCATTACCACTTCACCGCGTCTGTGCCCGAATACGATCGCATCGTGCTGCGCCGTTCGGCCACGCTGGCAGGTTTGGCGACTGCGGAGGAAGTCGTGCTGTGGCGCGCGCCGGCGAGTGGACCGGCGAGCGCGCTGATCTGGGCGCCGGAGATTCACCGCTTCGACGATGCCTGGTACGTCTATTTCGCGGCGGCGCCATCGCGGGAGATCAAGCACGGCCTGTTCCAGCATCGCATGTACGCGTTGCGCAATCCCGCCGAAGATCCCACCACCGGCAGCTGGCAGTTCGTCGGCCAGGTCGACAGCGGCATCGATGCGTTCTGCCTGGATGCGACCACCTTCCGCCATCGCGGCCGCGCGTACTACGTGTGGGCGCAGAAGCATCCGGACATCCCGGGCAATTCCAATCTCTACATCGCGCCGCTGGCCACGCCGACCCGCCTGGCGGCAACGCCAGTGCTGTTGTCCAAGCCGGAGCTGGACTGGGAAGTGCAGGGTTTTGCGGTGAACGAAGGGCCGGCCGTGCTGATTCGCCACGGCAAGGTTTTCATCGCCTATTCGGCCAGCGCCACCGACGAACGCTATGCCATGGGTTTGCTCTGGGCCGATGCGGATGCGGACCTGCTCGATGCGCGCAACTGGCACAAATCGCCCACGCCCGTCTTCGTCACCGATGCAGAGCACCAGATTTTTGGGCCGGGCCACAACAGCTTCACGACCAGCGAGGACGGCCATACCGACGTGATGATCTATCACGCACGCGACTATCGGGAGATCGAAGGCGATCCCTTGTGGAATCCGGACCGTCACGCGCGCATTCATCCGTTGGCGTGGGATGCGCACGGCATGCCGGTATTCGGATGTCCGCAGCGCGAGGTGGCATGGCCATCGGATGCCGTCGCATGAATCGTGGGCGCGCGCTGCTCGTGACGTTGATGCTGGCCGCAAGCGCGGTATGCAGCGCCACCTCATCGACGGACAACATGCTGCAAGCGCCACCCGTGCCCCAGCCGCACAAGGGTTACGCCGCCGACGTGCTGGCGCACGATCCGGCGATCGCGCAACAGGGCGATACCTGGTACCTGTTCGTCACGGGTCCTGGCATCACCGTCTACAGCTCGAAGAACCTCAAAACCTGGAAGGCCGAGCCACCCGTATTCGCCAACACTCCCGCCTGGGCGCGCGAAGTCGTGCCGGATTTCAACGGCCACATCTGGGCGCCGGATATTTCCTTCCACAACGGTGTCTACACGCTGTACTACGCGATTTCCGCGGGCGGCAAGAACACTTCGGCCATTGGTGTCGCCACCAATACGACACTCGATCCATCCAGTCCTCAATTCAAGTGGGTGGACCACGGCATTCTCATTCGCTCCCTGCCGCAGCGCGATATGTGGAACGCGATCGATCCCAACCTGGTCACCGACGTCGACGGTGCGCCATGGATGGTGTTCGGTTCGTTCTGGGGCGGCTTGAAACTGGTGCGCCTCAGCGAAGACCGCATGCATCTCGCCGAACCGCAACAGTGGTACACGCTTGCCAAACGCGAGCGCTCCGTGCTGCTGGATGACGCCGATCCCGGATCTGCCGCATTGGAGGGGCCATTCCTGTTCCACAAGAACGGCTGGTTCTATTTGTTCATGTCATGGGATTACTGCTGCCGCGGCATGCGCAGCAATTACCACATCATGGTCGGCCGCTCACGCGATTTGAAAGGGCCGTACCTGGACAAGGATGGCAAGCGGCTGGACCAGGGCGGCGGCAGCGAAGTGCTGCACGGCACGTCGCGCTGGGCCGGTCCCGGCGGGAACGGCGCGTATACCTTCAACGGCAAGGATTACCTGGTTTTCCACGCCTACGACGGCAAGGATGGAGGCTTGCCGAAGCTGCACATTCTGCCGTTGACGTGGGATACGCAAGGCTGGCCGGTGGTGGACCAGCAAGCATTGGAGCGTTGAACGCGACGCAGGTTTGCTCGATGCGTCCCGGATTTGCCGGTGGCAAATCCGGGACGTCGGGACTTACCAGAGCGCGTTTGGCCAGCCGCTGGCGTTCCAGGTCAGGTTGTTGATGAACAGGACGGGGGTGTAGTTGTTCTGCGAATCCAGCGCATACCAGGCCATGGTGCTGTCGCCGATGGCGCTTTCGCCACCTGGCGCGATGAAGCGCGAACCCGAGGATGCGACGGTCAGTCCGGACCCGGCGTTCATCATCGAATTGCCGTTATTGTCGACATAGGGACCGGTAATCGAGGTCGAGCGGCCGACGACGATGTGATAGGTGCTGCTGGCGCCGCTACAGCACGAGCCTTTCGACAGGAACAGATAGTAGTAATTGGTGCCGTTGAAGACGTGCTTGACGATGAATGAGTTCTCGACGACCTGCGACGTGTCGCGGGCAATATTGGTCGAGGATCCCACCGTCAGGAAGGTCGACTTGCTGACCTGCCTGATATAGATGCCGCCCCATGCCGAGCCGAAGCTGAGCCATAGATTGCCGGAATAGTCGGCCACCGGTTGCGGGTCGATGGCGTTGAACGCGTTGCTGCTGTTGGAGGTGATGACGGTGCCGTCGTCGACCCAATTGCCGGCGGCGATGCCGCCCGCGGAGGTGGTCAGGCCGATCGCCGACGTCTGCGAGCCGAAGCTCGACACGGCGTAGTAGCAGGCCGTCGTATTGTTGTAGTTGATGCAGCCGGGCGCCCACACCTGCGCCGGATCGGCCGACGGGTTATAGGCTTTCCACCAGCTGAGCCCGTTGCCGAAAATGGGCGTGCCCTGGGTCCAGGTGGTGCCGTTCGACGAGTACTTCACGCCGATGCCGCCATTGGCCGTGGTCTCCATGATCCAGTAGGTCGAGCCTTCCTTTTGGATGTCCGGATCGTGGGTGACGAGCGCTCCGCTCAGCGTCCACGGCGCTGCCTGGGCTTGGATGGCAAGGGGTGTGCAGCCGAGCGAAACCAGGGCGAGCGCCATGCTGAAAAAGCTGGTCTTCAAACGCATGAATTTCCTCCAGTGTGTGTAAAGGACAGGCCCTAAGACACTTATGGGGACGCGACAGAGCCGGACTTTCTAGATGTGGGGTGTGGTGACGATGTGGCGCGTAACTCTCATGGCCGTCATTCCCGCGAAAGCGGGAATCCATCGCCGCTTTTTGCATCAGAGCAAATGGATTCCCGCTTCCGCGGGAATGACGGCCATACATAGGCTGGGATTGCATTCCAGCTATGTAGGTGTGCTGCGAGGAATCACTCCAACTTCAACATCACGATCGCCTTCGCCGGCAATTGGACGTGCAACTTCCCATCACTGATTCGCGCACCTGAAAAAGCAGCCGGCTTCACCGCATTCGGATGCTCGAAAGTATTGAGCGAGGTCATCGCCGGCGCCGTCAAAATCTGCCCGCTCACCTGGCTGGCATGGCCACTGAGCTGTACGCTCACTTCGGCCGCCTGCTCCGGATCAAGATTGGTCAACGCCACATACACATGGCCATCTTTCGCCTTTACTGCAGAGCCGTGCACTGCTGGCACTGCAAATGATCCGTGACGATAAGTCGGCGTACTGATCGCCAGCGGCAAATGCGTGGCATCCTGATACGGCTTGTACATCGCAAATACGTGATACGTCGGCGTCAGCAGCATCTTGTTGCCGTCGGTGAGGATCATCGCCTGCAGCACGTTGATCATCTGCGCGATGTTGGCCATGCGCACGCGGTCGGCGTGGTCGCTGAAGATGTCCAGCGTCAGCGAAGCGACCAGTGCGTCGCGCAGGGTGTTCTGCTGATGCAGGAAACCCGGGTTGCTGCCCGGCAATCCCTTGTACCAGGTGCCCCATTCGTCGACGACCAGCGCGACTTTCTTCTGCGGGTCGTATTTATCCATGATCGCGCTGTGCTTGGTGATCAGCTCGTCGATGTGCAGCGCACTCTGCAAGGTCGAGATCCACGCGGTTTCGTCGAAATCGGTGGACGAGGCGTTGGGCGGCCAGCCGCCGGGCACGGTGTAGTAATGCAGGCTCAGGCCATCCATGAACTTGGTGGCCTCGCGCATCATCACTTCGGTCCAGTGGTAGTCGTCGTCGCTCGGGCCGGAGGCGATCTTCAGGATGGTTTGGTCGGCCGGCGCCTTCACGAAGGTTTGATAGCGGCGATACACGTCGGCGGCGTATTCGGCGCGCATGTTGCCGCCGCAGCCCCATAGCTCGTTGCCGATGCCGACGAAGGCCACCTTCCACGGCTTGTCGCGGCCGTTCGCGTGTCGTTGCATGGCCAGGGTGGAATGCGTGGGTGCAGTCATGTACTCCACCCACTGCGCCAATTCGTCGGGCGAGGCATCGCCCACGTTGCCGGCGATGTAGGCGTCGGCACCGAGCAGCTCGGTGAAATTCATGAATTCGTGCGTGCCGAAGCTGTTGGGTTCTTCCACGCCGCCCCAGTGCGTGTTGACGCTGGTCGGTCGCTTGTCGCGCGGGCCGATGCCGTCGCGCCAGTGGTATTCGTCGGCGAAGCAGCCGCCGGGCCAGCGTATGTCGGGCACGGCGATGGCTTTGAGGGCGGCCAGCACGTCGTTGCGATAACCCTGCGTATTGGGAATTTTCGAATCGGGCCCGACCCAGATGCCGCCGTAGATGCCGGTGCCCAGGTGCTCGGCGAACTGGCCGAAGATGTAGCGCGACACCTGCGGGCCGGGTTGATCGATGTGCAGGCTGCCTTGCACGTCGAGATCGGCGGCCTGCGCTACGCCGCAGGCAAAGATCAGGGCGGAACACAGCAAGGACAGACGCAAACGTTTCTTGGTGAGGGAAGCGATCATGGCGGTTTCTTTATCCGGAAAAAATACCGCCGCCATCGCGAAGAAGGCGGCGGAGGGGAACGTCACAGGCGGAAGCGCGCGCCGAACATGAAGGTGCGTTCCATCATGATTGCATCGCGCGGAAACAGATATTGGCTGCTGCCGAATTGCGTGTGCACGACGCGTCCCAGCAAGTTGGTGCCTTCCAGGGTGAGTGTAAGGTGTTTGTTGACGTCATAGTTCACCGCAAAATCCAGGTCGTCGACGGGATCGTTGTAGATGGATTGGGGTTGGGCGCCACCGGGGTTATAGGCCACCGCGTAGCGGCTGCGCCAGTTGTAGGCAAGGCGGGCGGAGTACGGGCCCTTCTGGTACATCAAGATGGCGTTGTAGGCGCGCTTGGAGACGTTGACCAGATCCTGGCGCTGTCCGGTGGGCGATTGCGTGTTGGCGTCGATGAAGGTGGCGTTGAGCTGCGTGCCGAGGCCGGACAGCCAGCCCGGCAGGAAGTCGTAGAACTGCGTGTAGGCCAGTTCGGCGCCTTCCAGTGTGCCATTGCCGGTGTTGCGCGGACGGCTGACCAGATAGCTCACGCCGTCCACCACTTCGCTGTCGGCATAGGTCTGGATGTAACCGTTGATGTCGCGATAGAATACCGCCGCCGACAGCAGCGACGCCGGGCGGAAATACCATTCCAGCGACAGGTCCGTGTTGCTCGAACGCACCGGATTGAGATTGGGATTGCCGCCGCTGCCGCTGGCGGGAATCGTCGCCGTGGCCTGATACAGCGACAACTGCGGATTGAGCGCCGCAAACGCCGGACGCGTAATGGTCTTGCCGTAGGCGGCGCGCAGCACCAAGTCATCGCGCAGATTGAAGTTGGCGCTGAAGCTCGGCAGCCATACGTCGCTGCTCTTGCCGATGCTGACGGGCGTCTGCTCGGTACCGAGAATCTCGGTGCCTTGCAGGGTGGAATTCAGCCGCACCCTGCGCACACCGAAGGCGCCGTCCACCGGTACATTGCCGAGATTGAAGCCGTAACGGGTTTGCGCGTACAAGGCGTACGTATCTTCCTTGTCGTTGAAATACAGCGCGGGATTGGCGGCCGGCGCGGCGGTGCTGTAGCCCATGGCGGCGCGTATCTGGGCCGAATGCGTCAGCAGGTAATCGGGGTTGGCCACCATCCATTGATTGGGCGAGGTGTACAGCGCGCCATTGAGCAAATTGGACGGCGTAAGGCTGGCCAGGCCAGGGAAGCTGCTGACGAAGGCCGTGGTGCCGCTGATGTTGGGCCGGCCGCCGGTGTCGGCGGCGACATTGGTCGCCGTGCGCCAGCTGGCGCGCAAGCCGGCGTCCACGGCATTGATGGGGCCGGCATCCACGTCGATGGTGATGTCGGTCTTCCATGACCAATCCTTGCCCACCTGGCGGTTCCATTGGTCGTAGTACTGGTTGAGAAAATAATTCGACGGATCGGCAAGGTTGAAAGCACTGCCGTCGGCATTGGTTACGCTGGCGCTGGTGGCGCCGCCGTTGTCGAAATTCATGGCGATGCGCGGCGCGATAAAGCCGGTATCGAGAATGAAGTCGCGGGTGGCGGCTTTGCTATAGGTGTAAGCCAGATCGGTGGAGAGCGTGATGCGATCGCCTTTCCAACTGCCGCCCAGCGCGCTCTGGAACGTGTCGGAACTCGATTTGAAAGCCTGGTTGCTGGTGAGCGTAAACAGGTTGTCGGCGGTCAAGCTCTGCACGACGTTGGTGCCGGGCTTGGTGGTGAGGCTGGTGACGTTGCTGCCGTTGACGATCACCGGCAGTGGGATCCAGTAGCTGTTCTCGTAGGTATTGCGATAACCCACGTAGAAATTCTCGAAATAGATGTCCGTCTTGTCGTTCGGCGCCCATTGGAAGGTGAGGTTGGCGGAACGGCGGCTGCGGTCGCCCAGGTTGTAGATCGAGCCGATGGTTTCGGGGATGTACACCTGGCCGCCGGTGCCCATCGGGTTGTCGCGCAGGTCGGAAATGAAGTTGAAGGTGCTGCTCTCTTCATAACGCTGCTTCTGGTACGACGCGGCGGCCATGACGCCGAACTTGCCGGCATCGGTATGCCAGATCTTGTTGGCGGTGATGCTGGCGAAGGGATCGGTATTGCCGGCGTTGCGGCTGTAGATGCCGTCGGCGGTGCCGGCCAGGGTCCAGTCGTCCTTGAAATCGAAGGGGCGGCGCAGGCGCACGTCGATCAGGCCGCCGATACCGCCTTCGATGCTGCGTGCATCGTTGGTTTTGTAGACGTCCACGCGCTGCACCAGGTCGGCGGGAATATCCGCCAGCGCGATGCTGCGCCCGGTGGTGGTGAAAATGTTGCGGCCGCTGAAGGTGGTCACCACGTCGGGCAGGCCGCGGATCAGCACGGTGTTCACTTCGCCGCCGCTGCGCGCCACCTGCACGCCGGTCACGCGTTGCAGCGCGGCGGCCACGCTGTTGTCAGGCAGCTTGCCGACATCTTCGGCCACGATCGAGTCGACGATCAGCGGGCTGCTCTGCTTGATGGCGATGGCGTCGGCAACGCTGCCTCGCACGCCATTCACCTGCACGGTGTCGAGCTGGGTGACGTCGGACGTGCGTCGGCACGGTTTTCCATCGGTGGCGGTCTTGCATGGCGTGGCGGTCGTGCTGGTGGCCGCGCCGTCGCCGTCCTGGGCGTATGAAGTGGTGGCCAAAGCCAAGGCCAGTGCGGCCGGCAGTACGCCGACCATCAGGCGCCGCACGCGCCGTGGGTTGTTCACGATCTGCATAGTGCTTGCTCCCCTCCAAAATCATCGCTATGTCGTGCACCTTGATGAGTGCGTCGAACCGCGCGCCGATATGGCTGTAGCCCTTCGGTTTTATGCGGTCTCGGAAGACCGCGGGTTGGGTACGAGCGATCAGCGAACTTTTTGTCGCGTGCTGCGACAGTCTTGCGGTGGGCGGAGTATGGGATGGCGAGTCGATAAGAGACTAATGATTTAAATCGCCCTATTGATATGTTTATTGCAATGATGCAATGCATTATTTGCGGCATTGCCGCAATGCCGAATCGGCGCGTCGGGATACCTTTCTTGCCATGGCTTGCGGACCGCAAAGCTGGCTATCCTGCGCAATTGTTTCTGCCTGTGAAGCGGTTCCATGCAACGCGAATTCGGATATATCGGCGATACCGCCATCCATGCGATCACCCTGGCCGGCGACGGACTCGCCGCAGAAGTGCTGACCTACGGCGGCACCCTGCGCAAACTGCGGATCGAAACCGGGCGTGGGCCGGTCGACGTCGTGCTGGGTCTGCCGGATCTCGATGCCTATCGTCGCGATCGCGACTATCTCGGCGTACTGGTGGGCCGTTTCGGCAATCGCATCGCCGGCGCGCGCTATGAGTTCCAAGGCAGGCGCTACGCGCTGAGCGCGAACGAAGGCGCCAATCATCTGCATGGCGGCGAGCTGGGTTTCGGTCGTCGCATCTGGACGGTCGCCGCGCATGAGCCGCATCGACTGTTGCTGCAATACCTCTCGCCCGACGGCGAAGAAGGCTATCCCGGCGAGTTGCGCGTGGATGCGCAATTCCTGCTGTCACGCCAGCGTCTGCAACTGACTTATCGTGCGAGCGCGAATGCCGTCACGCCAGTCAACCTCACTCATCATCCGTACTTCAACCTGGCCGGAGACCCCGCGGTTCCTGCCGCTGCGCAGATGCTGCATGTGCTGGCCGATCGCTATCTGCCGGTGGACCAGCAGTTGATTCCCACCGGCGAGATCGCCGATGTGAGCGGTACGCCGTTCGACTTCCGCACGCCGATGACGTTGGACGAGCGGCGCATGCTGGATGCTGCGCAGCTGCGGATCGGTGGTGGCTTCGATCATTGCCTGGTGCTGTCCGGCCAGCACCGCTGCACCGCCGAGTTGTACTCGCCGCACAGCGGGGTCGCCATGCGCATCACCAGCAACGCACCGGCCGTGCAGTTGTACGAGGGACACGGGCTGGATCGCAGCCATCCCGAACTGGGGCGCGGCGTGTGCCTGGAGCCGCAAGGGTTTCCTGACGCGCCGAACCGGCCTCACTTTCCATCCACGCTGTTGCGCCCCGGCGAAACGTACGAACACCGCATCGTCTATCAGTTCGCGGTGCCGGGGGGCCATGCGGACTGGTCGGCGGTGCTGGCCGCGCTGGATGCGGCAGATAAGCACGAAAGGTAAAAAAACGTTATCCCAGGGCCTGACCTCCAGCAGGCTTGGAACCTACCCAGGCTGTGGTTACAGTCCAAGGTTTACTGTCACGCCTGGGAAATCTTCATGCCTTCTCTTCGCCTTCTCGCAGCCGCCATGGCCCTTGCGCTGGCCGCCTGCTCGCAATCCCACAACGAAGCCGGCCAAGCGCCGGCCGCCGCCGGCAGCGCGCCCGCCAAGGCGTCCACGACTGCTGCCGCGGAAGCGCCGGCCAGCAATCCGTTCTTCACCGCCAGCACGCTGCCCTACCAGGCGCCGCCGTTCGACAAGATCAAGGACAGCGACTACCAGCCCGCGATCGAAGAGGGCATGAAGCAGCAATTGCAGGAAGTCGAGCAGATTGCGAACAACCCCGAGCCGCCCACGTTCGAAAACACCTACGTGGCGCTGGAAAAAACCGGCGTGCTGCTGCATCGCGTGATGGCGGTGTTCAACGCCGTCACCGGTGCCAACACCAACGACACCCTGCAGAAGGTGCAGGAAGACGAAGCGCCCAAGCTGGCGGCGCATGAAGATGCCATCCATCTCAACGACAAGCTGTTCCAGCGCATCCAGGCGGTGTACGACCAGCGCGATTCGCTCAAGCTCGATCCGGAATCGCAGCGCCTTGTCGACGTGGTCTATCGCCAGTTCGTGATGGCCGGCGCCAAGCTGTCCGATGCCGACAAGACCAAGCTCAAGGAATACAACAAGGAAGAGGCCGGGCTGCAGGCGCAATTCAACAACAAGCTGCTGGCCGCCGCGAAAAACGGCGCACTGGTGGTGGACGACAAGAGCAAGCTCGCCGGTCTTTCCGACGAAGACATCAACGCCGCAGCGCAGGCTGCGAAAGACCGCCATCTGGACGGCAAATGGGTGCTCACCCTGCAGAACACCACCCAGCAGCCGCTGCTGCAGGACCTGACCGACCGCGACACCCGCAAGGCGTTGTTCGAGGCTTCGTGGACGCGCGCCGAAAAGGGCGACGCCAATGACACCCGCGACGTCATCGAGCGCATCGCGCAGCTGCGCGCAGAGGAGGCCAAGCTGCTCGGCTTCCCCGATTACGCCGCCTGGGCGTTGCAGGATCAGATGGCCAAGACGCCGGAAACGGTCATGAGCTTCATGGAGAAGCTCGCACCGGCAGCCGTCGCGCGCGCCAAGACGGAAGCTGCCGACATCCAGAAGCAGATCGACAAGGACCAGGCCGCGCTCAAGCAGCCCAGCTTCAAGCTTGAACCGTGGGATTGGGAGCATTACGCCGAGGAGGTGCGCAAAGCCAAGTTCGACCTCGACGAATCGCAGATCAAGCCGTACTTCGAACTCGACAACGTCTTACAGAACGGCGTGTTCTACGCCGCCAACCAGCTCTATGGCCTCACCTTCAAGGAACGCAAGGACATTCCCGTCTACAACCCGGACGTGCGTGTGTTCGAAGTGTTCGACAAGGACGGCAAGTCGCTGGCGCTGTTCTACTGCGACTACTTCAAGCGCGACAACAAGAACGGCGGCGCGTGGATGGACAACTTCGTGCAGCAATCCAAGCTGTTCGGCACCAAGCCGGTGATCTACAACGTCGCCAACTTCACCAAGCCTGCACCGGGCCAACCGGCGCTGCTGTCGACCGACGATGTGATCACCATGTTCCACGAGTTCGGCCACGGCTTGCACGGCATCTTCGCCGACGAACAATACCCGACGCTGTCGGGCACGCAGACTGCGCGCGACTTCGTGGAATTCCCCTCGCAGTTCAACGAGCACTGGGCGTTCGATCCGAAGGTGTTCGCCAACTACGCCAAGAACTACAAGACCGGCGAGCCCATGCCGCAGGCGCTGGTCGACAAGATCAAGAAGGCCCAGCTGTTCAACAAGGGCTACGACATGACCGAGCTGGTGGCGGCGGCCATGCTCGACATGAACTGGCATACCCTCACCGCCGACCAGCCGAAGCAGGACGTTGATGCATTCGAGGCGGCCGCGCTCAAGAAGGATGGCGTGGACCTTTCCTACGTGCCGCCGCGCTATCGCTCCAGCTACTTCCTGCACATCTGGAGCAACGGCTATGCAGCCGGCTACTACGCCTACCTGTGGACACAGATGCTCGCCGACGATGCCTTCGAGGGCTTCAAGGAGCACGGCGGCCTGACTCGCGAGAACGGCGACCGCTTCCGCGCCATGATCCTCTCGCGCGGCAACACCGAAGAACTCGCCAAGCTGTACAAGGATTGGCGCGGCCAGGAGCCGAGCATCGAGCCGATGCTGGTGCATCGTGGTTTGAAACAAGCGCCGGCGAAGTGACGCCTGATCCTTGGGATGCATAAGCAAAGGGCCGGCATCATGCCGGCCCTTTGCTTGTTGAGGCGGAAGTAGGCTGGGATGAAATCCCAGCTTATAGCGGCGTCATGCCAGCCCATGTATGGCTGGCGTTCCCACGAAAGCAGGCATCCACTTGTTGCTCTAATGCAAAGGCAAAGATGGATTGACCAGCTTCGCTGTGGTAAACGCTTCCGCTTTCACGGTAATGGCGGTCACGGGTTACGTGATCTACAAAGCGAATCACCCGAAGCGTTCGCGCAAGCGACCAAGCTTTATGCAGTTGTCGCCGGCAATCGCCCGAAAGTCGGCGCTGATCTCCGGATGATCAGCCACACGCTGCCAGAACGTCGTTGCCCACGCTGCGGCGCCCTGCCATTGAGGCGATGCATCGGGTCGTGGCGGCGGTGGTTGATGATCACGTGCCGGCAAGCCGCCGCTGCTGTCGGGGCGATAGAGCATCGGTAGCATGTCGTAGCTGGGGCAGAGCGTTCGCGGTATCGGGACTGTCCTTGGCCATTGATCCGGTACAGCGGCCAACGGCTGCCGAGGCTGTGTACCTCGCGCACCGCCGCATAGCGGGAGCTCCGCGCGGAACCGATCTTGATCACCTGGCTTCCCGCTGCCATCAGCAGCCGGGACACCATAGGTTGACTGACGTCCAGCGCGATCCCAGTTCGCGGGCCGTGGCGACCTGGCGCACGCGCAGAAGGCTTAGCAGGCTGTCGATGTCGCGGGTGGCCGTATATGAATAGATATTTCAAGTCAAACACACTGAAATACAATAAGTTATGCGCATATATTGGCGCAATTCGTTCCCGCAGGACCGCCCATACTCCGGCCCTGCGGGTGCGGGTAACTAACGCTCAATCAAGCAGCCACTGCTGCGGCGGCAGTCCGTTGTCGGTCCAGATCTGCAGCTGGGTGCCGTGCGTGGAGGAGCCGCCCGTATCGTCCAGCATCAGCGAACCGGAGGCCTGGTTCATCAGCTTGTAGGTGCCGTTGCCCAGGTCCATGAACAGCCAGGACTGGTTGGCGTTGCCCACGCAGCCCCACAAAGTGACCAGGTTGCCGGGCGTGGTGCTGCCGCCGGTATTGTCCACGCACAAACCGGAGTACTGGTTCTGGATGCTGTACCAGCCGCCGCCTTCGGCATGCACGGTCCAGTTTTGGACGGCCAAGCCGTTGCAATCCCACAATTCCGCGCTGGTGTTGTTGGTGGTACCCCAACCGGTATCGTCCAGGCACAGCGAGGTGTTCTGCATGTTGTGGAATGCGTGCATCGATCCGTCGGCGGGCAGGTTGTTCCAGGATTCGCTGCCGTAATACGTGATGCAGCCGCCGTTGTTGTAGTCCGAGGCCAGCTCAAGGATGTTCGAGCCATCCGCCGCGGGCAGCAGCGCGGAAGAATAGTTCGGACAATAGTTGTCGTAGGCCGTTGGCACCTGCACCGGCGCGTTGATGGTGTACCAGTTGCCGGCGCCATCGAGGTTGGTGTTCACGAACAGCACCTTGCCGTTGTAGCTCGACACGCTGTTGTTGGATTCGTACATCACCTGGCCGACCAGCAGGATCGCACCATGGCTGGAAATCGCCGACGGGCTCCATACGTTCACCGGTGCGTGTTCCAGGTATTGGCCGCTGGCAGTGGCGACTTTCGTGCCCGTGTTGGCGGGATCGCCGAAATTCCAGCCATCCGTGGAGGTGCGGTAGAACACCGTGCAGGCAGCCGGGCCGCACAACTCGTAGCTCATGAAGAAGTGGCCGTTCGGCAATTTGCTGACCGTGGCCATGCCGGGCCGATCCGACTGCACGATGCTGGCGACGGTGTTGCCTTGATCCTGCCAGGTCTGTCCGTTGTACGTGCGGATCTGCGCCAGCTTCTGGCTGCAGCAGGGATCGGTTTCGTCGGACCAGAACATCACCAGCGCGCCATCGTTGGCCACTTCGAACTGCGGCTCCCACAAGCCATGCGAACTGTCGCCACGTTGCACCGGCGTGCTGTGGTAGCTCCAGCTCACGCCATGGTTCGTGCTGGTGTAGACCTCGATCGCCGGCGTGCCGTCCACCGTGTAGGTCGCCGCGAATATCAGCGTGCCTGCGCCAAGCGCGCCGACCTGCTGCGGAAGCTCATAGAGTGTGGCGCAACAGTATTCGGAACTGCCGCCGATGGTGGGCACCGGACCGATCAGGTTCCAGTTCGCGCCGTTGTTGGTGCTCTGGAAGATGATGCCGTTGGTGCTGGCGACCAGCATGCCGTTGACGGACGGCGGACCGTGTTGCAGGCGAACCACGCGAGGGTAGAGCGTGCTGCCGGTCAACAATGTGCCGGTGGCGGCGCGGGCCGGTCGCGCGCCGAAAGCGAGCGACGCGGCCAATAGCATCAGCAGAAGGAAACTCCAAGCCGACCAACGCTTCGGGTGTTTCATAAAACATCTCCTCTGCCGCACGAGGCGGCAATGCGATGAATTGAAGACAAAGCCGAATGGTTGTTCTTGTTGTGGTGTTACCGGCCGGCTTTGCGCCGGCCGGGAGTTTCCCCTCTACAAAGATGTAGAGCCGATCAGCGGCCGATATCGCGCAGACGCTTGCCGCTCATCAGGTTGCGTTCGATCTGTTCCAGCGTGATGCCCTTGGTTTCCGGCACCAGCCAGAGCGTGAACACGATGAACACCGCGTTGAAGGCCGCATACAGCCAGAACGTCTGCGCATTGCCGATGCCGTTGAGCAGGCTCAGGAAGGAGACGCCCACCACCCAATTGGCCGCCCAATTGGTGAAGGTGGAGCAGCCGATGCCGAAGTCGCGGCCTTTGAGCGGCTGGATTTCCGAACACAGCGTCCAGATCAGCGGGCCGGCGGACATCGCGAAGCCCACGATGAAGAGCAGCAGCATGCCTACGGTGAAGATCTGCTCGTCGTGCGTATGGATGCCCAGGTGCATCATCGTGCCGACCACGCCCAGGCCCAATGTCATCACCACGAAGCCGATGTACAGGATCGGCTTGCGGCCCAGTTTGTCCACCAGGCCGATCGCGATGAAGGTGGCCAATACGTTGACCAGGTCGACGATCACCGTGAACCACATCTGCGCTTCGGTGGCATAGCCCATGCTCTCGAAGATGCGCGGGGCGTAGTACATCACCACGTTCATGCCGGTGAGCTGTTGCATGATCTGCAGCAATACACCAAGACCCACCGAGCGGCGGAAGTTTACGTTCTGGAAGAACATATGCACGCCGCGCTGCGGCGTTTTCAGCTGCTCACGGATATCGCCGATTTCGCGGGCAATGTCGTCTTCGCTGCCGAGCAGCTTGTGCAGCACCTGTTCGGCCTCGGGCTGGCGGTTGCGCATCATCAGCCAGCGGGGGCTTTCCGGCAGGAAGGCCACGCCGAACAGGAACAGCGCGCCAGGGATCGCGATGATGCCCAGCATCCAGCGCCAGCTCCCCGTGTAGCTCAGGGCGGCGTTGGACAGCGCCGCGACGAGGATGCCGGTGGTGATCATCAGCTGGTACAGCGAGATCATGGCGCCGCGGATCGATTCGGGCGCGATCTCGGCCAGATAAAGCGGCGCGGTGAAACTGGCAATGCCGATCGCCAGGCCGAGCACGAACCGGCCCACGATCAATACACCGGGTGTCCACGCCACGCCGCACAGTACTGATCCGGCTACGAACAACACCGCCCCAAGAATCAGCGAGCGCTTGCGGCCCAGCTGGCTGGATAGCCAACCGGCACCGAGCGCGCCTAGCGCGGCGCCAGCCATCATGATCGAGACGATCCACTCGATGGTGCTGTCGTCGATCTTGAAGTCTTTCTGGATGAACTGCTGCGCGCCGGCGATGACGCCGATGTCCAGGCCGAACATCAGGCCGGCCAGTGCGGCCAGCACGCAGATGAAGATGGCGGTTGCCTTGCCGTGCGGCTTGGCCGACGCGTGAGATGTAACAGGTGGTGTATACGTGTTGGCACTCATGAATGACTCCGTCATGGTTGTAGGTCGAGCAAGTGCCTTTCCCCACACTTGCCCAACGTGCCGAATCCAACACGAGTCCGGACCCGGCTACGCATAAAATCAGGCACTCAGGTGCCTGATTCGCGGCAGGCCGTCCATGACCTGCATGACCAGTCTGTTTTCAGCAGCCTGACCGAGCGCGTCGCGCGGATGTTTTCATCTTCTTCACGACGCATAAAAAAGCCGGCTCATGCAGGCCGGCCGGTGAAACGAGGTTCGGGTATGCCGGTGAAGGGCACCTCGATGGCGAACAGGCCACCGGCATGCGGTTCGTTCGCCAGCACCTCGGCGGAAAGTCCGTCGCGGGCACTGGTGATGTATAGCATGTTCAACCGTTCGCCGCCGAAGGCGACTCGGGTCGGCTGGCTGACCGGCACGCGGATGACGAGGTTCGCCTTGCCGTCGGGCGTATAGCGCACGACGCGGCCGGACCCCCATTCCGCATTCCACAGGCCGCCTTCGCTGTCCACGGCCGAACCGTCAGGCTCGCCCTGCTGTTGCGACAGGTCGATGTGCATGCGCGCATCGGCCACGTGGTCGCCGTAGCTGCAGCGATGCACGGTGCGCCGCCACGAGTCGCAGTAGTACATGGTGGCGCCATCGGGGCTGAAGGCGATGCTGTTGCTGATGGCGACCGGCCCCAGCGGCAGTTGTTCCAGCGTCAAGTCGTGGTTGAGCCGATAGAAGCCGCCGGCCGCACGTCGCGCTTCACCCGCTGCTGGCTCGTGCAGCGTGCCGAATACGAAGCGCCCCTGGCGATCGCAGGCGCCGTCGTTGAGGCGCGTCGGCAAGCCGGTTTCCACCTCGGCGATGCGGCGCAGTTCGCCGCTTTCTTCGTGAAAGAACGCCAATCCGCCCGCCAGGCCAAGCAGCAGCCAGCCCTCGTCTTCGCACAAGGCGAACGAGGCGAGCCGATCGGGCATCGGCCAGCGGCGCGTACTGCCGTCGGCGGGGCGATAGCGCCACAGCACGGAAGCATGGATGTCGGTCCAGTACAGCGATTGGCTGCGCGGGCACCAGGTCACGCCTTCGCCAAGCGTGTTCTGTGCATCAAGTATCAGCAAGGCTTGCAGGCTCATGCCCAGCCTCCGTCGACAATGAAATCATGGCCCGTGCACATGCGGCTGTCGTCGGAGGCGAGGAACAAGGCCGCACGCGCAAGATCGTCCACGCCCAGGTAACCGGGCATGCACTGCTTGCGCCGAATCTCTTCTTCGCCTGCCGCATCCAGCCACAGCTCGCGCTGCTTGTCGGTGATCACCCAGCCGGGCACCAGTGCGTTGATGCGGATGTGGTGCTGACCCAGTTCGCGCGCCAGACCGTTCACCAGCCCGCGCACCGAGGACTTGGCCATGGCGTACATCGGGTAGCCGGCGTTCTTGATCATCCAGCCGGTGGAGCCCAGGCAGATGACCGATCCGCCGCCCAGTTCGCGCATGCCGGGCACGACCGCCTGCGTGGCGAAGTACTGATGCCGGACATTCACCGCGATGCTCTGCTCGAACTCTTCCGGCGTGGTGTCGTCGAGGCGGTGGCGCCGGTCGTTGGCGGCGTTGTTGATCAGGACGCTGAAGGTGCCGACCTTGTCACTGGCCGTGGCGATCGCCGTGCGCAGGGCGGCGATATCGGTGATGTCGCACGGCAGGAACAGCGGCGCATGACGCACGTGGGTCAAGGATGCGTCGAGTGCCGCTGCGCTTTGCGTGTCGATGTCCAGGTACGCCACGCGCGCGCCCTGCTGCGCGAAGTGCGCAACGAAGGCCGCGCCGATGCCGGTGGCGCCGCCGGTGATCAGTACCGAGCGGTCGACCAGGCTGGGATAGGTGGCAAACATGGATAGGTCGGGTCTCTTTGCAGCAATTACCATTCGGCCACACTGCCGTCGTCATGACGCCAGATCGGATTGCGCCAGCGGTGTCCCACGGACGCGCGTTCGGCGACGTAGGCTTCGTTCACTTCCACGCCCAGCCCCGGGCCGCCCGGCATGGAAACATAACCGTTTTCGTAGGCGAATACGCTACGGTCGGTGATGTAATCGAGCAGATCGTTGCCGGCGTTGTAGTGGATGCCCAGGCTCTGCTCCTGGATGAAGGCGTTGTGGCACATCGCATCCAGCTGCAGATTGGCGGCCAGCGCGATCGGGCCCAGCGGGCAGTGCAGCGCCAGCGCCACGTCGTAGGCCTCGGCCATCATCGCGATCTTGCGCGTTTCGGTGATGCCGCCCGAATGCGACGGATCGGGCTGGATGATGTCCACGCCGCCAGTGGTGAACACACGCTTGAAGTCGTAACGCGAATACAGGCGCTCGCCCAGGGCGATCGGCGCCGGCGAGATCGAGGCGAGTTCGGGAATGCATTCCAGGTGATCGGAAAGCACCGGCTCCTCGATGAACATCAGCTTGAACGGCGCCAGTTCGCGCATCAGCACCTTGGCCATCGGCTTGTGCACGCGGCCGTGGAAATCCAGCCCCAGGCCGATGTCCGGACCGACGGCGTCGCGCACCGCCTGCACGTTCTCCAGCACGCGCTGCACCTTGGCGTGCGTGTCGACGAAATGCATTTCCTCGGTGGCGTTCATCTTTACCGCCGTGAAGCCGCGCGCCACGGCTTCCTTCGCCGCGCGCGCGGTGTCGGCCGGCCGGTCGCCGCCGATCCACGAATACACGCGAATGCGCTCGCGCACCGGGCCGCCCAGCAGTGCATGCACTGGCACGCCCAGGTGCTTGCCCTTGATGTCCCACAGCGCCTGGTCGATGCCGGCGATGGCGCTCATCAGGATCGGGCCGCCGCGGTAGAAGCCGCCGCGGTACATCACGTTCCAGTGATCCTCGATGTGGCGCGGATCCTTGCCGACGAGATAATCGGACAGCTCTTCGACCGCTGCTGCAACCGTATGCGCGCGGCCTTCCACGACCGGCTCGCCCCAGCCGCTGATGCCTTCGTCCGTATCGATGCGTACGAACAGCCAACGCGGCGGAACCAGGAAAGTGGTGAGACGGGTGATCTTCATGCGGGATTTCCTTGGGAATGTGTTTTCCAGGCTTGAGCGAAGGCGTGGGCGCGGCGACCGACGTCGTTCGCGTCACGGCCAGGTGCGTAGAGTGCGGAGCCAAGGCCGAAGCCGTTGGCGCCCGCAGCGATATAAGGCGCCATGTTGTCTGGCGTGATGCCGCCGACCGGCAGCATGGGCAGGTCGCGCGGCATCACCGCGCGCCATGCCTTGAGTACCGGCGGCGTCAGCAGTTCGGCGGGAAACAGCTTGACCGCGTCGGCGCCGGCCTGGATGGCGGCAAACGCTTCGGTCGGCGTGGCCACGCCGGGCACGCAGTACAGGCCGGCGCGCTTGGCGGCGGCGATCACGCGCGTGTCCGCATGCGGCATCACGATCAGCTTGCCGCCTGCCGCGGCCACTTCCGTGACTTGCTCGGGCTGCAGCACGGTGCCGGCGCCGATCAGGCAACGCTGCCCCAGCGCTTCGGACATCAGCCGGATGCTTTCCAGCGGCTGCGGCGAATTCATCGGCACTTCGATGATGCGGAAATCCGCGGCGACCAGCGCGTTAGCGATATCCAGCGCTTCCTCAGGCCGAAGGCCGCGAAGAATCGCCACCAGGGGAAGATCATCGAGCCACGCGCGCATCATGTTGTTACTCCGGAAAAAGGATGAAGCTTGGCCTGGGCCAGCAATCCGGCGGCGGACGCCAGCTGCCAAAGCCCCTGTGCCGCGGCGTCGTCGATGACGGCGGGCGGGGCATGACTGAAGTGGTGGGCGGCCAGCGCATAGCGCTGGCATAGCAATGCATCGCCGATCAGGCACAGCGGCGAAATGCTGTCGTTGTCGCGCAGGCGGGCGATGCGGAATTCTTCGCCGATCAAGAGGCCCGAAAGAAAATCCGGCACCTGCACAGGCGCCAGCTCGCCGGCGAGCATCAATGCGCGCGTCGAGAACAGGCGGCTGAAGATGCCTTCGGCACCGCTGTCCCTGGCGGCAAGCACGCCGCGAACGAAGGCTTCGCTGCCAAAGGCAGCCGCCGGTTCGGCGGGAAGGCCGGCGCCGAGAATGGAGTGCTTGATCAACAGCGCATACATTTCGCCCGTCATGATCGTATCGAAGGCGACGATGCGGCCATCGATCACCGTGGCCCATTTGCTGTGCGTGCCGGGAAGTACGAAACGCATGTTGGCCTGATACAGCGGCTGCCGCGCCAGGGCGCCGATGATCTGCGTCTCCTCGCCGCGCATGACGTCAGCCGGCTGATGCCGCTGCAGCCCCGGCGCAATCCACAAGGCATGGCTGCTGCAGTCGTCCACGCGCAGCATGCCGTGCGCGATGCTCGCCGCATCGGCCGGCAGCGCGACATAGGGCACTTCGCGCCAACCCTGGCGGCTGCCGACCATGCCTGCGGCCACAGCCGTGCAGGCCGGCCAATCGGCGGTGATGGCCTGCAAGGCGCCGGCGAATCCGCCCTCAGGCAGATGGCGAATGCCCCAGGCCTGATGGCGCGAGGCCACCACCTTGCCGTCGGCATCATAAAGATAGGCACGCAGGCTGCTGGTGCCCCAATCCAATCCGATCAATCGCACCTCGGTGCTCATGCGGACTTCCTCGTGCGGCGCTTGCCGGTCATGTTGGCGCGTGAGTCCACGATCATCTGTTGCATGGCGCGGCGCGCCACTTCGGGTTGCCGCCGCCGGATCGCGTCGAACACCTGCTGGTGATAGGGCAGGGAGTATTTGAAGTCGCCGCTCTTGCGCGCGGACTGGACGAAGAAGGAGCCCAAGGCGGTTTCCACCACGGAGAACAGGGATGCCAGCAATTCGTTATTGGTTGCGACCAGTACGGCCTCATGGAACAGCAGGTCCGCTTCGGCCCATTCATCACTATTGCGCGACGCTTCCATGGCGCGGTACGCCGACTCGATCTGCCTGAGCTGGGCCGCGTCGCAGCGGCGCGCCGCCAGGGCGGCCGCGGCAGGTTCGAAGATTTCGCGCATCTGCACCAGCTTCTGCACGAAATCGGCCGGCGGCATCGAGGCGCAGCGCCAGGCCAGTACGTCGGCATCGAGCTGGTGCCAGAACCGCTCGTCGCGCACGCGCGTGCCCACCTTCGGCCGCGCCTCGACCAGGCCCTTGGCCGACAGCACGCGCATCGCTTCGCGCAGCGCCGTGCGGCTCACTTCCATCTGCCCGGCCAGCGTCTCCTCGCGGGGCAGCACCTCGCCCGGCCGAAGCTGGCCGCTGACGATCCGCACCCCGAGTTCCTGGGTGACGTGACCATGCAGATTGCGGGCGTTGGTGACTCTCATCGGTGCTCTGATCGGTTGAAGGAAAAGCGATGAACGTGTTGCATTGCGAAAGTGCTGATGCGTACGGTGGGTCGGTGGCGGATGTCCGCGTGGCGCGTAACGAATGCTTGCCTGTCACGTTGCAGGCTTATAACACTCGTCTTTTCCGCCCCGTCGACGTCATCTTCCGCCTCATGCCAACGACTACGATCATGCCCCGGTACTGCTTGCTCGGTGACCATGCTGCAGCGCGTAAAGCCCACACGGCCATGCGTCTATATAATCATACAATATGCTCAGAAGCGACAGGGCATATGAGCCTCCGGTTCCATGGATTTCGTAAGGGGATTTGCTTGAAATCTGTAACGTTGCTCCGCTCCATCGTCACCGCCGCCTTGCTGTTGCCGCTCGCCGCCACAGCCGGCCAGGCGACCCGCACATCGTTCGGCCACACGGCGGATGGACAGGATGTCGAGATAGTCACGCTTACCAATAGCCATGGCATGCGTGCGCGCGTCATGAGCTACGGCGCGTCGCTGCAATCCCTGCTGGTACCCGATCGCAACGGCAAGCTCGCCGACGTCGTGCTTGGCTACGACACGCTGCAGGGCTATCTCGATCGCCGCCAGTATTTGGGCGCCACGGTCGGCCGCTATGCCAACCGCATTGCGCACGGCAAATTCACGCTGGACGGCAAGACCTACAGCCTCACCTTGAATGACGGCGCCAATTCCCTGCATGGCGGCACGAAAGGCTTCGACATGCAGGTGTGGAAAGTGCTCGAGGTGAAGCCGGGCCCCACGCCCAGCGTAACCATGGAATACGTCAGCCCCGATGGCGACCAGGGTTATCCGGGCACGCTGACGGTGAAGGCCATCTATACCTTGAGCGACGACAACCAGCTCAAGATCGCCTACCTCGCCACCACGGACAAGCCGACCATCGTCAACCTGTCCAATCACACATATTGGAATCTCGGCGGCGAAGGTTCGGGTTCGGTGATGGACCAGCAACTGATGATTCCAGGCGACGCCATCACGCCGGTCAGCGATGCAGCCTCGATACCGACCGGAGACATCGCCAGCGTCGCGAATACGCCGTACGACTTTCGCGTCGCCAAGCCGATCGGGCGCGACATTCGCGATGGCCGTTCGCAGCAGTTGCTGTTCGGCAAGGGCTACGACATGAACTGGGTGATCAGCCGCAAGGAAATCGAGCCGCGCGTGGTGGCCCGCGTGGAAGATCCGCATTCCGGCCGCGTGATGACCGTCTGGTCGAGCAAGCCCGGCCTGCAGTTCTATTCGGGCAATTTCCTGGATGGCACCACGGTCGGCAAGGATCACCACATTTATCGCCAGGGCGATGCCTTCGTGCTGGAACCGCAGCTGTTTCCGGATACGCCGAACCATCCGAACTTCGGTTCCGCGCGACTGGCCCCGGGCGAGATCTATCGCAACGTGATCGTCTACCGTTTCGGCATCGACCAGGCCGCGAAGTAACACCTGGCCGAGCCGTCACGACAGGGAGCAACGCCGCGCAGGAGCGCTGCAGTACCTAAATAACCCACCCCGTACGCGGGGGAGGGATAAAAAAAGATTCAAGGGTGGATGTGACAATGAAGAGCACACGATGGGCAGGGCGCCTCGCATTGGCGCTGCTGCTTGGTGTTTCCGTGGCGCACGCCGCGGATACGGAGCGTTGGACGCCTGCGCAGGCCAAGGCTTGGTATGCCGCGCAGCGGTGGCCGGTCGGCAGCAACTACATACCTTCCAACGCCATCAACGAACTGGAGATGTGGCAGGCCGCCACGTTCGATCCTGCGCGCATCGACCAGGAACTTGGCTGGGCGCAAGGCCTGGGCATGAACACCATGCGCGTGTTCCTGCACAACCTGCTGTGGGATCAGGATCGCGCGGGTTTCAAGAAGCGCATCGATACCTTTCTGGCGATCGCCGCCAAGCATCACATCAAGCCGATCTTCGTATTGTTCGACTCGTGCTGGGATCCCGATCCCGTGCTGGGTCCGCAGCATCCGCCGATTCCCGGCGTGCACAACTCCGGCTGGGTGCAGGCGCCGGGCACCAAGGTGCTGGACGATCCTGCGCAATACCCGCAACTGGAAGCCTATGTGAAGGACATCGTCGGCAGCTTCGCCAAGGACGGTCGCATCCTTGCGTGGGATGTATGGAACGAGCCGGACAACGATGGCGGCGGCAACTACGCGGCCGAGGAACCCAAGGACAAATTCCAGCGCGTGGCGCAACTGCTGCCGCAGGTGTTCGCCTGGGCACGCAGCCAGCATCCGGTGCAGCCGTTGACCAGCGGCGTATGGCATGACGACGATTGGTCGAAGCTGCCGCAGCTCAATGCGATCGAGCAGACGCAGCTTACCCAGTCGGACATCATCAGCTTCCACAACTACGGGTTTCCGGAAGATTTCCTGCGCCGCGTACAGCAGTTGCGCGTGTATGGGCGGCCGATGATCTGCACGGAATACATGGCGCGCAGCGCGGGTTCCACCGTCGACAGCGTGTTGCCGATGGGCAAGAAGCTCGACGTCGGCATGGTCAATTGGGGTTTCGTTTCCGGCAAGACGCAGACGATCTTCCCGTGGGATTCCTGGCAGAAGCCGTACACGCTGCAGCCGCCGGTGATCTGGTTCCACGATTTGTTGAATCCGGACGGCACGCCGTATCGCGAGCGTGAAGCGGCGATCTTCCGTGCCTTGAGCGCTGCACCCAAAGGTGTGGTGCCTGCCGATGCGGCGATGCTTCCCGTGGGCGACGGCGTGCGTGCCATGAACGCGTCGCGCTGAACTCTTGACTGCGAAGGCCGCCGGGCGGCGGCCTTTTCGGCTGGGCGTATGCTGCTGGACATATAGTAATACTAATAACGATTCAGGCTTAGAAATCACAATCCATCGACGGAAAGCCGCTCCGCAAGACGAGCTTCCACGTCGAAAAAGGGAGAGACCTATGAAGCGTCATACCACCATCACTTGCACCATGAGCTTGCTGGCCGTCGCCATTGCCTCGTCGCTGGCGACCGCGCAGGCAGACACCACCACGGCCCAGCCGGCGGGCATCGGCCAGCCGGCGAATGCGGCGGACGGCGTGCAGGCTGCCGATGCGTCATCGCCGGACAAGACCGGCAGCACGAAGGATCAAAAGAAAAAGGCCTCGAACGTCGCGGCCACGCTGTCCACCGTGGTGGTAACGCCGCTGCGGTCGAGCCTTGGTTCTGCTGCGGAGATCAAGCAGGACTCGGACAACATCGTCGATTCGATCGTGTCGGAAGACATCGGCAAGCTGCCCGACAACAGCGTGGCCGACGCTTTGCAGCGCATCACCGGCGTACAGGTGGCGCAGGGTTTCCAGGGCGAAACCAGCAGCGTGGTGGTGCGCGGCTTGCCGAACGTGGTGACCACCTTGAACGGCCGGGAAATCGTCAGCGGCGTCGGCCGCCAGTATGCCTTCCAGAACCTGCCGGCCACCGCGGTGAAATCGGTGCAGGTGTACAAGACCAGCGACGCCAGCCTGCCGGCCGGCGGCATTGCGGGCCTGGTGAACATGCAGCTGTATCGTCCGTTCGATTTCAAGGGGCCGGAAGTGGCCGGCACCATCACCGGCATCAACAGCGCCAATGCCGGACGTACCGACGGTACGGCCAGCCTGTTGCTGAGCGACCGCTGGAAAACCGCATGGGGTGATTTCGGCGCGCTGATCAACGGCAGCATCATCACCCAGCACTACGACTACAAGGCCGTGTGGGGCGATTTCCCCCGCCTGCTCACCGATGCATCAGGCAATCCGCTGCGCAGTCCATCGGGCACGCTGGTGGAAGTGCCGAACGGCTTCGGCGCCGACTACAACCTGGGCTATCGCCGCCGCCCCGAGATGAACTACGCGCTGCAATGGGCGCCCAACGATCACACCGAGATCTACGCCGAAGGCTTGTACGACTGGGATCACGACAGCTACAGCCAGCCGTTCTTCTTCACCTTCCCCACCGGCGTGGTGACGCCCAGCTCGTACACCGTCGGCAATCACTGCTACGCGAACCAACTGGCAGGCCAGTACTACGGCCAGACCATCTGCGACGCCACCAGCGCAACCTGGAGCGGCAACAGCTATGCGGCGACCAGCACCCAGGCGCATGCGCAGCACGGCCATGACATCCAGAACGCGATCGGTGCAAAGTGGCATAACGAACAGCTGAGCCTGTCCACCGAGTTGTCGTCCACGCTCAGCTCGTTCATGGACAACACGTTCATTGTCGATACCTTCCTCAAGGGACCGATCACCACGGTATGGACCGGTACGGCCGGCAACCGCCAGAACTGGTCCTTGCTCGGCAGCCCGCAGAACGATGCTTCCAACTACTACTTGAACGGCCTGTTCCAGAACTGGTCGGTGCAACGCGGCAAGGAACTGGCCTGGCGCGCCGATGGCGTTTACACCTTCGATTCGGGCTTCTTCCAGAATCTGCAGTTTGGCGTACGCGCCGACGATCATCGCGCCAGCTACGAAGGCAGCGTGCAGGTATCGATTCCGCCGCCGGGCGGCACCGGCGCGATCGCGCTCAATCCCAATCCGGCCAACCAGGTGCTGGCGCAGTTCCCGTCCAATTACTTCTGCGCCATGCCCAGTTCGTCGGCGTTGCCGGGCGGCTGGCTGAGCGGCTGCTACAACTATCTGATCGGCAATGCCGACGCCATTCGGGCCTTGTACGGCACCAACCAGGGCTTGCAACCGGTGGATCCGGGCCGCTTCTACAACATCGATGAGAAGGACTTCGCCGGCTATCTGCAGACCGCCTACGCCACCACGGTATTCGGCATGCCGATGGATGGCCTGATCGGCGTGCGCATCGAGGACATCAATCGCAATCTGAATGCCTATTCGTATGACAGTGCGACCAATGTCTATTCGCCATTGAGCCTGTCGACCAGCGCGCCGGTGTATTTGCCGAACCTGAGCGCCGTGCTGCATATCACCGATGCGTTGCAGGCGCGCTTTGTGGCGGCCAAGACGGTGACCTATCCGAATTTCGGCGATCTCAATCCGTCGATGTCGCTCAATCCCGGCACCATCAACCGCGCCGGCAACGGCAACAGCGGCAACGCCTATCTCACGCCGATCAAGTCCAACAACTACGACTTGTCGTTGGAGTGGTACTTTGCGCCGGGCAGCTATGCCAGCGCCGGTGCGTTCTACCGCAGCATCAAGGGTTACGTGCAGACCTATGTCACCGATGAAGTGATCGGCGGGCAGCCGTACCAGATCAGCAGTCCCCAAAGCGCCGGCAACGGTTTCCTGGATGGCGTGGAACTGGCTTACCAGCAGTTCTTCGATTTCCTGCCGGGCGCATGGAACGGACTGGGCGTGCAGGTCAACTACACCTACATCAATGGATCGACCAAGTCGCCGCAATACCTGGGCGGCCCGATGGTCACCACGCCGCTGCAGAACGTGTCCAAGCACAACGGCAATGCGGTGCTGATGTACGAGAAGTACGGCTGGTCGTTCCGCCTGGCCTATGACTACCGCAGCCGCTTCATCGATGGCTTCAACGCGGCGAACGTGGCCAGCGTCAATGACGAAATCGCCCCGGCCAATCAAGTGGATTTGTCCGTCGCCTACAACCTCAACGATCACAGCACGGTGGTGTTGGGCATGACCAATCTGCTCGGAGCGAACCTGCATCAGTACTGGGGCGACGGCAGCTCGCGTCCGCGCGACATCCGCTACCAGGATCGCACGCTCAATCTCGGTTTCCGCTTCAAGCTTTAAGTTGCCTTAAGTTCCCCTCGGGAGCATCGCCCGGTGGTGCTCCTTTTTTTTATTCCTGGCGGCCGCATGCGTGCGGCCGCCGCTTGTCTTCGAGGAATCATCATGCATCGAACGACATGCCATCTCGCTATACGCGTTGTATGTTTGCTGTTGGCCATGGCGGGTATATCTGCCGTGTCAGCACAGGACCAGCCGCCGGATGCCGCGAGCGGCCAGTTCCTGGCCAACGGCACGGGTTACGCATCGGTTGTGCGGCTATCGCCATCCGATGGGCGCCTGCTGCTGGTGTTCGAACAGAGCGGCATGGCCGGCATTCCGCTGTATGCCAGCGACGACAACGGCAAGAGCTGGCGCTTCATGCAGGACGTGGTGGACCAGGCGCATGCCGGCCCGGATTGGCAGTTGCGCTGGCAACCGAACCTTTCGCAACTGCAGCGCGACAGCGGCGACCTGCAGCGCGGCACCTTGTTGCTGGCCGCCAACGCCACGCGCAACGATGACCACGGCCATGTGGTGGAGGAAGATCTGCAGCTTTATGTCTCCACCGATCAGGGCAAGACCTGGCATTACCGCAGTTCCATCGTGCGCGGCGGCGGCCATCCGGAAGACAAGGACAACCATGGCGTGTGGGAGCCGAACATCCATGTCCTCGATGACGGGCGGATGATCGCCTACTACTCCAGCGAGCAGCACAAGGCGAGCGGCTTCAACCAGATTCTCGCGCATAGGCTTTCCAGCGACGGCGGCAAAAGCTGGGGCGCGGAAGTGATGGACGTCGGCATGCCCGGCGGCGTGGAGCGTCCCGGCATGGCGGTGGTGGCGCGCCTGCCCGATCACCGTTACGTGATGAATTTCGAGGACATCGATGGTCCCGACAACGGCAAGGTCTATCTGAAATTCAGCGCCGACGGCCTGCATTTCGGCGCCCCGGCCGATCGCGGCACGCCGGTGCAGACCGAAGGTGGCGCCTGGCCCGCCGCATGCCCGGTGGTGAGCTGGTTTCCGGCCGGCGGTCCGCAGGGCGTGATCGTGGTGTCCGCCGAGCGCGCCGGCGGCAACGGTGACGCCGCGGGACGCAGCCTGTATTGGAACAACAACGGCGGCAAAGGACCATGGTGGGAAGTGCCCGCACCGGTGCAAAAGCTCACCGGCAATATCCACGCAGGCTGGACGCAAGCCTTGCTGCAACAGCCCGACGGCCGTTTCCTGCACATCACTTCGTCGTCGTCACCCAGGCTGGAGCAGGCCAGCAGGGCGGCTTACAACGTGATGCTGTATGCCGATGCGCCGCTCGATTTCAATCGCTATGAAGCGGAAGATGCGGCGCGCACGAATGCGGTGGTGATCGGCAACCCGCATGCATCCAATCGGCGCATGGCGCGCATCGCCTCGGCGCCTTACGGCAGCTTGCAGTTCGATATCCATCGCGACCGCGGTGGCGCGCAAGTGCTGCGTCTGCGCTACGCGGATTTAGGTTTTCCCGCGACGCCACGGATCAGTGTCAATGGCACACCCATTGCCGCGGGTGGAAGCAAGGCGGATGGTGATGGGAGGCTGATGGACGTGCGCGTCGATTTGAAAGACGGTGACAACAGCGTCGTCGTGAGCGGCGCGGAGCATGCGTACGATCTGGATTACATCGAGATCGAGTCGCTGCCATGAAACGCAACGCCAGCGAGCTCGCCGCTTGTCTCAACCCTTGCCGCGCCGCTTGTTGCTCAGGTTTTCCTTCGTATCCGAAATCACCTTGAGCATGGCCTTTTGCGCCAGGTCGGCATCCTTGTCGCGAATGGCCTGCAGCACGGTGCGATGCTGCGGTAGCGAATACTTGAAATTGACGGCGGTGAGTGCCGACATCGTGAAGTAGCTGCTCAAGGTGGTTTCGATTACCGAAAACAGCGAGATCAGCAGCTCGTTGCCGGTGGCGGCGAGAATCGCTTCATGGAAATCGATGTCCGCGCTGGTCCAGGATTCCGGGTCGTGCGAGGCTTCCATCGCATCGAACGCCTGCTGCATGCGCTTCAATTGCGTGACCGTGCGATGGCGGGCGGCGCTGGCGGCGGCGGCCGGCTCGATGATCTCGCGCATCTCCGACAGCTTCTGCACGAAGTCCGCGGTGGGCATGGAGGCGCAGCGCCAGGCGAGTACGTCCGCATCCAGCTGATTCCAGAAACGCGCATCGCGCACGCGGGTGCCGACCTTGGGGCGCGCTTCAACCAGGCCCTTGGCGGATAGCACCTTCATCGCCTCGCGCAAGGAGGTGCGGCTGACGTCCATCTCGTCGGCCATGGTGGCTTCCGGCGGCAGCACCTCGCCCTGCTTGATCGCGCCGCTGACGATGCGTTGGCCAAGTACCTGCACCACGTGCCCATGCAGGTTGCGTGCGGCCATCGGGCCGGCGCCGCTGCGCAGGCGCCGGGCCAGGGAGGGACGGGCGGTCTTGGTGGCGCCATCCCTGCTGCTTCGAAACGATGCCATTCAGCCGTTCTCCTTCAATACCACCCCATGGAAAAGGCCCGCTGATCGTTCAGCCATTGCAGCGGGAAACGCGAACCTGTGGCGCCTCAGCCGTGCGCCTGCGGGAAATGATGCCACGTTTGAGAGGGGCGAGAGGGAACGAAAGAAAGCGCAAGGTTTAATGGCGAACGGCGTCCGGCGGCCGGCCGTGGCGGCTGCCTGCCCGGATACGGCCTGGGCAGGTGCCGCTGACGCGCTTGAACAGGCGCCGGAATGCCGCCTCGCTGCTATAGCCCAGGCGCTCGGCAATCGATGCCACGGACAGTTCCGGATCCTGCAGCAGGCGTTCGGCGACGTTGACACGCCATTGCGTGACGTACTGCATGGGTGGAACGTTCATCAATTGCGCGAAGCGTTCGGCGAACGCCGAGCGCGACATGCAGGCCAGGCCCGCCATGCCCTGCATGGTCCAGGCGTGCCCGGGTTCCTCGTGCACGGCCTGCAGCACTCGGCAGATGCGGTTGTCGGCCAGGGCCGCGAACAGGCCCTGCTGGTCGGCATGGCGGTGGGCGTAGTCGCACACGGCCAGCGTGAACAAGGTGTCGGCGAGCTTGTTCAGAAGCACCTTGCGGCCGGGTACCTCGGTGCGTGCGATCTCCACCATCATCGCCGACAGCTGCCGGAACAGCAGGTCGGCCTGCGCATCGCGCACCACGAAACAGGCCGGCAAGGCATGGCTCAGCGGATGCCGGGTGTGGCTGGCATAGCGCAGCTCGCCGCAGATCAGGCTGGTGGTGATGTCCGTCGCCGCGTCGCGTGCGCGCAGCCGGTGCGACGCGCCATGCGGAAAGACCACCAGGTCGCCGGCCTGCAGGTGCCACGTCTCGTCCAGGGCTTCGCTTTCGATCAGGCATTCGCCGGTATTGACCAGATGGAACAGGCCATGACCATTGTTGGGGGCATCGGCAAACCAGGAGCCGCAGAACCGGGGTTCGGCCACCACTTCCACACGCAGCATCGACTGGTTGAGCAAGGCTTCCAGGGCGGGCGCCACCGAAGGAAGCGGGGGAATTCCAGTCAGCTTGGCGTAGGCATCGACGTGCATGGACAGGCTTCCGTGGCGTGAGGTTCACCTGTTATTCGCCGGAAGCCTGGATGGGTTACGTCTAGCCAAGCGTCCAACCGCGCACCAGGCCTGCCGCCAGCCAGCCCTGCAACATCACCGCCATGCGCTGCATGGCCACCGTTTCGCCGTGGTGGCCGGCCAGTCCGGCGCACAGTTCGGCGAAGGATTCCCCCCGCATGGCGGCGCCCAGCACATGCCATTCGTCTTCATCCAGGCGGCGGTAATGCACCGTGGTGTCCTTGCGCCATACCAGGATCTGCCGGGCCTGCCCGAAGCGGCGCAGGCGGGGACGCGGCCGATCGTGATCCGCGGCGCGGCGGAACGCGTCGATGTTGCAGCGGCAATCCAGCACGTGCAGGTTCTGTTGCAGGGAAAACCGCAATGCAGGCCATGCATCGGGTGGCACGGCAGAGAGCTCGGCCATGTTCGCGCTGGTTTCGTCGGCAGCATCGAAGGCGACGGAAATGGCCCAGTCCAGGCGCGCCATGTCCGCCAGCTGCGGCTGGTCGCGCCAGGGATGGGCGTAGCCGAGAAAGGCGGCAAGACCTGCGCCGTACCAGCGGATGTTGTAGTGCTCGGAAGGATGCGCGCCGATGTATTTGTCCAGCATGGTGTCGAAGCGCTGGCCGGCCATGCTGCGCAGGCCGGCGAATTCGGCCTTGAGCGCATCGCGCAGGCGCACGCGGTAGCCATGCCGGTAAATCGCCAACCGGCTACGTGCATCGGCGATGCCGTCGTCACGCACGATGGCGGGTGTCGGGGCGTTTCCCGTCAGCACGGCCTGCAGCATCTGCTGTTGCAGGGCTTGCAGGGACGTCATGCGGCGTCTCGCAGCAGCGGTTCGGCCAGTGCGCGCGCATGCTGCAGTTCCAGCACGAGCTCGGACAGCGGCGGGAAATCATCGTCGCGCTCGATCATGGTCGACACGCGGCCGAACCGGCGCACGGCTTCGGTGTAAAGATCCCATACGGCGTTGGACACCGGCGCGTCATGCGTATCGATGATCAGCTGCGCGCCCTGCTCGTAACCGGCGAGATGAAATTGCTGCACGCGCGGAACCGGAATGCCGCGCAGATAATCCAGCGCGGAAAAACCATGATTCATGGCGCTGACGTGCACGTTGTTGATGTCCAGCAGAATCAGGCAATCGGCGCGTTCGGCCACCTCGGCCAGGAATTCCCACTCGCTCAACTGCGAATCGGCAAAGCTCACGTAGCTGGAAACGTTCTCGAGCAGGATGCGGCGCTTGAGCCGGTCCTGCACTTGCTGGACGCGCGCGGCCACATGATCCAGCGCTTCTTCGGTATAGGGCAGCGGCATCAGGTCATGCAGATTCACGCCTTGCACGCCGGTCCAGCAAAGATGATCGGAAACCCACGCCGGTTGGACGCGTTCGGCCAGGGCGGCAAGCCGGGCGAGGTAATCGTCGTCGAGCGGATCGGTGCTGCCGATCGACAGTGACACGCCATGCATCACCAGCGGATAGCGCTCGCGGAAACGGTCCAGCCAAACCAAGGGCAGGCCGCCGTGCACCATGTAGTTTTCCGAAACGATCTCCAGCCATTCGATGCCGGCCGGTTGTGCGAGCAGGGCTTCGTAATGCTCCACGCGCAGGCCCAGTCCGTAGCCCAGGTAGGGCAGTGCATCGGGGCGTTCGGTGACAGGCGTGGCCATGGCGAGGCGTTCCTCTTCAAGACGGAATGCACGCGAGAAGGCGTGCATTCCGTAGGAGCATTACTTCTTCGCCGCAGCCTGGGCCGCTTCGCAATCGGCCTGGGTTTTCTGCATGGTGAAGCCCTGGCCCTTGCAGCTGTTCTGGCCCTTGCAGGAGTTGGTGGCCTGCTTGCAGGCGCCCTGGCCTTTGCAGGAACTGGAGTTGACGCACTTGACCATGGCGTGGTCGCCGGCGGGCGCTCCGGCAGGTGCGGCGGAAACCGCAGCGGCAGCGAACAGGCCGGCCACCATGACGGCCATGGCGCTGGCATTGACTGTCTTGATGTTCATATCTATGGCTCCAAGAAGTGGGTGAGTCGCCGCATGGCGGCACGGAAAACGTGTCCGTTGCATGGAAGCGAATGCGGACAAGGACATTGTGCTGCTCCGTTCCATCGGTCGCTGCACCCGTGCATCCCGCATTTATGCCCGATCGTCCATGGATGCCGGGCAAGAAACTCTGGACGTCCGGCTATGGAGGCAAAGGGTGGGCGCACGCATCATGCACCTACTTCTTGAACCGGAATATAGGCAATGCGTCATTACGTGGCGACGACCGCTTCGCGTTTGCTTGGCATCCTGCATGCAGGGCGCTGGCTGGGACCGTTGGTGATACGGCTGGTGTTCGGCTACTTCTGGCTGGAGACCGGCATCGGCAAGGTGCAGAACCTGGACGGCTTTACGCAGCGCTTCATCGGCTGGGGCATTCCCCATCCGGCGTTCAATGCGGCCTTGTCGGCATGGACGGAATTGCTGGGCGGCCTGCTGCTGATGCTCGGCTTGTTCACCCGCCTGGTCAGCATACCGATGATCATCAACATGATCGTTGCGCTGGCGCTGGTGGTGTCCGGGCGCTTGATGAGCCTGGATGATTACGTCGAGGCCGACGAAGTGCTCTACATCACGATCTTCTTCTGGTTTCTGATTGCAGGGCCGGGAAAAATCAGCCTGGATACCTTGATTGCGCGCTGGCTGGGTGTGCGCGCACGCGATTGATCAGCGGCAAGGCTGGATGCACTTCCAGCCTATGCCTGGCCGCCGTGCACAAGGAACGAGAGCAGCAGCTTGCCCGCAATGCTCCACATCACCAGGGCGATCAACACATCCAGCACGCGCCATGCCATCGGCTTGCGGAACACCGGCGCCAACAGCCGCGCGCCGAAGGCAAGGCCAAAGAACCAGACGAACGACGCCGTCGCCGCGCCGATGCCGAACAGGGCGCGCGGCCACGGTGCAGGCCATGGCGCCGCCAGGCTGCCGATCAGCAGCACCGTATCGAGATACACGTGCGGATTGAGCCAGGTAAAGCCGGCGCAGGTGGCCAGCACCTTCCACACGCTGCCGGCGTCGCTATGCGTGTCGGCGGTAAGCACTTCCGGGTGGAAGGCGCGCCGCATCGCCTGGATGCCATACCAGGCCAGCACCAACGCGCCGATGCACGCCACCACCATCAACAGACGCGGATGCTGCCCCACGGCTGCGCCCAATCCGCCTACGCCAGCGGCAATCAGCACGGCGTCGGATAGTGCACAGAACAGTGCGACCGGAAGGCGATGCGATTGCAGCAGCCCCTGGCGCAGCACAAAGGCGTTCTGCGCACCGATCGCGATGATCAGCGAGGCGCCAAGCAGCAGTCCGGCAAGGAGTGGCGCGTGAGCGGCAGGTGTCGCGATCAATATGCGAATTCCTTGAACACCGGATCGACGCTGCCGTTCCACTCGCCATGGAACAGCTCCAGCTTGCGCTCGGCCGGTGTCTGGTTGGACTCGACGATCTCGATCAGCGGCTCGAGGAAAATGCTTTCGTCCGCCTCGTTGCGATTGCGGCGATTGCGCCGCTTCAAGCCATGGGCGGCGATCTGCAATGCTTCGCGCGCCAGGTCGCGCACGGTGCCCTGGCGAAAAGGCAGCTTGAGCGCATGCCTGGGAACGCCGTCGCGCAAGCCGTGACGCTCTTCGCGGGAGAAATCCTTCACCAGCTCCCACGCGGCGTGCAGCGCATCGTCGTCGTAGAGCAGGCCGACCCAGAAGGCCGGCAGGGCGCACAGGCGATTCCATGGGCCGCCGTCGGCGCCGCGCATTTCCAGGTATTGCTTCAGGCGCACTTCCGGAAAGGCGGTGGTGAGGTGATCGCCCCAGTCTTTCATGGTGGCGCGCACGCCGGGCAGTTCGTCGAGCGTGCCGGCCATGAAGCGCTTGAAATCCTTCCCGGCCAGATCGACGTAGCGGCCGTCCTGGTAGCTGAAATACATCGGCACGTCGAGCATGTAGTCGACGTAGCGTTCGTAGCCGAAGCCGTCTTCGAACACGAAGTCCAGCATGCCGGTGCGGTCCGCGTCGGTGTCCGTCCACACGTGTGAGCGATAGGAGAGATAGCCGTTCGGCTTGCCTTCGCTGAACGGCGAATCGGCGAACAAGGCGGTGGCGATCGGCTGCAGGGCGAGGCTGGTGCGGAACTTGCGCACCATGTCGCCTTCGCTTTCGAAATCCAGGTTGACCTGCACGGTGCAAGTGCGCGTCATCATGTCCAGGCCGAGCGAGCCGACCTTGGGCATGTATTCGCGCATGATCTTGTAGCGGCCCTTGGGCATCCACGGCATTTCGTCACGACGCCATTTGGGTTGGAAGCCCATGCCGAGAAAGCCAAGCCCAAGATCTTCGGCCACCGAACGCACTTCTTCCAGGTGGCTGTTCACTTCGCAACAGGTCTGGTGGATGGTTTCCAGCGGCGCACCGGAGAGTTCCAGCTGGCCGGCCGGTTCCAGCGTGATGTTGGCCTTGCCGCGCGTCAGCGCCACCGGCGTGTCGCCTTCGCGGGCGATCTCCCAGCCATGGCGTGCAGCGATGCCCTCCATCAGGGCGCGAATGCCGCGCTCCCCTTCAAACGCGGGCGGCCTGAGATCGTCGGTGCGAAAGCCGAACTTTTCGTGTTCGGTGCCGATGCGCCATGCATCGCGCGGCTTTTCGCCGGCAGCCAGGAAATCGATCAGCTGCTGGCGGCCGTAGATCGGGGTGCTTTTGACGGCACTGGGTATGGACACGGGGCAAGCCTCAGGGGAATAGCCCCCGACTATGGAGGCTTCGTGTCGCTGCGAAAAGGGGGTTTGTGAAAAAAATTGTACGTGACAGTACAGCTACATGGCGGAGGCGAAAACGCGCCGGCAGGATGCCGCAGAAGCCGCACGCCGAGCGGCTCGCATGCCTATTGCGCCACCCCGGCAGGAAAGGTCACCCGCATCCGCGCCCCGCTTCCTTCGAGGGCGTCCAGTATCTCGAAGCGGGCGTGATGGCTGCGCGCGATTTCTTCCACGATCGCCAGGCCCAGGCCGCTGCTCTGTCCATCGCTGCCGGCGGCGCGATAGAAACGCTGGCGCACGCGTTCGCGCTCCGAGGGTGGAATGCCAGGACCGCTGTCTTCCACTTCCAGGTAGGGCGCGCCGTCATGCAGGCCGCAGCGCAAGGTGACGCGGCCGCCGTCGGGAGTGTGGCGGATGGCGTTGTCGACCAGGTTGATCAGCAGTTCGTGCAGCAGCCAGTGCACCCCGCGCACCGGCACCGGCTCGCATTCCGCGCCCAGGTCGATGTTGCGGGCGATGGTGCGGTCGAGCATGGCGTCGGCCACCGTGCCGATCAACGCCTCCAACTGCACCCTGGTGAAATCGCCGGGGCTGTTGGCGGAAGGTTCGGCGCGCGCCAGGGCCAGCAACTGATTGGCGGTATGCGCCAGGCGATCCACGCTGCCATAGAGGCGGGCGATGCGTTCCTGCTGCGCGTGATCGTGGGTTTCGCTCGCCAGCACTTCCAGTTGCGCTTTCAGCCCCGTAAGCGGCGTGCGCAGTTGATGGGCCGCGTTGGTCAGGAAGTGCTGCTGAGCCTGCGCGGCGTCGCGCACCGTGACCAGCAAGGTGTTGAGCGATTGCACCAGCGGGCGCACTTCGCTGGGCACCGGCTCCAGCGGCAGCGGCTGCAGCGATTGCGGTTGCCGCTGCGTGATCCGCTCGCGCAGCCGATTGATCGGACGCAGGGCCACGGTAATGCCGAACAGGCCCAGTCCGAGCACCAGCAACAACTGGATGCCATCGCTGATGCCGATGATGGTATCCAGCCGCTGCACGGCGTGATTGCGCCGGTGCACCGTTTCCCCCACGCTTATGATCACCGGCTGGCCTTCTACCTGCGTGCGATAGCTGGCGACGCGCAACACCAGTTGCTTGTAGGTGGCATCGCCATAGCTGAAGTCGTCAGCGTTGCTGCCGGGGGGAATCGGCAAGCCTTCGTCACCCAGCACGGTGCGACCGTCGGGCAGGCTTACGCGATAGAGAAAGCTTTCCCGCGCGCCCGGAAACAGCCGCCGCCAGAACGGGCCGCCGTGTGCGCCGAATGGTCCGGGGGGCTTGTCATGGTCGTTGAGGATGTCGTCAGGCGGCGGTCCGGCGTGGGGAGGATGCAGCGGCGGAGGGCCGAAATCCGGCTTTTCCAGATGGAGCTGTCCGTCCGGCCCGCGATCGAGGTGGCCGGCGATGGCCACCGCCATGTGGGACAGCGCGCGGTCGAAGGCGTCATACAGCGGCGTGACGTAGGTTTTGTGGTCGGCCCAGATGCTGGCTACCAGCAACAGCACCAGAGGCAGCAGCAGGTAAGCGAACAACCGGCCGCGAATGCTTCGCGCGCGCCGGGGTGCCGATTCGATAGGCGGGTTCTGCGCGCTATGCATCATCGAGGCGGTAGCCAAGGCCGCGGATGCCGCGCACCGTGGCTGCCTCGCCGAGTTTTGCGCGCAGGCGCGATACGTGCACTTCGATCGCGTTGCCGGAGATTTCTTCGTCCCAGCTCACGATGGCCTGGATCAGGCGCTCCTTGCTCACCACGCGGCCGCTGTGGTGGGCCAGGCATTCCAGGATCGACCATTCGCGCCGGGTCAGCTCCAGCACGCGCCCGCCGTTGTCGATGGCGCGGCGGCCGGCCAGGTCGATACGCAGCTGGCCCACCACCATCTCGTTGGCGGTGGCGGCGGTGGCGCGGCGAATCAGCGCACGGCAGCGCGCCGCCAGCTCCGGCAGGGCGAAGGGCTTCACCAGGTAATCGTCCGCGCCCAGGTCCAAGGCGTTGACGCGGTCGTCCAGGCCGTCGCGCGCCGTCACGATCAGCAAGGGCAGCGAACTGCCCTCGCGACGCAAGCGGCGGACCAGGGTGAAACCATCTTCGCCGGGTAGGCCCAGGTCGACGATGGCCAGGTCGTAATGCGTGGTATCCAGGCGGGATTGCACGGATTCCGCGTCGGTCACCGCATCCACCACGTAGCCGGCCGTGGCCAGGCCGCGCACGATGGCATCGGATACCAGGGGATCGTCTTCAACTAGCAGGATGCGCATACAGCCGATAGGGTGTGGGAGTCGCAGAATCCTAGCAGTTAAGGCAACACTGAATAAGGATCGCCGTCGTCACCAGCCCTGTCTGTTCGCAGGCCACAGGGCCGTCACGCAAGCTGGCCGCTACACTGTATAGCCGTTATATGCAGCGATATTCCCATGGCCGAGATTCCCGCCTGCCCCGTTTGCGGCATGGAACATACCTATCCCGACGACGGCCTGTACATCTGCCCCGACTGCGGGCATGAATGGCCACAGCACGCCGCGGCGCAGGAGGAGCGCCAACAGGTCGTGCGCGATGTGCACGGCAACGTGCTGCAAAGCGGCGACAGCGTCATCGTGATCAAGGATTTGAAAGTGAAAGGCGCGTCCGTGCCGTTGAAGCAGGGCACGGTGATCCGCAACATCCGCCTGGTCGATGGCGATCCGGAGCACATCGAAGGGCACTCCGACAAGATCAAGGACCTGGTGTTGAAGGTCTGTTTCCTGAAGAAGGCTTGAGCATGCTTGCTCAATGTGGTCATTGCCGCGAGAGCGGGATGCCGCTTCAAGGAAACATCAGGACAAATGGGTCCCCGCTTTCGGGGGAATGACGTCCTTTGAAACGAAAGAGCCGCCACAGGGGCGGCTCTTTCATGACACGCTTCAACGCTTCATCGAATTGAAGAACTCGTCGTTGGACTTGGTGTTCTTCATCTTGTCGAGCATGAATTCCATCGCGGCCAGCTCATCCATCGGATGCAGCAGCTTGCGCAGGATCCAGATCTTGGCGAGCAGGTCCGGTTCGATCAGCAGATCTTCGCGGCGCGTGCCGGAGCGGTTGATGTCGATGGCCGGATACACGCGCTTTTCGGAGATGCGGCGGGACAGGTGCACTTCCATGTTGCCGGTGCCCTTGAACTCTTCGTAGATCACCTCGTCCATCTTGCTGCCGGTGTCGATCAGCGCGGTGGCGATGATGGTGAGCGAGCCGCCTTCCTCCACGTTGCGCGCGGCGCCGAAGAAGCGCTTCGGACGCTGCAGCGCGTTCGCATCCACACCACCGGTGAGCACCTTGCCGGAGCTGGGCACCACGGTGTTGTAGGCGCGGGCCAGACGGGTGATGGAGTCGAGCAGGATCACCACGTCGCGCTTGTGCTCGACCAGGCGCTTGGCGCGCTCGATCACCATTTCAGCCACCTGCACGTGGCGCACGGCCGGCTCGTCGAAGGTGGAGCTGATCACTTCGGCGCGTACGGTACGGGCGATTTCCGTGACTTCTTCCGGACGCTCGTCGACCAGCAGGATGATCAGGTGCACGTCCGGATGGTTGTACTGGATGGCGTGCGCAATGTTCTGCAGCATCATCGTCTTGCCGGACTTCGGCTGCGACACGATCAGTCCGCGCTGGCCGCGGCCGATCGGCGCGACCAGGTCCAGGATGCGCGCGGTGATGTCTTCGGTGGAACCGTTGCCGCGCTCCAGGTGGAACGCCTTGCGCGGGAACAGCGGCGTGAGGTTCTCGAACAGCATCTTGTTCTTGGATGCTTCCGGCGGGTCGCCGTTGATGTCGTCGACCTTCAGCAGCGCGAAGTAGCGCTCGCCTTCCTTCGGGTGGCGCACGCGTCCGGTGATGTAGTCGCCGGTGCGCAGGTTGAAGCGGCGGATCTGGCTGGGCGACACGTAGATGTCGTCGGGACCGGCCAGGTAGGACTCGTCGGCCGAACGCAGGAAGCCGAAGCCGTCCTGCAGGATTTCCAGCACGCCTTCGGCCCAGATGCCGCCGCCGGAGCGGGCGTGGGCCTTCAGGATGTTGAAGATGACGTCTTGGCGGCGCTGGCGTGCGACGCCTTCCTGGATGCCGAGCGATTCGGCGAACTCCAGCAATTGAATCGGGTTCTTGCGCTTCAGCTCGGTGAGATTGATGACGCGGTCATTGCTGCCGATGTCGGCGTTTTCGTCATCCACCGGCAGGCCGTGCGGATTGCGCGGCGGGCCGCCCTGGCCCTGCGGGCGCGGGCCGCGCTCGTGGCGGCGGCGGCGATTGCGGTCGTTGCGGTCGTTTCGATCATTGCGGCGTTCGTTGCCGCCCTGCTGCCCCTGGCCTTGCGGCTGGCCGCCGCCGTTGCCATTGCCGCCCTGGGCATTGTCGCGGGCTTCGGCCGCTTCGCCACTGGCGCCGTTGCCGTAACGCAGCGGTTCCTGGGTGGGCGCGGGGGCCGGTGCTTCGGAGCGGGTTTCGGCGGGAGGCGCCGAGCGCTCGACGAATTCGGTCCGCGCTTCGGCTGGCCGTTCGGCGGGAGGGCTGGCTTCCGCGGCAGCCGCGCTGGATCGGCGGGGCGAGCGGGTGCGGGTGGGGGTTTCACTCACAGGTTTGGCGTCGGCGCGGATAGCGTCGGAAGAATCTTTGCTTTCGATATCGGACACGGGCAAACCTCACGGGGCGCCGTTGATGACAGGAGGGAGGACGAGCGTTGCGCGGAATGCGCGAGGGGGCAGGAACAGCCCCAACTGAAGAAGGAATCTAACACCCGTCGCGCAGCGCCGTAAAGGGCGGCTGCAGCGACGAGTCAAATACTAATGATTCAGACAGCCTTGTCCATGACCTGGATGGCTTTGTCGATCATCTGCTTGAGCTGCCCCTTGCTGACGGCGCCGATCTGGGTGGCTTCCACCTTGCCGTTCTTGAACACCATCAGGGTGGGAATGCCGCGCACGCCGAAGTCGCGGGGGGTCTTCTGGTTGTGGTCGATGTTCAGTTTCACGATGCGCAGCTTGCCATCGTATTCCTTGGCCAGATCCTCCAGCGCCGGGGCGATGGCCTTGCAGGGTCCGCACCATTCGGCCCAGAAATCGAGCAGCACGGGGGTTTCGGACTTCAGCACTTCGTGATCGAAGCTGTCGTCGCTGATGTGGGTAATCAATTCGCTCACCGGGGTCTCCAGGGTCAAGGCGGGGTAGAAGTTAAGACCGCGTGCCGATCATCAGATACACTAGTGGAAGTGCCCATGGGGCGCGGGTCGATCCGGAAGGTGGAGTGACTGCCGTTGCGGCATGTATTCCATTGCAGCCTAAGTCGGGATGCGATTCAAGCGATTCAAGGGCACCCCAGCTAACCCGGCCGGTATAGGCGAGGCCGCTTTTACGAGCCGCTTCACCTATGCCGGTGGGTATGGCCCATGCTATCGGCGCCCGCTGCGCCGCATCCATCCACCTGTCCCAAGGTTTGCCAGACCGACTGAGGGACTGGGCTCAAGCGCTAGGTCGCCGGCCCGTATCAGACTCCCTATACATGTCCCAGACCGTACTTACTGAAACTTTCTTTACCCAATTCGATTTGCACCCGCTGCTGCAGAAAGGCCTCGACGAGGCCGGCTTTGCACGCTGCACGCCCATCCAGGCGCTGACGCTGCCAATGGCGCTCACCGGCCGCGACGTCGCCGGCCAGGCCCAGACAGGCACCGGCAAGACCTGCGCCTTCCTGGTGGCGATGATGAATCGCCTGCTCACCCAGCCGGCCGTGGCCGAACGCAAGGATTCCGATCCGCGCGCACTGGTGATCGCCCCCACGCGCGAACTGGCGATCCAGATCGAGAAAGACGCCAAGAACGTCGGCCGCTACACCGGCCTGCGCACCGCGCTGATCTACGGCGGCGTCGATTACGACAAGCAGCGCCAACTGCTGAAGGACGGCTGCGACATCATCATCGCCACGCCGGGCCGGCTGCTCGACTACTACAAGCAGAACGTATTCGGCTTCAATGGCGTGGAAGTGATGGTGATCGACGAAGCCGACCGCATGTTCGACCTCGGCTTCATCAAGGACGTGCGCTTCATCTTCCGCCGCCTGCCGGCGCGCGAGCAGCGCCAGGTGCTGCTGTTCTCCGCCACGCTGTCGCACCGCGTGCTGGAGCTGGCCTACGAACACATGCACAACGCCGAGAAGCTGGTGGTGGAGACCGACAACGTCACCGCCGATCGCGTGCGCCAGCAGGTGTACTTCCCGGCCAAGGAAGAAAAGATGCCCTTGCTGCTCAACCTGCTGGAGCGCACGCAGGCCGAGCGCAGCATCATCTTCGTCAACACCAAGGCTGCCGCCGAGCGCATCACCGACCGCGTCAAGCGCCAGGGATACCGCGTGGGCGCGCTGTCCGGCGACGTGCCGCAGCTCAAGCGCCAGAAGCTGCTGCAGCGTTTCCAGGACGGCCAGCTTGAAGTGCTCGTCTGCACCGACGTCGCGGCGCGCGGCCTGCACATTCCGGCGGTCAGCCACGTCTTCAACTACGACCTGCCGCAGGATGCCGAAGACTACGTGCACCGCATCGGTCGCACCGCGCGCCTGGGTGCCGAGGGCGATGCGATCAGTTTCGCCTGCGATCTGTATGCGATGTCGCTGCCGGAGATCGAGGAATACATCGGCCAGAAAATTCCGGTGGCCAACCTGGAACCGGAATTGCTGGTGATGCCGACGCCGAAGCAGATCGATCCGCAGTTCGCCGCCGAGGCCGCTGCGGACAGCGCGGAGTTCGGCGACAAGGTAAAGCCGCGTGAAGACAGCAAGCCGGCGGGTTCGCGTCGTCGCCGCAGCGATGGGCGCGGGGGCGAGCGTTCCGGCTCGTCCGCGCAGCGGCGCGAGGATCGTCCGCGCAAGCCGCGTGAAGAGCGTCCTGCTGCCAAGACCGCTGCACCTGCCACGCAGCCGGCTGCAACGCCGGCGCAGGAAAGCGCAAGCGGCGAAGGCAAGCGTCGCCGTCGTCGCGGCGGCCGCGGTCGTCGCCCTGCGGGCGCGGCCCCGGTGGCGGAAGCCGCCGCCAGCCAAGTGGCGACGCCAACGGCCAACCGCCCGTCGCGCCAGGTGGTGGCGCAAACGCCATCCGGTCCGCAGGCTGCGCCGCAGAAAGTGGGTTTGTTCCGTCGCATCGCGCGGCTGTTTACCGGGCGGGAATCGTAAATCGGGAATCGTCGATCGTAAGAGCGGTTTGCTGAGCGATTGGGTTACGCGTTCGTCGCTACGCTCTTTGCCGATTCCCCACTGTTCTCCGTTCCCTTTATCCTTGCCGCCAGGCAACCAGCGCAGGACAGGGAAACGCGTGATCCGCTTCGATCAAGTCAGCAAGCGTTACGAAGGGGGACACGAAGCCCTTTCGCAGCTCACGTTCGAAGTCGCCAAAGGCGAGATGGCGTTCGTCACCGGGCATTCCGGCGCGGGCAAGAGCACCTTGCTCAAGTTGCTGGCGCTGATCGAACGCCCGTCGCATGGGCATATCTCGCTGGATGGCCAGAACCTGGCCAAGATCGGCCGTAGCGGCATTCCCAAGCTGCGGCGCAGCCTTGGCATGGTGTTCCAGGACCATCGGCTGCTGATGGACCGCACCGTCTTCGCCAATGTCGAACTGCCGCTGGTGATCGGCGGCATCGCGCCGCTGGAGCGTGGCCGCCGCGTGCGCGCGGCGCTGGAGAAAGTGGGCCTGCTCGATTACGAACGGCAACTGCCGGCGTCGCTGTCCACCGGCGAGCAGCAGCGCGTGGGCATTGCGCGCGCGATCGTCGCCAAGCCGGACGTGCTGATCGCCGACGAACCGACCGGCAACCTCGATCCGCAATTGGCGGTGGAAATCATGAGCCTGTTTGCCGAATTCCAGCAGTTCGGCACGACCGTGCTGATCGCCAGCCATGACCTGCCGCTGATCAAGCGCATGAAGAAGCGCGTGGTGGTGCTCGATCATGGCCGCTTGGTCGCCGACGTGGCGGCAGAGGAGGTGCTATGAGCGCATCGGCCGATACACAGGCGCCGGCACCCGCACCGGCCGCACGCAGCGAGCGCAGTCATCGCCGTCCTTTTTCGAGCTGGCGAGAACATCACGGCTGGAGCGCGGCCGCGAGCCTGCGGCGGCTGGCTTCCAAGCCGGTCGGCAGCTTGCTCACGATCGCCGTGATGGGGCTGGCCCTGGCCTTGCCGCTGGCGTTCTATCTGCTGCTGTCGAATGTGCAATCGCTCGGCGATGCGCTGGGACGCAACCAGGTCATCAACGTATTCCTCAAAGTCGATCAGGTCGCCGGCAATGCGCAGTTGCTGGCCAAGCAGATCGGGCAGCACGACGGCGTGGCGAATGTGGTCGTGAAAACGCCGCAGCAAGGCCTGGACGAACTCAGCAAGATGCAGGGCTTCTCCGATGCCTTGCATGCGCTGGACGACAATCCGCTGCCGTTCGTGCTGCAGGTGCAGCCGCAAGACGGCATTTCCGCCGAAGCGGCGAGCCGGCTGGTGGACGATCTGCGCGGCATGCAAGGCGTGGACATGGTGCAGGACAGCGGCACCTGGCGGCAGCGCCTGGATGCGCTCCTGGGTGTGGGCAATCGCGCCGTATTGATCCTGGCGGCGTTGTTCGCGCTGGCAGTGCTGCTGGTGGTGGGCAATACGGTGCGCGTGGACATCACCAGCCGCGCCGAAGAGATCGGCGTGCTGAAGCTGATCGGCGCGAGCCGTGCGTTCGTGCGCCGGCCGTACCTGTATGCAGGCATCTGGTATGGCCTGTTCAGCGGCGTGCTGGCGGTGGTGCTGGCGCTGGCGATCGAATTTGCGCTGGTCGAGCCGGCAGCCAGGCTCAGCCAGGTCTACGAAGGCAAGCTGCACGTCGCCGGCCTGCCGCCCTGGTTGCTGGTCGCCGTGCCGGCGGCCGCCGCGCTCCTGGGCTGGCTGGGCGCGCGCCTGGTCAGCGCCTGGCAGTTACGCAAGGCCGCCTGAGGTTGGCAGGTTCGGCGAGCGGTGAAGCCGTTCGCACCGCCTCGCTCGCTTCTGGGTCACCATAGCGGTTCTTTCTTCGGGCCTGGATAGAATAGGCGCCCTACAGGTGCAGGGGGCGCCTGCCGAATGATCTGCATGGAAGCCATGCAAGGCCGGGATGGTGGGGATTCTTTGATGAGTGCAAGCATCAGCAGCCGTGATCTCAGCGCCGCGCCGCGTGTGCTGGTGGTGGACGGTTCCAAGGTAGTCCGCCAATTGATCACGCGCGTGCTGCAGAAGGAATTGCCGCAGGCGGAAGTGGTGGATTGCGGTACCGGCGCCGAAGCGCACACGCTGCTCGATCGCGGTGTGTTCGACTTCATCACCGTCGCCTTGCGCCTGCCCGACATGGACGGGCTGGAACTGGCGCGCTACGTGCGCGAGTCGGCGCCGCAGATTTACATACCGATCGTGGTGGTGTCCGGCGACGTCGACGATCGCCTGCATCGCCGTGCGCTGGGTGAACACGTCACCGATTACTTCGACAAGTCGCTCGGCTTCCAGGCGCTGGCGGAATTCATCCGCGGCTACGTGCGCCCGGAAAGCGCCGCCGAAGGCGTGGTGCTGTACGTGGAAGACAGCCGCGTGGTGGCGCTGGCCACGCGCCGCATGCTGGAAAAAATCGGCCTCACCGTGCGCCACGTGGTGAGCGTGGAGGACGCGCTCGCCGTGCTGGAAGCCGAGCGCGCGCAGGGCGTGGTTGGCGCGGATGTCGTGCTTACCGACGTGAGCCTCAAGGGCGAATTGACCGGTGGCGACCTGTTGCAGCGTATCCGCACCCAGTTCGGCTACGGCAAGGGCAAGCTGCCGGTGCTGGTGATGACGGGCGATGAAAATCCCGACAACCAGGCCGCGCTGATCCGCGCCGGCGCCAACGATCTGGTGGAGAAACCGGTCGAAGAAAGGCTGCTGGTCACCAAGCTGCTCTTTCAGTTGCGCGTGGCGCAGCATCTGCGTGCACGCGAAAGCGTGTGATCTCTTAAGGCGATACTTATTCAGTGTTGCCTTAATATCAATGGCGCTAACTTAAGCGCGTGTCTCGACGCTTGTCGTGATACGCCCCCTCCCCTGCGACAGTAGGGGAGGGCTGGGGTGGGGTTGCTTGTGCTTTAGCGTGCAGCCGAATGTCGCCATGACTTCTGATAGCAAGACACACATGGCGGCGACGTCTGGTTCCGCTCGCTGCGCTCGCACCCCACCCTAGCCCTCCCCTACTTCGCAGGGGAGGGGACGCATCCTGGCGAGCGAGGCGTGCACGCTAAAGTTAGTGCCATTGGCCTTAATATCCGTGGATGGCGATCGAACAACCTACTATCCCGATGAGCGATGAAGAACGGATCAAGCTCGAGCCATCCTGGAAAAGCCGTATCGGCGATTACCTGCAGCGCCCGGAGATGCGCGCGCTGTCCGAATTCCTGCGTAACGAGAAACGCGCCGGCAAGGTGATCTATCCGCCGGGTCCGGAAATCTTCAACGCGTTCAGGCACACGCCGTTCGAGGCGGTGCGCGTGGTGATCCTGGGCCAGGACCCGTATCACGGTCCCGGCCAGGCGCACGGCCTGTGCTTCTCGGTGCGGCCGGGCGTGCCGCCGCCGCCGTCGCTGGTGAACATCTTCAAGGAGATCGAACGCGACCTCGGCATTCCGCCGCCCGATCATGGCTGCCTCACGCCCTGGGCGGATCGCGGCGTGCTGCTGCTCAACGCCGTGCTCACGGTGGAGCGCAGCCTGGCCGCCTCGCACCAGGGCAAGGGCTGGGAGGGCTTTACCGACGCGGCCATCGATGCCCTCAACCGCGAACGCGAGGGCATCGTATTCATGCTGTGGGGCTCCTACGCACAGCGAAAGGGCCAGCTCATCGATACGCGGCGCCATGCGGTGCTGAAGTCGGTGCATCCCTCGCCGCTGTCCGCGCATCGGGGCTTCCTGGGCTGTGGGCACTTTTCCGCCGCCAACCGGTATCTGCAGGCCAACGGGCAGGCGCCGATCGACTGGTCGCTGCCGACGCGGGCCCAATTGGGTGAGTTGTAGTGGGGCCTCTGGCCGCGCCCACCTCGCGCTAACCCGGTCCAAACCCGCCATTCACTGGCCACAGGTCATGCTTGAAGTTCGTTTTCCCGACATCCACCCACATGGACAAGCCCGGGGTAGTTCATGTACTATACGGTACATAAAAGGCGCCGGAACTCAGCGGTGCCTTTAGCACTCCAAGTACCCGAGTGCTAAGCTCACCCCATCTATGCAGGAGGTTCCAACATGTCTCAAGCCTTGGTGACGGCCAATCTGCCGGTTCCCAGCGTCGTTGGCAGCCTGGACGCCTATATCTCGGCCGTGCACCGCATCCCGGTGCTCAGCCAGGAAGAAGAACAGGAATTGTCGCGCCGGTACCAACAGGACAGTGACCTCGCCTCCGCCCGCAAGCTGGTGATGTCGCACCTGCGCTTCGTGGTGCACGTGGCGCGCGGCTACAACGGCTATGGCCTGCAGCTCTCCGACCTCATCCAGGAAGGCAACATCGGCCTGATGAAGGCGGTCAAGCGCTTCGATCCCGACCAGGGCGTGCGCCTGGTCAGTTTTGCGGTGCACTGGATCCGCGCCGAAATGCACGAGTTCATCCTGCGCAACTGGCGCATCGTGAAGGTGGCCACCACCAAGGCGCAGCGCAAGTTGTTCTTCAACCTGCGCAAGAGCAAGAAGCGCCTGGGCTGGATGAACGCCGAGGAAGTGCGCCTGGTCGCGAAAGACCTGGGTGTGCCCGAAGCCACCGTGCGCGAGATGGAATCGCGCCTGTCCGGCCGCGACATCGGCTTCGAAGCCCCGGCCGATGCCGAGGAAGACGCCAAGCCCGCACCGGAGGCCTTCCTGATCGACGAAGGCGCCGATCCGTACCAGAACGTGGCCGACGCCGACCAGACCGACAACCAGCTCGAAACCCTGTCGAGTGCGTTGGAAAGGCTGGACGAGCGCTCGCGCGACATCATCCAGCGCCGCTGGCTCAACGAAGAAAAAGCCACGCTGCAGGATCTTGCCGATGAGTACGGCGTTTCCGCCGAACGCATCCGCCAGGTCGAAGCCAACGCCATGAAGAAGATGCGCGCGTTGTTCGCCGCCTGAAACGGCACCGACACGCCTGCGCAAAAGGGCCTCCCTCGCGGAGGCCCTTTTGTGTTGGGCGCCGCTGTGTTTAAGTCCGCTGGGATTTCCTCCCTGGACGATCCATGCCCTACATCCTGGTCATCGAAGACGACGAGATCACAGCGCGCGAAATCGTGCTGGAGCTGGCCGCCCACGGCATCAGCGCCGACCGCGTGCACAATGGACTGGAAGGTTTCCAGCGTGCACTGCAGCCGCACTATGACGCGATCACGCTGGACCTGATGCTGCCCGGCATGGACGGCCTCACCCTGGTCAAGCAATTGCGCGAACGCGGCATTACCACGCCGGTGTTGATGATCAGCGCACTCGGCGACGTGGACGAGCGCGTGCGCGGCCTGCGTGCCGGCGGCGACGACTACCTCACCAAGCCGTTCGCGCCGGACGAAATGGCGGCGCGCATCGAAGTGCTGCTGCGCCGGCACCGGCAGGAGCACCCGGCGCAAACCAGGCTGCGCGTGGCCGACCTGGAACTGGACATGATCACGCGCACCGCCCGCCGCGGCGCACGCGAACTGACCTTGTTGCCTACGGAATACCGCCTGCTGGAATTCCTCATGCGCTATCCCGGCCAGGTGCTGACGCGCGCGATGATCTTCGAAAGCGTGTGGGGCCTGCGCTTCGATCCCGGCACCAACCTCATCGATGTACACATCGCGCGCTTGCGCCGCAAGGTCGACGGCGAAGGCGATCCCGGCTTGATCCGCACCGTGCGCGGCTCCGGATATCGTCTTGGCTAGCCCAGCCAAAAGCTGGTCGATCCACTGGCGTGCCACCACGTCGCGGCTGCTGCTCGCCTACGGCGTGTTCTTCGTGATCTGGGGCATGGTGCTGCTGGGCTTCATCTACTGGGAAACCCTGCATTACCTGGAAAACCGCACTGACCTGCAGCTCAAGCAGCAGGTGGGCTACCTGCGCAGCCTCGACGAAGAACACATGCTGGTGGCCTTGAACGACTACGTCGTGCTGGAGGAAACCAATTACAACGCCTGGGGTTTGTTCGACGCCAACGGAAAATGGCTCTACGGCGACATCCTGCAGATACCGCCTGGTGTCACGCCGGATGCCGACACCCGGCGCTTGCCCACCGACAAAGTGGTAAGCGGTCCGTTCGCACCCAAGACTTCGCGGCTGTCGGTCATTGCGGCGCGCCTCGGCAACGGCCAGGTCCTCGTGCTTGCCCACACCACGCGCATTGCCGCGCAAGTGGGCACCATCATCTGGCATGCGCTGTGGTGGGGGCTTTCGTTCACGCTCGTGCCGGGCCTGATCGGCGGCCTGATCCTCAATCGCGCGCCACGCCGCCGCATCCGGCAGATCGAATCGGTGATGCGGCCGATCATGCAAGGCGATCTGCGCCGGCGCCTTCCGGTCAGCAACCGTGGCGACGAACTGGACCGGCTTGCCGCCATCGTCAACGACATGCTCGACCAGATCGAGCGCCTGATGGGCGAGGTGAAGGGTGTGTGCGACAACATTGCACACGACCTGCGCACGCCGCTGACGCGGCTGCGCTCGCAGCTGTATCGCGTCCAGCAGCAAATGCGCGAAGACGATCCGCACGCGACGCTGATCGAACAATGCGTCAGCGACATCGATGAAGTGCTGGCGCGCTTTCGCGCATTGCTGCGCATCTCCGAGCTGGAAGACCGGCGCCGGCGCGAGGGTTTCGTGGCGGTCGACCTGGGGCAGACCTTGCAGCAGGTGTATGAACTCTATGCGCCGCTAGCCGAAGACCAATCTTTGCAGTTCACGTTGGAGACGGAGCCGAACCTGCTTGCCCAGGCCGACCCGGATCTGCTGTTCGAGGCCATCGGCAACCTGGTCAGCAACGCCATCAAGTTCACCCCGCCAGGCGGACGCGTAAGCCTGCACGCCAGGCGCGACACGCCCGGCACCGCGCAGATCGAGGTGATGGACAGCGGCCCCGGTATTCCCGAGGCGCAGCGCCACGCGGTCTGGCAGCGCTTCTATCGCGGCGAAGGCGGTATCGATACGGCCGCGGGACATGGTTTAGGCCTGAGCATCGTTGCGGCGATCGCGCGGCTGCATGATTTCGATCTGCGCATCGAAGGCGGGCAGGGCGGTACGCACATGGTCATGACCTGCCGTTGCTTTACAACAATATGACCGTTTTCATGAAATTTTTTTCATGCATGAAACAATCTTCATGCCGCTGAAAGGTGCTGCGCCACGGCGATCCCGATAATAAGCGCCATCGTCAAAGCACGCTGGAAGCCATCGCATGTTGGGTCTGGTCCGGATCGCCCTCGCGCGCCCCTATACCTTTGTCGTCCTAGCGTTGTTCATCCTGATCGTCGGCCCATTGGCTGCTCTGCGCACGCCTACCGACATCTTTCCGAACATCGGCATCCCGGTGATCAGCGTGGTGTGGAGCTACAACGGCCTGTCGCCCAGTGCGATGTCCGGCCGCGTGATCTATTACTACGAGCGTTCGCTCACCTCCACCGTCAGCGATATCGAGCACATCGAATCGCAATCGCTGCCCAGCATCGGCGTGGTGAAGATCTTCTTCCAGCCGGGCGTGGACGTGCGCACCGCCACCGCGCAGGTCACCTCGATCTCGCAGACCGTGCTCAAGCAGATGCCGCCCGGCATCACGCCACCGCAGATCATCAACTACAACGCTTCCACCGTGCCGGTGCTGCAGATGGCGCTTTCCAGCACCAAGCTGGGTGAGCAGACCATCCGCGACCTGGCGCAGAACTTCCTGCGCCCCACGCTGATCTCGGTGCCCGGCACGGCCATTCCCACGCCGTACGGCGGCAAGCAGCGCCAGGTGATGATCGACCTGGACCCGCAGGCGCTCGCGGCCAAGGGCCTGTCGGCGCAGGACGTCGGCAATGCATTGGCGGCGCAGAACCAGATCGTGCCGGTCGGCGACATCAAGATCGGCAGCAACGAATACACGGTCGAGCTCAACGACAGCCCGACCGCCATCCAGGAACTCAACAACCTGCCGATCAAGACGATCGACGGCGCCACCATCACCATCGGCCAGGTCGCCCACGTGCGCGACGGCTCGCCGCCGCAGAACAACGTGGTGCGCGTGGATGGCCACCGCGCCGTGCTGATGCCCATCCTGAAGGGCGGCAACGTATCCACGCTGGACGTGGTGGCCGGCATCAAGAAACTGCTGCCGCTGGCGGAAGAAACGCTGCCGCCCTCATTGAAGGTGAAGCTGCTCGGCGACCAGTCGATCTTCGTGCGCAGCGCGATCGCATCGGTGGCGCGCGAAGGCATCATCGCCGCCTTGCTCACCTCGGTGATGATCCTGGTGTTCCTCGGCAGCTGGCGTTCCACCGTGATCATCGCAGTGTCGATCCCGCTGGCCGTGCTGTCGGCGATTGCGCTGCTTGCCGTGTTCGGGCAAACCCTCAACGTGATGACGCTCGGCGGCCTGGCGCTCGCCGTGGGCATCCTGGTGGACGATGCCACCGTCACCATCGAGAACATCAATTGGCATCTGGAGCACGGCAAGGACGTGGAGACGGCGATCATGGACGGCGCCCGGCAGATCGTGACGCCGGCCTTCGTATCGCTGCTGTGCATCTGCATCGTGTTCGTGCCGATGTTCATGCTCAACGGCATCGCCGGATTCCTGTTCCGGCCGATGGCGCTGGCGGTCATTTTCGCCATGGCGTCCTCGTTCCTGCTCTCGCGCACGCTGGTTCCGACCATGGCGATGTACCTGCTGAAGCCGCATGTGACGGAACGCGGCATCGGCGACCATCCGGAAGATCCGTACATCAACCACCACGAAGGCGACCAGCATCCGCCGTTGAAGCGTGGCGTGCTGCGCAGCGCGCTGGTGAGCTTCCAGCAGAACTTCGAGCAACGCTTCTCCCGGCTGCGCGATACGTACTACGGCACGCTGTCGTTGGCGCTGGCGGCGCGCCGCCGGTTCGTGATCGGCTTTCTCGCTGTGGTGCTGGTGTCGTTCGCGCTGGTGCCGTTCCTGGGGCGCGATTTCTTTCCAACCACCGATTCCGAGGCGATCGCCATCCACGTGCGTGCGCCGGTCGGCACGCGCATCGAGGACAGCGCCGCCGAGTTCGATCATGTGGAAGCCGCCATTCGCCGCATCATTCCGCCGGATCAGCTCGACAGCATCATCGACAACATCGGCCTGCCGCTCAGCGGCACCAACATGGTCTACAACAACAGCGGCACCGTCGGCCCCCAGGATGGCGACATCCAGGTGCTGCTGAAGGAAGGGCACGCGCCGAGTGCGCAGTACGTGAAGACTTTGCGCGCCGTGCTGCCGCGCGAATTTCCCGGCACCACCTTCGCGTTCCTGCCTGCCGACATGGTCAGCCAGATTCTCAATTTCGGTGCGCCCGCGCCCTTGGACGTGAAGATCGCCGGCCGCAACAACGCGGCGAACGAAGCGTACGCCCTGCAGCTGCTGCGCAAGATGCGCGAGATTCCCGGCATCGCCGATGTCCGCCTGCAGCAATCGACCGGTTCGCCGCAGTTGAACGTCGACGTGGATCGCGTGCGCGCCGACGAACTGGGCATCACCGAGCGCGACGTCACCAACAGCATGGTGGCCTCGCTGGCCGGCAGCCTGCAGGTGGCGCCGGTGTTCTGGCTCAATCCGCGCAACGGCGTGTCCTACGCGGTCGTCGCGCAGACGCCGCAATACCGCATCGATTCGCTGTCGCAGTTGCAAAGCCTGCCGGTTACCTCGTCGGCCACGGGTGCGCAACAGATCCTTGGCGCGCTGGCGACGATCAAGCGCACCGCCAGCCCGGCGGTGGTCACGCACTACAACATCGCCCCTTCGTTCGACATTTATGCCGCCGTGCAAGGGCGCGATCTCGGCGCGGTTTCCAGCGACATCCAGCACGTGCTGAACATGGAAGCCAAGAACCGGCCCAAGGGTTCCATCGTGCAACTGCTTGGCCAGGTGACCGCGATGAATACCGCTTTCAGCGGCCTGCTGTTCGGCCTGCTCGGCGCCATCGTGCTGATCTACATGCTGATCGTGGTGAACTTCCAGTCATGGCTTGATCCGTTCGTGATCATCACCGCGTTGCCCGCGGCGCTGGCCGGTATCGTGTGGATGCTGTTCATCACGCACACCACGCTGTCGGTGCCGGCATTGACGGGCGCGATCATGTGCATGGGTGTGGCCACCGCCAACTCGATCCTGGTGGTGAGCTTTGCGCGCGAACGCCTGGCCGAGCATGGCGATGCGGTCAAGGCAGCCATGGAAGCCGGCTTCACGCGCTTCCGCCCGGTGTGCATGACGGCGCTGGCGATGATCATCGGCATGCTGCCGATGGCGCTGGCGCACGAGCAGAACTCGCCGCTGGGCCGCGCGGTGATTGGCGGTCTGCTGTTCGCTACCTGCGCCACGCTGTTGTTCGTGCCCGTGGTTTTCAGCATGGTGCACGGCCGCGAGCAAGCGGCTACCGATTTGAACTCTGTTCCGGGAATTCCCCATGTCGCATAACCCCGCCCACGTACAAGTCGTGCAGAAACCGCCGCGCCTGAAAGCGGTCGGCATCGGCGGCGCTGCACTCGCGCTGTTGGCCGTCGCACTGGGTCTGGGCATCCGTTTCCACGAGCACCACGAGCTGGTGCAGTGGACCGATGCGCAGCTCATCCCCAGCGTTCGCATCGTGTCGGCGGCCGATCCTGCCCAGGAGCACACCATTACCTTGCCCGGCCATTTGCAAGCCTGGTACAGCGCGCCGATCCATGCGCGCGTCAGCGGCTACGTAAAGGCCTGGTACAAGGACATCGGCGACAAGGTGAAAGCCGGCGACGTGCTCGCCGTGATCGACACGCCGGAACTCGACCAGCAACTGGAGCAAGCCAAGGCGGTGCTGGCCAAGGCGCAAGCCGATGCCAATCTCGCCAACATCACGTCCAGGCGCTGGCAGCATTTGCTCGGTTCCGATTCGGTCTCCAAGCAGGAGGCCGATGAAAAAACCGGCGAGGCCGAAGCGGCGCAGGCCACCGTATTGGCGGCGAAAGCCGATGTGGACCGCCTGCAGGCGCTGGAAACGTTCAAGAAAATCGTGGCGCCGTTTGATGGCATCGTCACGGCGCGCCGCACGGACGTCGGTGATTTGATCACGGCCAACAACGAAAGCGGCCCGCAGTTGTTCACCGTGGCCGACACCAGCCGCGTGCGGCTTTACGTGCCGGTGCCGGAAGTCGATGCCAATGCGATCAAGCCGGGCATGAAGGTGACGCTCAGCGTGCCGGAACTGCCGGACCGCACGTTCCAGGCCACGCTGATCGGCAACTCCAACTCCATCAATCAAAGCTCCGGCAGCTTGCTCGCCCAGTTCGTGGCGAACAACAGCGACGGCGCGCTCAAGCCCGGCGACTATGCCGAGGTACAACTTGGGCTGCAGGCCGATCCGCATCTCGTCAGCGTACCGTCCAGCGCGCTGATTTTCCGCGACAAAGGGGCGGAGGTGGCGGTGCTCGGGCCGGACAGCCGCGCCCATCTGCACAAGGTGCATATCGCCGTGGACATGGGCACCAGCTTGCAGATCGACCAGGGGCTGAGCCTGGACGATCGCGTGATCGAGAATCCGCCCGATTCGCTGATGGACGGCGACAAGGTGCGCGTAGATACGGATAGCGACCAGCAGCAGCTTGCTGCGAACGACGCGGAGAAGCACGGTGAATCGTCACGCTAATCGCTTGATGGCCGCATTGGCTGCTGCGCTGCTGGGCGGCTGCTCGCTGGCGCCTGCCTACCACGCGCCGACGCTGCCGCCGATGCCGGCGAGCTTCAAGGAAGGCGACACCGCCTGGAAAGTCGCCGCGCCCGCCGACGAAACGCCGCATGGAAACTGGTGGACGGTATACGGGGACACCACATTGAACGAGCTGGAAACCAGGCTCGATTCCGACAACCCGAGCCTGGCCGCAGCTTTGGCTCGCTATGACGAAGCGCGCGCCTTCGAAAGCCAATTCAGTGCGGGCTTGTTTCCGCACCTGGACGCGATTGCCAATCCGGAGCGTGTGCGGCAATCGAACAATCGTCCCTTGCGCGGCAGCAACCAGCCCAACGAATACGACAGCGACACGGTCGGCGTCGGCGCCAGTTACGACCTTGATCTGTGGGGGCGTATCCGTAACGAGGTCAGTGCCGGCCACGCGCTGGCGCAGGCCGCGCAAGCGGATCTGGCCTCGGCAAGGCTGAGCCTGGAAGCGCAGCTGGCCGGCGATTACGTGCGCCTGCGCGGCTACGACATCCAGATACGCATTTTGCAGGACGCGTTGAACGCCTATCAGCATGCACTCGTGCTTACGCAGAACCGGCATAGCGGCGGCGTAGCCTCCGGCCTCGACGTGTCGCGCGCGCAAACGCAACTGGAGGATGCGCAGGCCCAGGTGACCGATGTGCTGGCGCGGCGCGCGCTGGCCGAACACGCCATTGCCGCACTGGTCGGCGAGCCTGCATCGAGTTTTTCGATCGCGCAGGAACAGGACCAGCCCAAGGTGCCGGTGACGCCCGTCGGCATGCCGTCCACCTTGCTGGAGCGGCGCCCGGACATCGCCGCGGCAGAGCGCCGCGTGTTCGCCGCCAACGCGGGGATCGGCGTGGCGCGCGCGGCGTTCTTTCCCGATATCAGCCTGCAGGGCAGCTACGGTTTCCAGAACACCGGCATGGACAACCTGCTCGCCATCGGCAACCGCTTCTGGGCGCTGGGGCCGCTCGCTACGCTCAATATCTTCGACGCCGGCCTGCGTCGCGCCCAGTTGCGCGAAGCGCATGCGCGGTTCGCGCAAGCGTCGGCCGAGTATCGCCAAACCGTGCTCTCCGCCTTCCGCGAGGTGGAAGACGACCTGGCGCTGCTGCAGCAACTGGGCCTGGAAGCACGGCAGGAGGACCAGGCCTTCACCGCCGCCCAGCAGACCTTGAACATCGCCACCAACCGTTACCGCGAAGGCATCGTCAATTACCTGGACGTGGTCACCGCGCAGACGGCTGCCTTGTCGGCGCAGCGCAATGCGGAGGAGATTCGCACGCGGCGCTTGCAGGCCAGCGTGGACCTGATCCGCGCGATCGGCGGCGGATGGACGCGTGATGTTGATGGCAGCGCCATGGCGAAAACCGAGGCACCCTCCTCGAGGTAGACGCATGACGTGGGCCGGGATTGCATCCCAACCTGCGTGCGTGTCGCTCAATACAGATCAATCGGATCTACATCCAGCGACCAGCGCACCTTGCGCGCACTGGGCAATTGCGCCAACTGCAGCGACCATGGCCGCACGGCGGCGTGCAAATCACGCCGGCTGCTGGATTCGATCAACAGCTGTCCGCGCTGGCGGCCTGCACGCAGCGGCATCGGTGCGGGCATCGGCCCGGCAATCTGCAGCGCATCGGTCATGGGTAACGCGGCGCATGCTTCGGACAGAAACGCGTCCACCGCCGCGCGCTGATGCGCTTCGCAGCGCAACAGCACCTGGTGGCCATACGGTGGCAACGCCGTCTGCTTGCGTTCGGCCAGCAGTTCGCCCGCCGCGGCGGCATAGCCGCGCGCCAACAGCGTATGCAACAGCGGATGACCGGGATGATGGGTCTGCAACAGCACGCGCCCCGGCTTGCGTGCGCGACCCGCGCGGCCGGCCACTTGCACGACCAGTTGCGCGAGACGTTCGCCGGCGCGGAAGTCGACGCTGAGCAAACCCTCGTCCACGCCGACGATCGCCACCAGGGTGAGGTTCGGCAAGTCATGGCCTTTCGCAAGCATCTGCGTGCCGACCAGGATGGCCGGTGCATCGTCAGCCAGGTTGCCCAGCAACTGCTCGAACGCGTCGCGCCGGCGCGTGGTTTCGCGATCGATGCGCAGCACCGGCACCTGCGGGAAATGCGCGACGAGCGCTTCTTCCAGCCGCTCGGTGCCCTGGCCTTGCGGTTTCAGTTCTTGCGCGCCGCATGTCGGGCAACTGGTGGGCACTGGCGCCTGCAGATCGCAGTGATGGCAAACCAGCTTGCGCCAGGCGGCATGCAAGGTAAGCGGATGTTCACAGCGTGGGCATTGCGCATACCAGCCGCACTGATGACACAGCAAGACCGGCGCATAGCCGCGCCGATTGCGAAATACCAGGGCCTGCTCGCCGCGCGCAACCGCTTCGCCCACCGCATGCAGCAGGGCCGGCGACAGGCCGTGGTCGAGCCGCTGCGCGCGCATGTCGATGATCTGCACCTGTGGCGGCTGCGTCGCCGCCGGGCGCGAGCGCAAATGCAGGGCCTGGTAGCGGCCGGCCTCGACATTGGCCAGGCTTTCCAGCGAGGGCGTGGCCGAACCGAGCAGCACCGGTACCTGCAGGGCGCGTGCGCGCACCAGCGCCAGGTCGCGCGCGTGATAGCGGAAACCTTCCTGCTGCTTGTAGGCGCCGTCGTGTTCTTCATCGACGATGATCAGGCCGGCCTGCGGCAACGGTGCGAACACCGCCGAGCGCGTACCCAGCACCACCTTGGCTTCGCCCGCGCGCATGCGCAGCCACGCGCGTGCGCGTTCGCCTTCGGCAAGATTGGAATGCAGCACTTCCACCGGCGCGCCCAGCCGTTCGCGCAGGCGGCGCACGGTCTGCGGCGCCAGACCGATTTCCGGCACCAGCAGCAGCGCCTGCCTGCCTTGCGCCAGGGTGCGCTCGATCAGCGAAAGGTAGACCTCGGTCTTGCCGCTGCCGGTGATGCCGTCGAGCAGGAATGGCTGGAAGCGGCCGAACGCTTCGTTCACCGCCGCCACGGCGGCTTCCTGTTCGGCATGCAGCGCGAGCTTGGGTGCGTTGGGAAAAAAGCTGGGCGCCGGTGCCGGTTCGCCGCGCTCGATCAAGCCGGCGTCGGCCAATCTTCGTGCGGCTGCGCGCCAATCGGGCAGGGAGAGATCCAGCTCGGCCGTGGACATCGGCCCGGCGAGCAGGGTCTGCAATAACGCCCGACTGCTGCCGCGGCGGCTGCCGGCATCCAGCGCGCTGCGTCCGGCCACCGTCAACTGCCAGATCGGCGCCTGGGTTTCCGGCAGCGGTTTGTCTTCACGCAACAGCAGCGGCAAGGCATTGGCATACGCTTCGCCCGGCGCGCCCAGCCAATACTCGGCCGCCCACGCCAGGGTCTGCATCAGTTCGGCGTCGAGCAATGGCGTGTCATCCAGCACGCGCAGCATGCGCTTGAGTTTTGCGCTGCCCACCTGCGCCGGCACGTCCGCCTGCACCACCACGCCTACCGACTTGTGACGCCCGAACGGAACCAGCACGCGGCTGCCGACCTGCGCTGCGCCGGTAGCCGGCGGCAGATAGTCGAACAAGGTGGGCAGAGGGACCGGCAGGGCGACGCGATGAACGAGCGGCATGGTCGTGAGTGTATCGTGGGCGGCTGTCAGATCTGTCCCAGCCGACGGGTCGGCAGTACGGCTGATGGGCTTGCCCGCGATTGCTGTCCTGTCATCTAGGAAAAACACCTAAGTGACTCATCGGCACATGTTTTTTCGTTTATCCACAAGAACTGTGGATAAGTCTGTGGATGTGCCGTTGAGAGGGGGCCGTTTCGCGCATCAAACCGGCTCTTGTGACAGGCTGTTCAAGTTTTGACCAGCTGAAAATCTCCATGCGGATCAATATGTTGAAAGATCGGTTTGGTGGCGTTCGGGTTGGGCTCACGGGCTTGACACGCGAGTATGTCAATCCCTTGACGCTGTGCAAAACCGCTGTTCCGCGCCTTCGGAAATGACAGTCAGTGGGCGAACCCAAGGGTGACGGCGACGATCAGCGCCACCATCAACAGCCACACGTAACACCAGCCGATGCACCAGTATTTCACGCATGTCATCGCCCAGCCCTGGCGATATACCCGCTTCTGCATGAGCAGCAGGTAGGCCGGCACCCACAGCATAAGCAGGCCCTGCAGCCCGCCCGCCATATAAGCGGCCCAGCCGGCGACGGGTTTGAGCCAGGTATTGAGCACCCCGGCGACCACGATCAGCAGCAGGCTGGCGAACAGGAAGGCGTGGCTGTGCAGGGAAACGATCAGGTGCTCCATGTAGAGCCGCCGCTTGAACAGGTAGAACAGCTTCAGCAGCAGCGCGAACACCGGCACCAGTACCAGCATGGTGCCAGGCAGCGCGCCGTAGATGCCGGCCGCCACGTGTTCCCAGGCTTCCCGCCGCTCGGCCTGTGTGTGCCCGCGCAGCGCCTTGGCGTTGTTGCGGATGTGCTGGACGAAATCGGCCAGACGCTGGTTGGCAAAGTCCGGCAGCCAGCCGATGTGGACCGGTTTGCTGGTGCCTTCGCTGTTGTCGCCGGCCGATGGGGCGACGGTCGATGCACTGGCCGGCGCGCCCAGCTGGGCCAGCCGCGCATTCGCCTGCTGGCGCACTTTCTGTTCGGCCTGGTCGATCTGCGCCACCACGGCGGTGCTGCCGATAGCGCGCGTGGCTTCGAGCGCGTCCAGCTTGATGGCCAGCTGGCGCCGCACTTCCTGCGCGGTGTACGCCTGCGAGAAATCCGTGCCCTGCTCGACAACCGCTGCCTTGTGCTGATGGCGCTGCTCGATGCGCTGCGCAATCACGTCGGTGGCCAGATGCAACACGAAAAACGCCAGCAGGCACAGCACGAACATCAGCCGGAACGGCGCGATATAGCGCACCCGCCGTCCGCTGAAATACTCCAGCGTCAGAAAACCCGGTTTCAGGAACAGCGCCGGCAGCGTGTGCAGGATGCGCCCGTCGATATGCAGGAAGGTTTCGAAGAATTCCTCGAACAAGCCATGCACCGGCCGCAGCACGCTGTGCACGGATTGTCCGCAGTGATGGCAATACTCGCCCTGCAAGGGCGCCTGGCAGTTGGCGCATAGCGCGCCTTCGTAGGAGATCAAATCCTTCATGCGTGCGTGCGCTCCCCTGATGCAGCTTCGAATCTTGGCAGGCTGGCTTGGGTCCGTAAATCGGCAATCGTCAATCGTGAAGAGCGGTTGCCCGCAAGCGCGGCTCCATCCTTATGAGTCAGGAACCTCGCCCGGCTACAATGCCTGGCTCCGGAGTACCCCAACCCATGAAACCCTTCCATCTCGACCGTGCCCGGGTCTGGCGGGAGATCGTCGCCACGGTGCGGCTTTCCTTGCCGCTGATCCTTGCCCAACTCGCCGCGATCGGCAGCAACGTGATCGATGCGGTACTGGCCGGCCATGTCGGCGCGCACGTGCTGGGCGCGGTGGCGGTGGGCGCGAGCATCTGGTCGCTGGCCATCGTCAGCGGCATCGGCATGATGATGGCAGTGCCGCCATCGGTTTCGCAGCTGGATGGCGCCGGCCGCCGGCACGAAGCCGGCGAGGTATTCCATCAGGCGCTGTGGCTGGCGTTGGGCATGGGCGTCTTGCTGTGGTTTGCGGTGCGCCATGCGGAGCCGCTGATCAAGTTGATCGGCGTATCGCCCGGGCTGTACGGCGACGTGGGCGAGTTCCTGCGGGCGATCAGCTGGGGTGCGCCGGCGCTCACCTGCTATTTCGCATTGCGCGGTTTGTCGGAAGGCCTGTCGCTGACCCGGCCTTCCATGTATTTCAGCTTCGGCGGCCTGGCCTTGCTGCTGCCGCTGGGCTACATCTTCATGTTCGGCAAACTGGGCCTGCCGCCGCAGGGTGCGCGCGGTTGCGGCATCGCCACGGCGACCGTGCTGTGGGTAGAGATGATCTCGTTCGGCATCTACATCTCGCTGCATCGCAATTACCAGGGATTGGGCCTGTTCCATCACTTCGAATGGCCGCACTTCGAACGCATCGGCAAGCTGGTGCACATCGGCCTGCCGATGGCGATCACGCTGCTGGCCGAAGGCGGCTTGTTCGTGGCGGCGGCGCTGCTGATCGGCACCATGGGCGAAGACATGGTCGCCAGCCACCAGGTGGCCTTGAACGTGGCGGCGCTGTTTTTCATGGTGCCGCTGGGCCTGGCGATGGCGATTACCGTGCGCGTGGGCAATGCGGTCGGACGCGGCGATCCGGCCGGCATTCGCTATGCCGGTTTCTGCGGCATCGGGCTGACGCTGGTCACGCAGACGGTGTCGGCGGGGCTGATGCTGGGCTTTCCGCATCTGATCGCCTCGCTCTACACCCATGACAAGACCGTGATCGCGCTGGCCGCACAATTGCTGCTGCTGGCGGGCCTGTTCCAGTTTTCCGACGGCATCCAGGTGGCGTCCAACGGCGCCTTGCGCGGGCTCAAGGATACGCGCGTACCGATGGCGATCACGCTGTTTGCATATTGGGGCGTGGGCATGCCGATGGGCTGGTGGCTGGCGTTCCATCACGGCCTGGGCGCGCGCGGCATCTGGATGGGCCTGATCGCCGGATTGAGCATGGCGGCCCTGTTGCTGTTCGTGCGCTTCTGGCGCAGTTCGCGCCGGTATCGGCCCGGGACGTTTGGCCCTGTTGCATCTGCCGCCACGGATGCGACGATGAGCTCGTGAAGCAGGCTGGGATGCCCTCCCGGCATCCATGAACTCGCGGCAAGGCTGGACTGCCATCCGGCCTGCGCATCATCCAAGGACCTCGACGCATTTTATGAGTACCCCACCGCCCCTGGGCCGCCCGCGGCAACCGAACGGATTCCTTGCTTTCCTGCGCGTGTTCGGACGTGGTCTCAACATCGTGCGGCTGATCATTCTCAACGTGGTGTTCTTTGCTTTCCTCGGACTGTTCCTGCTGATGCTGGTGGCGGTCGGCGCTGCCAGGCACCTCAACGACATCCAGGACAGCAGCGTGCTGGTGCTGCGCCCGGAAGGCCGGCTGGTGGAGCAGTACAGCATCAGTCCGCTGCAGCGCGCGGCGTCCAAGCTGTCCGGCGACGAGGCGAAGGAAGTGCAGGTGCGCGACCTGGTCAACGGCATCGATGCCGCCGCCAAGGACACGCGCATCACGCGCATCCTGCTCGACCCCAGCCATTTGCAGAGCGGCGGTTTTGCCGCCTTGACCGAAGTGGGCGCCGCGCTGGATCGCTTCCGCGCCGCGGGCAAGCCGGTGATCGCCTGGGGCCCGGAGCTGGATCAATACCAGTATCTGCTGGCCGCGCATGCCGACCGCGTGCTGCTGGACCCCGAGGGCGGCCTGTTCATCACCGGCCTTTCCAACTACCGCCTGTTCTACAAGGACCTGCTCGACAAGCTGGGCGTGAACGTCTACCTGTTCCGCGTCGGCCAGTTCAAGAGTGCGGCCGAACCGTTCGTGCTTGACCGCGCGTCGCCCGAAGCGAAGGAAGCGGACAGCTATTGGATGGGCGGCTTGTGGGACGGCTATATCAACGACGTCGCCAAGCTGCGCAAACTGGACCCCGCCGTGGTGCGCGCCGACATCGACGAGCTTCCCGATCGTCTTGCCACGGCGCAAGGCGACCTGGCCAAGCTGGCGGTGGACGAGCACCTGGTCGATGGCCTGGCCACGCGTGCAGAGCTGCTCGACATGCTGCGCAAGCAAGGCGTGCCGGCCGGCAAGGATGGCCATGGCATTCGTGGCGTGGCCCTGGATACCTACGCCGCCGCCATCCCCGGCCGCGACACGCCGGGCGACGACGCAGTCACCGTGGTAGTGGCCGAAGGCGAGATCGGCGGCGGCAAGCGGCAGCCCGGTTCGATCGGCGGCGAATCCACCGCTGCGCTGATTCGCAGCGCACGCGAAAACAAGCGCACCAAGGCCCTGGTGCTGCGGGTGAATTCGCCCGGCGGTGAAGTGTACGCGGCGGAAGAAATCCGGCGCGAAGTGGAATTGACGCGCAAGGTCGGCATTCCCGTGGTCGTCTCGATGGGCGACGTCGCCGCCAGCGGCGGCTACTGGATTTCGATGAATGCCAACGAGATCTACGCCGAGCCCAACACCATCACCGGCTCGATCGGCATCTTCGGCATGTACTTCACCGTGCCCGGTGCCTTGAGCAAGCTCGGCATCACCAGCGATGGCGTGGGCACTGCGCCGCTGGCCGGCGCCTTCAACATCACCCGTCCACTCGATCCCAAGGTCGGCACGGTGATCCAGTCGATCATCAACAAGGGCTATCACGACTTCGTCGGCGGTGTGGCGCAGGCGCGCGGCAAGGATTACTCCGCCATCGACGCCATCGCGCAGGGCCGCGTGTGGACCGGCAGCCAGGCGCAGCAACGCGGCCTGGTCGACCAGCTTGGCGGGCTCGACGCCGCCATCCAGAAAGCCGCCGAGTTGGCGAAGCTGGGCAAGGACTACGCTGTGCGCTACCAGGAGCAGCCGATGGGCACGTTCGAGCGCTTCATGCTGAGCTTCAACCAATCGGCGATGGTTGCCGGCTTGCAGGCTTACGGTGTGCGCTTGCCGAGCTGGTTCGCACAACTGCCGATGCTGGCGCCGGAACTGCAAATGCTGCGCACGGCGCAAGCGGGCCACTTGAACGTCTATTCGTATTGCTTCTGCTCGGCGCGCTGAAAATAGCTAGCGCAGGTGGGGGCTTGGGTTAGCCTTGCCCTCATTGGCGCGCCACCAGGCCACCGCTTCCTCGGCAATGGCATCGACCGGCCTGGTCGCATCCACGGCGAACACCAGCGGTTCGCCGTACGGCGCTTGCAGATCACGAAACTGGCTGTCCACCAGCGATGCCGGCATGAAGTGCCCAGCCCGATGCGCCACGCGCTGCGTCGCCTGTTCCGGTGTCAACGCCAGGAACACAAAGCCGAGCGCAGGCACGGCTTGGCGCAACGTATCGCGGTAACGCTGCTTGAGCGCAGAACAGGTAAGCACCACCCGCTCGGAACTGGACAGCCGATCGGCGGCTTCGCGCCCCAACCGTTCCAGCCAGCCTTGCCGGTCGGCATCCGTGAGCGGAATGCCGGCGCTCATCTTGCGCACGTTTTCCGGCGGATGGAAATCGTCACCCTCGATCAGGTAGGCGCCGATGCGCTGGCAGATGGCGGCGGCAATCGTCGACTTGCCGCAACCGGTGACGCCCATGACGACGATGGCGCGCATCAAGCCCAACTCCGCGTAGGGAAGCTGGGCCGTGTCATGCGATGAAGCGTGCAGGGGAAGCTCATGGTGCTGCGTGCATGGATGGTTTTTGATTTTTGCACGTTCACGTAGGTTGGGGTGAGGCTCTGCCGAACCCCAACATCGCCATGCGTATTTTCCGCTTGCGGCCTTGGGCTTGGGACTCGCCTACGCTCATCCCGGCCGTCAACGAATCAAGCCGCCATTTCTTCTTTTTCGTCGACGTGGACCGGCAAGCGAATCAGGTAATCGAACGCACTCAACGACGCCTTCGCCCCATCGCCCATCGCAATCACGATCTGCTTGTACGGCGTGGTGGTCACGTCGCCGGCCGCAAACACGCCCGGCACCGAGGTTTCGCCGCGTGCATCCACTTCGATCTCGCCGCGCGGCGACAGCTTCACCGTGCCCTTCAACCATTCGGTGTTGGGCAACAGGCCGATCTGTACGAACACGCCTTCCAGCGCTACGTGCTGGCCCTGGCCATTGGTGCGGTCGGTATAGTTCAAGCCGGTGACCTTGCTGCCATCGCCAACCACTTCGGTGGTCTGCGCGCTCACGATCACCTTTACGTTCGGCAGGCTGCGCAGCTTGCGTTGCAGTACTTCGTCCGCACGCAGCTTGCTGTCGAATTCGAACAGCGTGACGTGTTCCACGATGCCAGCCAGGTCGATCGCTGCTTCCACGCCGGAGTTGCCGCCGCCGATCACCGCCACGCGCTTGCCCTTGAACAGCGGGCCGTCGCAGTGCGGGCAGTAGGTGACGCCTTTGTTGCGGTATTCCTGCTCTCCCGGCACGTTCATGTTGCGCCAGCGTGCACCGGTGGAAAGGATCACCGTCTTGGCCTTCAGCGACGCGCCGCTGGCCAGGCGCACTTCAAACAAGCCGCCTTCTTCCTGCGCCGGAATCAACTGCTCGGCGCGCTGCAGGTTCATCACGTCCACGTCGTATTCGTGTACGTGCTGTTCCAGCGATGCGGCCAGTTTCGGGCCTTCGGTGTAGGGCACCGAGATGAAGTTCTCGATCGCCATCGTATCCAGCACCTGGCCGCCAAAGCGTTCGGCTGCCACGCCGGTACGGATGCCTTTGCGCGCCGCATAGATCGCCGCCGCCGCACCGGCCGGGCCACCGCCCACCACCAGCACTTCGAACGGCGCCTTGGCGTTGAGCCTCGAAGCATCGCGCTGCGCAGCGCCGCTATCCAGGCGGCCGACGATCTGCTCGATCGTCATGCGGCCCTGGTCGAACGGCTGGCCGTTGAGGAACACGGTGGGCACCGCCATCACCTGGCGCGCGGTCACTTCGTCCTGGAACAGTGCGCCGTCGATGGCGACGTGCTTGATGTTGGGGTTGAGCACGCTCATCAGGTTCAGCGCCTGCACCGTGTCCGGGCAGCTGTGGCAGCTGAGCGACATGAAGGTCTCGAAGACGAATTCGCCTTCCAGGTTGCGCACCTGTTCGATCACTTCCGGCTCCACCTTGGGTGGATGGCCGCCGACCTGCAGCAGCGCCAGCACCAGCGAGGTGAACTCATGGCCGAGCGGAATGCCGGCAAAGCGCACGCTTACGTCCGTGCCGCTGCGCGTGATCGCAAAAGAAGGCTTGCGCGCTTCGTTGCCGTTCGTGCGCAGCGACACCTTCGGCGACAGCGATTCGATGTCGCGCAGCAGGCCGAGCAGTTCCTGCGAAGCGGCGCTGTCATCAACGGAGGCGACCAGCTCGATCGGATGGCTCACCCTTTCCAGATAGGCCCGCAGTTGTTCTTTCAGATCGTTGTCCAGCATGGTCTGTTCTCCGTCAAAGCCTGATGGTGGAGTAGCCGCCGCCAGCATCCGGTGAAACGTGGATGGGCGGCGACTGCTCAAGGTAGAGGGTGCGAGCCCGGTGGGAGGGGGAGGGGTACCGGGCCCGCGGCGATCACCCGTTGCGGGGATCGCCAAAACTTGCCATTAGATCTTGCCGACCAGGTCCAGCGACGGCTTCAGCGTGGCGGCGCCTTCCTGCCACTTGGCCGGGCACACTTCGCCCGGATGGGAGGCGACATACTGTGCGGCCTTCACCTTGCGCAGCAGCTCGCTGGCGTCGCGGCCGATGCCGTTGTCGTGGATTTCGCACACCTTGATCACGCCTTCCGGATTGATCACGAAGGTGCCGCGCAGCGCCAGGCCTTCTTCCTCGATCATCACCTCGAAGTTGCGGGTCAGCGTGCCGGTCGGGTCGCCCACCAGCGGGTACTTCACCTTCTTGATCGCATCGGAGGTGTCGTGCCACGCCTTGTGCGCGAAATGCGTGTCGGTGGAAACACCGTAGATCTCAACGCCCAGCTTCTGGAACTCGGCGTAATGGTCGGCCAGGTCTTCCAGCTCGGTCGGGCACACGAAGGTGAAGTCGGCGGGGTAGAACACCACCACGGACCACTTGCCCTTCAGCGAAGCCTCGGTCACATCGATGAACTTGCCATCCTTGAATGCGGTGGCCTTGAACGGTTTGATTTCGGTGTTGATCAGCGACATCTGCTTTTCTTCCGTTGTAGTGGTTGGTGAGGGGATTGGTTTGCAAGGATAGGGGCGGTCTATCGAAAGAGCCAATTGATTGTTGGGATCAGATCCATTCATGACGCCTATTGCTCCGTGATGCATCCCGTCAATCGCCGTGCGCCTGCCTTGAAGGCGGCGTCGCTTCACGCCAAGGAAAACGGTACCTGGTCCCGTTTTTTCAAGAGGACTTTCCTCGACAAACCGGGAACGACGCTTTAAGGCGGCGAACCATAGCATGTGGGCAATTCAAGGCTTGTCAAAGGGTTCGCCTGCATCACCGGCTTTGCGGCATGTGTGCGGAGGAAGCGCGCGGGATGCGCGGTGAGGCCAAAGAAAGCAAAGCCATCCGCTGGCGTAGTGGCGTCAACGACACCTGCCCTCCCTCGCGTGCAGTAGGGGAGGGCGGAGGCACGGCGCAGCGCACATCACAGCAACGCGTTTGGTAGTCCGCATGCCGCTTGCTGCGGCATGCGGTGGCTCGTTCGCCTGAGAGGTTGCTCATGGAACATGCTGCCGTTACGCGAGCGCGCGAAGACATCACCACGATCGCTGTTCCATCGGAACAGGCCATTCCTTTGGTGGAGAGCCAGTTCATGCGCCACTGGCACCGCGACCGGTTTGCGGTGCGTAGCCAATCGCACCATGGGACCGTTGCGCAGAGGCTGCTGTCAGCGGATATGGATGACACCCACGCCGATGGCTTGCGTTACGTCGACCTGGTTGCCCGTTATTACGTGGGAGCGCCGACGGATGCTTTCCGGGAGATCTCGGATTTCAGCATCTGGTTCTTCATCTGGGACGATCAGCATGGACGTTATGCGCTCCAGCGGCGCGATCAGCAATGGTGCCGGTTGCGTGACGCATTGCATCGCGTGCTGGATAAGCCATCACTACACGTGAAGAATGCAGATCCGCTGGTTGCCGGGTTTGTCGATTGCATGCAGCGTTTCTACAAGCCTCTGGATGAGCGATGGAACGGGGATTTTGCAACGCATTTCCATGCAGTCATCAAGGCTTACGATCAAGAGTACCGCGAGCGCGCTACGCGCCATATTCCTTCGGTAGAAGATTATGTGGCGCTTCGATGCCACACCTTCGCTACTGGGTCTGGCTGGACTGCCTTGAATTGGCGGCTGAGTTAGCCTTGCCTTCCGACGTCATCGCATGGTGCGAATATCGCGATGCAGGTCTGGCCAGCCAGGAATTCTCGGGTTGGTACAACGATCTTTGTTCCCTGCCGAAAGAGTTGGCCAGCGGCGAGCTGCACAATTTGGGCATCAGCCTGATCCATGGTCTCTCTCTGTCGGAGGCGACGGAAGAGCTTCGCCGTCAAGTTACGGCGCGGGTGCAGGATTTCCTGGAGGCAGAGCAGGCACTCCAGCGTCGCCTGGAGCAAGTCCATCTCGCACCAGAGACAGAGAATGCGGTGCGACATTGCCCGTTCAATATGCGCAACTGGATTTCGTCGGTCTATTGGTTTCACCACGAATCCGGCCGCTATCGGGTGGAAGACTGGGAAGATCGTGCGTGGCCGCCCTACATCGGCAAGTAGCCCATCGCAGGTTTCCACGCGGGTTACACGATGCAGGCACGTCTCCTGCACGACCCAGATTGCCTAATGGAGCCAGCTCAGCAATAGGGATCGGGCGCCGCTCCATGCATGACGTGTCCCAGTGGCTGCACCTCATCGCGCTCGGCTCGCTCGGCCTGGCTTGCCTTTGCGCCGCGGTGATCTTCGCGCACATCACCGGGCATCCGCAGCGCATGGGTATCATGGACGGGGTGTGGCCGATCGCAGCGTTGTTCGGCTCCGTGCTGGTGTTGATCGGGTATTTCCGTTACGGCGCGCAGGATGCGGAGGACATCAGCGAGCAGGAGCGCAAGCCGCCGCCGTTTGCGGTAGTGGTGGGCAAGGGGGCGCTTCATTGCGGCAGCGGTTGCACGATTGGCGACATCGTGGCGGAGACGCTGTTGCTGATTTTCCCTGGCATGGCCACGTGGTTCGGCTGGCACTGGCTGTTCCAGCAGAAGATGTTCGCGGCCTGGGTACTCGACTTCATGCTTGCCTTTATTGCCGGCATTTTTTTTCAGTACTTCGCGATCGTGCCGATGAAGGGTCTCTCGCCCCGGCAAGGCGTGGTGGCCGCGCTGAAGGCAGACAGCCTGTCGCTGACGGCTTGGCAAATCGGCATGTACGGCGTCATGGCGCTTCTGCAATACCAGGTGTTCAAACCTCTGCAGGGCTCGTTCGTGACGGCCGGCCGGCCGGAATTCTGGTTCGCCATGCAATGGGCGATGATCGGAGGATTCATCACCAGTTATCCGGTGAACTGGTGGTTGATCCGTGCAGGCATCAAGCACGCCATGTGACATGGAAAATTCCAACAGCAATAACTTAGGTTGTCCGGATATCAGCGACTACGCTGCTATCGGCAATTGCCATGGTGTGGCGTTGATCACCAAACAAGGACGTGTCGACTGGTGTGCGTTGCGGGCATTCGATGACGAGCCGGTGTGTTTTCATCTGCTGGATGATCGCATTGGCGGCTATTTGGATAGCCAGCCGATGACGCCGTTCGAGGCTACGCGACGGTATCTGCTGCATACCAATGTGTTGGAAACCACGTTTGTCACCTCATCCGGCGTGGCTACGTTGACCGACTTCATGCCTCTGGGACGCCAGCCAGAGGCGGCGCCCGACGATTTCATTCGCGTCAATGCGTTGCCGTGGCTGGTGCGCATCATCCGTGTTACAGAGGGCGTGCTGCGCCTGAATCTGGAGATGCTGCCGGGCGTGGCGTGGGGTAAACAATTGCCTCATGTGCATCGCATCGAGCACGGCATGGCTTGGGAAGGTGGTGCGCTTCTGTGTGACCGACCGATCGACGTGCATGGGATTCGCGGTAACGCCACGATGCAATTGTGCGCGGGTGAGCAGTTGCGGATTGTGCTGATGGCAGGCGCGTGCGCTAATCCGTTGCATGTGCTTTCGCAGCTGGACACTCTGTTGGCCGTCACGACGGCGTTTTGGAAAGCCTGGAGTGGGCGCTGCGGATATAAAGGACCTTATGTGGATGCGGTCGAGCGCAGCGCCCTGGCATTGAAGTTGCTGACTTATGTGCCAAGCGGCGCAATTGTAGCCGCGGCGACCACGTCGCTACCGGAAGCACGCGGCGGTAGCCGTAATTGGGACTACCGGCTCAGCTGGGTGCGCGACTCCACGCTGACGCTGTTTGCACTTTCTGCTTTGGGATATGAGGATGAGCCGGAGGAGTTCCGCCGATTTCTCTTCGATTGTGGGGCGGGGGACATTTTTCCCACCCAGATCGTTTACGGCATTCGTGGAGAAATGGACCTTGACGAGCGCGAACTACCGGACCTGAGTGGTTATTGTGGCAGCCGGCCGGTGCGTATTGGCAATGCGGCCCATCGTCAGCGCCAGTTCGATGTCTATGGCGACGTGATGGACTGGCTGATGCTATTTCGTGAACTAGGTGGTTCCTTGCAACCGTCGGAACTCGCGCTCCTGCGCCGTACTGCCGATTATGTAGCCAAGCATTGGCGCGAACCGGGGCAGGGCTTCTGGGAGGAGCGAGGAAAGCCGGAGCAGTTCGTCTACGGCAAGATGATGTGCTGGGTCGCACTGGACCGAGCGCAAGAGCTGCTGGGTTGCCGTGATTACGAAGAGGTTATGCGAGCCATCGTGGAAGACGTGCATCAGCGCGGTATTTCGCCAGGCGGATGGGTGCGCAAGTGCTACGACCACGACAAACTAGATGCAGTGGCGCTCCGGGCACCGGTCATTGATTTTCCTTTGCCGCCGGGCTGTCTACAAGCAACCATCGACAGGGTGAAAACGCGACTCGTCACGCCACGCGGCGTTTATCGCTACCAAGGCGGCGATGGCCTTGACGGCGAGGAGGGTACTTTCGTCGCTTGCGGTTTCTGGCTAGTGGACGCGCTGCTGTTTGTCGATAGGGCCGATGAAGCGAAGGAATGGTTCGAAACCATGTTGCGATTGTCCAACGATGTTGGCCTGTACGCGGAGGAAATTGATCCAAGGGATGGCGGCTTTCTCGGTAATTTTCCGCAAGCGCTATCGCATCTGGCGCTTATCCATGCGGCTGCATTGCTCGACTTCGCCAAAAATGGCGGCCTGAAAGCCCTGCAAGGCACCCACGCCGACCGCGTGCAGCACGCGGAGAAAATGATGGAGGAGGCGGCCAGGGTGAAGCGGCAAGCTTATCCGGGAATTGAACCAAAGGATTGGATATTGGATGTAACGGCTTTGGGGCTCAAATGAAAGTTGCTGTGTGGAGAGACCGACGAAAACAATCGCTCCCATTTACGGCTACTTTCTCTTTGCAAGCTTACGCAAGTTTTCTCTGGGGACGGGTTTAAGGAAAGTGCCTTTCAGCTGCCTGACGTCTCCTTGAATAGCTTGGTTGAAGAAACATTGAGTTAGAGCGCATAGTAAGAATGTAAAATATAAATAAATCAAATAGTTATGGCACTTACAAGCCCCTCGTGGAAGCCTGGTCTTCATAATAGGTGCGACCTTGAGTCGGGAAAGGGCAGAAGGGTGCGAACGCATATTTAAAGGAAACGCGCATTCGTCAGACCAGAAAATTGGCTATCCTACGCCCAGCGTCATCAAGGCAAGTCACGCTTTGATGAGCAAACACGGAAGATCCAGAGGGGATAATGCATGTTCAACAGCCGCTGTTTCTGGAGCGCGATGGTCTTGTGCTCCTTTTTTTTGTTGCCCGTTTCGGATGGTTACGCCCAGGCCGCCGAACAGGTGGAAAGTTCAACGATGGCGCCCTTGCATCCGGCGGTTGCCTTGCACAACGGCGACAAGGTCGTGGGTCCGCTAGCAGTATCGCAGCCAATGCATGTCGTTGTCGCCCTGAAGCTGCGTAACGAACAGCAGCTTGATCAATACATCTCCAAGCCAGGTTTCAGGCCGTTGACCTCTGGACAGTTCCAGATGCTGTATGGACCTACCAGGGAACAGGCACAGGCTATCGCCGAATACATGACCAAGGCGGGTTTTTCCAATGTGAAGATCGCAGCGGGCAACCAGTTGGTCGAAGCCGTCGGTCGTGCCGATACGGTGCAGGCGGCGTTCCGTACGTCATTCGTGCACGTCAAGACGCATGACGGCCGCGATGCATTCGCCAACAGTAGCGCCGTGCAGATACCTGCGAATTTGAAAGATATCGTGCATGCCGTCCTCGGTCTGCAGAACGTCCATGTACCCCACACCTTGGCGCGCCGCTACGATCCGTTGCTCGCTCATGCCATGACGCCGGCGTCTATGCCAACCGGATCGGCATTTGCACATCAACCTTCCGATTTTCCGGTGATCTATGGCGCCAGCGGAATGGCGAACGTGACGACCGTAGCGGTAGGGTCGATTTCCGCCGGGCCGATGGCTGCGGTCGTGCGGGATCTGCAGTCAGCGGACCCGGGGGTTACTGTTACTCTGAAAGGCGATACCGCCGTTGGGAACGGCAGCGGTAGCAACAGCGATGATTCCGAATGGGATCTGGATAGCCAAAACATAATCGCGTTCACTGGAACAAAACAATATTACTTCTACGTCGCCAATTCGAGAAACGAAGCGGATCTCGAACTCGCTTCCTTGCAGGTCGTATCGGACAACATATTGAAGTCCATTGGATACTCGCTGGCCGAATGCGAAAGTACCGCAGAGTCGGATGGCACAGCGGCGTCCATGGATTCAATATTCAAGCAGGCCGTGGCGCAGGGGCAGACGTTCTTTGCCGCGGCCGGCGATGCGGGCTCCGACGAATGCGGCAATGGCAAGAACGTGCCGGCTTACCCGGCGAGTTCTCCCTATGTGACCGCGGTTGGTGCAACCGAACTGTTCACCGATCCGGCCACTACTTATCAGTTTGAATCGGTGTGGAACGACACCGCTACAGGTGGTGGGGCGAGTGGCGGAAGTGCCAGTACTTTTGAGCCGATTCCTAGTTGGCAGCAATACGTCTACGGCATCATCAACCAGAATTATCGCGGCGTACCTGATATCGCATTCGACGGGAGCCCAACTAGTGGCGCTTTAATCACTGTGGATGGGCAGCCCAATCAGGGGTGGGGCGGGACCAGCCTGTCTGCACCTCTGGCGGCGGGAATGTGGGCGCGCGTGCTACAGGCTGATGGCACCAGTTTGGGGTTTGCCTCCCCCATGCTCTACCATACTGCACAGGTGTCGAAGGTGAGTTATGACACCGCATTTCACGATGTGACTAGCGGGAACAACAATGCATATTACGCTCTGTATGGCTGGGACTATGCGTCCGGCTTTGGCAGCGTGAACGTCAAACAGCTCGCCAACCTCGCTACTGTCAGCAGCTCTGGTGCCAATTCGCCCCTTGTGTCATTTGGCACCTTACCCGCGCTGCAGGTGACGACGCCGATTCCGGGAAGCATGCATACACCGGGCGATTTCAATGGCGATGGGGTGTCGGATCTTTTGTGGTTCAACCCGGCAACCAGCCAGCTCGGCTATTGGACCATGACGGCGGCAGTACCAAGCGGCTCCTCCAGTGGCGGGGTGACGCGAAGTGGACTTAAAACCTACAACATCACTTCCGGTTATTTCGTGGGCGCTGTCGGAGATTTCAACAATGATGGTTATGCCGACCTGATCTTCACCAGCGCCAATCGTGATCTGTGGTTATGGACCAACAACCAGCAAGGTGGATGGACGTCCGCGTATGTGGGGACTTACCCAAGCCAATGGCAGCTTATTGGTGCCGGTGATATCAATGGCGACGGCTACGATGATCTGCTGTGGTTGAATCCTTCTACATGCCAATTCGCTTACTGGACTATGCAAGGCACCAAACGCATAGGCAGCAAGGTCATACCTGTCACCTGTGGCTACTATCCCATCAGCGTGGGCTATTACACGCCATCGAACCGCCTCAGTATTCTGTGGACAAGTGCGGCCAATGACCTGTACGTCTGGGACAGCCTGGCGAGCGGTGCGGGCGGCACCACCGGCTATGGTTTCAACGCATACAATCTGACTTCCTACTTGCCCGCGAACATTCAAATCATGTCTATTGGCGGCGGTTACCAAGGACAGAATATCGGGGCGCGCGTGTACGTTATTAACTCGAATGGCTTGCAGGGGCAGGGGCTGCTTTTATCGCGTTCCTTCGATACCAATGGCAATCAGACAGGCGTTCAGACATCGTCGGTCTTCGGCCCAACTTCGGTTGACTACAACATTGGCTCGGCAGGTTATGTCATCGCCGGAAACGGGATCAATAATACTGGCGTTTACAACGTCGATCCGGACTATATGTATATAAGTACGGGTGGCTTGCAGAACAATTCCAATGCCATCTCTACTGGCAATGCCGCCGAGTATCCCGCGCTGGTGAACAATTATTCCGCTGGCAGTAGCGACTATTGGAGTTACCCCAGCGGTTGGTGGGTTGTGGGTGCCCTTTTCAACAACTCAGCGGCGCCCCCATGGCAATAAGCCTTGTCTGCACTTGATCGACCTCATCCTGCAGATGTAGATACCGGCATGCGTTTTCCTGGAAAACGCATGCCGATTTTTTGTGCGGCTCGCTGCGTGGCGCTTCAGCTCGTCTGTTGCCTGGATAGAACGCTCAGCGTGGCGCATCTAATTCCTATGCGGTCTCCGCGCAAGCACCAGCGCGGCCACTGCACCGGCGCCCATCAGCAACGCGTTCCGGTTCGACGTCAACCACCACTGGAAGCTGTTCGATTTTGCCCGCGCATCGAAGCGCCCGTGCGTGCCCAGGTCCACGGGGGCCACGTCGAACAGGTTGTCGGGACGCTCCTCCGGCACTGGCTGCTTGTCCACTTGCCCGCTGTAGCCTTCGCGCGCGAGCACTCGGTCGACCAGTGAGGGGAACCATTTGTTGATCGCAATGGCCTTGACTGCCGGAAAGCCCACGCACACTTCGCGGCGCCGGTGGTGCGCCGCCCAGTACACCCCGCGTGCCGCCAGTTCGGGCTGAAAGATCGGCGGCACCGGTTGCGGGCGGCCGTCCAGGCGATTGCGAGCCCATTCGAACTGCGGAGTGTTGAAGGCGGATAGCTGCACCATGGTCACGTGCAGCTTGCTGCGTTCGTGCATCAGTTCCACGCGCAGGGCGTCGGTAAAGCCGCGGATGGCGAACTTGGCGGCGCAGTAGGGCGCCTGCAGGGGAATCGCCCGGTAAGCGAGGGCCGAGCCCACCTGCACGATGGTGCCGCGGTTGCGCCGGCGCATGCGCTTGAGCGCGGCCAGCGTGCCGTGCACGGTGCCGAGGTAGGTCACTTCGGTGGCGCGGCGGAATTCCTCGGCAGGAATCTCGCTGACGGGGGCGAATACGGTGGCCATCGCCGAATTGATCCAGATGTCGATGGCGCCGAATTCCTGTTCGACGCGTTCGGCGGCGGCTTCCACTTGTTCGGCATTCGCAACATCCACGGCAATCGGCAGCGCCACGCCGCCTAGCTCGCGTACTTCGTTGGCGGCATGTTCAAGCGCAGGATTGTCGCGCGCGAGCAAGGCGACCCACGCGCCGTTGCGTGCAAAGCGGTGCGCCGTGGCGCGGCCGACGCCGGCGGAGGCGCCGGTGATCACCACTACTTCGGGTTTTTTCTTCATGCTTGTTCACCTGTATGGGGCGGGATGCTTGAACAGGGCAAACCCGGCGTCGGCGTCGTAGCCCTCGTGGACCATGTACGGGAACCCTGGCCATGACGAATGAGCTGCTGCTGCATGGCGACCTCCTCACGCGTCGACGCGATACGCTTCGATGTCCTGCTTCTTCAATGTCAGGCCCAGTCCCGCACGCGCGACGTCCACGGCCAGTTCGCCGTTGCGCAAGGCCGGCAAGCCATCGAAGAACATCGACTCGATGCGCGCGTGATCATGAAAATATTCAATGTGCCGCAGCCCCGGCGCGGCACAGCACACATGCGCGTGGAGATGCGGCGCGCAGTGTGCAGAAATCGGTATGCTGTGGGCTTGCGCCAGCGCGGCGGCCTTGAGAAAGCCGGTAAAGCCACCGCAACGCGTGCTGTCGATCTGCAGCACGTCCACCGCGCCGGCATCCAGCATGCGTCTGAAATACCAGTTGTCCCAGCCGTATTCGCCGGCGGCGACGTCGACGTTGTGGCGCACGCGATCGCGGATCAGCCGCAGGCCTTGCAGGTCATCCGAAGACACCGGTTCTTCGTACCAGTCGACCTTGCATTCGTCGAATGCATCCATCAACGCCAATGCCTGCTTGCGGCCGTAGGCGCCGTTCGCATCCACCATCAGGCGCGAGTCTTCGCCGATCGCTTCGCGCGCTGCAAACACGCGCTTGGGATCGTCTTCCGGATGCGAGCCGACTTTCATCTTGACGCGTGGCATACCCTGCGCCACGTAGCCGGCAAGCTGGGTCTGCAATTGGTCAACCGTATACGAGGTAAAGCCACCGCTGCCGTACACCGGCACGCTCTCGCGGGCGCGGCCAAGCAGGGTGAGCACGGCAACGCCAAGCAGCTTGGCTTTCAGGTCCCACAGGGCGTGATCCACCGCCGATAGCGCCATCAGCCCCAGGCCGGGCGCACCGATGTTGCGCAAGCTGCGGCGCATGGCTTGCCACAGGGCGGGAATGTCCATCGGGTCGGCGCCAAGCAGGCATTCGCGCAGCGGCTTGGCAATCAGCGCGGCGGCTGCGCTGTGGGTGTAGGTGTAGCCCAGCCCTTCATAGTCGCCGCAGCGAATGCTGGCGAGCACGATGGTAGTGGCGTCCCAACTGATGGAGCCATCAGCTTCCGGGGCGTCGGTGGGCACGGTATAGGCGGCCGCGTCGACGCGATCGATCTGCGAGGCGGCAGTGCTCACCGGAAGCTCCTCGCTCGCGTGGCTTGCGGTGGTGGTTCGCGTAACGCTGACATGCTGTGCGGCCGGATGCGCTGAGGCGTTTCATCCTGCGCGGGGCCGGGTCATGTACGGGTGAATGGGGCGGTGTGGTTACGTGGATGCGGCGTCGATCTTGCGTGGCCTCAGGCGCGCGTTTCGGCGTCGATTCACTCGCGCGCAGCGAGCGCCTTGTTCACCCGCAACGCAATCAACGTGCAGGCCACGCCAGATAGCAGATACACGCTCACCGCCACCAGCCCGAAGCGCGCCGACAACCCCAGCGCCACCAGCGGCGCGAACGCGGCGCCGATCAGCCATGCGAAATCCGAGGTCAAGGCGGCGCCGGTGTAGCGCATGCGGATTTCGAAGTTGGAGGTCACGCTGCCGGCAGCCTGGCCGTATGACAGGCCGAGCAAGCCGAAGCCGATGATGATGAAGGCATCCTGCGCAACCTGGCTGCCGCCCAGCAGCCACGGCGCGAACAGCGCAAAGATGCCGATGAGCACGGCTGCCGTGCCCAGCGTGCTGCGTCGCCCGATGCGGTCGGCGATGACGCCGGAGGCAATCGTACCGACGATGCCGACCAGGGCGCCGATGATCTGCACTGTCAGCACCGTGCTCACCGCTTGCGTGGTGCCCAGCACGATCCACGACAGCGGGAAGATCGACACCAGGTGGAACAGTGCATAGCTGGCCAGCGCGGCGAACGCGCCGATGAAAATGTTGTAGCCCTGCTGGCGCAGCATGTCGATGATGCCGATGGGTTCCAGCTCGCGCTCTTCCATGGCAAGCGTGTATTCGTCGGTCACCACCAGGCGCAGGCGCGCGAACAGTGCCACCACGTTGATGGTGAAGGCCACGTAGAAGGGATAGCGCCAGCCCCATTCAATGAAGTCGTCGTTGGCCAGTTCCGTATGCAGGAACAGGAACAGGCTGCTGGCAATCAGAAAACCGATCGGCGCGCTGAGCTGCCCAAGCATCGCGTACCAGCCGCGCCGCTCCGGCGGCGTGTTGAGCGCAAGCAGGGACGGCAGGCCATCCCACGAACCGCCTTGGGCGATGCCCTGCAGAATGCGGAAGAACATGAGCAGGCCGATGGCCCAGCCGCCGATGGTGTTGTACGCGGGCAGGAAGGCCATGCCGGCGGTGGCGCTGCCCAGCAGGAACATGGCGATGGTGAGCTTGGTGCCGCGGCTCCAGCGCCGTTGCGCGGTCATGAACAAGGTAGTGCCGAGCGGCCGGACGATGAAAGCCAGCGAGAGAATCGCGAACGACAGCAGCATGCCGTCCAGCCGGCTTTCGAACGGAAAGAACACCGACGGGAACACCAGCACGCAGGCAATGCCGAACACGAAAAAGTCGAAGTATTCCGCGGTTCGCCCGATGATCACGCCGACGGCGATTTCGCCGGGTGCCAGGCGGGCATGGGCGTGGATGCGCCCAAGATCTTCCGGGGTCAAGCCCGCGGGTTCGCGCTGATCCTCAAACGTACTGGACATCGTCGTTACTCGGATAGGGATGCGGCGGCCACAGCATGGCACCGTTGAGGCGTCAAGGCTAGGGAGGGGCGGGTGTATTTTGTGTCCAACATGACTCAGGCCCCTTAAGAGCCGGGACGACCTGGCTACATGTTGCACTCTTGCCAGAACGCGTCCCCTCCCCTGCGACAGTAGGGGAGGGCTAGGGTGGGGTGCGAGCGCAGCGAGCGGCAGGAAACTGGTCCCATCGTGATGTGCTTGTTGCTATCCGAAGTAATGTCGACGTTCGGCTGCACGCTAAAGTACAAGCAACCCCACCCCAGCCCTCCCCTACTGCCGCAGGGGAGGGAGCGCATGCTGGCGAGCACGAATCCCCGCGAAAAATGACGGCGCCGGGAGACAGGGGGAAAGCTCTCCTTCGCACCACCCACACATGGCATTCATGCGCCCACTCGGCATGATTGCGCGCAGTATGCCGAGCCAGTCCACTTCTCCTGCGGTCCTGTGTCACACCGATCGCGGCTTTCGCCACGTGGGGATGACAATCGCATGGCAGCCCGGCGAAATGCCGCAGCATGTGCCCGCGCGCACCGGAACCATTTGCGTGCGGCCCATTGATCGGCGTACCTTGTCGACACAGCAGTACCCCCCTTTTCATTCGGTTGCGTCGGTCATGTCCATGAAGACTCTCCGCGGACTGCTACTGCTAGCGCTGCCCTTGGCGCTATCGGGGTGCCATACGGTGCTGATGTCGCCGTCAGGCGACGTCGCGCTGCAGCAGCGCAATCTGATCATCACCTCGTTCGTGCTGATGATGCTGATCGTGGTGCCGGTGATCGTCGCCTCGCTGGTGTTCGCGTGGCGGTACCGCGCCTCCAACCAGAAGGCGCACTACGATCCGGACTGGGACCACTCCACCATCGTGGAGCTGATGATCTGGTCGGCGCCGCTGCTGATCATCATTGCGCTGGGCGCGATCACCTGGGTGAGCACGCACAAGCTCGATCCGTACCGTCCGCTCGACCGCATCGCGGCCGGCAAGGTGGTGCCGGTGGGCGTGCAGCCGCTGCAAGTGGACGTGGTCGCGCTCGACTGGAAATGGTTGTTCATCTATCCCGAGCAGAACATCGCCGTGGTGAACGAGATGGCGGCGCCGGTGGACCGGCCGATCCACTTCAACCTCACCGCGTCCACGGTGATGAATTCGTTCTTCATTCCCGCGCTGGCGGGCCAGATCTATGCCATGCCGGGCATGCAGACCACGCTGCAGGCGGTGATCAACAAGCCCGGCGATTACTGGGGCATGTCCGCCAATTACAGCGGTGCCGGTTTCTCGTACATGAACTTCACCTTCCACGGCATGAGCGAGGACGACTTCAACAAGTGGGTGGCGCAAGCGAAAAGCCACGGCGATACGCTGGATCATGCCACTTACGCCGCACTGGAAGCGCCCAGCGAAAAGAATCCGGTGCACTACTACGGCAGCGTGGCGCCGGGGCTTTATGCATCCATCCTCAACCGCTGCGTCCAGCCCGGTCCTTCCTGCATGAACATGCTGCGCATGCCGGGGCCGAGCGGGGGCGACGAAACCTCTGCTTCCTCCGGCGGCCATGCGGCCATGCCGATGGCTCATCCACAATGAACTGAAGCACGGGTGCCGCGATGACCTTCCACTCTCCCGACCTCGGCAAGCTGATTTTCGGACGCCTTACCCTTGAGGATATTCCCTATCACGAACCGATCCTGATCTTCACCTTCATCGGCGTGGCGATCGGCGCCATCGCGGTGCTGGGGCTAGTCACCTACTACCGCAAGTGGGGTTATCTGTGGAACGAGTGGTTCACCAGCGTGGATCACAAGAAGATCGGCATCATGTACATCGTGCTGGCGCTGGTCATGCTGCTGCGCGGCTTCGCCGATGCGCTGATGATGCGCGGACAGCAGGCCGTGGCCTTCGGTGCAAACGAGGGCTACCTGCCGGCCCATCACTACGACCAGATCTTCACGGCGCACGGCACGATCATGATCTTCTTCGTCGCCATGCCGTTCATCACCGGCCTGATCAATTTCGTGATGCCGTTGCAGATCGGCTCGCGCGACGTGGCGTTTCCCTTCCTCAACAATTTCAGCTTCTGGATGACCGTGTCCGGCGCCTTGCTGGTGATGGCATCACTGTTCATTGGAGTGTTTGCGCGCACCGGCTGGCTGGCGTATCCGCCGCTGTCGGAATTGCCAACCAGCCCGGACAGCGGCGTGGACTACTGGATCTGGGGATTGCAGATAGCAGGCGTCGGCACCACTTTGTCCGGCATCAACATGATCGCCACCATCGTGAAGATGCGCGCGCCCGGCATGACCATGATGAAGATGCCGATCTTCACCTGGACGGCATTGCTGGCGAACGTGCTGATCGTGGCCGCCTTCCCCGTGTTGACCGCCACGCTGGCCTTGCTGGCGCTGGATCGCTATGCGGGCACGCATTTCTTCACCAACGACCTGGGCGGCAACTACATGATGTACATCAACCTCATCTGGGTGTGGGGACACCCGGAGGTGTACATCCTGGTGCTGCCGGCGTTCGGGGTGTATTCCGAGGTTACTTCCACCTTCTCGCGCAAGCGCCTGTTCGGCTATGCGTCGATGGTCTACGCCACAGTGGTGATCGCGGTGCTGTCCTACCTGGTATGGCTGCACCACTTCTTCACCATGGGCTCGGGCGCGAGCGTCAATTCGTTCTTCGGCATCACCACCATGATCATCTCGATCCCGACGGGTGCGAAGATCTTCAACTGGATGTTCACCATGTACCGCGGCCGCATCGTGTACGACGTGCCGATGCTGTGGGTGGTGGCGTTCATCGTGACCTTCGTGATCGGCGGCATGACCGGTGTGCTGCTGGCGGTGCCGCCAGCGGATTTCGAGTTGCACAACAGCCTGTTCCTGATTGCGCACTTCCACAACGTGATCATCGGCGGCGTGCTGTTCGGCATGTTCGCAGGCGTCAATTACTGGTTTCCGAAGGCGTTCGGTTTCCGGCTCGATCCGTTCTGGGGCAAGGTTTCGTTCTGGTTCTGGGTGGTCGGCTTCTATTTCGCCTTCATGCCGCTGTATTGGCTGGGCCTGATGGGCGTGACGCGGCGCCTGCGCCATTTCGACGACCCGTCGCTGCAGATCTGGTTCGAGATCGCTGCGTTCGGCGCGATCCTGATCCTGATCGGCATCATCGCGATGATCGTGCAGTTCGCGGTGAGCATTCTGCATCGCGAGCAATTGCGCGACACCACCGGCGATCCATGGCACGGACGCACGCTGGAATGGTCCACCTCCTCGCCGCCGCCGCCGTACAACTTCGCCTTCACGCCGCAGGTGCACGACATCGACACCTGGTGGCAGATGAAGCAATACAACTGGCGCCGGCCGGTGCAAGGCTTCCTGCCCATCCACATGCCCAAGAACACCGGCACGGGCGTGTACCTGGCCGTGCTCAGCCTTATCTTTGGCTTCGCCATGGTCTGGTACATGTGGCTGATCGCGGCCATATCGTTCGTGGCGCTGCTGGCGGTGGCGATCCATCACACCTTCAACTACGACCGTGACTACTACATCCCCGCCGATGAAGTGGGGCGCGTCGAAGCGGCGCGTGCCGGAGCCTGATGCCCATGTCCGATATGACGATGACCGTGAGCGGTGGCAGTGGTGCACAAGAGGCGCTGCGCTTCCACGTGGAAGAAGCCCATCACCCGGAAAATGCCACGCTGTTGGGTTTCTGGCTGTACCTGATGAGCGACTGCCTGATCTTCGCCTGCCTGTTCGCCACCTACGGCGTACTCGGCCGCGAGTATGCCGGCGGACCGTCAGCGAAGGAGGTGTTGGAGCTGCCGATCGTGGCGGTGAACACCACGCTGCTGCTGCTCTCCTCGATCACCTACGGCTTTGCAGTGCTGGAGATGCAGCTCAACCGCCGTGGTCCGATGATGGCGTGGCTGATCGTCACCTGGCTGTTGGGCGCGGGCTTTATCGGGCTGGAGCTGACCGAGTTTACGCACCTGGTGTCGATCGGCGCGGGGCCGGGGCGCAGCGCGTTTCTCTCTTCATTCTTCACCCTGGTCGGTACGCACGGCCTGCACGTCACCAGCGGCCTGATCTGGATGATCGTGCTGTTGGTGCAGGTAGGAAAGAAGGGCTTGAATCCCGCCAACAAGCGCCGGCTGATGTGCCTGTCGATGTTCTGGCACTTCCTCGACGTCGTGTGGGTGGGTGTCTTCAGCTTTGTTTACCTGATGGGAGTGCTGGCATGAGCGACCACACCCAGCCTGCGCATGACGATGGCCACCACGAGCATGTCCACGACGGCGTGGACCAGATCCATGTCAGCCTCAAGGGCTACATGACCGGCTTCGCGGCGGCGGCGTTCCTGACCATTCTGCCGTTCTGGCTGGTGATGTCCGGCGCGTTCTCCAAGACCGGGCCGGCCGATGCCTTCATCCTGCTGCTGGCCGCGGTGCAGATCGTGGTGCACATGGTGTACTTCCTGCATTTGAATGCAAGATCCGAAGGCGGTTGGAACATGCTGGCGCTGGTGTTCACCATCGTACTGGTGGTGATCACGCTGAGCGGATCGATCTGGATCATGTACCACCTCAACCAGAACATGATGCCCTCGATGATGAAGAACGTGCAGAACCTGCCGTGATTGCAGCCCGCGACGCATGCGATCATTGCGCGCATGGCTGCCCAAGACACTTTCTCCTATGACGCGCCGCGCACGCCGCGCGGCCCGCTCGCGCTGACCTTGCTGGGCCTGTTGGCCGCGGCGCTCTTTATCGGCTTCGTCTCGCTCGGCAACTGGCAAGTCCATCGCCTGGCCTGGAAGCGCGCCCTGATCGCCCGCGTCGACGCGCGCGTGCATGCGCCGCCTGTCGCGGCGCCGGTGCCGGCTCAATGGCCAGGCATGAGTGCAGAGAAAGACGAGTACCTGCACGTGCGACTCAGCGGCGTGTTCCTGTATGACCGCCAGACCCTGGTGTGGACGGCCACCGACGAAGGCAGCGGCTTTTGGGTGATGACGCCGCTGCGCATGGCTGATGGTTCGATCGTGCTCGTCAATCGCGGCTTTGCGCCGGTGGATACGTGCCGCCGCGATGGCCGTTGCTCAGCAGGGCCAAGCGGTGAGGTGACGGTGACCGGCCTGCTGCGCATGCCCGAACCATCCGGCTTCTTCCGCCGCAACGATCCGGCGCGCAACAACTGGTATACGCGCGACGTGGCCGCCATCGCCGCCGCCCGTGGCTTGCACGACGTGGCGCCTTATTTCGTAGATGCCGATGCTGGGTCGGCCAGCAGCGGGCAGTGGCCGGAAGGGGGCAAGACGGTGATCAACTTTCCCAACAATCACCTGAGTTACTTGATCACCTGGTATCTGCTTGCCTTGATGGTGTTGGGTGCGAGCGTCTACGTGGGATACGACGAATACCGCTTGCGTCGCCGAACGTAGGTTTGCACCCCAGCCTACGCGTTACGCACGGTTCCCGAAGAACGTCGCCGTAAACATCGTGCTCAGCACCGCCGCCGTGGCCTCATCCGGCATTTCGTTGGGCATGCTCATGTTGAAGTACAGCATGCCGTCGATCAGCGCCATGCTTCCCAGCGCAAGGTCGGGCGCGGGCAATGGCAGCTGCATGCCCATCCGCTCGCAGAACTGGGTGATGAAGTAGGCGATCATGTCGCGCTTTTCCAGGCACAGCGCGTTCAATCGATGGCGGAATTTGGCGTCGCGCACCGAATGCAGCCGCGCCTCGGCCCACAGCACGTAGCTGGTGTTGTCGCGGTAGCACTGGCCGTAGAACAGGGCCAGCTGCTTCTGCAGGTCTTCATTGGACAGGTCCGCATCCAATAGCTGCTGCAGATCCTGCTGGATATTCGAGTGATCGAGCCGCAGCAGCTCGATGAACAGGTCCGTCTTGCTCTGGAAGTTGGAATAGAACGCGCCGCGCGTATAGCCGGCGTGGGCGGTGATGTCTTCCACGCTGGTGGCGGGCAGCCCTTTCTTGGCAATGATCACTTTTGCCGCTTCCAGCAGGCGCTGGCGGGTCTGTTCGCGGCTTTCTTCTCGGGTCAGGCGTTTGCGAGGCATGCGGCATGGTACCACGGGACCTTCGGCACATGTATTCAAATACGAAGTTGTATTTGAATTCGAAACTGGATTACAGTTCGACCCCGCATTCGTCTATCCCTCATCCCCAGGAGTGGCCCGTGAGTCATCCATTTCTTCCCCGGCCGGGCAGGCTGGCCCGGCATATGCTGCTGCCGGCCGCCGCGGCCATCTGTCTGATTCTGTTGGCCGGTTGCGGCCATAAGGCGCCCGGAGCCGAAGCCGCCGTGCCGGTGATCGCGTTGCCGGTAAAGGCCGTCGACGGCGCCGTGGCGGCCCGCTTTCCCGGCGACGTGCATGCGCGCTACGAGATGCCGCTGTCGTTCCGCATGGCCGGGCGGCTGGTTGCCCGCAACGTCGACCCGGGCGACCGGGTGAAACAGGGGCAGGTCCTGGCCCAGCTCGATCCCGCCGATCCCAGCCTGCAACTGGCCTACGCCAAGGCCACCCTGGACGCGGCGGAGCACCGCCTGCTGTTTGCCACCCAGCAGCGCGACCGCGACCAGGCGCAGTTCAAGCAGAACCTGATCAGCCAGCTGCAATGGCAGCAGACGCAGGACAACTACGCCGCCGCACTCGCCGGCCGCGACCAGGCCGCGCAGCAGTACAAGCTGGCGCAAAGCACCACCCTGGTGGCCGACCACGACGGCATCATCACCAGCCGCCAGGCCGAAGTGGGCCAGGTGCTGGCGGCCGGCCAGCAGGTGTTCGGTTTTGCGCAATCGGGCGAACGCGAAGTCTACGTCGACGTGCCGGAAAGCCGTGTCGGCGGCATCGCCATCGGCCAGCCCGCCACCGTCAACCTGCCGGCTCTCCCCGGGCACAGCTACACAGCGCGCGTGCGCGAAATCGCCCCGGCGGCGGATACGCAGTCGCGCACCTACCTGGTGAAGCTGGCGATCGACCATGCGGATGCATCGCTTGAGCTCGGCATGACCGCCGACGTTGCCCTGCAAGCCGGCAACACGGTGGACGACATGATCAGCATTCCGGCCACGGCGCTATTCCACCAGGGCGAACATCCGGCCGTGTGGGTGGTGAACCCGGACGATTCCAAGCTGGCGCTGCGCCCGGTCACGGTTACGCGCTATGGCGAGCGCGACGTGCTGATCGGCACAGGCCTGAAAGCCGGCGAGCGGGTGGTGATGCAGGGCGTGCACGCCGTTTCCGCCGGTGAAAAAGTCACGCCGATCGCGCCGCCGCATGCCGAGGACGCGCCGCAATGAGCCACGAGGAACGCTTCAATCTTTCGGCGTGGACCTTGCGCCACCAGTCGCTGGTGTTCTTCCTGATGGCGCTGATCGCACTGGCCGGCGTGCTGTCGTACAAGAACCTGTCTCAGTCGGAAGATCCGCCGTTCACCTTCAAGGTGATGGTGATCCAAAGCTACTGGCCCGGCGCCACCGCCAAGCAGGTGCAGGAGGAAGTCACCGACCGCATCGCGCGCAAGCTGCAGGAAACGCCGAACGTCGATTTCCTGCGCAGCTATTCGCGTCCCGGCGAATCGCTGATCTTCTTCAACATCAAGGATTCGGCGCCGGCCGCCGTGGTGCCTGAAACCTGGTACCAGGTGCGCAAGAAAGTCGGCGACATCGCCGCGCAATTGCCACAAGGCGTGCAGGGGCCGTTCTTCAACGACGAGTTCGGCGACGTCTACACCAACATCTACGCATTGGAAGGCGACGGCTATACACCCGCGCAATTGCATGACTACGCCGACCAGTTGCGCGTGGAATTGCTGCGCGTGCCGGGTGTCGGCAAGGTCGATTATTTCGGCGACCAGAACCAGCACATCTACATCGACGTGGCCAACGCGAAGCTGGCCAAGCTCGGCATCAGCCCGCAGCAGATCGGGCAGGCGATCGGCGAGCAGAACGCGGTGGCGTCCACCGGCGTGCTGACCACGGCGGACGATCGCGTCTACGTGCGCCCGAGCGGCCAGTTCGACAACATCGACGCGCTGGCGAACACGCTGCTGCACATCAACGGCAAGAGTTTCCGCCTGGGCGACATCGCTACCATCAAGCGCGGCTACGACGATCCGCCCAGCCAGACCATGCGCTTCATGGGCAAGCAGGTATTGGGCATCGGCGTCACCATGCAGCCGGGCGGCGACGTGATCCATCTGGGCGCCGCGTTGGACCAAGCGATCGGCGGGCTGCAAAAGCGCCTGCCGGCGGGCCTGAAGCTGTCGGAAGTCACCAGCATGCCGCACGCGGTATCGCACTCGGTGGACGACTTCCTGGAATCGGTGGCCGAAGCGGTCGGCATCGTGCTGTTCGTGAGCCTGCTCAGCCTGGGCTTCCGTACCGGCATGGTGGTGGTGATCTCCATTCCGTTCGTGCTCGCCGCCACGGCGCTGTGCATGGACATGTTCGGCATCGGCCTGCACAAGGTGTCGCTGGGCACGCTGGTGCTGGCGCTGGGCCTGCTGGTGGACGACGCGATCATCGCGGTGGAGATGATGTCGGTGAAGCTGGAGCAGGGCTGGGGGCGCGTGCGCGCCGCGGCGTATGCGTATACCAGCACCGCGTTCCCGATGCTTACCGGCACGCTGGTCACCGTATCGGGCTTCCTGCCGATCGCGCTGGCCAAGTCGAGCACTGGCGAATACACGCGCTCGATCTTCGAGGTCTCGGCGATCGCGCTGATCGTGTCATGGCTGGCGGCGGTGATCGTGATTCCGCTGCTGGGCTATCACTTGCTGCCGGAGCATCACCAGCGCAGCAAGCCGGGCGAGGAATGGTGGGCGCGTTTCCTGCCGCGCCGCTGGAACGAGGCGCGCGCCGCCAAGGCGGTGCAGCCGGTGCACAACGGCGAGGACATCGAAATCTACGACACGCGCTTCTACCGCCGCTTCCGTGGCTGGCTGGACATGTGCCTGCGGCACCGCTGGCTGGTGCTGGGTTCGACGGTGCTGCTGTTCGTGATTGCGATGGGTGGATTCGCCATAGTGCCCAAGCAGTTCTTTCCCAGTTCCGATCGTCCGGAGTTGCTGGTGGACTTGCGCTTGCCGGAAGGTGCCTCGTATGCGGCCACGCTGCGCGAGACCAGGCGTTTCGAAGCCGTGATCAAGGATCGCAAGGAAATCGCCAGCTACGTCAGCTTCGTCGGCAGCGGCGCGCCGCGCTTCTACCTGCCACTGGACCAGCAGTTGGCGCAACCCAACTTCGCGCAGTTCGTGATCACCGCCAAGGACCTGGAACAGCGCGAGCAACTGGCGAATTATCTGGGTGACGAATTGAAGCGCGACTTCAGCGGTGTGCGCACGCGCGTCAGCCGGTTGGAGAACGGGCCGCCGGTGGGCTTCCCCGTGCAGTTCCGCGTGGAAGGCGACGATATCGCCACCGTGCGCGGCATTGCCGAACAGTTGGCCGCCGTGATGCGCGCGAATCCCGACACCACCAATGTGCAGTTCGACTGGGACGAGCCGGCCGAGCGCTCCGTGCGCTTCGACGTCGACCAGTACAAGGCGCGGCAGCTCGGGCTCAGCTCGCAGGACATTGCCAACTTCCTGGCGATGAATCTGTCCGGCACCACGGTGACGCAGTTCCGCGAGCGCGACAAGCTGATCTCGGTGGATTTGCGCAGCGAGCAGGGCGATCGCATCCATCCCGACCAGATCGAGCGCCTGGCGATACCCACGTCCAGCGGCGCGGCGATTCCGCTCGCCCAGCTCGGCCACGTGAGTTATGGGCTGGAATACGGCGTGATCTGGGAACGCGACCGTCAGCCGTCGATCATCGTGCAATCGGATGTGCGCAACGGCGCACAAGGCCTGGACGTCACCAATGCTGTCGACCAGAAGCTCGCGGCTATCCGCAGCCATTTGCCGGTGGGTTATCGCATCGAAGTCGGCGGTTCGGTGGAGCAGAACGCGAAAGGCCAGGACTCGATCAATGCGCAGATGCCGGTGCTGCTGGTGGCCGTGCTCACCTTGCTGATGATCCAGCTGCAAAGCATCGGCCGCACCTTCATGGTGGTGCTGACCGCGCCGCTGGGCTTGATCGGCGTGATCCTCGCGCTGCTCATGTTCCACAAGCCGTACGGCTTCGTGGCCTTGCTCGGCACCATCGCGATGTTCGGCATCATCATGCGCAACTCGGTGATCCTGGTGGACCAGATCGAGCAGGACATCCGCGCCGGTCATCCGCGTTGGGAAGCGATCATCGGCGCGACGGTGCGACGCTTCCGGCCAATTACGCTGACGGCGGCCGCGGCGGTGCTCGCATTGATTCCCTTGTTGCACAGCAACTTCTTCGGCCCGATGGCCACATCCCTGATGGGCGGCATCACCGTCGCCACGGTGCTCACGCTGTTCTATCTGCCGGCGCTGTATGCCGCATGGTTCCGCGTACGCGCCGATGAACCCGCTAGCGAACCGGAGGCTGCCACATGAAGCCCGTAAACATGATGTCCACCTTGCGCATGACCGCGATGGCTGTCGCGCTGGGCTTGGCAGGCTGCGCGTTCGCGCCACCGGCCAAGCCACCTGCAGCGCCCACGCCGGCGCATTACACCGCCGGGACCTTGCCGGCCGATACCGCCAAGGTGGACGGTGTCTCGCAGCACTACAGCCTGGGCGAGCGCGCCGTGCCGCAATGGTGGCGCGAATACGGCAACGACACGCTCGATGCCTGGGTGGAGGAGGGCTTGCGCAACAACCCATCGCTGGCGGCGACCCGGCACACGCTGGAGGCGGCGCACCAGCTGCTGCGCGCGCAGATCGGCGCCAACATGCTGCCCTCGGTAGATGCGCAGGCGCAAAGCAGCCGGCAGCGTGCGCTGGGTTTTCCAGCTTTCGGGCCGCCCACCAACCTGTACGACGTCTACGCCGGGCAGCTGTCGCTCAGCTACAACTTCGACCTGTTCGGCGCCACGCGGCATGGCATTGCGCAGACCGCGGCGCAAGTGGACCAGCAGTCCTACGAGTTCGATGCGGCCAAGCGCACGCTGGCCGCCAACATCGTGATGGCGGCCATCAACGCCGCTTCGCTGCAGGAGCAGGTGCAGACCAGCGAGCGGCTGTCCAGGCTGGCGCACGACCAGGCCGATCTGACCGAACGCCAACACACACTTGGCGCAGCCTCGCAGGACGACGTACTGAGCCTGCGCGAACAGGCCGCAAGCATCGATACCTCGTTGCCGCCCTTGCGTGCGCAGGCGGAAAAGGCGCGCCATGCCTTGGCAGTGTTGCTGGGCCGCACGCCCGACCAGGCGCCGGCGAATCTCCAGCTGTCGGATTTGCATCTGCCGGCAAGCGTGCCGGTAAGCGTGCCTTCCGACCTGCTGCGGCAACGCCCGGACGTGCTGGCCGCCGAAGCGGCGGTGCATGCGGCATCCGCGGGCGTGGGCGTGGCGACGGCGAACCTGTTTCCGCACATCTCCTTGTCCGCCACGCTGGGCACCGAAGGCTTCAAGCCGTCGACCCTGTTTACCAGCGCGGGCTCGGTGTGGAGCGCCGGGCTTTCGCTGACGCAGCCGATCTTCCACGGCGGCGAGCTGATCGCCCAGCGCAAGGCGGCCATCGCCGATTACGACGCAGCCATCGCCAACTACCAGCAAACGGTGTTGAACGCGTTCCAGAACGTGGCCGACACGTTGACGGCCTTGAACCAGGATGCCGCCACGCTGCAGGCCGCACAGACCGCCGCCAAGGCAGCCGAGCAAACGTTCGCCAACGCCGACGCGCGCTACCGCCTGGGCGCCACCTCGTATCCGTCGATGGTGTTGAGCGAACAGCATTGGCAGAGCGCGAAGTTGACCGAAATCCAGGCGCGCGCGTCGCGGCTGGCGGATACGGCGGGGCTGTTCCAGGCGATGGGTACGCCGCAGCCGGAGACGTTGGCGGACAATACGCGGCGTTGATGGATTGGGCTGGGGTGTGAAATCCCATTTGGGCCGAGGAGCTTGTGCTTGTAGTGACTCGCCCCCCTCCCCTGCGACAGTAGGGGAGGGCCGGGGTGGGGTTGCTTGGGCTTTAGCGTGTCGTTGAAGTTCCAGAGGAGGAAATTCAAGGACACCCTGTTCGGCTCCTGCCGCTCGCTACGCTCGCACCCCACCCTAGCCCTCCCCTACTTCGCAGGGGAGGGAACGCATCGTGGCGAGTGTGAGATGCCTGCTTACAAGGTTGCCGCCATAGCCCCCAGGTTCTGCTCATCGCTGCAAGTAGGGCTTCAACCGCCCATTTCAAAATCCGCCCGCCGAAACGTCTACCAGGAAGACCGCTACCCGCTTCCCTGGAGCGTACGCCTTGAACAATCCCAACCGTCCACCTGCCGGTGTGCTGGGCATCGGGCTCGAAGCCTTGCTGCCTGCCGGTACGTATGCGCCCCGTCGCGGGCCGCTCCTCGATCCGCAACGTAGCGCTGCCAGCGGCGCCAGGCATGCCGGCGCGCTGGCGTATCTGATCGATTCGCTACGCCATCGCAAGGACTGGAGCGGCCCCTGGTACAAGCGCAGCGTCTCGGCGTTGAAGTACCTGGTGCGCAGCCTGGGCATCGGGGCGCAGCACCAGCGCTTTCTTGCTTTCATTGCCGCCGATCCGGTCATGCACGCTTACCGGCTTCGCGATCCGCGCCTGCTGGAGCGGCACATGCACCGCTATGTGAACGCGCATTGGCACCGGCGCGATCGCCTGACGTATTTGCAGCAGCACTACCGTTTCGCCAAGGCGCACCTGCCGCCCGGGTTGTACGAGCTGGTCTATGCCATGGGCCATGCGAGTCTAGGAGGCTTCACGGCCAAGGATGGCTCCTTGCTGACCCTGTGCATGCGGCCGCCGATCCACCTGGGCTGCGAAGGCGAATTGTGCCTGCAGTTGTGCGACGCCAGCGAAGATCCGCTGTACAGCATCGTCTTCATGATCGCCGACGAGAAACCGACGCTGATGATCGGCTGCCTGCAGGGCCCGAAGGGCGAAAACGCCAGGGACGTCGTACGCGAACTGACGCGCATCCTGCACGGTATGCGGCCCAAGCAATTGATGCTGTCGCTGGCCTATGCCTTCGCGCGCCACTATGGCATCGAGCGGCTGGTAGCGATCGGCAACGACGCGCATCCGCTACGCCGCAGCGGCCGCCCGCTGTTTTCCGATTACGACGCCTTTTGGGAAGAGCAGCGCGGCCAGCGCATCGGCGGCGGCTGGTACGCGCTGCCGGCCGCGTTGCCGCAGAAAACGGCGGCGGACGTGCCCAGCCAGCACCGCGCCGCTTTCCGCCGCCGCGAGGCGCTGCGGCAGCAGATCGAGCAGCTGCTGTTGAACGCGCTGCAGCCGCCGATGCCGGCTGCAGCGCGCATGGGACCGAGCGCGCTGCACAAGATGATCCCGCTTATGGCAGGCTCTGGCCGTTGAGGTATGAAGAGCGTGACGCTAAGCATGCACGTGAGCGACATCGAGCAGTTGTTTCGCGAGCAGAACCGCGCGCTGATCGCCTTTTTGCAATGTCGCCTCAATTCGTCGTCGGATGCCCAGGAAGTGGCGCAGGAAGCGTATCTGCGCATGCTGACCATGGATAACCGCGAGGAGGTCGACTCGTTGCGCGGCTATCTGTTCAAGATAGCAGGCAACCTCGCCATCGATCGCCTGCGCAAGCGCAAGGTGCGCAGCGAGTTTGCAGTCGTCCAGGCGCAGGAGGAGCCGATGGATGAGCATAGTCCGGTCCATCATGTGGTGGCGATAGAACAGGCACTCAGCGTTCGCCGCGCCTTGAGCGAGTTGCCGGTCAAAACCGCGCGAGCCTTTGTGATGCACGTGATAGAAGGGCGCGACTTCAGCCACGTCGCGCAAACCATGAAACTCAGCGAGCGCATGGTGCGCTACCACGTCGCGCATGCGCTGGCACATTGCCGCGCGCAGGTCGACGAGACGGAGGTGCCGTGATGAGCAGCAAACAGCAGGACCCGATCATGCAAGTCGCCGCCGAATGGTGGACAAAGCTGCGCGAACCCCACGCGGGCGACGACGTCGTCGAACAATGGCTGGCGTGGACGGGCGAAGACGAGCGACACCTGCAGGCGTTCGAACAGGTGAGCGCCCTGGCCGAGCGCCTGGGTACGCTCGATCCGATGACTCGGCATGCGCTGGTCAGGGATTTTGCGCGCCCGGCCCCGGCGCGGCGGCGTTGGCTGCCACTGGCGGCGGCCGCGTCGATGGCGGCCGCGATGCTAAGCGGCGCCGTCTATCTCGCCTGGAGCCCACGTGCCGCCAGCGTGACCACCCGGGTTTATCAGAGCGGCATCGCGCAGAACCGCGATTTCATCCTGCCGGATGGCACCAAGGTGGCGCTGGGCGCCGCGTCCAGTTTGCGCGTGACCTACCGCAGCGATGAGCGCGACGTCGAGGTGCGCGGTGGAGAGGCCTATTTCGAGGTCGTGCACGACCGCAGCCGCCCCTTTGTGGTAATTGCCGGCAACGTCACGGTGCGCGACATCGGCACCGCCTTCGACGTGCGCCGCACTGGCGAGCGCGTGATGGTTGCGGTGACGCAGGGGCGCGTGTCGATTGCCGACCGGGGCGTACATGCCAGCCCGCACGACACGCTGGAAGCCAGGGCAGGGCAGCGCGTGTCCTACGATCCGAATGCATCGAGCATGACGGTGGACATCGTCACGCCAGCCCAGGTAACGGCATGGCGCAGCGACCGCCTTGAGTTCATCGACGAGCCGTTGAGCGTGGTCATCGCCAACCTCAACCGCTATGCCAGCAAGCCGGTGCGCGTCGCGGATACGGACCTGAACCTGCTGAGCTACACCGGCACCATCCGCACCGATGCGATCGACAGCTGGGTGGACGCCTTGCCGCGGGTGTTTCCGTTGCGCGTGAGCACGCAAGCGGGCCAGGTGGTGTTGTCGGATGCAAGGCATACGCAGCGTTGAGCATCCACCGAGGTACGCCGTCGAACATTGCAAGCTTGCCGCAAGCTAACGGACATGCATCACTGCGACATGGTCTTTTGTGGCCGGCAGGTGATGCCAACTGACAAGCTGCATGTCACACTCATGCTTTGGCGCAGAGTCGACGCATGTCATGAGGCGGTTTGCCTGGTTGCCCTTTTGCGGCAGCCTGACAATGGGGGTGGTTGCATGGATGGCAGCGGCATTACCCGTGCATGCGGCGGCGCCTGCGGTCAGCACGCGTTTCGAGATACCGGCGCAATCGCTGTCCACGGCGCTGATTGCATTTGGCAAACAAGCCAACGTGCAGGTGCTTACTGCAAGCAAGACGGTGAATGCCTTGCGTTCGCACGAGGTGGTCGGGCTGCTGACACCGACGGCGGCGCTGGCGCGTCTGCTGGATGGCACGGCGATGCGCTATGACTTTGTCGACGCGCGCACCGTGGTGATCAAGCCGCGCGCGGACGTTTTCGTTCAGCCGTCCAATCCCACCGTTGCCGATCCATCGCCGACAGTGCTGTTGCCGCCGATCCAGGCGATCGGGCTGGTGGGGCGGGACGCAGGATTCATGTCCGACGTCACCAGTGGCCCCGGGCGCATGCTGGCCGATCCGCTGGACGAACCGGAATCGGTCAGCGTGGTCACGCAAAGCCTGCTGCAGTCCGAGCAGGCGCTGACGATTGCCGACGCCATCCGCAACGTGGCCGGTGCGCAATACGTGGACGGCACCAGCGGGTTGCCGGTATTCGACGTGCGCGGTTTCTTCACTGGGAACGGCATGACCGATGGCATGCCGAACAACGTGTTGGGCATTGGCGATTACCCACCGATGATCGCGCTGGAGCGCGTCGAAGTACTGAAAGGCCCGCAGGCCGTGCTCGGCGATACGTCGGCCTACAACAACTTCGGCGGCCTGATCGACGTGGTTTTGAAAAAACCGCAGGGCGAGCCGGTGCGGCAGCTGGCCTGGTCGTTCGGGGAGCACGGCGAAAAGCAGCTGGGCCTCGACCTGGCCGGTCCGTTGAACGCCAGCCGGTCGCTGACGTATCGCCTGATCGTGAACGGCGACGTGGCCAACCGCACGCCGCAGGGCATGCGCGGCCAGCGCGATCGCTATGTGGCTCCGTCGATCGGCTGGTCCACGCCCAATACCACCGCGATCGCCGGCATGTCGTGGATGATGAACCGCGTGCCCATCCCCGACCACGTGCTGCTGTTTGACGGCACGCTGGCATCGGCATCGCCGCCGGGCATCCTGCTGGACAACCCGAACGACCACAGCTCGGTGGAAACGCGGCGGCTGTTCTATCTGCTGGAACACCGCTTCAACGACACCTGGACCTTCCGCAGCCGCGCGCAGTACGTGCGCGAGGCGATGGCGTTGCAGAACTGGCTGGTGGATGGCCTGGATACATCGGGCGATGCGGGCGCAGTACCGCAGGTCTATCGTGCGTCCGACGCGTATTACACCTTGCAGAACGACCTGGTCGCTTCGCTCGGGCACGGCTGGATGCAGCATACGGTGATGCTCGGCATCGACTATTCGCGCATCCAGCTCGGCAGCGGGATCGACGCCTTCGGCAACGGCGGCTCCAGCATGGTCTACAACATCTTCAGCAACGGGCCGCTGCAAGCGCCGACCTCGCAGTTTTCATCGAACGACTACCTCAATGGCTATATGCCTGGTACGCCGTGGACCACCGAAAGCGGCGTGTTCCTGCAGGACCAGGTCAACCTCGGCAGCCGATGGGCAGCCTTGCTGGCCGTACGCCGCACCAGTTATCAACTGGACCTTACGCACCCGGATGGCACGCCGTGGAATCTTCACAAGGTGCATTGGGTGCCGAACTTCGGGCTGGTCTACAAGCTGACACCGGACCTGTCGCTGTATGCCAATACGTCGAACGGATTCCAGCCGGACGTGGACCTGGGCAAGAACAACACGCCGCTGCCGCCGTCGCTGTCGCGGCAGATCGAAGCAGGCGCCAAGTTCGATCTGTTCCAGCATCACGCGCGCCTGACGATGGCCGCGTACCGCATCATGCTCGATCACAGCAATGACCTGGTCTCGCTGCAGCCGCCGTACTACATCGTGGGCGGACCGGGGCAGTCGAACCAGGGGATCGAGATCGAGTTCAACGGACAGTTGCTGCCGGGTTTGAATCTCAGCACGGCCTACACACGCGCTTCGGTGCACAACAACGACGGCACCTCGGCGACGGGCGAAGCGCAGCAGCGTTTCAACCTGTGGGCCAGCTACGCGTTCCAGCACGGCTGGATGCGCGGCTTCGGCGTGGCCGGCGGCGTGCTGGCACGCAGCCGCAGCCTGGGGGAGATGTCCGACGACAGCGCCTACATCCAGATTCCCGGGCAGGCGCGGGTGGATATGAACATGTTCTACCGCGCGCAGCGCTGGAGCGTAACGCTGGGCGTGCGCAATCTGCTATCCAGGAATTTATACAGCCCGACGTTCAATGAAATGTTTGTGCCGCTGGATGATCATCGGACGTTTTTGCTGAGTGGGGAGGTGGATTTCTGATTTGCAATGTCGCGTCACCGACGCCCGTAACCCCATGGCCGTCATTCCCGCGAAAGCGGGAATCCATTTGCTTTGATGCAAAAAGCGAAGATGGAGTGACCAGCATTCGCCGTTGAAAAGCGCCTCCGGTTTCGCTGGAATGACGGCCATACACAGGCTGGAATGAATCCCAGCCTACGGGTCTGCCGTTCGCGATGATCAGAAGCGATACGTCCCGTAAGGCTCACCATATCTCCCGAATCATCGAAGTAGCCATTCATTGTGCCTACACCCAACAATGGCGCGTAGGCCAGATGCGTCGGCGCAGTTAATGCAACTCCCTGCCGGTGGTCGAGCTGATAACGCTGGCTTACTGGCGCGATGCCGCCGGATGCGCGGTGAACACGTCACTGCCGAAAGTTTGCAGCCCGTTGTCCTGCGCATAGCCCAGGTGCGACAGGCCGAACAGGTCCTCCAGCGTGCGCAGCAGGCTGTAGTGGTTGTATGCCGTTTCAGGCTGCGTGCCAGGCGTAATGTAAGGCGACAGCAATACGGCGCCGATGCGGCCGCCGCCGGGACCGATCTTGCCGCCCGGTTGCGGGCCGCCGGGCAGCGGTTTCTCGTTGCAGCAGGCGCCGCCGTCGTTGCCTTCGTCGAAGGTGATGATCAGCAGGCCATCTTGCTTGAAGGCGGGTGATGCGACGATGCGCGGCACCCAAGTGCGCAGGAAGGCGTCGGCGGAAATCAGGCCGCCGGGTTCGCCGTTCTTGCACGGCGCATCGTGGCCGTCGTGGCAGAGGTTGGGCGTGATGTAGACGAAGTTGGGCGTGCTATCGAGCTTGGCCAGGTCGGTGGTGAGGTGATCGAGATTCACCACGCGGCTGTCGCAGTACTTCTGGTGGTCGATGATCGTGTGGAAGTACACGAACGGATTGTGCTTGGTGGCGTACTGGTCTTGCGGCGTGGCGTGTTCGGTGATGTCGGTGGTGCCGATGACCGGGTGGGCGCAGGTGGCCGCTTCGCGCGCAGGGTCCTTGCCCATGTCTTCCATGTACGCCCTCCAGCTAAAGCCGGCATCGGTGAGCTGGTTGGCCAGGGTGCTCACGCTCTTGGGGTAGACGCAGCCGGTGCCGGGCAGTTGCCCGTTTGCGTCCGGCTTTTTCGCCGTGGGCACGAACTCGCTGTACGTGCTGCAATCGGCTTGCGTCGCCGGATTGGGCGCCTGGCCGCTGATCATCGCGATGTAGTTGTCCAGGCTGTAATGGCCCACGCCGTAGTAGTTCGGCAGCAGCGCACCCTGCTTGGGCAGCTCGCGGGAAAGATAAGGAGCGATGGATTGCGGGCCGAACGTGACCGGGTAGGACTCGTTCTCCAGCATGATGATGAAGACGTGCTTGATGGGCGGCAGTGGGAATGTGGCGGTGGCCATGCTTAGGGCCGGACAGCACAGCGCGAACAGGTACAAGCAAGCCCGCGTCAGCGCATGGCGCAGGGCAGGGCGGAGCGTAATGGGTGACATGCGGATTCCTTGAGCGGTGGCGCGCACGCGGGCGTGGCGCAGCGCTATTGCAACCGGCTTGCGCAGTGGGATCAAGGTGTTTGACGGCCTGGCGTTGGATCAGCAGAAAGCCGCTCGGCCCCGGCGTTCGCCGGGGCGACGGTTAGTCAGATCAAGCGCGTCCGTATACGTCGTCGAAGCGCACGATATCGTCTTCGCCGAGGTAACTGCCCGATTGCACCTCGATCAGCTCCAGCGGCACCTTGCCCGGGTTGCGCAGGCGATGCACGCTGCCGAGCGGGATGTAGGTGCTCTGGTTTTCCGCCAGCAGGAAAACTTTTTCATCGCAGGTGACTTCGGCGGTGCCGGACACCACGATCCAGTGCTCCGCACGATGATGATGCTTCTGCAGGCTGAGGCTGGCGCCGGGCTTCACCACGATGCGCTTCACCTGGAAGCGGCCGCCTTCTTCCAGCGAGTCGTAGCTGCCCCACGGACGATGCACCACGCGATGGAACGAGTGCTCGGTGCGGCCGGAGGCCTTGAGCTGGTCGACCACCTTCTTCACATCCTGCGCGGCGTCGCGATGCGCGACCAGGGTGGCGTCGGGCGTGCTCACCACGATCAGGTCGTCCACGCCGACGGTGGCGATCATGTGCCGATCGTGCGAACGCAGCAGCGAATTGCGCGTGTTCACCGTGAGCGTATCGCCTTCGCGCTGGTTGCCGTGCTCATCATGCTGGCCCGAGAGCCATAGCGCCGACCAGGAACCGATGTCGCTCCACGCGCAGCTCACCGGAACCACCGCGGCGCGCGAGGTCTTTTCCATCACCGCGTAGTCGATCGAGTTGTCCGGGACCTTGGCGAAGGCCTCGGCATCCACGCGCACGAAATCCAGGTCGCTGTGACCGGTCGCGTAGGCCTTGCGCACCGCCTCCAGCATCTCCGGCGCATGCTGGCCAAGCTCTTCCAGATAGCGGGCCGCCTTGAACAGGAACATGCCCGAATTCCAGTCATAGCCGCCGTCCTTCACGTAACCCTCGGCCGTGGCCAGATCCGGCTTCTCCACGAAGCGCTCGACACGGAACGCGCTGCCGCCGATCGACTCGGCGCGGCGGATGTAGCCGAAGCCGGTTTCCGGGCGATCTGGGCGGATGCCGAAGGTGACCAGCCAGCCATCCCGCGCGGCGGGCAGGGCTTGCTGCACCGCGGCGACGAAGCTTTCGGTGTCGCCGATGAGGTGGTCGGCGGGGAGGACCAGCAGCAGGGCTTGCGGGTCGCGCTCCACGGCTTTGAGGGCACCCAGGGCGATGGCGGGAGCGGTGTTGCGGGCCACCGGTTCCAGCAGGATGGTGGCGCCTTTGACGCCAGCTTCCAGCAGCTGGTCGGCGGCGAGGAAGCGATGATCCTCGCTGGCCACGATGATGGGCGTGGTGACGTCCGGCAGCTTCCGGGTGCGGGCGACCGTCTGTTGGAACAGCGTGCCGTCACCGCTCAGGGAAAGGAACTGTTTGGGAAGGTTGCGGCGCGAAACCGGCCACAGCCGCGTGCCACTGCCGCCGCTGAGGACTAGAGGAATCAGCATGGTTTAACCAGCCTGTTTTGCGAGCGTATCGAGGACATGATCCAGCCCTTCCTGCCAATCGGCCAGAGCATAGCCGAAGCGTTGCTGGAAGCCCTGGTTGTCGAGCACGGACCACGCAGGGCGCTGGGCCGGCGTGGGGTATTCGGCGGTGGTGATGGGCTGTACGCGTGGCGCCCGTGCAATCAGTCCCCGGGCATGCGCCTTTTCGAAAATGGCGCTGGCGAAGCCATGCCAGCTCGTGTGGCCGCTTGCGACGAGATGGTGAACCCCTTGCATGGCCGCACGTTCCGCGGTGTCCGCCCGATGCCAGGCGCGCAGCGCGGCTAGCGTTGCCTGCACAATGAGGTCCGTGCTGGTCGGGGCGCCGTATTGATCGGCAACCACACGCAGCTCTTCGCGTTCGGCCCCCAGACGCAGCATGGTGCGGAGAAAGTTGTGGCCGTGTGGTGCGTAGACCCAGGCCGTGCGCAACAGCAGATAAGCGGCGCCACTGGACTGCAACGCCTGCTCACCCGCCAACTTGCTGCGCCCATAGGCGCCGAGCGGCGCGGTGGGTGCATCGACTGGGTAGGGTGTCGTGGCGTGCCCGTCGAACACGTAGTCGGTGGAGTAATGCACGACCAGGGCGTGGTGCGCCGCTGCCCAGTGGGCAATCACGTCCACCGCCTCGCCGTTCACCGCCGTGGCAAGCGCTTCTTCCTGTTCCGCGCGATCGACCGCCGTGTACGCGGCTGCGTTGATGATGATGTCGGGACGCAACCTGTCCAGCAGGGGAAGCAACGAACGCGGGGAGGAAAGATCCGCCGTTTCGGCGGGCCCACCATCGTAGCGGGAGCCATCGCGGCTGGCCGCGACAAGCCTCCCCAACGCCGACTTACCCTGTTCGAGAAAACTGCGGCCGAGCTGGCCGTTGGCACCAAGCAGCAGGATCGTGTTCATTCGGCGAACAAGGGCAGTCTTTCCGCGGCGACATCGGCCAGCAGGGGCGCCTTGAGATCCTTCTCGGAAAGCAGGGGTTGGCTGATGGGCCAATCGATGCCGATGGCCGCGTCATTCCAGCACACGCTCGCGTCGGCTTTCGCGTCATACAACGCGGTGCACTGATACGAGAACGTGGCGTGCTCGGACAGCACGCAGAAACCATGCGCAAAGCCTTCCGGAATCCAGAAGTGGCGATGGTTGTCGGCGCTGAGCATCACGCCTGCCCACTGGCCAAACGTAGGCGAGCCACGGCGGATGTCCACCGCCACGTCATACACCTCGCCCTCCAGCACGCTGACCAGCTTGCCCTGCGGATTGGGCCACTGGTAATGCAGGCCGCGCAGCACGCCTTTGCTGGAGCGCGAAACATTGCTCTGCACGAACTTCGCGGTAATGCCGGCGTCGGCGTATTTCGCCTGGTTGTAGCTTTCGTAGAAGAAGCCGCGCGCGTCGCCGAACACCTGGGGTTCGATGACGACTGCACCCGGCAAGGAGGTCTGGATGACCTTCATTTGACAAGACCCTGTTCAACAAGATGCATGAGGTATTGGCCATAACCGGTCTTCAACAGCGGCGCCGCCAGGCGTTTGACCTGTTCGGCATCGATCCAGCCGTTGTTGTAGGCCACCTCTTCCGGGCAGCACACCTTCAGGCCTTGGCGGTTCTCGATGGTTTCGATGTAGTTGCCGGCTTCCATCAGCGACTCGTGCGTGCCGGTATCCAGCCACGCATAGCCGCGGCCGAGCTGTTCCAGGTGCAGCGAGTTGTCTTCGAGGTAGCGGCGGTTGAGATCGGTGATCTCCAGCTCGCCGCGTGGGGAGGGCCTCAGTTCCGCTGCGTAATCGCACACGCGTGCATCGTAGAAGTAGAGGCCGGTCACCGCGTAATGCGACTTGGGCTTGGCGGGCTTTTCTTCCAGCCCAATCACGCGGCCGCTGGCGTCGAATTCGGCCACGCCATAGCGTTCCGGGTCGCGCACAAAGTAGCCGAACACCGTCGCGCCTTCCTGGCGGGCGCCGGCGCGCTTCAGGCGCTCGGTCAACCCCACGCCGTAGAAGATGTTGTCGCCCAGCACCAGGCAGCTCGGGCTATTGCCGATGAAATCGCGGCCAATCAGGAACGCCTGCGCCAGGCCATCGGGCGAAGGTTGCACCGCATACTGGATATCGAGGCCCCACTGCGAACCATCGCCAAGCAGGCGCTGGAACAAGGCCTGCTCATGCGGGGTATTGATGATCAGGATCTCCCGAATGCCGGCCAGCATCAGCGTGGCCAGCGGATAGAAGATCATCGGCTTGTCGTAGACCGGCAGAAGCTGCTTGCTCACCGCCTGCGTGATCGGATAGAGCCGCGTGCCGGACCCGCCGGCCAGGATGATGCCCTTGCGTGCGCTCATACGCCCAGGCGCTCCATGCGGTAGCTGCCGTCGAGCACGCGCTGGGTCCACGCCTGGTTGAAAAGGTACCAGTCCACGGTCTCCTCGATCCCCTTTTCGAACGTGTGCGACGGCTGCCACCCCAGTTCGCGCTGCAGCTTGCTGGAGTCGATCGCGTAACGGCGGTCGTGGCCGGGACGGTCCTTTACATAGGTAATGAGCGACTCGCGCTTGCGCCCATCGGGCAGCGGGCGCTTGGCATCGAGCAGGGCGCAGATCGTCTTCACCACGGTGATGTTGGTGCGCTCCGCGTTGCCGCCCACGTTATACGTTTCGCCCACCCGGCCCCCGTCCAGCACGCGCCGGATGGCCGAGCAGTGGTCGCCCACGAACAGCCAGTCGCGGATGTTCAGGCCATCGCCGTACACGGGCAGCGGCTCGCCGGCCATGGCTTTCTGGATCACCAGGGGGATCAGTTTTTCCGGGAACTGGAACGGCCCGTAGTTGTTCGAGCAGTTGGTGGTGAGGGTAGGCAGGCCGTAGGTGTGATGGAACGCACGGACCAGGTGGTCCGAGGCGGCCTTGGAGGCGGAATAGGGGGAATTCGGGGCGTAGGGGGTGGTTTCGGTGAACTTGCCCTCCGCGCCGAGCGTGCCGTACACCTCGTCGGTGGACACGTGCAGGAAGCGGAACGCCTCCTTGTCGGCACCGTCCTGGCTACGCCAGTAATCTCTTGCGGTTTCAAGCAGGCCGAGGGTGCCAACGACGTTGGTGTGGACGAAGGCGGCGGGGCCGTCGATCGAGCGGTCGACGTGGGATTCTGCGGCAAAATTGACGATGGCGGAGGGACGATGCTCCTGCAGGAGCCTTGCTACCAGTGCGCGGTCTCCAATGTCGCCTTGTACAAAAACGTGCTTGTCGTTGCCATTCAGAGACTCAAGCGTGTCGAGGTTCCCCGCGTACGTGAGCAGGTCCAGATTCACCACGCGCAGGCCGTCCGCAACGGCTTGGAGCACGAAATTGGCCCCAATAAACCCGGCTCCGCCGGTAACAAGCAATGTCTTCATGTATGGCTCCAAATGGGGCGGGTATTTTGTCATACGGCAGCCGGCAATGGTCAGGGCGCCCGGTGGCAGGCCCGGTGAGGTTCTGAAATGGGGCAGCGACAACCTCATGAAGGTTAAGGGGCAAATGGGTAATATGTCGGGTTTGCCGATCACCTGATTCGGGACCACAGTCAGCATGAAATCAACCAGCAAGCACCGTCCATACGGCTTGGGAACACGAGCCATTCACGCTGGCCAGCAGCCTGATCCCAGCACCGGCGCCATCATGACGCCCATCTATGCCACGTCCACCTACGTGCAGCAGAGTCCGGGAAAACATAAGGGTTACGAGTATTCACGGACGCAAAATCCCACGCGTATGGCTTATGAGCGCTGCATAGCCGATCTGGAGGGTGGCATAGCAGGGTTCGCGTTTGCCTCGGGTCTGGCGGCTGCCGCCACGGTGCTCGACTTGCTCGATTCCGGTAGCCATGTGATCGCGATGGATGATCTCTACGGTGGCAGCTACCGGCTGTTCGAGCGGGTACGGCGCCGGTCGGCAGGGCTGGATTTCAGCTTTGTCGATCTCAACGATGGTGAGGCCTTGAGGGCGGCGCTCAAGCCCAATACCCGCATGATCTGGGCCGAAACGCCCACCAATCCAATGCTCAAGCTGGTCGATCTGGCGAAGGTTGCCCGCTTTGCGAAAAAGCATGGATTGATCCTGGCGGTGGATAACACCTTCTGCTCCCCCATCCTGCAGCGCCCGCTGGAGCACGGCGCGGATCTTGTCCTGCATTCGGCCACCAAATATCTCAACGGGCATTCGGACATGGTTGGCGGCGTCGTGGTTGCGGGTGCTCGCGAATTGGCCGAACAGATGGCGTTTTTGCAGAATTCTGTTGGTGCTGTCGCAGGTCCTTTTGACGCCTTCCTCGCTATGCGTGGCTTGAAAACCCTGCATCTGCGGATGAATGCGCATTGTGAGGGGGCACTCGAATTGGCGTGCTGGCTGGAAAAGCACCAGGCCGTTGAAAAGGTTATCTATCCAGGCCTGAAGAGTCATCCGCAGCACGCATTGGCGAAGCGCCAGATGCACGGCTTCGGTGGCATCATCAGCGTTGAGGTGAAAGGTGGTCTGAGGAGAGCGCGTCGCATGCTGGAGCGCTGTGAACTGTTTGCGCTGGCGGAATCACTGGGCGGCGTGGAAAGCCTGATTGAGCACCCCGCCATCATGACTCACGCGTCAGTGCCGCCCGTGAATCGCAAACGGCTGGGTATCAGCGATGGGCTGGTGCGGCTGTCAGTGGGAGTGGAGGATATTTCCGACCTGCGAGCTGAATTGGCGTTAGCACTGGCGTGAGGAATTACGTATGAGTCTTGAAAATACGGTGGTGTCGATATCGGACAACACGGGTTTTTTGCGTGGTCTGTTTGAGCCGTGCCAGGCATTGATTTCGCGGCGCACAATGACATTCGAATTGACAAAGCGCGATATTTTGGGGCGCTACCGGGGTGCGAGTTTTGGCCTGTTCTGGTCGCTGCTCAGTCCGTTTCTGATGCTGCTTATCTATACGTTTGCATTCGGGTTCGTGTTCAAGTCCAAGTGGCCACACGAACCTGGTGGCGATCACCCCTTCGCAATCGTCTTGTATATGGGCTTGATCGTGCATGGCTTCTTTTCTGAGTGCCTGACACGATCGCCAACACTGATTACCAGCAACACCAATTTGGTTAAGCGAGTGGTTTTCCCACTGGAAATTCTGCCCTGGTCGATCATGTTGTCGGCGCTTTTTCATGTAGGTATGAATTTGATGGTGTTTTCTGTGTTGCGCCTAGCGATGGAGCACACCCTGTGCCTGAGCATGCTGTGGCTGCCGGTCGTTTTCTTGCCTATGCTGCCGTTGACATTGGGTGTGTGCTGGTTCTTTGCATCGTTCGGCGTTTACTTGCGCGATGTGAGTCAGATCACTGGTGTGCTCTCCACTGCCATGTTGTTCGTTTCGTCCGCGATGATTCCGGTCAAATCGTTGCCGCCTGGCTATCAGTGGGTCTTCGAAATCAATCCGCTTACTTTCATCATCGACCAGGCGCGGGCGGTCACGCTGGCGGGCCATGCGCCCGACTTCGGAGGCTTGGCTTTGTATGCAATAGTTGCACTGGTCTTCATGTACGGAGGGTATGCCTGGTTCATGCTCACCCGACGGGGGTTCGCCGATGTCCTCTGATATCTCAATACGGGTTGAGGCGCTCGGTAAGTCGTTTCCGGTTTACGACAAGCCGCATCACCGGCTTATGCAAATGATCACGCCAGGTCCAAAAGACCGTTGGTACCGTACGTTCCGCGCTTTGAAAGACGTAAGTTTTGAAGTGCGGCGCGGCGAGACAGTGGGCATCGTCGGTCGCAATGGTTCGGGCAAATCCACCTTGCTTCAGTTGATATGCGGTACTTTGACGCCGACAACGGGGTCGGTGCAGGCGCATGGGCGTATTGCAGCCTTGCTGGAGCTGGGGGCCGGATTCAACCCGGACTTCACTGGGCGAGAGAACGTCTATCTCAATGGATCACTACTTGGCCTAACGCGCCAGGAGCTGGATGAACGCTTCGACGATATCGTGGCCTTTGCCGACATTGGCGAGTTCATTGAGCAACCTGTAAAGAGCTACTCAAGTGGTATGTACGTTCGCCTAGCGTTCGCTGTGGCAATTAATGTAACGCCAGATATCCTCGTGATTGACGAGGCGCTGTCGGTTGGCGATGAGGCGTTTCAGCGCAAGTGCTTCGCCCGAATCGACACGATCCGCGATGCAGGTGCGACTGTTCTGTTCGTTTCGCACTCCGCGGGATCAGTGATCGAGCTATGCGATCGCGCTCTGTTGCTCGATCGTGGCGAGCTAATCGCGAAGGGCACGCCAAAACATGTAATTTCGCATTATCACAAGCTTATCTACGCACCTGCCGACAAGCGGGAGGCAGTGCGCGAATCGATACGACATGGTGTGGATGTGCCTCACGGAGTCCTACCTATTGAGGGTGTTGCCACTCCCCCTGAAGTCGTCGACTCCGAAGATGGAGCTTGTTTCGAGGAAGACCTGCTGCCGCAGAGCACGGTGCGCTATGTCTCCCGTGGCGCAAACATTCAGGATCCGCATATCGAGACGCTGACAGGAAAAAGGGTCAACGTGTTACGTCACGGACAGGAATATGTCTATACCTACCGGGTGAGGGTACAGCGCGCTGCCGCCGCCGTACGTTTCGGGATGATGATCAAGACTCTCGCCGGGTTTGAATTGGGTGGGGGGGTCTCGATGCCACATGGTGCGAGCGAGTTGATTGTGTCGCCAGGGCAGTCGTTCGTCGTGCGTTTCCGTTTCCAGGCACGGTTAGCTTCAGGCACTTATTTTATGAATGCTGGTGTCACCGCGATTGAGGAGGATGGCGAGACTTATCTCGATCGTATCGTTGACGCCGCAATGTTCAGGGTCATGCCGGATCCCTATCGGTTGGGTACAGGTAGTGCCGACTTTCTGTTAGATGTCGATGTCTGTGAACTTGCTGGAGCAGCAGCATGACCATATCGCAATTTCGGTCACGTGCGATTCTGGTTCTTGGGATGCATCGAAGCGGTACATCAGCCATTACCCGTGTGTTGAATCTGCTTGGCGTGGAACTCGGCGCTCATTTGATGCCTGCAGCCGCCGGAAACAACGAAGGTGGATTCTGGGAGCATATGAGGGTGGTGGAAATCCATGAAGCGCTGCTTCACGCGCTTGGTCGCAGTTGGCACGATCTACGTCCGTTGCCCTCTGAGTGGATGCGCAGCGAAGCCGCCCAGATCGCGAAAGTCAAGCTGGCGACTCTGATTGAGTCGGAGTTCGCAGATGCATCGCTATGGGCCGTAAAGGATCCCCGGTTGTGCCGTTTGCTACCGTTGTGGCGAGAATTGTTGGCGGAACTCCAAATCGAACCGAGCGCGGTGATGGTTCTGCGGCATCCGAACGAAGTGGCGCGTTCTTTGCACGACCGAGATGGGTTCCCGCTTGAGCAGGGCCGGTTGTCCTGGTTAGAGCACGTCGCAGATGCCGAGCACGATTCCCGTGGCTGGCGACGGTCCATCGTCGCGTACGACGACGTATTATCCGAATGGCGTGTTGCTTTAGAGCATGTCAGAACAGGGCTCGCTGTTGACTGGCCGCATGCCATGGATCGCGTAGCCTCGGCGGTTGACGCTTTTCTGGATCGCGGAAAGCGTCACCATGCAGTGAATGCCACACAAGCGGAAGGACTCCCCGAGCTGATCCAGGACGTGTATGACGCTATGCGTGCCGTTGCAGGCGGCGGAAATTCCCAGGACCAATTGGCCGTCGCCGTGGATCGATATCGCGCTATGGCCGACATGTTCGTTAGGGGCTTCGAGGCGGAGATAGAGAGTAATCATGCCAGGACCGCCGGGCTTGTGGCCACGATAAAAAGCGATGCCCAGGGACGCAGCGAGGCCCTGCTCCTAGCCTTACAAGAAATTGACGCCGGGGCTGGCGCGTTGCTAGATGGCGCCGAAGTACGGCCGGATGACGACAACGCCATGCTTTACTGGTGCGAGGATGAGGGAGGGGCGTTCGACGAAGCATACAAAGTCACTTTGGGATACGCTCGATCAGCCGACAGTGAACGACTGGTCTTTTGCCTGCCAGCGTTGCCAAAGGTTTTCCGGCTACGGCTTGACCCATCGGTCCACCCCGGTCGGTTTGATCTTTTGGGGTTGCGTATTGATCACACGCCTGTCGAAGACTTCGCCAGGCGTGTGGAGGGTGTGAATCAGCTGCGCCTTGAAGGCCGAGGGGCAGGGCATGTGGCTATGATTGCCATGAATGATGATCCGCATGTGGAAGTGGACGTCGCCGATTTGGCTATTGACTGGAGCCACGGAGCAATCGTGGAAATTCACGTCTTGCGGCAGAAATTGCCTAGGGCCAACCTAGATGAAATCTGGCGGTACATCCGCGGTAGCGTAGTGGATGCTTTCACGAGGTCTATCTGCGATCTGAAGCAATTACGCGCCGAAGAGGGCGCGTCCAGGTCAGATATTCTGAGACGGCTGGAAGAGCTCTTTCGTAGCGCAGATACTCAACATGCAGAGCGATACGAAGTATTGAATCGGGACGTGGAGCGGTTGCTAAAGAGCGTTAACGATCACACTGCGGAGTTTGCTGAGGTGCGCAAGACGCTTAAGGCCATGGATGACGAGCGCCGAAGAACGGTGTTGGAACGCATATTTGGTGCGTTTCGTAAGCGTTGACGTTACTTTTTTAATTACTGTTACGACATTTCGCGGTGAACGGTACAGAACTTGGTATGGTGAGGGAGCGATTGGCGATCATGCAATTGAAAGGACATCCGCAAAAGGGTGGTATGGAGATAAGGTATGGCATAAAGGCGGGGATCGTCAGGGCACTGCGATGGGTATACGTGTACGTACCAATGCCGTACATCCTGAAAAAAAAATGCCGCGACGCATTAAGTAATCGCTGGCTGCTTGCTGAACGATTGGTTCGCATCGCTAGGGCGCAGGGTGTGGCGGAAACTGGCGTTGCTGCGGCGGAGGTCCAACGCCAGCCTCCGAATTCGGTGGATGCCCGCGACGCTCCTGTGACATCAAGTGCGAGAGCTCCTGAGGCTCGTCGAATTGAAAGTAGCCATGCAATGATGAGAAGCATCGGCTATGAAACCCAGGCCAATCATGCTCCACCAGCACATGGATGGGCGGCAAAGGTGATGGCTTTCTATTTGCCGCAGTTCCATGCCATTCCAGAGAACGACGATTGGTGGGGAAAGGGATTTACAGAATGGACTAACGTCACGCGGGCGATTCCTCAGTACGAGGGACACTATCAGCCACATCTACCTGGGGAACTTGGTTTTTATGACCTTCGCAATGGCGAGATAATCAGGCGACAGGCTGAGCTCGCCCGTATGCACGGCGTGCATGGCTTCTGCTTCTACTTCTATTGGTTTGCTGGCCGCCGCCTACTTGAAGATCCACTGCTGATCTTTCTCAATGACAAGTCGATCGATTTTACGTTCTCCCTGTGCTGGGCCAATGAGAATTGGACGAGACGATGGGATGGTCATGACCATGATGTACTTATGGGGCAAAATCATTCGCCCGAAGATGATTTTGCCTTCATAGATTACGTGTCCAAATACATGCGGGACCCCCGATATCTACGAATTGACGGTAAACCTTTGCTTACCGTTTATCGCCCTAGCCTTCTGCCGAATGCGCTTAAAACAGCAGATCGCTGGCGCAAACGTTGCATGGAGAATGGCATCGGCGAGATCTACCTAGCATTTACTTTGTCGTTTGATTCGTTTGAGCCTCGCCAAATTGGATTTGACGGGGCGATTGAATTCCCTCCGAACAACACCTTCCCGCCCAATATCACTTCATCGGTGCCCCTGCTCAATCCCAATTATTCAGGTGCCGTGTATGACTGGCGTTGTTTCGTCGAGCGTAGCAAATTCTATTCGGATCCCGGATACGATATTTTTCGAGGTGTTTGCCCATCGTGGGACAATGAGGCCCGCAAGCCAGGGCGGGGCACGTCACTCAGGTACGCTTCGCCTCGAGGATATGAGGACTGGCTGTGCAACGCTGTGCGAGAGACGGCTCAAAGGGTGAAGAATGCGGATAGAAAGCTGGTGTTCGTGAATGCTTGGAATGAATGGGCGGAAGGAGCACATCTCGAGCCTGATGCGCGTTTGGGATACGCTTATTTGAACTCGACAACACGGGCACTAATTCGAGCTACAGAGGATGAGTGCCGGTCCGGATGCGCTGACAGAATCGTTGTCGTGGTGCATGCTTTCTACCCAGAACTCCTTTCGGAGATTGTTGATTTCTTGAATCAGTGGAAAATTTCTGCGCGACTCATTGTCACCACTATGCCCGAGAAGCGTGAGACAGTTCGCCAGGCCCTGTCATATCTGAAAATGCCTTTCGATATACGTGAGTTCGAGAATCGTGGTCGAGATATCCTGCCATTCTTGAAAGTTGCGGGCGAACTCATAAATGAGGGCGTGCAGTTGGTGTTGAAACTGCACACAAAAAAATCACTTCATCGACAGGATGGTGACGTGTGGAGGCGCGATCTGTTGAATAAGCTCGCCGCGCCCGAAAAGGCGGAGCATGCGTTGAGCGCGTTCAACAGAAATTCTTCACTGACCCTCATGGCTCCAGCTGGACATATTCTTTCAATGGATACCTACTGGGGCAGCAACGCGGATTCTGTCCACTATCTGTGCCGGCGCATGGGTGTGGAAAGTCCCGACCATGAGAAAGCCCTCTTTCCAGCTGGGTCAATGTTCTATGTTCGTTTGGATTCGATCCGTCCGCTGTTGGATTGTCATCTCGACGAATGTGAGTTTGAGCCAGAAAAGGGGCAGGTTGACGGAACAATGCCGCATGCAATTGAAAGAGCATTCGGTGTGTTGGCAACTCGAAACAGCGGGGTGATGCAGAGCACCGACAGCGATGAAATCGTTGGCGCCAAGGAGTACGCTTATGCTCCGGCGGCAGCAAAAAACTGAAAAGGAGGTATATCAATGACCAGTGGTTGGAATCAGTTGATTGAAGAGGGTTACGCGGTAATTCCATCCGCGGTAGATGTCGGCATATGCGAAGAGGCGCTGCGTCAGGTCGATGTGCTAAAGAGAGCGCATGCCGATATAGTCAAAAAGAATGCAGACGAGTTCGGACATCTGTACCGTGTGGTCAATCTCCATCTGGCACTGGATGGACTCAAGAAAGCATTTGCTGAAAATCACCGTGGTCTGGAGGTGTGCGATCGATTTTTTGGGGAGCCTACCTCGCTCTATACCTCCCTTTACTATGAACGCGGTTCTGAACAGGATTTCCATCGCGACACGCCCTACTTTTCTACCAAGCCGGCAGGAAGGTATCTCGGCGTATGGCTAGCGTTGGATGATGTAGACGACGAAAACGGCCCCCTCCGCGTTACACCCGGCAGCCATGTTCTGCCTCCTATCGACGTGGAGAAGATGGCGGCAGAAATTTTCCAGGATCCGGCCAATATTCCCGGCATCTCCATGGAGGGTTGGAATGCCTATCAAGGGGCGGTGCAGAAGCAAGCTCAGGCACAAGGCCTTTTGCATAAGAACGTGAGTGTAAAGCGAGGTGATGTGATCATCTGGCACCCGGAAATGCTTCATGGAGGTGCTCCTCATATCAACAAGAAGCGTTCGCGACGTAGCTTGGTCATGCATGTAACGCCGGTAGGGGTGCCGGTGTATCACATCGATGTGTTCTTCAATCCTTCAAAGAAAGTTCCTACAAAAGCCAGTTGGAAGTACGAGGACTTTCAAAGCCGCAAGATAGCAAAGTTCGATCAGGTCGATTTTGGTCACGAGTATGCCGTTCCTCTCAATCAACTTCGATAACCAAAGGGTATCCCCGATCGAATCGGTTCGATCGGGGCGATTTGGCGCGTTATTTCCAGGCGCCAAGAACAATGGGTAACATACGTCCGCCCGTTTCGTTTGGATGGTTGTTCGAGGTGAACCCAGCGATTGGTTCGTAGTTGATGCCGATCGCTGCATCTGAGAATCCAGCACTGCGGATATCTCTCAAGAGTTCGCATCCGAAATAATGAAAGGTATAGACGCCTTCTGGACGCCAAGGATCGCCGTGGTATTCGGGCGGTAGATAGTGTTCAAGGGTGCCATCTTCTTTCGGTGCGCCGCGCAATACGTTTTCAGTTTGATAGATGAATAACGGTGTTGTGAACAGGGTGATACCTCCTGAGCGGAGTACCCGAGCGGTTTCCGCCAGCGCCCGCTTGTAATCAAAAACGTGTTCGAGCACGTCGTTATGGATGATGGCGTCGAACTCGCCGTCCTCATAGGAGAGATCCGTTATTGACTCGTGGCGCACACGATGTCCGTGATGCAAATAGGATTGACCAGAGATGTGGGAATCGCCGAGATATTCGGAGCATATGATGCCTGGAAAGTTCGCCTTCGCGAGCGCCGCAAACTTGGTGATTTCCTCAAGCAATGCAATCCGGCTATTTGGGGCAATTCCAGGTAACGTACACAAGGTGCCCAATAGAAGTCGGTTTCTGTTACCTAGTTGGCAGGATTTACATAACAGGCCTTCCCTTAGATTGACGCGTTCTCCAAAATGCACGCCGAGATCCACTTGGAATGTGGTGCCCCGATTGCAAACGGTGCAATAGCCGGCAATATGCTTGTTGGATTCAATCCAATTCTCATAGCATTCGCGCTCTTTCAGCGACGTTTGCGCGTACTTTTGAACTTCCGAATTGTTACGAAACCACTGAAGCATTGAACCTCCCGTTTTACAGCTTCGTGAAGATTGATCAATCAGGGTTTGAAGCCACTCTTTAGATTAATGACACCACAAAAATTAGTCGCTAAGCGGCGACCAGCACCACGCCGAAGGCGATCAGCAGTCCGCCAATCATGTTGCGCCAGCCAATGGGCTCGTGCAGCAGAAAGTGGCCCAGCAGCGGGACGATGATGAAGGCCGGCGCCATGAACGGATAGGCCAGGCTGAGTGGTAATGTTCGCAGGACCCACACCGCAAGGGCTGCTGGTCGAGTAGCCATGCTAGGACGTCATGGTTATAGGGAAGGGTAGATACATTCAGTTCGACACGGCTCGCGATTTCGCGCTTAAGACAAGCCTTGCCTCGCAGGAGCCAGACTAGCATGGCGAACAGCTTGAGAGGGGAACGGCCCAGCAGCGCAAGCGCAGACTCCACCAGCAGGTCCGTACGGATCAAGGTGCCGTCCAGATCCACACACAGGGGTGGCGGTGCCTTCGTGGTGAATTGCGCGTTGGTGTCCGTAGCTGCCGATGTCATTCCTTCCCCTTCGTTCCTGGAGGCTGGCCGTACGCCTGGGTATCAAGGCGTTCCCCGGCGCCAAGAGACGGATTTTCCTGCGATTTTATCACGCAACCTCGAGCGTCTGCATTCCCTTTGCCAAGCCCGTATGCGGAAAATTGGGTTGACTTCATGCCAAAATGACTATCGCTAACCAATAATCAGTCACCGACGTGCTAGGTCACCTTGACACCCTCGAAGCCGAAAGTATTCATATCTTCCGGGAGGTAGCCGCGAGCTTCCGGCGGCCGGTCATGCTGTACTCGATCGGCAAAGACTCCTCGGTGTTGCTGCACTTGCTGCGCAAGGCGTTCTACCCGGCACGCCCCCCCATTCCGTTGCTACACGTGGATACCACCTGGAAATTTCGCGAGATGATCGCATTTCGCGATCAAGTCGCCGCGGCGGGGGATGTCCAGCTGTTGGTGCATATCAACGAGGACGGCGTGCGCCGGGGTATCTCCCCACTGGTTCATGGGGCGACGGTACATACGGACGTGATGAAGACGGCGGCGCTGAAACAGGCCCTGGACAAATACGGGTTTGATGCCGCTATCGGCGGGGCTCGTCGTGACGAGGAAAAGTCGCGCGCCAAGGAGCGTGTCTTTTCCTTCCGTAACGCCCAGCATCGCTGGGACCCAAAGCGCCAGCGCCCGGAGTTGTGGAACCTCTATAACACCGCTATCCACAAGGGCGAAAGCGTGCGGGCCTTTCCCTTGTCCAACTGGACGGAGATGGACGTATGGCACTACATACGACGCGAGAACATTCCTGTCGTGCCACTCTATTTCGCCAAAATTCGTCCGGTAGTGGCGCGTGATGCTGCGCTGATCATGGTTGACGATGAGCGTTTTACCCTGCGCGAAGGTGAGCGGATCGAACAACGCATGGTGCGTTTCCGCACATTGGGCTGTTATCCGCTTACCGGCGCGGTTGAGTCCACCGCCAGCACATTGGATGAAGTCATTGACGAAATGGTCGAGTCGCGCACGTCTGAGCGTCAGGGGCGGGTGATCGATCACGATCCCTCGGCCTCGATGGAGCGCAAGAAGCAGGAAGGCTACTTCTGATGACGACTCCCACTACCGCGGCTCGCAGCCTCTTGCGTTTCATTACATGCGGCAGCGTCGATGATGGCAAGAGTACGTTGCTGGGCCGGCTTTTGTACGACGCCGGTATGTTGCCCGACGATCAGATCGAGGCTCTGCGACGCGACAGCCTTCGGCAGAACCCTGACGGGGACGTGCTGGATTTTTCGCTGCTGACGGATGGCCTTGACGCGGAACGTCAGCAAGGTATCACCATCGACGTGGCCTACCGCTATTTCCATAGCGCGCGACGCAGCTTTGTCGTTGCAGACTGCCCCGGGCATGAGCAGTACACGCGCAACATGGCGACCGGCGCTTCGCATGCGGATCTGGCTGTGGTGCTGGTCGATGCGCGCAAGGGCTTGATGCCGCAGACGCGCCGACATACATATATCTGCGCACTGTTGGGCATCCGCAAAGTCATTCTCGCGGTCAACAAAATGGATCTGGTCGACTACCGGCAGGATGTCTACGAGCCGATCAAAAATGCCTATGCCGAGCTGGCTGCGCACCTTGGCATCTCCGCTGTTCATGCTCTACCGGTAGCCGCCTTAGGTGGCGACAACGTTGGCACGCCTTCCAGCCACATGCCATGGTATGACGGCCCGACCTTGCTCCACTTGCTTGAAACCATTCATGTCGAACCGATCCAGGCCACCGATTTCCGCATGCCGGTGCAATGGGTCAATCGTCCGGATCAGTCCTTTCGTGGCTATGCGGGGACGATCTGCGGGGGGCGCATTAAGGCGGGGGGCGAGATCGTAGTGCAGCCTGGTGTGCATCGTGCCCGTGTGGCGCGTATCGTAACAGCCGATGGTGATCTGCCGGAGGCGCGTGCAGGGCAGGCTGTTACCTTGACCTTGGATCGTGAGGTTGATGTCAGCCGAGGCGACGTGATCGCTGATGCTGCGCGCCCAGCGCCTGAAGCCGATCAATTTGCCGCACATCTGTTATGGATGGGTGACGAACCGCTGCTACCCAATCGCGGCTATTGGCTGAAAATTGGCGCCAAGACCGTCAATGCGCGCGTTACTTCGATCAAGCATAAGATCGATGTGAACACACAAGCCAGCTTGGCCGCGCATCGCCTGGAATTGAACGAAGTCGGCTATTGCAATATCGATCTTGATCATCCGATCGCGTTCGAGGCTTACACGACCAATCCTACGCTGGGTGGCTTCATTCTGATCGATCGGCAGAGCTGTGCCACGGTTGCCTGCGGCATGCTTGATTTTGCGCTACATCGCGCAACCAATGTGCACTGGCAGCATCTGGATATCAACAAGGAAGTGCGTGCGCAAAGCAAAGGCCAACATCCGCGCTGTGTGTGGTTCACCGGCTTATCTGGCGCCGGCAAGTCGACCGTTGCTAATTTGCTGGAACGGCGCCTAAGTGCTTTGGGACATCACACCTATCTTTTGGATGGCGACAATCTTCGTCACGGACTTAATCGCGATCTGGGATTCACCGCAGAGGCGCGTGTCGAGAACGTCCGTCGCGTTGCCGAAGTCGCACATCTGATGGTTGATGCCGGGTTGATTGTGTTGGTGTGCGTCATTTCGCCCTTCCGCAGTGAACGGGAGTTTGCTCGTAGCCTGTTTGCAGAGGGCGAATTCATCGAGGTATTCGTGGATACACCGCTGGAAGAGTGTGAGCGGCGCGATCCAAAAGGGCTTTACCGCAAGGCTCGTGCGGGTGAGATCAGTAACTTCACGGGTATTGATTCGCCGTATGAAGCGCCCGAGGCAGCCGAAGTGCATTTGCTTACGAGCGACTTGGAGATCGATGCGATGGTAAACCAGCTTGTGACGTGCGTTTTGTCGCATACGGATCGCTGACTTAGTATCTATTACTCCGTTCCGTCCGTTAATTCGGTCTCGTTTAGCTGGCAACCGGCGAGTGAACGGATGTTGTTTACGGAAAAGCTCAGAAAAAAGGCGTAGAGCCTGCTGCTCCATCAGGTGTCGGAACAATTATGTTGACAAACACCAAGTCCAGGGAAAGATAGGCTATGCGTATTTTGCAGTTGCAGTGGAGGCGTTGCAAAGACGCAAAACTGTTGATCCTCTTGGGGCTTTGCCTGCTCGCCTGCGTTTTGGCATTTCTAGTCGAAGGGAACGTCGGTTTTAGCTTATGGGATGAAGGCTATCTGTGGTACGGAGTCCAGCGGACGCTGTTAGGTGAAGTTCCGTTGCGGGACTTCTTGTCATATGATCCGGGCCGCTATTATTGGGCGGCTAGTCTGCTCTGGATATTTCACGACCACGGCATCATAGGTGTTCGTGCGGCTACAGCGGCCTTCATGACCATAGGTTCGCTTGCCGCCGTAGCCTTCGTTTGGAACAATCTGGACGAGGCGCCACCCGTGCGATTCCTTCTTGGAGCGCTAACAGTCCTGCTTTGCCTGTTATGGGCAATGCCATGGTGGAAGCAGTACGACGAGGCCACCTCGATATTCCTTACCCTAAGCTTGGCGCGAGTACTAGCTTTACCGGTGCGAAGACGCTTTTTCTATCACGGTATCGTTGTGGGGCTTGCTGCCATATTAGGGCGAAACCATGGCATCTATGGTCTGATGGCATGCTTGCTTGTGGCTCCCATGCTGATGTTCGTGGTCGACAGGTCGCAGTGGGTTCAATGTGTTTTGGCATGGCTCGGCGGTATCGTACTTGGCTTTAGCCCCATTCTGGTGGGGATACTCGTTGATCGACATTTTGCCTTAATGTTTTGGGACAGCATCCGCTTCCTGCTGTTTGAGTACAGGGGAACCAATTTGCCCTTGCCCGTGCCGTGGCCATGGACCGTCGACGGTAGTCAGCCATTTACTCCAGGCCTTGCCCGGTCATGGTTAATCGGTGGTGTATACGTCGCGATGCCTTTGTTGTGCCTCCTTGGGCTAGGTCTGTCATGTCGATCGATTTGGCGTGACCGACAATTTACACACCCTGCCTTTACGGCATGTATAGCGACGGCGATATTCTATTTGAATGTCGCTTACTCACGCGCCGATCTTTTACATCTGGCGCAATCGGTTTATCCGTTGATGCTTGGTCTTATGTTGTGGCCATACATCGGTAAGAGCGGCGTGATAATCCGTGGTAGCTGCGCTGGGCTCTTTACGGCAATTTCTCTATGGATTGCCCTGCCTATGCATCCGCTATACCTCATGCATAGTCAGCCCGGTTGGCGACAGATTGAAGTTAAAGGAGAAAGGTTGTGGATGGATGCGAGCTTTGCCACGTCAGTTACAGACATTGAACAGTTGGCTTCTCGTTACATTCAACCTGGGGGCACGTTGCTCTCGATACCGGTTTGGCCCGGTGCGTATGCTTTGCTGGGCCTCAAGTCGCCAGTCTATGAGATTTATGCGCTGTTCCCCAGGAGCGATGTTTTTCAGAATCGGGAGATTGCCCGATTGCAGACAACTCGTCCGTCGCTGGTACTCTTCAGCGATATCGCTGTCGATGGAAGGGACGACCTTCGCTACGCTAAGACACATTCGCGAATCCTGGACTATATCGCCGGTCACTATCGCCAGATATCTTCGCCGCCAGCGGAGCCACAGTTGAAGGTTTACGTTCGTCAATAGAAGGGCAGGGCCTTGTAGTGTTAGCCGACGGTTTTTTGCAGTACAGCAGTACGTCTGTAGAGCCAAAGAAGAAACATGCATGCGCCACCGGCCAACACCAGTAAAGGCGTCAATAGTCGTAGGGCGATTGCGGAGGAATCTGCATCGGCATGAGACTTTCCCAGCCATAGCAAGATTCCCTGACTTCCAAGTTCTGCCACACCAAGGCCGCCCGGTGTCATACTTGCGACCACGGCGAGCATGACGCCACCGAGCAATAAACTGATTTGACCGAAGTCGACGGACACGTTCATGGCTGTGACCGTTAGCCACCATAGTGCCGCGTACAGCAGCCACAACATCGTAGTGAGTAGACTCGCGCCGGTGATGTGGCGACGGCTATGCGGTAGCTGGAGGTAAGGCTTTAGTCGTTTTGGGAGGTGCCGGGTCAGGGGGCGCAACAGGTAGAACAATTGTCCGCACCATATAGGTAAGAGAAGGGCGATGGGCGCTATCCATCCTAACTTCAGATGCAGTGCAACACCGCAAAGCCCCACTCCTGCTACACCTGCAAGGTCAAGCAGGCGTTCCACCAAAAGGGCCGACACCCCCATGCGCCAAGCACTGCCGTGGTGATCGGGGATCAGTCTGACCTTGATCACTTCGCCAAGCTGAAACGGAGTGAGCGCAGCGAGCCCGGACGCCGCGCCGTTGGCGCAAAAAGATTGCCACAGTCGACTACGATCGAAGGGGAGCCCGAGGACCGCCAACCATCGCATGCCACGCACAGTGAAGATACATGTCATCAAGCCTAGCCCACCGGCCACAAATAGGCCAATGTGCATGCGAGTTAGCGCGAGTAGCACCATGGGCCAGTCAAACACGTGCAGCGTCGCCGCCGTGCAGACTAGCGTGATAAACGAAATAGCCAATGCGCGAACAAGTCGAGACATAAAATTCTTGGGCTGAATGATGTTGGCCGGCACGGCAGCTATCCGATCGAAGCGGGTGAAGACCTTATGCTTTTTCTTCAACATTCACGTATGTGGTTGGATTCGCACCCTTGCATGCGCGGATAGCCTACAAGAATACGCCTGTTTTATCCCTGCACGGCTTGCTTGGTGCTTGGGTATCTTAACCATGGTAGACCATATTCCAAGGGGCTAGAGAGGGCATTCAAGCCGCTCGTCACGGAGGAATTGGTCACATCGGGCGTTTCGGGTGGCGCGAGATCGCAGGGCTATTGCGAGGACCGTGAAGTCCGCGACCTCTGAGGTATTCGGATAGCCATCACCAAAATTACGACAGGGAAGACATTGTGAAGATTTTGAGGATATTGAAGAGCTTGGCAGTACCAATGCTGGTTGCGGCTTCCCTTGCGTGCCAGTCGGAGACGCTCAGTGCTCAAGCAACCGATCCAGATACCAGTAACCTTCCTGTGCTGAAGGCGATGCCTTTGTACTACACCCAGGATAGTCATGCTTGGTTACCAGATAGCGTCGACCTCAATCCGTATTCCGCCTACTTTTGGTTCAACGCCAATACCCATCAATTTGCATATTGGTCGATGGGTGTTAGGGAGCGATCTGATCCTCCCGGCTCCTATAACTTCGGCCGAACCGCTTGGCAGACATTCTCGATTACGCCGGGTTACGTCGTGGGTGCCATCGGCGATTTCAATGGAGACGAATTATCCGACCTGGTGTGGACAAGTCCCGCACACGATCTGTATCTATGGACGAAAACCCTGGGACAAACGGGTTACGCATCAAGCTACATAGGAACGTATCCTACGGGTTGGCGGTTGATTGGCGCAGGGGACGTCAACGGTGATGGCATGGCCGACTTGGTCTGGCAGAACACACAAACCTGCCAGTTTGGCTATTGGATCATGCAAGGCTCGAAAGTGGTAAGAACCAAGGCTATCGATGTCTCCTGTGGTTACAGAGTTGCCGCCATTGCCGATGTAAACGACAACGGTTTTTTGGACATCATATGGACGAGTGACAAAAGCGACCTTTATGTATGGTACGGCGATGGCAGCGGGTTCAGATCGGTTTTTGCAGGCAACTATCCAGCGGGTAGTCAGTTAGTCGCGGTAGGCAATCTTGATGGCGGGCACAAGACTTCGCTTGTGAACGGACAGGCTAAGCGCCTTGATCGCTTCAATCTCATGACCTTGGATGGTTCGGGAGGATTGTCCCTGCTGGAATGGGTCTCCAATGCTCCTTGGCCTAATGTAACCAGCGGCGTTGTCTCGCCTATTACCTATCTCGGTCGAATTGATGCCACTGACTACCTCGGTCCACTTGCTTACAGCGGTAGGGGTATGACCCATGCAGGTTTTGTCCTTCTAAATGACAGTTCTGTTAACGCCACCACGGGCACACCAATAGTGTTTGAGAAGGCTGGGAATGATCTGAATGGATATTGGATATCGGAGCTTAGCAACTACGCTCCCGATCAGAAGATTCCATATGGCGTGAATCCGCCCGTTGTGACCTACCCATCTGGCTGGAAGATGGTTGGAAAGTCGGCGCAGTAGTTTCTATCAAAGTCTACGGAGATTGCGGCATCCATTTTTTTGCCGCCATCGAGAGCGTGATGCGAAATTGATATAGGAAAATAAATAATGCCAAAATATTTTGCCACCTTGAGAAAAAAATGGCGCAAACCTCTTCATTGAGAAATTTGCGTTTATTGGAACGTATGATCACCGTGTAAGTGACATTGGCTGAATTCAAATGATTTTTTTGGGAAGACCTCGGCTCTGCTGTCACCGTTAAAGGCTTAGAGCTAGCCTAGTTGTTCTTAGAACGCCTACAAGAATGCGTCTTTCCCTCATGACTCAAACTACAGTGCGAAAGAAACGCTACTAAACGGGAATTCATATGATTAAGTTTAAAGGGATTAGTTGGTTTTCGCGATTATTTATTGCCATAGTGACTATGGCAATCCCGCTCGCATCTGCGGCATCGCAGGGCTATGATCCAGACACCACAAATCTACCCGTTCTCAAGGCCATGCCACTTCGCCTTCTTGACGACTACAGTAAAGTATACAAATTGCCCGATGATCTGGGTGGTAATGGATTTTCATCCATATTTTGGACTAATAAAAAGACCAATCAATTCGCTTACTGGACCATCGGGGTCAGACAGATGGCAAGCCAGACTGGTTACATATCCAATTATATAGGCCGTACTGGATGGGAGATTTTCTCAGTCACACCCGGATATTCGGTGGCTGCCATTGGCGATCTTAATGGAAATGGGCTGTCTGATTTGGTCTGGACAAGCAGGGCGCATGACTTGTATGTATGGTTTAAGGATGCGAACGATCGAGGGTATACGTCCAGATATGTAGGTACTTATCCCCAGGGTTGGAAATTATTGGGAGCCGGGGACATTGATGGGGACGGTGCCGCAGATCTCATATGGTACAACGAAAAATCATGTCAGTTCGGTTATTGGATTATGAATGGAGAAAAGATCGTAAGAACACGAGCTATAAATGTTGCCTGTGGTTATCATGTCGCTGCAATCGGCGACATCAGCGGAAATGGATTGCTCGATGTTGTATGGAGCGGAACAAATAATGATATATATGTTTGGTACGGCGATGGATACGGTTTCAAATCGGTTTACGGCGGGAGCTATCCTCTTAACAGCGAGCTGATGGCCATAGGAATTTTTGACGCAACGATATTAAGGGTCTTTGATGTCGATCGCTTGGCTCGACTAGATCGTTTTAATGTAATTACCAGGGACAGGGCAACCGGTCAGTTGAGCCTTATGGCGTGGGTTGCGGATCAGCCGGGAGAGAAGGTGACTTCTGGAAAAATCAGCCTAGTTACTGCAAAGAATCCGAAGGACATTAATTACACGTATCGCTTTGGGCCGGTCGTCTATTTAGGCGCATACCCCAGTGGTGGAAGATATGCGAACGCGGTTGCCATGTTGTCGGGGGCGAATGATAATCCACCTTTTTATTTTCCATCTGGTACATTTCGATTCAGATTCATGCAATGGTCTAGTGATTCTGGATTACAGGGTTATTTAAAATATGAGCTTAGCAACTATCCGGCTGACGAATACATTCCTTATTCACCAATTTACGAGCTTGGCTATCCGGAAGATTGGGAAGTCATTGGCTCTAGCGTTGGTCACTAAGGACGTGTTGTCTTTCAGAAAAAATTTCTCCAGACAGTCGCTCTCAAAGACTGTAAGCGTCACCCCATCTCATCTCGCGATGGTCGCATGCATCTTGTTTGATATCGCCATCGACTTTCAACGGGAACGATTCGATAGCTAACAAGCAAACGTATTGGCAAACGCATTTGGACGCCTGGCATCAAAGCGGCCTGAGCCAGGCGGGCTACTGCAAGCAGCACGGTTTATCACTATCGAGCTTTGGCTACTGGCTGCATCGACGCACCGAGTCCACGCCGCCCCCAGCGGCCTTACCCATCCTTGTGGCCAAGCCGTCGCTCGAGACGCAGGTCGAAGTGCGGCTCCCCAATGGATGGTCGGTCCGACTTGCAGCCAGTGCTGAGCGCCTTCACATCTTGCCACTGCTGCGCGAGTTGGCCGCATGCTGAGCCCGACAGGCTGGTGGTTGGTCACCGCGCCGATGGATCTACGCAGCGGCATGGACCGCCTGCTGGTCTACGTGCGCCAGACCTTGGGTCACGATCCTTTCGCGGGGGCTGCGTATGTGTTTCGCAATCGCAGCGCCTCACGGATCAAGCTGCTGCATGCCGATGCGCAAGGCGTGTGGCTGGCAGTGCGTCGTTTACAACAAGGCCATTTTGTGTGGCCTCGTTCGGGCGAGACGATGTGGTCGGTAAGCGAGGCGCAATTCGCCTGGCTATGCGCTGGCGTGGATTGGCAACGATTAAGCGCGTCGCCCACTCTTGCACAGCAGCTTTGATCGGTTACGCTGCACGCTATGGATCAGGCCACCATCGCCAACCTGGACGACGTGCAACAGCTGCGTGCCTTGCTGCTGGAACAGATGCACATCAACGCCAGGCAACACCAGGCGATGACATCCAAAGATGCCATCATCGCGACACTGAAGGCAGAGAACGCGCGCTTGCGCCGCCTGCAATTTGCGGCCCGCTCGGAACGATTGCCCACGGACCAGCGTGACTTGTTCGAGGAGACGCTGGCCGAGGAGATCGCGGCGGTCGAGGCCGCGTTGGCGAAGCTGGATACCGAGGCATCCCCCAAGCACACCCCCGATCGTGTCACAAAGGCGAGCCCGCGCCGCCCGCTGCCGGATCATTTGCAGCGCGTGGAGACGCGGCATGCGCCGGCGAGCTGCTGCTGCGCCGATTGCGGGCACGACCTGGTGCACGTGCGGGATCACATCAACGAAAAACTCGCCTGCAAGCCGCTTGAGTTTTACGTCCAGCGGGACGTCTATCCCCAATACGCCTGCCGCCGGTGCGAGACCATCGTCAGCGAACCGGTGGCGCCGGCCATCATCGATCGTGGGATGGCCGCACCGAGCCTGCTGTCCCAGGTAGTGATCGCCAAATACGTCGATCACCTGCCGCTGTATCGTCAGGAAGCCATCTACCTGCGCAGCGGCATCGCGCTGCCACGGGCAACGCTGGCCGAATGGATCGGCGCGTGCGGCGTGGCCTTGCAGCCCTTGGCCGATCGCCTGCGTGAGCAGATGAAAGCCGTCGCCATTCTGCATGCGGACGAGACGCCGGTGGGCATGCTCGATCCGGGAAGCGGCCAGACCAAGCGGGCATACCTGTTTGCCTATCGCACCGCGACCGGACCACCGATCATGCTGTTCGACTTTTGCACCAGCCGTAGCGGCGAGCACGCCCGGCGCTTCCTGGGCGATTGGCGCGGCACGCTGATGGTGGACGACTACGGCGGCTACAAAGCGCTGTTCCGTGACGGCATCACCGAACTGGGATGCTGGGTGCATGCGCGCCGAAAATTCTTCGAGTCATACCAAGCCAGTGGCAGCGCCTTGGCCAAGGAAGCCTTGGCGCGCATCGCGGAGCTGTATCGCATCGAAGGGGAGGCGGCAGGGATGGATGCTTCGGCACGGTTTGCCCATCGCCAGCAACACGCGATGCCGGTGCTGCACGCCTTCAAGGCGTGGCTCATCGAGCAACGCAAGACGACCGTGGGTCAGAGCAACACGGCCAAAGCAATGGACTACACCCTCAGGCGCTGGGATGCATTGGCGCGCTACGTCGAGGATGGCCGTTACCCGATCGACAATAATCCGGTCGAGAATGCGATCCGGCCGATCGCACTCGGGCGAAAGAACTGGCTGTTTGTCGGCGCCGAACGCGCCGGACGGCGCGCCGCCGACATCATGGGTCTGCTGGCCACGGCCAAGGCGAATGGCTTGGACCCGCATGCGTGGCTGACCGATGTACTCACTCGCCTCCCTATCACGCTCGACCGTGATATCAGCACGCTTTCGCCGCTTCCGGGACATTGGGTAGCAGCGCCTGCCGGTTGATCGCGGCCGTGGCGGTGTGTCCAGGTGAGGTTGGGTGACGCTTACGTAGCGGGGGATTTTTCTACGACTTCACCGCTGTGCCAGAGAGTTCGCTTATTCCCCCTTCTTACGAGGGGGGGATAATGCGCTATCCAGCGGGCTGGAAGATGGTCGGCGCGCCCTCGGATCAATAGCATCGTGGTCTTTCCAGCACTGAGGTCAAAGCGCTTTGGGTCAGTTCTATGGAGGGGAATGAGCTTTGCGTCGTTGGAGTAATATTGCGAAGCCTTCATGCTAAGTAAGCGTGCAATAGACTGCCCGCGATCTTCGTGATGTGCCGCTGATGTGGCTCGACCCCAAGCCATAGCGGTAGGCGGACCAAGCGATCGCTAGCGGCATCGGTGTGCGGTAAAGCCCCAGCAGTTCGACCAAACCGCCGTCCGGCTGGCGAGCTATGCAGCGGAATATAGTGAAAAACAGTGCCGATCCCGGCTGTTTTCATGGCATCAATGAAGCGTGTGCGTTCCTCAAGATTGCGCAAAAGCAGATAATACATATGAGCGTTGTGGGTGCAGTTTGCAGGCACGACGGGGCAGCGTAAGTTGCCCTCGCGCTCAAGCGGCTTTGCCCAGGCGTGGTAGCGGTCCCAAATGGCCAGGCGACGGCAAGTAATTTCGTCGGCGTGCTCCAGCTGCGCTGCTAAGAAAGCAGCGATCAGTTCGCTCGGTAAGTAGGACGAACCGATGTCGACCCAGGTGTACTTATCAACTTGGCCACGGAAGAACTTGCTGCGATTGGTGCCTTTTTCTCGAATAATCTCGGCACGTTCCGCCAGGGTTGGGTCGTTGATCAGAAGTGCGCCGCCTTCGCCGGATATTACGTTCTTCGTCTCATGAAAACTCAAAGCGGCAAGATCGCCAATACTGCCCAGAGGGCGACCTTTATAGGTAGAAAGAATGCCTTGGGCCGCGTCCTCTATAACCTTGAGTCCGTGTCGCTTGGCGATTGCCATGAGAGGATCCATGTCGCAGGAAACGCCTGCGTAATGCACGACGCAGATCGCGCGTGTGCGCGAAGTAATAGCTTGTTCAATCAGTGTCTCATCCAGGTTCAGCGTGTCTTGGCGGATGTCCACGAATACAGGGACGGCGCCACGCAGTACAAAGGCATTGGCGGTAGACACGAACGTAAAGGACGGCATGATCACTTCGTCGCCAGGTGCGAGATCCAGCAGTATCGCCGCCATTTCGAGTGCGGCTGTGCAGGAGTGTGTAAGCAGGGCTTTTCGCGCGCCAATCCTTTGTTCAAGCCAAGCATGGCACAGTCGTGTAAAAGTGCCGTCACCGGACAGCTGTCCATTGGCATGGGCCTGAGCGATATAGTCCAGCTCCTTACCGACGAGGTAGGGTCGATTGAATGGGATAAACATATGGGCTCGTCGAACGTCGAGTGAAAGAAATGCGCAACTTTTAACGGCTGGAGCGCATTGGCAAGGCGCCAGAGCGATGGCCCCAGATATAGTCAGTTGCGTTAGAGCCGGTATTGAAGATTAGGTCCATGATGCTGACGGCATGTTCGAAGGGCGGATATAGCTGTTCGTATTGCGGGTAATCAGAGTAGTCCTTGAAGACCAGGTTGACACCAAGCTCTTCGAATTTTTCCGGTTCCAAATAACCGGCTGCTGATGGACCTGAGATATAACAATCAGCTTCACTCAGCCTGAGCAGGTCGATGATTTTGTCTTGTTTGGCGCCTTGAGACGCATAAGCACGGGAGTCAGTAAATATGGTCTGGAGGCCGAGCAATTCATGCGCGATGCGTTGCGTGATGGCTCGATTCATCTCCGACAAGTTGCTCCAGCTGCGCCCGCGATAAAACGTCTCAAAAAACTCAGCATATTGACGGAAATAGGGGGCGCGAGAATAGCTGTGCACGATGCTTTTCCAGTGCCGCTCCTGCCAGCTGCTGTCGTCGAGGGCGACATCACATATAAGCCTGTTGCGGTCCGATCCAGCGGGTACCGTCAGCCAGATCATGCCGTTGGCAGTTTTGATGCGGTTCCGGGTGCGCCAGTCGCGAATTGTGTATTGGACATCGTCCAGAAAGATGAATTCGTCCACGTCATGGATGATATCGAAATACCCTTTCCAAGGGATGTAAGACGATTGAATGATGGCGACGGTATGTCCACTCATGAAAGCGTACACGCGTGATAAACGGACAAGAGACTGTCAACCATATCAATTTGCTTATGTGCAGGTGTCGTCACTCGATTAGCCAGGCCGTCATGATGGTTGAGAAAAGCTCCGTTGCGCCTGACGATAAGTGCGTGAAGATATCCGGCTTGTATGGCGCCTACGCCGTCTCGAAAATAATTGTCGCCTACCATGATGAGCTGTTCGGGAGGCAGCGAAAGCGCGTTGGCTGCCTGGATGAAGCCTTCTTTTCTGGGCTTTTCTCCGCCACATTCACGGGTGTAAACCGTTGCATCGAGGCAATCCAGTGCCTGCGCATGTGCAACTTTCGAGCGCTGTGTGGCGGGGGGGTTGTCCGTAACCACAGCAACTAAGATCCCGCGCGCCTTGAGCGCCTGCAAAGTATGCGCCGCTTCGGAAAATAGAGGCGTCTCCGGAACGATCGCTTCTCGGTATGCATGGATGATGTCGCCACGCAACGTGGCCGGAAGCGACAACTCGCCCAACAAGCGGTCGATCAGATCGCTTCGCACTCCTTCATCGATCAGCCGAGCGCTGCAGAGGAGAAATTCATCCCTGCCGATGTGGGTCGCAAAACACTTCGGATATATAGCCTCCGTCTTCTTGAACATCCAGAGCTTGTGATCGACTAACGTGTCATCCAGATCGAATACCACGCCCTTGGGCTTGCTCGATAAACAAGGTACTGCGATGTCATGCAGAACACGGACAGTGCGGACCTCTCTGCGCTCAGACAGGGTCGCACCTCCGGTCGGCCCAAATGCTGCATCAATGAAGAAGCCAGGTAAATTTACATGCTCTGCAAGAGCGTGCGTGGCAGAGGTGCCGCTACGCGGGTTTACGTCGGAAATGAAGTAATCGCCTTGCGGAGGAGTCAACACCTGGACATTGAAGAGCCCGCAACCACCCGCATCGCGGATTGCTTGAGCAACTCGCTCTGCCAATTGTTGAAGAATTGCATCGGTGGTCGATGCGGAGACGACGGCAAATCCACCCGATGTACGCAAGCGTTGACGCATGGTGATGGTCGAGATGGAGCCGTCCGGCCCTACAGCAAAATCGAGTGAGAACTCTTGAAAGTCAGATAGCCAGCGGGTCCATACGTAAGTGTTCCACTGAGCTTCATACTTTTCCAGATCACGGGCGTCGTTAAGAATGATTGTATCTCGCCCGCCCCAACCGTCGCGCGGGCGTCCAAAAAGCGGGGTATCAAATGCGAAGTTGACGGGGACGAACGTTTGCGGTGTCGGTAGCCCAGCGGCGCTAAGCCATTCATATGTTTTGCGTTTGTCGAGCAAGATATCAAGCAAATCCGCGCGTGGTACCGCAACTTGCGTTCCAAGCGCTTCCAATTTCGGCTTCAGGCGCGACAGCGTAAGCAGTTCCCATGCTGTGGCGGGAAAGATTACGTCGACACCCTCGTCACTTACGATCTGCAACAAAAACTTGGAGAAAGCTTCCGTATCGGACACTGGGGGAGATACGCGATAGTCGGGGCAGAGGTAGCGCGTGGGGTTTTCTGAATGGATGTCGCAAACGATTATTCGTACGTCACTGCGTTGTTGAAGCGCGCGTACCAGCGTGAGGCCCTGGAATCCGCCGCCGCTAACGATCAGCACGGTTTTCATGCAGGCTTTGCGAGGAGGAGGATGCCGTTTGCGATGTCTGGATACTCGTATCCGACATCGATGAAGGCGTTTTCGATGCGAACATCGAGACCCAGTTGCAGGAGGTGGCCCGTGGTCAATGGCTTTAGCGCCAGTCCAAGCGTTTCAAGGATGGCGTAGCCGGAGTCCCGTACGAGTCGAGTAATCATTTCACAATCAAAATAGCGTTTGTGGCCCAGCTTCAGGTCGTATTGGCTCAGTGCATAGAGGTCTTGCAGAAGGCCGGCCGAATGGCCTAGCAGGCGGTGTAACGAGCGCGCATTTGGTACAGCGGCAAATAACAAGCCATTCGACTTTAGTAGTGGCCGAAATTTGCGCAGAATCAATCCGGGATCGTCAACATGTTCCAACACGAAACCCATTTCGATGACATCGAACGGAGCGTCGAAATCTGCCATCTCGAAGTAGGTATGGTGAATGACAACATTCGAGGGAGGTGAGGTCTCCGTGCAATACCGTTCGATAATGTCTTCCGAACCCTCAAGTATGTGATATTCAGAAACGTCGAGTTCTTCGCGGATGGTTCGGCTGACTCGTTGACCGCCGATGCCGAGGCTTAGCACCCGCAGGTTTCGACGCTGACCGAGCTGCTCCACGATTTTTCTGGCATATGCCTTGAGCAGCAGTTCCTCGTCCCAATGATAGGGGAACCGCTCCGTGTACGCTTCCTTGTATGCGTTCAGATCTTCATTCATCGGACAATCTCAGTCGTGGAATTCGCGGACTATGAATAGCGGGCGGGCTTGGGTCTGCGTGTAGATGCGGGCGATGTAAAGCCCGATGATGCCCAACACGGTAATGACGATGCCGGCCATGCCAATGGTAATGAGCATGATGGAAGTGAAGCCAGCCAGTATGGCTTCCGGATGGAGAAGTTTCCGAATTAGCAATGTGATACCGCTCAATATGGCGATGAGGGTTACACTGAGCCCCATGACCAGTACCAGTTTCAACGGCACCGTCGAGAATGATGTGACAGCCTCGAGCAGGAGGGAAAGTCGCTTGCGGAAGGAATAGGTGGACTCGCCTTCACGCGTGTTCTTTTGAACGGCAATGGCCACTTGTTGGAACCCCGTCCAATACATCATGCCGCCGAGAAAGATATTCCGATCACCGAGCGACAGCAGCGCCTTCACGTAGCGTCGGGTCATGATGCGCTCGCTGAGGACATTGGCCGGAACGGCCGTATCGCTTAGAAGGTTGAAAAGTTTCCAGAAGGCTGCGCCGCCAAATCGCTCCACAGCCGCTCCCTTGCGCTTTTCTTGTACTCCATACACGACATCCGCCTGGGTGGTTCGCAGCGTGTCTAGAAAACGAACCAGCACGCCTGGACGCACTTCCAGATCGCAGTCGATGATAAAAGTCAACTCGCCGCGGGCGTAAGCAAGTCCTGCAAGCATCGCCTTGTGATGGCCGAAGTTGCGCGATAGATCAACGATTTTGATGTGGGGATTCGAGCTTTTCGCTTGAATCAGGAGTTCGCGGGAGTCATCTGGAGAGCCGTCATTTACGAAAACGATTTCGTAGTCATCGATCCCTGCTTGCGCAACCGCATCAATGGCTTCATTGGTGAAGGTGGTGAGAAAAGGCTTGGAGCGATAGACCGTCGTAACGATGCTCAACGCCGGGAAGTGGCCCTTCATCGACGAATTCGGTTGCGGGTCGGTTGGCGTTGCCATACATACGATCCTTGGTGCAGCGAATGGCTGAATATTATGGCGTTTAAAACCGGGCGTTGGAGGTTGTTTTAGACCGTTGCATTCCCCTGATCTGCTGACGTCCTTGTCAGTGTTTGCTTCCGGTCAGAGTGCTTCAGCCTAGCTGCTGCTCCAATTCCGGGATGATCTTGAACAGATCACCCACCAGGCCGATATCAGCTACCTCGAAAATGGGCGCTTCGCCATCCTTGTTGATCGCCACGATGGTGCCGGCGTCCTTGATGCCGGTCAAATGCTGGATGGCGCCTGAAATACCAATAGCCATATACAGCTCGGGAGCGATGATCTTGCCCGTCTGACCCACCTGCAATTCATTTGGCACGTAGCCAGCGTCGACGGCCGCACGAGAGGCGCCCACAGCTGCGCCAATCTTGTCGGCAAATTTGTAGATGACTTCGAAGTTTTCTTTCGAGCCCACGCCGCGACCGCCGGAAACTACCTTGTTCGCACTCTGCAAGTCCGGGCGATCGCTCTTGCCCTGCTTGAGTTCGACAAAGCGCGTATGCGTGGGCAACGGGACGTCGAGGCTCAGCGCCTCAATAGGGGCGCTCTGTGGTCCGTTGACGGCTGCCGCCCAGGAGGCCGTGCGAATGGTCGCGACAACGGCATGCAGAGGATCGGCCTCCACCGTGATGATGGCATTTCCAGCGTAGATCGGCCGCTTGAAAGTGTGACTATTGTCGACGCTCATCACGTCGCTGACCTGCGCCACGCCCAGCAGGGCGGCTACGCGCGGTGCGACGTCTTTGCCGAAGGTGGTGGAAGGGGCGAATACGTGGCTGTATCCCTGGGCGGCCTTGGCGATCTGTGGCGCCAGCACGGCTGCGAGGGGATGGGCGTTTTCCGCGCGTGCGATGGTGAGTACGCGGGTCACCCCCTGAATTTTGGCAGTCTCCGCGGCAAGGGGCTCGACCTTGTCACTTAGCACCAAAACGTCGATGGCTTCGGGTTTGATGGCAACTGCAGCGCTCACTGCTCGCGCAGTGGAGGGGTTCAATTTGCCGTCCAGATGTTCGGCGATAACCAGAATCTTGCTCATGGATGTCTCCTCGTTACTGGCCGGCTGCTTAAAGCAGCCCCTTCTGCTTCAGAACGGCCACCAGTTCGGCGGCGTCCTTCACCATCACGCCCTTGCTGCGCTTTGCTGGCGCCGTGTAGTTCGTGGTCTTGAGCTGATCGTGGGCCTCCACGCCGAGCGTACTGAATTCAATAGTATCGATCGGCTTGGACTTCGCTTTCATGATGTCCGGCAGCTTGATGAAGCGAGGTTCGTTCAGACGCAGGTCGGTGGTGATCACGGCCGGCAGCTCGGCTTCGATGACTTCCAGGCCGGCGTCGACCTCACGCGTTACCGTGGCGTTGCCGTTGGCAATTTCGACCTTGCTGGCGAACGTTCCTTGGGGGCGACCCCATAAGGCTGCCAGCATCTGACCGGTCTGGTTGGCATCGTCGTCAATGGCTTGCTTGCCCAGGATGACCAAGCCGGGCTGTTCCTTTTCCACCAATTTCAGGAATACGCGCGCGGCGGTAAGTGGTTGCACAGCTTCCGGCGTCACCACATGAATGGCACGGTTGGCGCCCATCGCCAGACCGTTGCGCAAATGCGCGGTCAGGTCGGCCGGGCCGATTCCCACTACCACCACTTCCTCGGCTACGCCTTTTTCACGCAAGCGAAGCGCTTCTTCCAGGGCGATGTCGTCAAAGGGGTTGGCGGAGAGCTTCACGCCGTCGGTCACCACGCCGGTGCCGTCGGGCTTGACCTGGATGCGGACGTTGTAGTCCACCACACGCTTGTAGCCGACCAGAATCTTCATTTGCGTTTCCTTGTACCGGACGCCTTGTGGGCGTATGGGATGTCATGCAAACGCTTATTCTAACCGGATTGGATGGACCATGCGCTGGCGAATGGTGGGGCGCGTGCGGGGTCGGGAGTCAGGCTAACTGCTTCGCCGCGCATACGGATAGGGCTTAACGGTGCCGGTATCCGAAAGTAATCCCTCAAGCGTGGCTGTATCGTCGATGGCATACCCAGCAGCCTTGGCCGACAAAGCAACGACGCGTTCTATGGCGTGCGCCAATGTGCCATCCAGTTGACCAGCTTCGTCTTCGAATTCCCACAAGCCAAGATGTGCGTCCAGGACCGGGCGCAGAGCGTCCAGCCTTACCCAGAACATGCTGCCGGCTATGAAGCGGTCAACTTTCAACGACGGTGCCGCGATGCCTAGTCGCGTAATCAAATAGTGCACATTTGCTTCGTTTGCGCCCCAATAGTAGCCAAGAGGTTGCAAGTGACCTTCGGCGGCAACCAGGCCCAGGCGTGGGTTGGACTGAAACGCTGTGAGGATGCGTTTTGCGCTGTGTGGCGAAGCCAGCTTATCAGTGAGTTCTCTTCGCCATTGGTCACCGTCACTTCGATGCGTGGATCGCTTTGTGTGTAGCTTAAGTACAACATCCACGCCTTCTTCCAGAAGCCGATCGGCGACTTGCAAAAAAGGCAGCATATCGCGGCCCCGATTTTCGAACACGTAAACTTCTTCCGGCACTCCAAGATGTCGCAAGCAGTTGCGCAGAGCATGTTCGTGCGTAGGATCCGTCGTGAAAACGATGCGCCAATCAATGCCGCTGTCTCGAAGCGCCCAGACCATTTCTTCGAGCACCTCCATATACCATGCGTGGATGACTGCGCAAGGCCGCGTGGTTGGGGCTGACGACGCTTCTGCAGATTTCCGCAATGCTGTACGCGTGGCTTCCAGCCACGCAAAGCCTAAGCGGCTGTCTGGTTCAAGAATCGCGCCCTCTGCCCACTCGTTCCATGCGTTGATAAATACCAAGGGAAAGTGCGGCGTCCGCCTTCGCGCGGCGGCAATGGCTTGGCAGAGCCAATTGCCATATGCGCGCGGCGAGGCGTGCGCAAAAACGCGCCCGTTTCCACTGCGGCGCGGCTCATTGTCCCAGCCCGGATTGACGCATGGGAAGAGCGGGTAATCCGGATCGGGCTGTTCGCTTAAGGAGCGTGCGAGTTCACGCCAGTCGTAAACGTCTCCGCGAAATTCTGGATTCAAGAGCCGTTGACGGTCCGTGATGGGTTTGAGCGTCGTGTTGTTGGGTGGAAACGCTACGGCGGCATCGAAGCCGATCTCACGCGGATCGATGCGGTCGAAGCTTTGCACGTAGGCGAGATGAATTTCTCCAAGCCCGTGCTGGCGACACCAAGTACGCCAGCGCTCCGCGGTTGCCTTTGGATCGGGCAGCAATCCAGGCCGATAGACCAATAGCATGGGCTTGCCGTCGACACGCAGGTAGCGCGGATCGGCCAGGTATCGCGCCACGTGGGCTATGAAGGCGACGTCGTCTTCGGCACTGTGCTGTTGCCCGATAAGGATTTCGTCCGCACGACCGTCCCAGCGCCTGGACCAGTTTTCGTTGGCCCAGCAAAGGCAAATGGGAAGATCCATGCTTGGATCGTTCAGCCATTGCTGCAGGGGCAGTTCGAGCAGGGTCTTGCCGCCGAACCAGTAGAAGTAGGTACAGAAGGCGCCAATGCCGTATTCGCGGGCCAGCTGCATCTGCTGGCGCATGACGTCCGCAACACGCAGGTCGTAGAACCCGAGGTCGCCGGGGATACGCGGCTGGGCATGTCCCTCGAATTGCGGCAAGGCGCGCGCCACGTTTTTCCATTCGGTAAAACCCGTACCCCACCATGCGTCGTTTTCAGGAATGGGATGGAACTGGGGCAGATAGAAAGCTACCAAGGTCGCGGGCATAGGGTTTGGCAGATCGCCTGGTTGCCGATGCCGGTAGCCGATGGCGGGGCCACCGGCGATGACCCTTGGCCGGTGCTCCTCTTGTATTCCGAGGACTACTTGGCCTCTTGGGCCCGCCGGAACCAGATCCGAGTGCCGGTCCAAAAAGCGCTGGCGCATGCGATCGCGTGCCGCAGTGGGCAAGGGCAGCAAGCGAAAGCCTGTGCGCAACAGGTGGAAGAGTGTGGTCTTGGCAAAGGCGGGCAAGGGCATGGGCGGAATCGTAATGGGTCCTGGCGAAAATTAGCCAAGAACCTTCCGAAGCGTGTCTCGCGCCGCGGCCGGCGAGAAATGCTGCCGTACATTTTCCAGGCTGGCGTCGGAAAGACGAATCCAAAGGCTTTCATCGGTTGCCAGCAAGCGGATCGCCTCGACCATATCGGCGGGTTCATTGGCGACGAGGACATCCGTTCCATGATGTAGCTGCATGCCCTCGACGGCGATGTCGCTGGCAATGACCGGCAGGCCGAAGCTCATGGCCATGTTGATCTTGCCCTTGACGCCTGCGCCGAACCGCAGGGGCGCCAATGAAGCGAGGCAATGATTCAGCCATGGTGCGAGGTCCTCAACACGGCCGTGGATCTCCATGCCTGCGCGCCGCAATGAGGTGCGGGCGGTATCGGGAAGGTCACCCAGGATGTGTACGCGCATATCGGGAAAGGCGGCACGCAGCGGCGGCATGAGTTCGTCGGCAATCCAGTGGATGGCGTCGGCGTTCGGCGGATGTCCATAGCCGCCGATGAACACCAGGTCTTGCCGCCCCGCGTAGGGATGATGGCGGCCATGGACGTGGTGGATGTTGCTCAGCAGCTCCACGTGGGCATGAGGAGCCAGGCGTTGGAGTAGCGTCTGCTCTTCGGAGCTGACTACAAAGCTGACATCGCATTGTTCAATGAGGGCCAGCTCACTACGGCGTGATACCTCCGCCTGGCGGCGCAGTGATGGATTGCCATCGAGCTCGGCAGCGCGTTGCTCGCGTAGGAAATGCAGGTCCACGGTGTCGAGAATCAGCTTGGCCTGGGGTGCCGTGCGCCGCACGACATCTGCGTATTGCCCGGCAACGGTATGCCTGCAAAGCATGACGGCATGCAGTGACGCGCCATGCAGCTTCAGCCATTTGGGTAACTGGCTTACTTCCGGGCGGCAAAGAACTTGCACGCCAAGACGTCCGAGCGCCGCGATGGACGCCTCATCGGCAAAGCCATCGTCCGGCGCAAAGCTCACGCGCCAGCCTTCGTGATGCAGAATGTGCAGGATCTCGAACAGGCGCAGGGAGCCCGAGTCGCGGGACGGATCCGGCGTCGTGACGTCGACTACGAGAATATGGCCGCGGGTATAGCGTTGCCATAGTTGTGCGATGGGCGTGTCCGGCGCCGGTTGCGCCTGCAAGCGATCTCGCCACTTCTCGGCGAACTTCGTGCGATTGATGACCTGGTACTGCTTCATGCCTGCGGAAAGGTCAGTTCCGGCACTGACGCCTTCGCAATGCACGACCACGCTATTGGGTTCGTAGAACACGGACAAGCCAAAGTCGCGTACCGCGAAAGCAAGATCGGTGTCTTCGTAATAGGCCGGGGCATAGCGCTCATCGAAGCCGCCTAGTTCGAGGAATAATTCACGCCGGATCATGATTGCCGCGCCCGAGAGGTAATCGGTGCGGCGGCGATAGCCGTAGGTTGCGGCAGTGCGTGAATCGAAGCGCCCCACGTTCCATGCCGTGCCATCGCTAAAAATCCAGCCGCCGGCTTCCTGCAGGCGTCCATCGGGATAAACGAGGCGGCTTCCCGCCAGGCCGCAATCGGGCTCTTCCGCAAAGCAGCTAAGCAGTGCATCCAGCCAGCCTGCAGTCACCTGGGTGTCGTTGTTCAAAAATGCGAGGTATTCGCCGCGTGCCGCGTTTGCGCCTGCATTGCAGCTTGCGACAAAACCCAGGTTTTGCGGATTTTCGATAAGCCGCAATCCTTCTATGGCTCGCAATGCCGTTGCGCTCTGATCGGGAGATGCGTCGTCCACGACGATGACTTCCACGCTGCTGTCGCCCAGATGCTGGGATAGCGAACGCAGGCAGGTCACCGTGTAATCAAGCTTGCCGTAGGCAGGAATGATGATCGACACCTGTGGTGATGCGACGTTGGGAAAGGCAAGCCCATCGGTATGGCTGTCGAGCGGCAGCAATTGCAGCGAGCTTGCTTCCTCGGGGCGGCGCTGAAACTCCTGGGCAATGCGCGCCGCCGTACCGCGCACGCCACGGAGGGCGAGGCTGCTCGCCATGCGGCTCCACAGGTAATACAGGCGCTTGTATCGCCAACGCAGAGATGTGCTCACTTGCTCCCTCGATCAGGCGTAAGCATTGGAAGGGCGCAACGTTGGCCTGCGCATTACCACTTACAGATTCTGATAATTCGGACCAGACCCACCCTCAGGCGGAACCCAGTCAATGATTTCGTACGGATCTTTGATGTCGCAGGTCTTGCAATGCACGCAGTTGGCGGCGTTGATCTGCAGGCGCTTGCCCGCTTCATCATTGACGATCTCGTAAACGTTGGCAGGACAGAAACGGGTACAGGGGTTGCCGTATTCCTGTGCGCATTTCGTGACGCAGACCGACGTGTCCTTCACATGCAGGTGCACGGGCTGGTCTTCGTCGTGTTCGGTGGCGGCGAAGTAGACGCCGGCCACGCGGTCGCGCGGTGGCAGTTCGCGCTGTACGTAGTCGCGCTTGGGTTCTTCGTATTGCCCCAGCTTGTGCAGCGAGTTCCAGTCGGGCTTGTTCTTCAACGTCCATGGCGATTTGCCGCCGATCGCGGTTTCCCATGCCGCGTTGACCATGCCGAACCACAGGCCCTTCTTGAAGCCGGGCTTGATGTTGCGGACCTGCTTGAGTTCGGCCATCACCTCCGAGCCGCGCAGCTTGGCGTCGAAGCCGGCGGGCTTCAGCTCGTTCGCGGCGAGGTGTTCGGCGGCGAGCATGCCGCTCTTGATGGCCTGGTGGGTGCCTTTGATCTTGGGCACGTTGAGCAGGCCGGCGGTGTCGCCGATCAGCAAGGCGCCGGGCAGTTCCACCTTGGGCAAGGATTGGTAGCCGCCGGTGACGATGGCGCGTGCGCCGGCGGAAAGTATGCTGCCGCCTTCCAGCACGGATTTGATCATGGGATGGTTCTTCCATTGCTGGAAGGCTTCCCATGGCTGGTAGTTGGGGTCCTTGTAATCGAGGCCGCTGACGTAGCCGAGTGCGATGCGGTCTTTGTCCAGGTGATAGAGGAAGGCGCCACCGTAGGTGTGGTTGTCGGCTGGCCAGCCGAAGCTGTGGAAGATCTTGCCGGGCGTGCTATGCCCCGCAGGTACCTGCCACAGTTCCTTGATGCCGATCGAATAGCCTTGCGGGTCGCTGTCCTTGTCCAGGGCGAAGCGCTTGATCAGTTGCTTGGTGAGGCTGCCGCGCGCACCTTCGGCCAGCACGGTGACCTTCGCTTTGATGTCGATGCCCTGCGTGTAGCCCGGCTTGTGCGAACCGTCCTTCGCCACGCCCATGTCGCCAATGCGCACGCCGGCGACGGAGCCGTCTTCGTTATAGATGGTGTCGGCGGCGGCGAAGCCGGGGAACACGTCCACGCCCAGTGCTTCGGCCTGCGGCGCGAGCCATGCGCACATCGCGCCCAGCGAGACGATGAAGTTGCCGTGATTGTTCATCGTCGACGGCACCGGCAGTTTGCGGCCGCCAGTCTTGGTGAGCAGCCAGAACTCGTCCTCGGTCGCCGGTACGCAGATCGGCGGCGGGTTGTCGCGCCAGCCGGGGAGCAGGGCGTCCAGCGGCTGCGGTTCGATCACTGCGCCGGAAAGAATATGCGCGCCGATGGTGGACGCTTTCTCGATCACGCACACCGTCACGTCCGGCTTGAGCTGCTTCAGACGGATCGCGAACGACAGCCCCGCTGGCCCCGCGCCGACGACGATCACGTCGTATTCCATCGTCTCGCGTTCGGTCATGAGGCTGGGCTCCGTCGGTGGCATGGGCTGCTTGGGGTCCGCGCACGTATGGTTACCATGGCGGCAGGGACGCTATTCTCCGGTTTCGTCTGCTGCGCGGCAAACCGGTCGCGGGACGAGCCTGATGGGATGTCCCCCCGCCACCGGAGTGTGCATGAATGCTTTTCCACCGATCGGCGACACCGATCTACGCCGCGCCACGCTATGCCAGACCTTGCACTGGCTGGCCTCGGGCCAGGTGCAGCCCGGCCGGCTGGCCGAGGTTTATCTCGATGCCATCGAGCGCGGCAATCCGCGGCTCAACGCCTATGTCGGCCTCAGCCCGGGGTTGACGAGGGAGCAGGCGCAAGGGGCCGAACGCCGCCGGCGCGACGGGGTGATCGGGCGGCTGGATGGCGTGCCCATTGCGATCAAGGACAACTTCGACATTGCCGGTTGGGTGACGCGTTCCGGCTTGCCGGGGCCAGGGCGGCCGGCCGAGCATGACGCGCACGTAGTGGCGCGCTTGCGTGCATCCGGCGCGGTGCTGATCGGCAAGACCAATATGGATGAAGGCGCGCTAGGCGCCGTCACCCACAATCCGCATTTTGGGGCTACGCATAACCCGCATCGGCACGGTTATACGGCGGGCGGCTCGTCCGGCGGCGCCGCTGCGGCCGTTGCGGCAGGTTTGGCGGTGGCGGCGATCGGCTCGGACAGCCTTGGATCGATCCGCATTCCCGCCAGCTATTGCGGCGTGTTTGCGCTGAAGCCCACGCAAGGGGAAATTTCCACGCGCGGCATGACGCCGGCCGCGCGCCGCCTGGATGCCGTGGGCTTGCTTGCCCGCGGTGTCGACGATCTCACCGTGCTGTTGCAAGTGCTTGCGGGCTACGACGCGGAAGATCCGCGCTCGCGCCATCGTCGCGTCGCGTTGTCGTTGCCGGACTGGGAGCCAGGCAAGTTGCGTTGCGGCGTGCTGCCCAACCTGTCGGCGCTGGGCGTGCAGCACGATGTGCTGGATGTGTTCGAGGCGGCGCTTGCCAAGCTCAACGGCGAACTGGGCGAACGCCGCACCGTGGATTTCGACGACTGGCATTTCCCGCGCTCGCGCCGCGCCGGCTTGCTGCTGATGGAAGCGGAAATGCGCGGCACCTTCGCCAGGCAGCTGGCCGATACCGAGCATCCCGTTTCCCCGGCGTTCCGCCAGTTGCTCGACTATGCGGCGCGCAAGACGGCCGCCGACTATGCCGACGCCGATCGCGTGCTCGACGCCGCCGCGCTCAAGATGCGCCGCCTGTTCGCGCAGATCGACGTGCTGGTGACGCCCACCACGCCCCAAGGTGCTTTCCCGCTGGACGGGCCGGTGCCGGATACGCAGGCCGATCTCACCAGCTTCGCCAACCTTGCCGGTTGTCCGGCGGTGAGTATTCCGATGGGGACGCTGCCGAACGGTTTGCCGATCGGCATGCAATTGATCGGCGCGCGTGGTTCGGACCTGCGCTTGCTCGAGCTGGCCGCGGTGTGGTCGGCCACCTTGGATGCAGCGCCTGAGTATCCTGTCGGGCGTGATGATTTCTGAGCCAGTAGATGCCTGTTGGGAACGCTTGCCATTGGCGGATGCGCAGGTGCGCTATGCGCCATGCTGGCTTTCCCGCGAGGAAGCCGACGAACTGCTTGAGCTTCTGCGGGCCGAGATCCCATGGGAACGCCATCGCCTGCGCATGATGGGCCGCGACGTCGACGCGCCGCGGCTCAGTTGCTGGATCGGCGATCCCGGCGCCACCTATGTGTATTCGCGCAGCCGTTTTGAACCGAGGCCATGGACGCCTGCGCTGCGCCTGCTGCGCGAACGCGTCGAGCAGGCTTGCCAGGCGCGTTTCAACAGCGTGCTCGCCAATCTGTACCGTGACGGTCAGGATTCCATGGGTTGGCATAGCGACGACGAGCCGGAGCTGGGCACGCAACCCGTCATCGCATCGCTGAGCCTGGGGGCGGAACGCCGCTTCCGTTTCCGCCGCCGCGTTCCCCGCGGAACGCGTGCAGCGCAGGCCAGCGGCATCACCCTATCGCATGGCAGCCTGCTGTGCATGGCGGGTGATACCCAGCGCCACTATCAGCACGATCTGCCGAAAAGCGCCGGCGTATCGCAGCCGCGCATCAACCTCACGTTCCGCCTGATCGACACCGCGCACCACCGTCGGCCATGACGCCCTGCAACTTGGATTGGCGCGGAGCGCTGGGGATAATGCGCGGTCTCCCCACCCCGCAGGCTTGTCATGACCAAGAAGACCGTACTCAATGCCCTCCATCGCGAACTCGGCGCGCGCATGGTCGATTTCGGCGGTTGGGACATGCCGATCAGTTACGGCTCGCAGATCGAAGAACACCACGCCGTGCGCCGCGACGCCGGCATGTTCGATGTGTCGCACATGACCGTGGTGGACCTGCATGGCGCCCGCACGCGTGAATGCCTGCGCCACCTGCTGGCCAACAGCGTCGACAAGCTCAAGGTGCAGGGCAAGGCGCTGTACAGCTGCATGCTCAACGAGCAGGGCGGGGTGATCGACGACCTGATCGTGTACCTGCTGGGCGACGAACACTTCCGCCTGGTCGTCAACGCTGCCACGCGCGACAAGGACCTGCCCTGGATCGAACAACAGGCCAAGGCGTTCGGCGTCACGGTGAAGGAGCGGCCCGATTTCGCCATGATCGCCGTGCAAGGTCCCAACGCGCGCGCCAAGGTGCTTGGCCTGCTGCACGAGGTGGATCGCCCGCGCATCGAAAAGCTCGGCCGGTTCGCCGCCGCCGCGGCGCAAGGCCCGCATGGCATGCCGCTGTTCATCGCGCGCACCGGCTATACCGGCGAAGACGGTTTCGAGATCCTGGTGCCGGAAGAGCACGCCGTGGCCTTGTGGAAGGCATTGGCCGAAGCCGGCGTCGCCGCGTGCGGCCTCGGTGCGCGCGATACCCTGCGCCTGGAAGCCGGCATGAATCTCTACGGCCAGGACATGGACGAAAACGTCACGCCGTGGGAAGCCAGCCTGGCCTGGACGATTTCGCTCGATGAAGGCCGTGACTTCATCGGCCGCAAGGCGCTGGAAACACAAAAGGCCGCCGGTGTGCCGCGCGCGATGGTCGGCTTGGTGCTGGATGAAAAAGGCGTGCTGCGCCACGGCCAGAAAGTGCTCACGCCGCAAGGCGAAGGGGAAATCCTGTCCGGCAGCTTCGCACCCACCTTGAACAAGTCGGTGGCGTTCGCACGCATTCCGGCAGGTGTCACCGACAACGTGCGGGTCGACATCCGCGGCCGCGAGATGGCGGTGCGCGTGGTGAAGTTTCCGTTCGTGCGCGACGGCAAAGCCTGCGAAGGCATCTGAGCGCAGCGCATTTGCGGCCCGGCCATTCAAGTCCGACAGGCTCTGGATGTCCCATCCCGCAACGTCAGCAGTTAGAATCCGCACTTTCAACCCCTTCATCGAAATCACTGGACCCGACCATGAGCGCGAGCGAAATTCCCGGCGATCTGAAATTCCTCAAGTCCCACGAGTGGGCCCGTGTCGAAGACAACGGGTTGGTTCGCGTGGGCATCTCCGACCATGCACAAGAGCAGCTCGGCGACCTGGTCTACGTCGAACTGCCGGAGGTGGGCGCCACGGTGCAGGCCGGAAGCGGCGCCGCCACGGTGGAGTCGGTCAAGGCCGCTTCGGACATCTACTCGCCGGTGTCCGGCGAGATCGTCGAGGTGAACGAAAGCCTTGCCGACAAGCCCGAAACCATCAACGAAGACGCCTACGGCGAAGGCTGGCTGTTCGTGGTGAAGGCCAGCGATCGCGGCGAACTGGACGAACTGCTCGATGCCGATGCCTACGCCGAGCTGATCGAGAACGAAGATCACTGACGCGCGATTGGCGTGATGCGAGAACGGCCGCCTAGGCGGCCGTTCTCATGTCGGCGGTACGTGTAGAAACTTCCGCAAGAACGCAACGCGGTCTCTACGGACATCGCATGGCGAACCGCCGAAGTGCCGCGCCGATCGCGCATCGCATGCATGCGACGGTCGCCGGTCGCGGCGCGCAGCGAGGGTGATCGGGATGCTCCGGACGGCCTTCGACACCGGTCGCGGCGTCTCCCGGTCTAAATTCGTTCATGCTCCCGGATCGCCCCGTCGGGCGGTCGGAACGGCGCGCCGCATTGCACCGTTGGATGGTTTGCAGCGGCGGCATGCATGTATCAGCGCGGATGAGAAAAATCACATTTTTTAGCTTGTTTTTGGCCTTTTTCTAAAAACGTGCGAAGCAAATCATCAAGATGTCTGGACGGCTGATCGCATTGCATTGAGTCATCGAAATACCATCCTCCGATCCGTGCCGGCGACCGGTCGTTCGGGCGAAGGGATTGATTTCATGGCAAAAATCAATTGACAGTTGAAATGTTCAGGAATAGCTTTCGCACCATAAACGGGGAACGTTTCCAATGGTGGCATCGAAATACATCCAACCTTACGTAGAACATGGAGAGAAAGCGGAGGCGGTAAGAAAGATCACTGTCTCCATTCCCATGCATGTATTGAGACTGCTGTCGGATCTGCGTACTTACCGACAGGTGAACAATTTAAGGCACGCCACGAACAGCGATCTGCTGGTTGAGGCGTTCCTCCACGCTTTTACTGGGCAACCACTGCCAACTGATGAGGAGCTAAGACGAACTATGGCCACTGCCAAGAAAACCGCACGTAAGTCGGCGAAGAAAGCCGCCAAGAAAACCACTCGTAAAGCTGCAGCCAAGCGGCCGGTCGCCAAGAAGGCCACCGCCAAGAAGCGCACCGCGCGCAAGACCGCCAAGAAGGCGGGTGCCAAGCGCGTAGGCGCGAAGAAAGCCACCGCCAAGCGCGTTGGCGCCAAGAAGGCCGCCAAGAAGGCAACGCGCAAGCGCACTGCCAAGAAGGCAGCCGCTGCCAAAGTCGTAAAGGCCACCAAGGCCGCCAAGGCCCCCCGGGCCAGCAAGAAGTAAGCACAACAACTAGACGTTTCACTCGTTTTGTCTCCCTGCGGTGCCCAGCGCAGGGAGGTAGTTCGAAAGCATTTCGTCCCGGCCTTGTGCCGGGACGCTTCATTTGCGGGGGCGTAAATGGTTGGGGGCGTAAATCGGGAATCGGCAATCGTAGATAGTTAGGAGCCGTGACCCGCCGCTCGCCGCGATGCGTTCCAACGATTCCCGATTGACGATTTACGATTCCCGCCCTCCCCATATTTGCCGTGTCGGCCCAATCGCGATACCTTTGCCCCATCCGCGCCGCGGCGTAGCTTGAGGGCCGCACCTGGATAACAGGGGGGAAGCGCGGGTATCTGATGCCACTGCAGTAGTGAAAAATCATGGATACCCGAAACAATCGTCATGCGCGCTCGCTTGCGCGCGGGGCCATCAAGCCCGTCATCATCGCGGTTATTGCCGTCGTTGCCGGCCTTGCCATTCTGTCCTGGTTCCTCATCATCAAGCCTCACCAGGACTTGATGAGCACGGACTCGGGCGGCCACCCCTCCACGCCGGTCAATGTCGGCCAGCCGCAGGCGGCGGCGCCGCCGGTGAACGTGGATGCCTTGAGCATCAACGAGCTCCTGTCCGAAGCGCGCAAGGCAATGAACGAGCAGCGCGTGCTGGCGCCGGCGGGCAACAACGCCTTCGAGTTCTACCTTAAGGTGTTGCAGAAGCAGCCCGGCAACCAGGTCGCGGCAGACGCCCTGCGCGAAACATTCCCGTTTGCCGCCAGCAATGTCGAGCAGGTGATCAACCAGCGTCAGTTCGACGAAGCCGATCGCGAGATCGGCCTGCTGGCCAAGGTCGATCCCACCAACTACACGCTGACCATCCTGCGTTCCAAGCTGGACGCCCAGCGCAAGACGCTCGACCAGGAGCAGCAGAAGCAGCTCGACCAGCAGCACCAGGCCGAACTGGCAACGCAGAAAGCGGCGGCCGACAAGGCCGCGGCAGAAAAGGCGCTGGCCGACAAAGCCGCGGCGGACAAAGCGGCGCAGCAACAGGCGGCGCTGGCGGCTGCGCAACAAAAGACCCAGGCAACGCAAACCAGGGCGGCATCGTCAGCCGCGGCGGCCAACCAGGTGGCAGGCGCGAACGCCTCCGCCGGCGGCGGCGAAACACGCGAGGCCATTCCGATCTCCAGCATCCGTCCGCGTTACCCGGCCACGGCGTTGCGCAACAACCAGGAAGGCTGGGTGGATGTGCAGTACACCGTCAACGTGGATGGCAGTGTCAGCAACATCTCGGTGACGAGTGCCGAACCGCGGCACATATTCGACAATGCGGCCATCGATGCGCTGCGCCACGCCAAGTTCTCGCCGGCGATGCACGACGGCACGGCGGTTGCGTCGCAGCAGCAGAAGCGGATCGAGTTCAAGCTCACCGCGTCGCAGTGACGCTTCGCTGAAAAACACGCGTTACCTGCATCGCCCCGGCCAATGCCGGGGCGATGTCTTTAAGGGAGGCGTGTTACCTGCGGCGATGCGGCGTGCGCCGCGCCTTCGCCGGCCGATTCGCGGGCGGATCGCTCTCCACCCCGGCCCAGTCCATATGCGGCAGGCCAAGCATGGTGTCGAACACCATCGGCATCAGATCGGTGCCCACTGCGCCGGGTGAATTCCACAGCGACACCATGCCCACGCGGTACTTCGGCAGGAACGCGATCATGGTGCGATAGCCCTCCACAGCGCCGGCGTGGAAGATCATCGTTTCGCCCGCGTAGGTGAACACGCGCCAGCCCAAGGCATAGCTGGCGGAGCTGAGCCTGGCCCGGCGCCATGGCGAGCCTTGCATCTCGGTCGGTGTCGGCACGCCGGGCGCGTGCAGTTCGTCCAGCAACGACGGCGGCAGCACGTCGGGGCGTCCGCCCATCTGCGCGATCAGCCATTGCTCCATGTCGCGCAGGCTGGCGTTGACGCCGGCGGCCGGAGCCACGCGGTAATAGGCTTCCTTGGGCTCGAACGACTCCCACTCGTGCGCGCCGTGCGGGCGATTCGGATGCGCCCAGCTCTTGCTGTTTTCCAGTGCTTCGCGGCCGTAACTGGCGGTGGACATGCCCAGCGGAAAGAACAGGCGCTTGTCGACCTGGTGATAGAAGAAGTCGTTGGTTTCGGCATAGATCAAATCGCCGATCAGGCTGAAGGCGACGTTCTGGTAGCCATAGCACTCGCCCACGTTGCAGGTCAGCGCCACCTCGTCGAGCTTGCGTACCAGTTCTTCGTAGGGAATGTTGTCTTCCAGCAGTTGATCGTAGGTGTTGTGCGGCAATCCGATGCGCTGGCCAAGGATGTCGCGCACCGTGGCGGCGCTCGACGCCTGCGCATCCTTCAGCTGGAAGAACGGCAGCACGTCGGCCAGCTTGGTATTCCAGCTGAAACGGCCATCGTCGATCAGCAAGCCGGCGACCGCCGTGGCAAACGCCTTGGAAAGCGAGGCCAGGCGGAACACGGTGGTGGGCGTGACCGGTTCCTGGGTGGCGACGTCGGCGTAGCCGATGGTGCGCTCGTAAGCCACCTTGTTATCCACCACCACGGCGGTGGCAAGGCCAGCCACTTCGTTGCGCTGGGCCACCACGTCCAGCCAGTGCGAATACGCATCCAGCGCCGCCTTGATGCGTTCGGGCGGGATGGCGGCGCCGAGATCGGGGCTGTGGTCCTGATGGAGCGGGCGGATGTCGGGCGTGGACGGCGTATCCGTCGGTGCACGCGCAGCGAAAGCGGGGAGCCCGGTGGCGGCGATGCCGAGCAAGCCGGCGATCAGCAGGGGAAGCTTACGAAACTGCATGCTACTCACTTCTTGCGGGCGCGCTGCCCCGCCGCGGGTCATGGGCTGATGGGTCATCCATGGGTGAGCACCGGATTGTCCTGCACTTCAAGGACGCTCACAACGCTGTGGTGCCGCACGCGCATGCTAGTCTTGCGCCGCCTCCCGCTGGAAGCCGACCAGTGCGTTTGCCGTTCCCCGATTCCGTACGCCGCGATGCCACGCCGATGGTGTCGGCGCTTGCCTTCTTTTTTCTGCTGACTTCGTACTACATCATCCGCCCGGTGCGCGATCAGCTTGGCGGGGCCGTCGGCTCCACGCAATTGCCGCTGTTCTATCTCGCCACGTTCGTAGCCATGCTGCTGCTGACGCCGGTATTCGGCATGCTGGTGGCGCGGTTTCCGCGGCGGCAGTTGCTGGGCTGGAGTTACAGTTTCTTCATCGTCTGCCTGCTGGGTTTCATTCCGGCGTTCCTGGCGCAGGACCGTATCGGTGCGCGTACCTTGGGCGTGGTGTTCTTTATCTGGGTCAGCGTCTTCAACCTGTTTGTGGTGTCGCTGTTCTGGAGTTTCATGGCGGATGTCTTTGACAGTCGGCGTGCGCGAGAGGTGTTTCCGCTGATTGCACTGGGTGGCATGGCCGGCGCGATCAGCGGCCCGTCGCTAACCGGCGTCTTGGTTGGCCTGATCGGGGTTGCCCCCTTGTTGCTGGTGTCGGCTTCGATGCTGGGCGTGTCGCTGGTCTTGCTGTTGCGCATTTCCGTGCAGCGCTCGGACAGCGGCAGTGCGGAGCAGCCCGTCGGCGGTTCGCTGTGGGCCGGTATACGAGAGCTGTGGTCGCGCCCGTTTCTGCGTTGGATGGCCATCCTGATGTTGCTCGGCGATGGCGTCGGGACGCTGGCCTATGCATTGGTCGCCGATTACGCCAAGGTGCACCTCCCGTCTACGCCGACGCGCACGGCGTTCTATGCGCACATCGACCTGGCGGTGAATCTGTTGGGTGCGTTGCTGCAGCTCACGTTCTCGCGCTGGTTGCTCATGCGCCGTGGCGCCATCTGGGCGCTGGTGTTGCCGCAGCTGGTGAACCTTGGCTTGTTGATCATGGTGATGATCGGTGGCCATGCGCAGGTCAGCGTGCTGGGTTACGCAGTCCCGCTCCTGGCGCTGATGATGGTCGGCACGCGCGGCTTCATGTACGGCATGACCAAACCCGCCAGCGATGCACTCTACACGCGGGTGCCGCGCGAGACGCGCTACAAGGGCAAGAACTTCGTGGAAACGGCGGTGTGGCGTTTCGGCGACGTGGTGATCACCAGCGGTATCAGCGGTCTGGTGAAGCTCGGTATCGGCGTAGGCAGCATTGCGCTGATCGGTGTCGGCGCTTCGTCGCTGGCGGCGTGGATCGCACGCAAGGCGGCCACGTCGCCGGACCTGGCGCCTGAAAGGGCGGGAATCGTAAATCGGGAATCGTAAATCGTTGAGAGCGATTCCCGATCGACGGCTTCACGACGTGATGTACCGCTGCAGCTGTTCGATCTGCTCCGCTTGCGCGCTGATCACTTCCTTGACCAGGTCGCCGATCGAGATGACGCCCATCACGCGGTTGCCCTGTACGACCGGCAGATGGCGTACGCGGCTGTCGGTGCACATGCGCATGCAATCGAACACATCGGTTTCCGGTGTCACGGTCAGCACCGGGTTGCTCATGATCTCCGACACCGGCGTCTGCGCCGATGACCTGCCCTGCAAAATCACTTTGCGCGCGTAGTCGCGTTCGGAAATGATGCCCACCAGCTGCTCGCCACGCATCACCAGCAAGGCGCCGACGCGGCGCTCCGCCATGTGCTTGATGGCTTCCAGCACTGGTGCTTCCGGCGCAACCGCGTAGATGTCGCTGCCTTTCCTGTCCAGCAAATGCTTGACCTGACGCATCGGACCTCCCCGGCGGCCGCAGTGATGGCCGCGTGGGAGCAGTCTAGCGCTCCGGCGTTGCGTCGGTGTGAACCGGCGTGCGTGCGGCGGCGGGACGGTTTTCCTCGATGAAATAAAGCGGGCGTTGCTTGGTCTCGTTGTAATTGCGGCCCAGGTATTCGCCGATCACGCCCAGCGCCAGCAACTGGATGCCGCCCAGGAACAGGATCACCACCATCAGGCTCGGGTAGCCGGGCACCGGGTCGCCGCGCAGCAGCGCCTTCAACATCACTTTCAAGCCAAACAGGAACGCCGCCACGGATGCCGCCAGGCCGGTCCAGGTGGCAAGCTTCAGCGGCGCGCTCGAGAAGGAGGTGATGCCCTCGATGGCGAGCTGGGTGAGGCGCCAGTAATTCCATTTTGTCTTGCCGGCCATGCGCGGGTCGCGCAGGTACGTCACCGCGGTCTGGCGATAGCCGATCCAGGCGAACAGGCCTTTCATGAAGCGCTGCCGTTCGCGCAACTGCGACAAGGCATTCAGCGCACGCCGGGAAAGCAGGCGGAAATCGCCGGTATCGCGCGGCACCGGCACTTCCGAGAGCGATTCCATGGTGCGGTAGAACGCGGCGGAGGTGAATCGTTTCAAGCCGGTCTCGCCGGCGCGGGCAGAGCGGGTGGCGTAGACCACGTCGTAGCCGGCCCGCCATTGCTCCACCAATTGCGGGATGAGCTCGGGCGGATCCTGCAAATCGGCATCGATCACCACCGCGGCGTCGGCGTCGACGTGATCCAGTCCGGCCGTCAGCGCCGCTTCCTTACCGAAGTTGCGCGACAGTTTCAGCGTGCCCACGCGCGGATCGGCAGCCGCCAGCGATTGCATGATTGCCCAGGTATCGTCGCGGCTGCCGTCGTCGACGTACAGCACGTCGCAGCTCAGCGTCAGCTGGTCCAGCACGCCGGCAAGCCGCTGGTGGAAGGCGGCGAGCACAGCCGATTCGTTATAGGCGGGGACGACAACCGTGAGTCGCGGCATGCCGGATATCCAAGTCACTTAAGGAAGGCTTGCAAAGTGTAAACGGTGGCTTGTTCTAACGCCGCCGCGCCGGGCTCACGTCGCGCGGCGGCTGCCGGCTTGTCAGGTACGCGGGGCCGCCCAGTTGGCGGACCTGCTGTTCGATCCAGCGTGCACGCTCCAGCACGTAGCCGCTGGGGCGATCGACATGGAAGCGGTCCGGATTGGGCAGCACCGCAGCCAGCTGCGCCGCCTGCGCCAGGCCGAGCTGTGCCGGGGCGGCATGGAAAAACGCCTCGCTGGCGGCGCCGACGCCGTAGATGCCATCGCCGAACTGCGCAATGTTCAGATATACCTCCAGGATGCGCTGCTTCGGCCAGGTCAGCTCCAGCAGCACGGTGAAGTACGCTTCCAGCCCCTTGCGCACGAAGCTGCGTCCGTTCCACAGGAACAGGTTCTTGGCCGTCTGCTGGCTGATGGTGCTGGCGCCGCGCAGGCGCCTGCCGTCATCGGCGGCGTCGATGGCGTTTTCGATGGAATCGAAGTCGAAGCCGTGATGGAACGGAAATTTCTGGTCTTCGCCGGCCACCATTGCGATCGGCGCCCACGGCGAGATGCGCGACCACGGCACCCAATGCTGCTGCACATGGAAATCCTTTTCGCCGTGGATCAGCGCGTCCACGCGGCGCTCCATCATTACTGCCGACGTCCACGGCGGCACAAAGCGCAAGACCAGCACCACCAGCCAGCTCAGGGCCACCCATGACAGGGCCGCGATACCGGCGTAACGCAACAGGCGTCGAAAAAGCGGAAGATGCGGCATGGTGTCGATCGGCAAGGAAAGCGGGTGAAGTATAAAAGCTGTTATTGCCGGCCATTGTTCGTTCCCGCCCGCATCCCCATATTTGGTCCTTTGTTTATGTGAGGTATTCCTGCGTGGAAAACGTGCTTGCCGAGGATGTGCTCCATCGTTTCCTGTTGGAAAGTGCGGGTGTCCGCGGCGTGATCGTGCGGCTGGGCTCCGCCTGGCGCGAAGTGGCCGGTCGTGCCGAGTATCCTGCGCCGCTGCTGGATCTGCTGGGCCAGACCCTGGCGGCCAGCGCGCTGCTGACGGGCAACATCAAGTTCGAGGGCGCGTTGTCGGTCGAACTGAAGAGCCAGGGCGCTTTGCGCCTGTTGTTTGCCGAATGCAGCGACGCCGGCCGCCTGCGTGGATTGGCGCGCTGGAATGCACAGATTCCCGATACGCTTGCGTTGAGTGAACTGCCGCAAGCCCTGATGGCCATCACCATCGGCCAGGCCGAGCGCGGGCAGCGTTACCAGGGGCTGGTCGATCTCAAGCATCCCGACCTGGCCGGCGCGCTGGGAAATTACTTCCAGCAGTCCGAGCAGTTGCCGGCCCGGTTCGTGCTGGCGGCCAACGAGCAGCACGCGGTGGGCTTGATGCTGCAGAAATTGCCGGCCGAGGGTGGCCACGATGTGACGCAAGACGAAGACGGCTGGCCGCGTGTCGAGCATCTCACCGCTACCCTGGGGCGCGATGAATTGCTGAGCGCGCCGCCGGAAGCATTGCTGTATCGCCTGTATCACGAAGAAACCGTGCGTCTGTTCAAGCCGCGTCCGCTGGCCTTCGGCTGCAGTTGCTCGCGTGAGCGGGTGGAAGCCATGTTGCGTTCGCTGGGCCGCGCGGAAATCGAGGCGACGCTCGAATCCCAGCACGGCACCATCGAAGTCACCTGCGAGTTCTGCGCGCGCACGTATACGTTCGATCGGGTGGATGCCGAGCATCTGTTGAGCGGCGGTACGGCGGCCAGTTCGACGGTGCAGTGAGCGGTGGGCGGGAATCGTTGCAGACGGCTTTGCCGATTCCCGATTATGTCCCCAGCCATACTTCGGCAGGGCGCGGCTCGGCAAACAGGAAGCCTTGGCCGAAGCGGCAACCGATATGCCGCAGCATTTGCCGTTGCTCGTCGTCCTCGATGCCCTCGGCAATCACCTGCATCTGCAGCGAATCTGCCAGCACCTGGATGGCGCGCACCACCGGTACGCTGTGGCTGTTGGCTTTGGCCAGTTCGATGATGAAGCTGCGGTCGATCTTCAGCGTTTCGATCGGATACTGGTGCAGGTAACTGAGCGACGAATAGCCGGTGCCGAAATCGTCCAGCGCAATGCTCACGCCGTGCTGGCGCAGGTTGTCGAGCATGCGCTTCACCTGCGCGGGATTCTCCAGCAGCGTGCGCTCAGTGACCTCGATGCGCAGCGAGCGCGGATTCACGCGATGGGCGCGCAGCAATTCAAGTAGCCGATCGTCCAGGTCGGGCTGGCGGAAATGCCGGCCCGACACGTTGAGACTGACGAAACCTTCGGCGCCGGCCAGCACGCTGGCTTGCGCAGCAATCTGCTCGAAGATCTGCCAGTCGATGCTTTCCGCGCTGCCGTTTTCTTCGGCCACGGCAAGAAAGTCGCCCGGGCAGAGCAAGCCGCGCACGGGATGGCGCCAGCGCAGCAAGGCTTCGTAGCCGACCGTGCGGCCATCTTCCAGCGACACGATCGGCTGGTAGAACGGCACGAACTCGTTGCGGCTCAACGCGCGGCGCAGGTCGCCTTCCATCTCCAGCAGCGACACCACTTCGCGGCGCAGGCGATCATCGAACACCGCGGCGCGATGGCGGCCTTCGTCCTTGGCGCGGTACATGGCGGCATCCGCGTCGCGCAGCAGCTCTTCCGGTTGCTGGTAATGCTGGCCGGGCAGGGCAATGCCGATCGAGGCGGAGGTAAAGATTTCCTTGACGCCCAGGCGGAACGGTATGTGCAGTTCGGCAATGATGCGTTCGGCCACCAGTTTGGCTTTGCCGCTGTCGCTGATGCCTTCCAGCAGCACGGCGAATTCGTCGCCGCCCAGGCGCGCCACCAGATCGCGCGTTTTCAGGCAGGCGCGGATGCGGCTGCCCGCCTGGAACAGCAGGTCGTCGCCGATCAGGTGGCCGACCGAATCGTTGATCACCTTGAAGCGGTCCAGATCGATGAACAGCACCGCGAACAGCTTGGCCGGGTCGGCGTGATACGCCTGCAACGCCTGGCCCAGCCGCTGCAGCAGCAGGGTACGGTTGGGCAGGCCGGTGAGCGAATCGTGCAGGGTCTCGTACATCAACCGGCGCTCGACGCGTTCGCGCTCGGCAATCTGTTCGCGCAGGTCGCGGTTGGCCAGCGCCAGTGCGCGCGTGCGTTCGGTCACGCGGCGCTCCAGGTTGATGTAGGCCTGCTTCAGCGATTCGCTGGTCTGCTTGCGCTGCAACGCGTTGGCGATGTGGTAGCTGACGAAGGTGAGCAGTTCCTGGTCGCGCGCGTCATAAATGTGCTTGGGCGAGTAGCTTTGCACCGCCAGCACCCCTTTCACGCGATCGTCCCAGACCAGCGGCACGCCCAGCCAGCAGACGGACTTCACGCCTATTTCCTGGCACTCGCCCGCTTCGGCCAGGCGATCGAACGTCTCGCGGTCGGCCAACAGGGGCTTGCCATGCTTGAGCACGTATTCGGTGACGCCGTGGCTGACGGGACGCGGGGCGCGCGTAGGTGCCGCTTCGTCGATCGAGTAGGGGAACGTGATGGTTTGTTCGCTTTCGTCCAGCAGCGCGATGTAGAAATTGCGCGCGTACAGCAAGCCGCCGACCACGCGATGCACCGCTGCGTAGAAGTTCTGCTGGCTTTCCGGGGCGCTGGCCAGTTCCGCGATGCGGAACAGCGCCGATTGCAGGCGCTCGCCGCGCTGGCGCTGCAGTACCTGCTGGCGCAGCACGCGATTGGTGGCGCGCAACGCAGCCGTGCGATCGGCCACGCGCCGTTCCAGTTCGGCGTGGGCTTCGCGCCGTTCCAGCGCCGTCTGCATGTGTTGCGCGACGTAGTTGAGCAGGTCGCGGTCGTGGTGGGTGTAATGCGTGTCGGGGCGGTAGCTTTGCACCACGATGCCGCCGACGGCCTGGGTGCCGCGCAACAGCGGCACGCCCAGCCAGTATTCGCATGCCGGTCCGACCAGGGTGAAGCGGCCTTCCAACTGGCGGGCCAGTTCTTCCACCGAGCCCATGATCGGTTGGCCGCCTTGCAGCAGGTTCCAGGTCAGGCTGTAGCGGATGTCTTGCAAGGGATGGCTTTCGTCTGCCGCGGGCGGCTTCTGGTCGACCGTATCCACGTAATAAGGAAAGCGCACGCTGTCGCTGGCCGGGTCGTACAGGAAAATGTAGAAGTTCTCCGCGTACATCAGCATGCCGACGATGGCATGCAGCGATTGCATCATCTCGGTCATGTTGTGCGCGGTGCCGGCCAGTTCGGCGATGGCGTAGAGCGCGCGCTGCAGGCGTTCGGCCATGGCCAGGCGGGAGATGGATTCGTAGAGCCGGCCGGTTTCGCTCAGTTGCCGCAGGCGGATGGCCGCAAGGCGGCCCAGCCAGGCCAGTTCGGCGCTTGCTTGCTGGCTGGGGACGAATTCCGCTTCCCAGATCAGCATTTGCAGGCTTTGCGGGTCCACGGCCAGGCTGAGCCGGCCTGGCTCCTGGCTGCTGCTGGCCTCGGGCGGCAGCCAGCGCAGGGTGCCATGCAGGCCCAACTGGCCCAGCGCCGTCTCACAAATGTCCAGGACGCTGGCCGCGTCGGCGGCCCGGAACAGCCGCTCCAGCGTTTCACGCAGCGGCGCCGGCAGGGTTCCACCGGGAGCTGGGGCGGCGTTGCGGCTGTCTGGCATTGAACTCATGACCTGTGAGCGGGTCCATGCGTCGATATGTCGGCTGACTATATAGTGAAGATACCGTCATGTGGCGGTGCTCACCGCTTTCACAAACCTGTACGGCAGTCACCCTTCTATGCACTTGCCGTGCCAGCCAAAACGCGTCCACGCAGCCGTTTTTGTCGGCTCTGCCGCAGAAAAACCTTCCTCCTCCGGGTGTTAGTAAAAGGTAAAGTAAGGTATAGTTAATCCCGGGTCTCCGTACGCGATCGCAAGTACGGACGGGGTTGTAGGACGGTTTCGAATTTTCATGCGCCGATTGCTGCTCACATTGCCGCTGCTCTGCATGCCGCTCATCGCGGCAGGGCAGACGCTGCCGGGTGACCAGGCAGGCAATCCGGCATGGATGCAGCCGCCATCGGCCGCACTGAAAACCGGCCAGCCGCCACTGCAGGGATCGCTGCTGGTGCAATCCCAGAAGGACACCACCGCCGACGTACAAGGCAGCAACAGTACTTCGCTGTCGCTCAACCCGCTTTCTGGCGGCACCGTCAATCGCAGCACGCTGCAATATGGCGTAACACCCAACGTTTCTGCGCAAGCGGGTATTACACAGCGGTCGTGGGCCACGCAGCCGCGCATCATCAGCAGCGAAGTGGGCGCCACTTATAACGATGGCCGCTACAGCCTTGGTCTCAGCGTGGCGCAGGATCAGGTTCCCAACGCCACGCCGCTGCCGCGCGTCTTGCCCGGTGCCGTGCCGGGCGTCAACGGCTTGCCGGATTTCGATAGCGCCACGCAGTTGAATGCGCAGGGCCGCTTTGCCTTGAACGCCAACAGCGGCGTGCTGCTCGGTGCAAGCATGGGGCGCATTCGCTTGCTGCCCGGCAATCAATTGGGCCTGACCACGCTCGATCAACGGGCGTTGAGCTTCGGCATCCAGCACGGCGCGGTCAGTACCAGCATCGTCGGCCGTACCATGCAACCCGAACCAGGCACCGGCGTGCCGGGCATGCTCAATGCCGATCGCCGCTGGAACAGCATCGACCTGGGCGTGACCTGGCGTTTGCCGTGGCAGGGTTCGCTGAGCTTCGGTGCGCAGAATCTGTGGTCGTCCGGCAATGCGGTGAATACGCCGGCCGGTCCGCCGGAGCCGGATCAGTCACGTACGCCGTACGTGCAGTATCACCAGGATCTCTGATACGAAAACGCCCCGTCATCGGGGCGTTGGCGTTTTTGTGGTTGGCCTGCGCGCAGCATTCCCTCAATCGCTTTTCCTGATCCTCACGTCGCCGCTGAAGGTTTCGATGTGGATCTTGCCGCGGCCATTGCCGGCCATCGTGTCGAGCGTGCTGCCAGGGCCATGCTCTGGATGCGTCGGCGTGCCGAAGTCGCTGCGCAGATCGCCGCTGAACGTATTGACGTGAACGTTGCTGTTGAGCGCAGCCGGAAACTGCAGCTGCACGTCGCCGCTCATGCTGTCGACGCTCATGGAACCGTCCGCCGCCGGGCCCCCGTTGAGCTGCACGTCGCCGGACACCGTGCTGAGACTGAGCTGCTGCCAGGGGCCGCCGCCAGCCTGGATGCGGCCGGAAACCGTCTGCAGCCCGACCTTGCCGCCCAGCGACGGTGCGAGGATGTCACCGCTTACGGTCTGCAATCTCGCCTGCTCCGCATGGCCGGAAAAGGCGATGCTGCCGCTGACGGAAACGGCGTTGAGCACCGGCGTTTGCGCATTGATGCGCAGGCGGCCGCTCACCGAGCTGACGTCGATGTCGCCGCCGTCGATGCCGTCCACGCTCGCCTGTGCGCTCACCACGTTTATCTTCAATGACGCGCCGCGCGGCACCGTCACCTCCAGATCGGTGGGGCCCATTGCATTCTCGCCGCCCCAGTTGAACCAGCCGCTGTGTCCCTTGGCCTGCACGTTGATGGTGAGGTTGTTCTCGCTGCCTTCGATGGCCAATGGCTCGGCGCCGTCGCCGAGCTTGCCGCCCACGTGCACTTCGTTGCGGTTCCAGGTGGTGACGGTGACTTCGCCTTTGACGTTGACGATGGCGATGTGCGCGGTAGGGGCGGCGGGATGGCTGACATCAAGCGGCGTGTCGGCAAAGGCCTGCGCGCTTGGCAGCAGGCAGAACAGCAATGGCAGATAGCGGGCGGTTTTCATGTTGTTATGTCCAAGGGCTTCAGCCGGCTTGTTTCTCGAGTTCGCGCAGATAGTTCTGCTGGGCATGGGTCTGCTGCAGCAAGCGCTGCAGCGCAGGTGAATCGGGAGCTTGCTGCATGGCCTGTTGCAATTCCATGCGCGCCGCTTCCAGTTCGAGCGCCGCGCCGGCCAGGCGCGGGTCGCTCGGTTTCCAGCGCGGTTGCGTGGCATGGCTGGCGACCTGCGGCGTGCCTTGCACAACCGCATGCATGCGCCACACCACGCCGCAGGCAAGCACCACGATTGCGGCAAGGCTGGCTGCCATCGTCCATGCGCGTACATGCCGTGCACGCGGCGGCACCGTCGGTGCGGCGTCAATGTGCGACGCGCCGTCGTCCAGCGCGGCATCGATGCGTGACCACAGATCGCTCCGTGGCGCGACCGGCTGGTTCAATCCGCGCATCTGGCGCAGCCATTCGAATTCGTTCATCGCGTTTCTCCCAGTGCCTTGCGCAACAAACCCCGTGCACGATGCAGTTGCGCCTTGGACGAGCCTACCGCCATCTCCAGTTCGCTGGCGATTTCCTCGTGGTGCCAGCCTTCCACGTCGTGCAATACCAGCACTGCGCGCGCCCGCGGCGGCAGCTTGCCGATCGCCCGTTCCAGTTCCTCGCGCTCGGCGGCGCAGAACGGCGTTTCGCCGTGCTCGGGCACGCTGTCCTCGTCGACATAGCCGACCGGATCGGCGCCGCGCGCGCGGATGTCCATGAGTGCCACGTTCACCGCCAACCGATACAGCCAGGTGCCGAACGCGCTTTGCTCGCGAAAGCTATCCAGCTTTTGCCAGGCGCGCACGAACGCATCCTGCGTAAGATCCTCGGCGCGTGCGTGATCGTAGCCGGACAGGCGCAGCATCGCGCCATGGATGCGGCCCACGTGCTGGCGGTACAGGCGCTGGAACGCATGGCGGTCGCCTGCAGCGGCGGCACGCACGTCGTCCTTATCGTTGTTTCCCGCAGCGAGCGCAGGTGGCATGGCGCTTCCGGTGGCGATACAAGCGGCAGTCATCTTGCCAGCTTGGATGCGGATGGGGGCGCGAAGGTTTACAGCGTTGTGCCCAAAACCCCTCTCCCCGAAAAGGAGAGGGAAGGGAAGATCAGGCATTCGCCGCCTTGCGCGGCATCTGCAGGGCCTGGTGCACGCGTTGCTGCTCCTGCCGCAGCCGGGCGGGCAGGCGGTCGCCGAAGCTGTCCAGGTATTCGCCGATGGCGTGCAGTTCGGTTTGCCAGCCGGCATGGTCGATATCGATCAGCTCGGCCAGGGTTTCGCGCGGCAGGTCCAGGCCGTCCAGTTTGAGTTCGCCCGTGGCCGGTACCGTGCCGATGGGGGTCTGCACGCCGCGCGCCTTGCCCTCCACGCGGGCGATCATCCACTCCAGCACACGCAGGTTTTCACCGAAACCAGGCCACAGAAACTTGCCGTCCCGCCCTTTGCGGAACCAGTTCACGTGAAAGATCTTCGGCAATTTGGCGCCGGGTTTGTCGAACGACAGCCAGTGGTTGAAGTAGTCGCCGTAGTGGTAGCCGCAGAACGGTTTCATGGCCATCGAATCGCGGCGCAATACGCCGACCGCACCGGTGGCGGCAGCCGTGGTTTCCGAACCCATGGCCGCGCCCATCAGCACGCCATGCGTCCAATCCTGCGCCTCCATCACCAACGGCAGCAGCGAAGGACGCCGGCCGCCGAACACGATCGCGCTGATCGGCACGCCCTGCGCATCTTCGGCCTTGGGCGACCAGGTGGGACACTGCCTGGCGCTGACGGTGAAGCGCGAGTTCGGATGCGCGGCCGGGCCGTTGGCTGGATCGTAGGGGCGGCCTTGCCAGTCGACCACCGGCGTGCCCGGCAGGCCTTCCCACCACGGCTGCCTGTCGGCGGTGAGCGCGACGTTGGTAAAGATGGTGTCATGCGAGATCGAGGTCAGCGCATTGGGATTGCTGCTTGCGCTGGTGCCCGGCGCCACGCCGAAGAAGCCGGCCTCGGGGTTGATGGCGTATAGACGGCCATCGTCCCCGGGGCGCATCCAGCAGATGTCGTCGCCGATGGTCCACACGCGCCAGCCGTTCTTGCGATAGCCCTCCGGCGGAATCAGCATCGCCAGGTTGGTCTTGCCGCAGGCGGACGGGAAGGCGGCGGCGATGTAGTGGGTCTGTCCCTGCGGGTTCTCGATGCCGACGATCAGCATGTGCTCGGCCAGCCAGCCTTCGCGCCGCGCCTGGAAACTGGCGATGCGCAAGGCGTGGCATTTCTTGCCCAGCAGCGCATTGCCGCCGTAGCCGGAACCGTACGACTTGATCGACAGCTCTTCCGGAAAATGCATGATGAAGCGGCGCTCGGGATCGAGTTCGCCGGTGGAGTGCAGACCCTTGACGAAATGGCCTTCGCGCTCGATACGTGCCAAGGCTGCCGCGCCCATGCGCGTCATCGTGCGCATGTTGACCACCACGTAGGGGTTGTCGGTGATCTCCACGCCGCAGCGCGACAGCGGCGAATCGATCGGCCCCATGCAATACGGAATCACGTACATGGTGCGGCCTTCCATGCAACCGTCGAACAGCGCATCGATCTTCGCATGCGCGTCCGCCGGGGCCATCCAGTGGTTGTTCGGGCCGGCATCTTCTTCGCGCTCGGTGCACACGAAGGTGAGGTGCTCCACGCGCGCCACGTCGGACGGATGCGAACGATGCAGGTAGCAGCCCGGATGGGTCTGCTGGTTCAGTTCGATGAGATCCCCCGTCTGCAACATCTGCTGCACCAACGCCTGGTACTCGGCGTCGGAGCCATCGCACCAGTGGATCTTCGCGGGGCGGGTCGTGGCCGCCACGTCATTGACCCACTGCGCGAGCACCGCGAGCTGGCTCGTCATGTTTTCCTCACTTTTGGTATGCCCATAAAAGATAGGCGCGACGCTAAGTTACGAGTACTGGCATTGCAAGTTGTGGTGCAGCATAAGTACGATTAAAGCGAAAACCAGGCGCGGAAAATCGCAGGCGCGGCGAGGGCCGCTCCTGCGATTGGGGAAACCTGTTTGGCTTGCCGCGCGAGCTTAGGAAGGAATCAGCGTGGCGATCATGTGCTCGACATAGGTGTCGAATTCGTCATGCGTCAGCCGTGGCAGGCCGAGCGTGAAATTGAGCTGCAGAAAGCCGACGTAGGCGGCGTAGGTGAGGCGGGCTCGATTGAGTGCTTCATCGGGCGGCATGCCGGCTTCGGTGTAGGCGGTGTGAAGAAACTCGGTGCGGCGCTGGGACACGCGCGCCATCACCGGCACCACCAAGGGATGATCCAGCGCCTTGAGCAAGGCGGCGTAGACGCGATGCGCATGCAGTTCATGGGCGACGCGGCGGAACAATTCCGGCAAACGTTCGCGCGGATCGGGGATGGCTTCGATCTGGCCGATGATCTCGCGTTCGCCGTACTGCTCCCAGCGCTCCAGCGCGGCTTGCAGCAGTGCTTCCCGGGTACGGAAATGCCAGTAGAAGCTGCCCTTGGTTACGCCCAGCTGACGGGCCAGCGCTTCGACGGCCAGCGCTCCCACGCCTTGTTCGGCGATCAGGTTGAGGGCGGCGTCTTCCCAGTCTTCGGCAGAAAGGCGCGTACGTTCGGGTTTTTGACGGACATTCATGTCCGTATGGTAGCCCATGCCGGCAAGAAACTGTGGCGGTCCAGGCGCGAGATGCCGGGGGATTTGGCCGATTCCCGGGCGGGTTGACGTCGCCCCGGGGCGCCACCCATACTCGTGCGTATGGAATCTGCCCAAGCCCACCGAACCGCGTTCAACACGGCTGATGGCCTGTCCCTCGCCGTGGAGATCCAGCATGTGCCAGGCCGGCCGACCTTGTTGTTCGCGCATGGCTTCGGCCAGACCCGCGGTGCGTGGAAGGCGGCAGCGGCCACGATGGCGGCGCGCGGTTGCCGCTGCGTCACGTTCGATAGTCGCGGGCATGGCGAAAGCGGGCGCGTGCCGGGCGGCGACTACCACATGCAGTCGTTCGCGGACGATTTGCTTGCGCTCGCCCGCGCGCAGCCCGAGCCGCCGATCCTGGTCGGCGCCTCGATGGGCGGCTTGCTGGGATTGGTCGTGGCCGGCGAGACGCGGCCGTCGCCGTTCCGCGCGCTGATCCTGGTGGACATCACGCCACGCTGGGAAACCGCTGGCGTCGAACGTATTCTCGCTTTCATGCAAGCGCATCCGGACGGTTTCGCCAGCTACGCCGAGGCGGCGGAGCAGATTGCCGCGTACCTGCCGCAGCGTCGCGAACGCAAGAGCGAACAGCAATTGCGCCCTTTGCTGCGTGAAGGCGCCGATGGCCGCCTGCGCTGGCACTGGGACCCAGCCTTGCTGGCCGGCGACCTGATCAGCGAAAGCGAACGCTACCAGCCGCGCCTGCTTGCGGCCGCGGCACAGGTGGCGGTGCCGGTACTGCTGCTGTCGGGCGAGCGCAGCGACGTCGTCTCGCAGCACACCGTGGAAGAATTTCTCGCGCTGGTGCCGCATGCGCGGCATGTGCAGGTACCGGGTGCGACCCACATGTTGGCGGGCGATGCCAATGATGCATTCACGGCCGCCATTGCCGGCTTTATCGAAGACCTGGAATCCGCCGTGGATACGGCGTAGCCATCTGCCATGAGGTGTTGAAATGTCCGTCCTACTGACCGTGTTGGCCGCGCTGGTTGCGACCGGCGCCTGCGCTTACCATCGCAGCAATCTGCGCACGTGGGCCATCGCCACGATCGCCGCCACCCTCGTGGTGGGGTTGCTGGCGCATGCACCGCTCACGATGCTGGTGTTGCTGGTCATCGAGCTGGCGATCGCGATCCCGCTGCTCAACCTGGGCTTTCGCCGCAAGCAGATCAGTGCGCCGTTGCTGAAGGTCTTTGCGAAGGTGACGCCGAAGCTGTCGGATACCGAGCAGACGGCGCTGGAAGCGGGCACGGTCGGCTTCGAAGGCGAACTGTTTTCCGGCAAGCCCGACTGGCACGAGCTGCTCAAGCAGCCCAAGCCCGAGCTGAGCGTGGAAGAAAAAGCCTTTCTCGACGGTCCGGTCGAGCAGTTGTGCGGCATGCTCGACGATTGGCAGATCACGCACGAACTGGGCGACCTGCCGACGGAAGTGTGGGACTTCATCAAGAAGCACAAATTCTTCGGCATGATCATTCCCAAGCAATACGGCGGCCTGGGCTTTTCCGCGCTGGCGCACTCGGCGGTGTTGCAGAAGCTCGCCACCATGTCGGCCACGGTGGCGTCCACCGTCGCGGTACCCAATTCGTTGGGCCCGGCCGAATTGCTGCTGCATTACGGTAGCGACGAGCAGAAAAACTATTATCTGCCGCGCCTGGCCGTTGGCGAGGAAATTCCCTGCTTCGCGCTCACCGGCCCATATGCCGGTTCGGACGCAACCTCGATTCCCGATTACGGCATCGTGTGCAAGCAGGTTGTCGATGGCGTCGAAACCCTTGGGATGCGGCTCAATTTCGACAAGCGCTACATCACGCTGGCGCCGATCGCCACCGTGGTCGGCTTGGCCTTCCGTTTGTACGACCCTGAGCATCTGCTCGGCGACAAGGACGATCTGGGCATCACGCTGGCCCTGCTGCCGCGTAGCACGCCGGGCCTGGAAATCGGCCGTCGCCATTTTCCGCTCAATATTCCGTTCCAGAACGGACCCGTGCGCGGCAAGGACGTGTTTGCACCCATGTCCACCCTGATCGGTGGCCCGCACATGGCCGGCCATGGCTGGCGCATGCTGGTGGAATGCTTGTCGGTGGGCCGTGCGATCTCCTTGCCTTCCAATGCAACCGGCGGCGTGCGCATGGCGGTCGCGGGCACGGGCGCCTATGCACGCATGCGCAAGCAGTTCGGCCTGGCGGTGGCGCGTTTCGAAGGCGTGGAAGAAGCCTTGGCGCGTATTGGCGGCCTCACCTATGCCACGGCGGCGCTGTCGCGCGCCACGGCGGCAGCGGTCGATCGCGGCGAGAAGCCGGCGGTGCCGTCGGCGATCGCCAAATATCACGCCACGGAATGGGGCCGCGCGATCGCCGGCGACGCCATGGACGTGCACGGCGGCAAGGCAGTGCAGCTGGGCCCGAAAAACTATGCCGGCCGCGCCTGGCAAGGCGTGCCGATTGCGATCACGGTGGAAGGCGCCAACATCATGACGCGCAGCCTGATGATCTTCGGGCAGGGCGCGATTCGCTGCCATCCATACGTACTGAAGGAAATGCAGGCATTGTCCATCGCCGACTATGGCGAGCGCCTGAAAACGTTCGATCGCGCGCTGTTCGGCCATATCGGCTTCGGCATTTCCAACGCGGTGCGCAGCTTTGTGCTCGGTATCACCGGCGCAAGCATCGGCGAGTCGGCGGGCGATGCCTACGTGCGGCGCTACTACCGCAAGCTCAATCGGTATTCGGCCGCGCTGGCGCTATGCGCGGACACTTTCATGGGCGTGCTTGGCGGCAAGCTGAAGTTCAAGGAAAAACTTTCCGCACGCCTGGGCGACGTGCTGAGCTATTTGTACATCGCCAGCGCCATGCTGAAGCGCTATGAAGATACCGGCCGCCCGGAAGCGGACCGCCCGCTGCTTGCCTGGGCGTTCCACGAATGTATGTGGCGCACGCAGATGGCGCTGGATGGCGCTATCCGCAATTTCCCGGTGCGTCCCGTGTCCTGGCTGCTGCGCGTACTGGTGTTCCCGTTCGGCCGCCGCGAAGTGCCGCCGTCCGATCGCCTGGGCCGTCGTGTGGCCGCCATCATCACGGCGCCAGGCGAAGCGCGTGATCGTTTGCTGGAATGGACCTATCTCACGCCCACGCCGAACAACACGGTGGGCCGCATGAACGAATTGCTGCCCGACGTGATCGCCGCCGAGCCGGTGGAACGCAAGTTCCTCAAGGCGCAGAAGGCGGGCCAGTTCACCTCGCATGACTACCTTGGGCAACTGGACGAAGCGGTGAAGGTCGGGGTGATCGATGCAGCCGAAGCGGCCTTGCTCAAGCGCGTGCGCGAAGGCGTGTTCGAATTCATCTCGGTGGATGATTTCGATCCGGCGGAACTGCGCTCGGCCATCACACGCAAGGATCCGAAGAAATTGGCGGACGCGGCCTGATGCAGCACAGATAGGCTGGGATGCAATCCCGGCTCCATGAAATGATGAAAAGCTGGGATTGCATCCCAGCCTAGGGGACTACGGGGTTCATAAGGCATGAGCGCATCGCTGTTGTCGATGTATCAACGCATGACCCGCTGGCCTTGCGGGCACTGGCTGTTTTCCCGCGCCATCTGCCTGCGTGCACCTTATTTCGCCACCATCGCCCCGTATTTCGTCGCGCTGGAACCTGGGCGCTGCGAGGTACGCATGCGCGACCGCTGGCGCGTACACAACCATATCGGCAGCGTGCATGCGATCGCGTTGTGCAATCTTGCAGAACTGAGCGCAGGCGTGATGGCCGAAGCGACCCTTCCCGCGGATGCGCGCTGGATTCCCAAGGGCATGAGCGTGGAATACCTGAGCCGGGCGAAAGGCAGCATGCATGCGGTCGCCACGCCGGAAGCGCCGCTGGGCACGATCGATGGCGGCAGGGAATGGCCGGTTCGTGTGGAAGTGACCGATCCATCCGGAACGCCGGTGTTCCGTGCGCGCGTTACGATGTGGGTGTCGCCACGTAAGCCGCGCTGAGTCCGATTACGCTCACTTGCAATCCCGCCGCATCACCGCTTGTCCTGGCTGGCGGGCCGGTCACGTCGCCGCCAACAGGCAGCCGTTCTTGCCGTTTTCCTTGACCTGATAGAGCGCACGATCCGCCGCCTGGATCAGCGCTTCGTCGGAATCGATCTTCGCGTTCCACAGAGCGATACCGATGCTGGCGCTTACATGCGCCAGGAATGCGCCGTGTTCGCCTTGCAAGGGGTAGGGCTGCGCCAGCACCTTGCAGATTTCCCGGCAACGCTGCAGCAAAGGCTCGACCTGTTCGGCGCCCTGAAAGATCAGGGCGAACTCGTCGCCGCCCAGGCGCGCGGCCGTATCATTGGCCCGCACCTGGCCGGTCAGGCGCGAGGCAATCGCCTGCAGCAGCGCATCGCCGGCCGGGTGGCCGTAGGTGTCGTTCACCGCCTTGAAGCCGTCGATGTCGACCAGCGCCAGCGCGAACGGGATGCCGTGCAGCATGCTGTAATGCACCGCTGCGCGCAGCCGTTCATGGAACAGCACCCGATTGGGCAATCCGGTCAGCATGTCGTGCGTGGCTTGATGGCGCACTTGCGCCTCGGCGCGCTGGCGCTCGGCAATTTCATCGCGCAATTGCTGGTTGCGGGCAGACAGCTGCTCCAGCGTTTCCTGTAATTGCATGCGCGCGTTATGCAGTTCCAGGAACACGCGCACTTTCGATTTCAGAATGACGTCGTTGATCGGCTTGGCGATGTAATCCACCGCACCGGAGCGATAGCCCTTGAGGCGATTGATGTCATCGGAATACGCCGCCGTCACGAAAATCACCGGCGTGTCGTGCAGATGCTCGGTTTCGCCGAGCAGTTGCGCCACTTCGAAGCCGTCCATGTCGGGCATGTTCACGTCCAGCAGGATCAGCGCGAAGTGTTGATCCAGGCAGCGCGACAGCGCTTCGTTTCCGCCGCTTGCCTCGACCAGTTCGGCGCCGCAGTCGGCCAGCAAGTGGCGCATGGCGACGAGATTGGCATGCGTGTCGTCGACAACCAGAATCTTGGGGATATGTGTATTCATACCAGGCAGAGTCGGTTGAGCAGGGGGGCGATATCCGAAAGGGGTAAAGCGTAATCCGCGCCGGCCTTGTCCAGCGCTGCCTGCGGCATCGTGGCCGCCTGGGCATCGGCGGGTGCTTGCACCACCGCGATGCCGCCCAGCTCGCGGATGCGCCGCAATCCGGCCGCGCCGTCGGCGTTGGCGCCGGTAAGGATCACGCCGATCAGCGCCTGGCGCCACACCTCGGCGGCGGAGCAGAACAGCACGTCGATCGATGGCCGCGCGTAGTTCACGCGCGGGTCGGCCGACAGGGCAAGCTGCCGGTCGCGCTCCACCAGCAGGTGATAGCCTGCCGGGGCCAGCTGCACCACGCCCGGTTGCGCCAGCTCGCGTTCGACCGCATCGCGCACCGGCAGCGCCGAGCTTCGTTGCAGCACGTCGCTCAGGATGTCCATCGTGTCGGAACGGTGGCAGCACACCAGCACGGCTTGCGGCAGCCGCGCATCCAATGCGCCAAGCAGGCTCATGAGCGCGTCCACACCGCCAGCCGAGCAGCCAATGACGATGGCTGCGGGCGCGTTCATTCGACGATGCCATCCAGGTGGCTGGCGAGCCGGTAGATGCGTTGCGGCTCGATGAAGGGCACGAAGGCTTGTGCGACCGGCGAGCGCTCCATGTTTTCGCGCGCACCCAGGCACAGGAAGCCGGCACGCACCAGGCTGTCGCGGAACAGCGCCAGCGCCCGGTTTTGCAACGAGTTGGAAAAATAGATCAGCACGTTGCGGCAGAGAATCAGGTGGGCCTCGCAAAAGACGGCGTCAGTTGCCAGATTGTGCACAGCAAAGGTCACGTTGCGGCGAAGACGCTGGTTCAGCTTCAGCAGTTTGTAGCCGGCGCTGCAGTAATCGGCCAGCGAGCGCTTGCCGCCGGCGGCCTGATAGTTGCGCGACCATTGTTGTGCTTCCTGCGCGGGATAGATGCCCTCGCTGGCGCGCTGCAAAGCACGGTCGCTGAGATCGGTGGCGAAGATCTGCGTACGCTCGTACAGCCCGGCTTCCTCCAGCAGGATCGCCAGCGAATACACCTCCTGCCCGTGCGCGCAGCCGGCCTGCCAGATGTTGATGTGCGGATAGGAGGCCAGCAGCGGAAACACCTGGTCGCGCAGCGCACGGAACATGGCCGGATCGCGAAACATGTCCGACATGGGGACGGTGAGCCCTTCCAGCACGCGCGGCAGCAGCTCCGGTTCGTGCAGCATGCGTTCGGTCAAACGGGTGATGGTTCGGCAGTCGAGCTGGTTGGCCAGCAGATGCGTGCGGCGCTTGAACGAAGCAGGTGCGTACTGGCTGAAATCGTAGCCATGGCGTTTCTGCAGCGCCTGCACGAACAGCTCCATTTCGATCCGTTCCAGCTCCGAGGCGTCCATGGTCGCGATGCCGGCTCAGTTGCGCAGCCACATGCGCATCAGCGAGGCGAGCTTATCCACGTCGATGGGCTTGGACAGGTAGTCGTTGGCGCCTGCTTCCAGGCAGCGCTCGCGATCGCCGCGCATGGCCTTGGCGGTCAGGGCGATGATCGGCAGGTTGGCGAGCCCCGGTTGTGCACGGATCGCGCGGGTGGCTTCGTAGCCGTCCATGCCGGGCATCATGATGTCCATCAGCACCAGTTCGATCGTTGGATGCTCGGCCAGCGCCTGCAAGGCTTTCTGGCCGTCCTGCGCCATGTTCACGCGCATGCCCCAGTCGCGCAGCACCTTGGACAGCGCAAACAGGTTGCGCATGTCGTCGTCGACCAGCAGCACGTGATGATCGCGCAAGCCATCGTGACTGGGGGTGGGGCCGGGGCTGTCGTGTGCGTGCGGGGTGTCGCGGATGCTGTGCAGGAACAGGCTCACCTCGTCCAGCAGGCGTTCCGGCGAGCGGGCGCCTTTGATGACGATGCTGTCGGTGTACTGCCGGATGCGCAGGTTTTCCTCGCGGCTCAGCTCGCGGCCGGAATACACCACTACCGGTGGAATGCTGCCGCCGGTGGCGAGCTTTTCGAGCAGATCGATGCCGGACATGCCGGGCAGTGTCAGGTCGAGCACGATGCAGTCGTAGCCGGTGCCGGCGATTTTTTCCAAAGCTTCCTCGCCGCTGCCGGCTTCGTCGACGGCCACGTCGTCATCCAGGCTCAGCAGATCGCGTACGGCGTTGCGTGCCGGGGCGTCGTCGTCGATCACCAGCACATGCCGCGTGCGGCCCTTGGCAAAATGCAGCAGCCGCTCGAACGCCTGATTGATCGATTCACGCGTGACCGGCTTGGTGAGAAAGCCGACCGCGCCCAGCTCGCGCCCGCGGCTGGCGTCGTCGGTGGCGGTGAGAAAATGCACGGGAATGTGGCGGGTGGCCGGATCGGCTTTCAATCGCTCGATCACCATCCAGCCGTCCATGCCCGGCAGCATCACGTCGAGCAGAATGCCGACCGGATGATAGCGGCGCGCCAGCTCCAGTCCGGCTTCGCCGTGCGGGGCGTGCAGCATGCGATGACCCTTCTGCCGCACCATGTCGGCAAGAATGCGCGCGAAGGCGGGGTCGTCCTCCACGATCAGGATCACGCTGTCGCCCGCAGCAATGCGTTCGCGGTCGTCTTGCAGGCTTTCCGCCGGCAGCATCGTGCGCGTCACGGGCGGCGGCGCGGGTGCGTGGCTGGCGGCTGGCGCGGGCGGCTTGCTGGTGTCTGGCGTGCCGACGCTGTGTTCCGGTAGCAGCAGCACGAATTCGCTGCCCTGGCCGATTTCGCTGCGCAGCACGATGTCGCCGCCCAGCAGCGACGCCATGCGGCGTGAAATGCTCAAACCCAGGCCGGTGCCGCCGAACTGTCGGGTGGTGCTGGTGTCGGCCTGTTCGAACGCGTTGAAGATGCGTTCGAGCTTGTCCGCAGCAACGCCGATGCCGGTGTCCTTCACGCTGATCGCCAGCAGCGGCTGGCCTTGCAAGCCATCGGGTACCGGCAGGTTGGCCGCCGGCCGGCCGATGTGCACGCGCACGCTGCCTTGTTGGGTGAACTTGAAGGCGTTGCCGAGCAGGTTGTTGGCGATCTGTTCCAGTCGCGTGGGGTCGGTGTGGATGATCTGCGGCAGGCCGTCGTCGAGCGTTACTTGGTAGTCGAGCTTCTTCTCGCGCGCCACATGGTCGAAATGGCGGCGCAGGCTGCGGACAAGACTCGGCAGCGGATAATCGATCAGCGACAGTTCCATCTTGCCGGCCTCGATCTTGGACAGGTCGAGAATGTCGTTGATCAGGCGCAACAGGCCTGAGCCCGCGTCGTGAATGATGCGGGCCGATTCCACTTCCTCCGCGTCCAGGTGGCCTTGGTGGTTGTCGGCCAGACTGCGCGACAGGATCAGCAGGCTGTTGAGCGGCGTGCGCAGCTCGTGCGACATGTTGGCCAGGAATTCGCTCTTGTACTGGCTGGCGCGCGCCAGTTCTTCGGCCTTTTGCTCGGTGTCGCGTTGCAGTTCCTCCACCTGATGTTTCTGCTGGCGCAGCGAATCGGTCATCAGGCGCAGTTCTTCGTTGGAGGCCTGCAGCTCGTCGGCCTGCACGCGCAGTTCCTCCTCCGAGGCCAACAGGCGCTGGGATTGTTCTTCCAGCTCGATGGTCTTGGCCTGCAGCGTGTCGTTGGCGCCGCGCAGCGCTTCCTGTTGCTGGCGCATGGTAACGGAGGAAATACGCAACTCATCCGCTTGCTCGCGCGTCTGCTCCAGCAACTGTTCGGTATTCACGCTGCGGTTGAGGTTTTCCAGCGTGAGCGCGGCGAGCGGAAGCAGCTCTTCCAGCAGTTGTTCGTGATGGGTCGTGGGTGCGCTGAAGCCGGCGCATTCCAGCACACCCACCAGCTGGTTGCGCACCAGCAAGGGCAGGATGGTGAGGTGGCGCGGCAAGGCCGAGCCGCCGCCCGAATCGATGCGGAAGTAATTGGCCGGAACCTCATCCAGCACGATGGCTTGCCGGGAAGCTGCGCACTGTCCCACCAGGCCTTCGCCCGGCATGTAGGCATCCGGGCTGTTCTGCATGCGCAAACCGTAGCTGCCCAGCAAGTCCAGCCGCTGGCGCGATGTATCGAAACCGTAGAACAGCACTACGCCGGCATTGATCAAGGGGGCCAGCTGGGTGACCAGGCGCTCGGCGAAATCGCGGTGGTTCGTGGCCGATTGGAGGCTGGTGGAAATCGCGCCGGCGTAGCTCTTCAGCTGCGTCTGCTGATGGGATTCCACCATCATCTGCTTGAACACCTGCAGCGCGCGCGAGATTTCGCCGACTTCATCGCGCCGTTCGACGCCGCGGATCTGGATGTTGTGATCGTGGTTGGCAAGCCGCGTCATCGATTCGCCCAGCCGGCGGATCGGGCGCGCCACCATGCGCGTGGTCAACGAGATCACGACCAGGCCGAGCGTCAGCTCGATCAGCGCACCGGCGATGTTGAAGTAGAGCGAGTTGTTGACCTGGCTGTCCGCATGGCGGCTACGCAGGTCGAGCAATTGCCGTTCGGTGGCGATCATGTCGTCCAGCGTCGCCATGTAGTCTTCGACGTGGATGGTGCGGTGGGCAAGATAATCGTCACGGATGGCCGCCATCTGCGTGGCAAATTGTGGATCACCGGCCTTGACGGCCGACAAGGGGCCCAAGACCATGTCCTGCAGTTCGCGATTCCATTGCATCGACAGCTGCTTGACCCGGTCGATCCGCGTTTGCTGCAACGCGTTGTCCAAGGTCAATCGTTGCACTTCTGCCAGCTGCGTTTGGAACGTGCTGTTGCTATCCCTGACGTGTGGGAGTTCCTTCAGGTCTGGAACTAGCAGCAGTCCGCGCAGGGCAAGCTGCCCGGACAGGGCCGTGCGTTGCATCTGCTCGATCTGCTGGATCGCCTGATAGCTGTGCTCCACCCATTGCCGCGTTTCCGATTGCCGGGACTCCGCGAGGATGTCGGCCAGGTTATTGATGATGAACAGGCCCAGCAGCAACCCGATCGCAAGGATGATCTTGTAGCGAATGGGCAGGTGAGCCAGCCAACCGTACTTCCTGGGCGTCGGCGTCACATCGGAGCTGACCATGCGAAATCCCGCTGAGATGACAGTTGGATATGCCGCGCCCGGTGAGCGGACGCAGTCCCCTGGCCGTCAGAGTAGCGAGATGTTTTGCCGCGTGGTACTGGGCGGCAAAACGTGATGGTTATGTGAAAGGGCGAGTACTCAGACCTCGACGGACGCGGCGTGCTCGCGGGTGGCGGAGAAGCGCACGGCGGGCGAGCGTTCCTGGCTCAGCTGCAGGTTCACGCGGGAGGGCGCGAGGTAGACCAGTTCACCGGCGCCGTCGATGGCCAGGTTCATGCTGTTCTTTTCGCGGAATTCTTCCAGCTTCTTCGCATCGTCGCAGTGCACCCAGCGGGCCGTCACCACGCCGACCGGCTCGAAGCTGGCGTCCACGCCGTATTCGTCCTTCAGGCGGTAAGCCACCACGTCGAACTGCAGCACGCCCACCGCGCCCAGGATCAGGTCGTTGCTCATCAGCGGGCGGAAAAACTGGGTGGCGCCTTCTTCGGAAAGCTGCGCCAGGCCTTTCTGCAGCGCCTTCATCTTGAGCGGATCGCGCAGGCGGGCGCGGCGGAACAATTCCGGTGCGAAGTTGGGAATACCAGTGAAGCTGATCGCTTCACCTTCCGTGAAAGTGTCGCCGATGCTGATGGTGCCGTGGTTATGCAGGCCGATCACGTCGCCAGGATAGGCGCTTTCGACGATTTCGCGGTCGCTGGCCATGAAGGTGAGCGCATTGGCGATGCGCACTTCCTTGTTGGTGCGCGTCTGCAGCATCTTCATGCCGGCGGTGTAGGTGCCCGAACAGATGCGCATGAAGGCGACGCGGTCGCGGTGCGCCGGGTCCATGTTGGCCTGGATCTTGAACACGAATCCGGTGAGCTTTTCTTCTTCCGGCTTGACCTCGCGCGAGAGTGTGGCGCGCTGGCGCGGGGCAGGTGCATGTTCCACGAAGAAGTCCAGCAGCAATTGCACGCCGAAGTTGTTCACCGCGGAGCCGAAGAACACCGGCGTCAGTTTGCCGGCCAGATATTGCTCCAGATCGAACGGGTGCGATGCGCCCTGGATCAGTTCCAGTTCTTCGCGCAGTTCGTTCCACGCTTCCGTGCCGATGGCTTCCTCCACGCCAGGTGCGTCGAGTCCCTTGAAGATGGTGGAATCCTGGCGCGTGAAGTTCTTGCCCTGTTCGAACACGTGCACTTCATCCAGCAGCAGGTGATACACGCCCTTGAGGCGCTTGCCCATGCCGATCGGCCAGGTCAGCGGCGCGCAGGCGATGCCGAGCACCGATTCCACTTCGTCCAGCAGTTCGATCGGCGAGCGGCCTTCGCGGTCGAGCTTGTTGATGAAGGTCATGATCGGCGTGTCGCGCAAGCGGCACACCTCCATCAGCTTGATGGTGCGCTCCTCCACGCCCTTGGCGCAGTCGATCACCATCAGCGCCGAATCCACCGCGGTGAGCACGCGGTAGGTGTCTTCGGAGAAGTCCGCGTGGCCGGGCGTATCCAGCAGGTTGACGATCTTGCCCTCGTAGGGGAACTGCATCACCGACGAGGTCACCGAAATGCCGCGCTCCTTTTCCAGCGCCATCCAGTCCGAGGTGGCGTGCCGCGCGGCCTTGCGGCCCTTGACCGAGCCGGCCATCTGGATCGCGCCGCCGAACAGCAGCAGCTTTTCCGTCAAGGTGGTCTTGCCCGCGTCGGGGTGGCTGACGATGGCGAAGGTGCGGCGGCGGTGGGTTTCTTGCAGATGGGTAGACATGGGCGGACGGCGGCGGATGTGAACCGCGTATTGTAGCTTGGGCGCCTAGTGGCGGCGCGAGCCGGGGTGCGGGAAAGGTCCAGATTACTTCGGCCATCGTTTCAGGCGTTGCTTTGCCTGTTGATGCGTGAGCGTATGGCCTTCGTCTAGCGCGTGTTCGCCACGCGCAATGCCCTCCAACAGGCTCACGTGATCCTGCATGGCTTCAAAGGATTCGACGTCGACCAGATAGGCGCTAGGCACACCATGCGGGGCATCAGGATGGGTTGGCGATAGCACTGCAGCTCGGCCAGTAATTCCGCGGTTTGTTGCTTGAGCGTGGCGACTGATTCGATGCGCACGGAAGTGATGCTCCTGGAAAGAGCCAAGATTGATGCGGCGCTGCTAGCACTGCCAGGCGTCTTCCGGCGATAGCTTCGTAAGGCCTTCTATTAACTAAAGCCCGGATTTCCCCGGGCTTTAGTTGTGCACCTTTTACTTCGCCAACGTACTCAGCAACTGATGCCAGAAGGCCAGCTCGGCAGGCACTTCGCTGGCGGGGAGCTTTTCGTTCAAACCGTGGGCGAAGGTGTCGTTGGCCTTGGTGAACGCGCCATCCACGCCGAAACAGGGCACGCCCAGGGTGCGGAAGTGCATGCTGTCGGTTGCGCCGTTGGACATGCCGGGGACGACTTCCACGTTCGGAAAGCGCGCATGCACGGCCGCAGTCACAGCCGCCACCACGTCGGGACGCAGCGGCGAGGCAGGGCTTTCCACCGATGCAGGCGGCAGGGCGGCGATCGTCGCCGTGGGATCGTTGATGACTTGCGCCAGCGTGTTCTTGACCGAATCCACCGAGACGCCCGGGAAAATGCGGCAGTTGACCGTCACGCTGACCGATTGCGGCAAGGCGTTCAGCGCATGGCCGCCATGGATGGTGGTGGCCACGCAGGTGGTACGGATCTGGCCGACGTAGGCCGGATCGGCGCTGATCGTCGCGGCGGCCTTGGCATCGTTCGGATTGTTGGCGAAAGCCAGCATGGCCTTGCCCAGCGCACCTTGCTCGTGTTGGCCTTTGGCGCGCAGCGAGGCGATGGTGATGGGGTTGCTCATCACCGGGAATTGATAGGCGGCGAGCTTGTCCAGGTCGTGCGAGAGCCGGTAGATCGGATTGTCCGGCTTGGGTTCGCTGGAATGGCCGCCCGGCGAGGTGAGGGTGATCTGGAAATCGGCATAGGTCTTCTCCGCGGCCTGGATTTCGTAGACCACCGGCTTGCCGTTGTCGTCCAGCGTGCCGCCGCCGGCGTCGGCGTTGAGCAGGAACTCGGCGTCGTGATAGCGCTTGGCCAGTTCGCGCGTGGTGGACATGCCGGTTTCTTCATCGCCGGACAACAGCAGGATCAGGTCGTGGCTGGGTTTGAAGCCTTCTTTTTTCAAGCGGATCAAGGTCTGGATCATCACCACGTCGCCGGTCTTCATGTCCGCGACGCCGCGGCCGTAGAGATAGCCGTTTTCCTCCACCAGCGTGAACGGATCGCGCGTCCAGTCCTCGCGCTTGGCTTCCACCACGTCCATATGGCCGGAAAGCAGGATCGGCTTGCCCGCGCCGGTGCCGCGGTAGCGCACCACCATGGCCGCGGTATGGCCGATCGGGATGATCTCGATGTCCGAGGCCGCAAAGCCGCCCGCCTCCAACTGCTTGGCGAAGTAGCTGGCGAGCGCCGGCACCTGGTCGTGGCCTTGCGCGGTATGCATGCCAATGGCGTGGCGCAGCATGTCCATGGTGGCGGGCATCTGCGCCTGCACGGGGTCGGCGGCATGCGCAGCGGTGCTGATCGCCAAGGCCATGCAACCGGCGAGGACGGCTGGAGCAAGTCTCATGTCTTTTCCCTTGGTTTGGTGGGTGCGGAACGCGCCAAAAAAGAAGTACCACACGGAAGCTCGCCTGTCAGCATGGCGTTCCATCGACAGGTATCGCGACATTCGCAGAAACTCAAGGTTGCCCTTGCCAATCTGGCGTCGATGAGCTGTGCACCACATGTGTGAAAGCACGGTCGCGGTCACGCTCCAGGTCGGCCGGCAATTCAGTGCTAACTGCTTCGGTGCGCATGACGGTGATCGGCAGGCAAAGTGATCATGGACGATGTGGCACGTGATGTTGCACGGAGACAAGTGCGTAAAACAAAAAAATGGAAAAATCTGTTAAAGCCCCAGCGAAAAAAAACTTCGCTTTTTTTCCTGCATTAATTCGAAAATACATCCTGCCCACATTTGTTTCGTATCGATCCAAACCCGCCGCCTGAGCAATCAAGCATTCCTTGGCATCGTTGATGCGTTGATCATGCGTGCAAAATGCCTTGCAATTGCCGCGGGAGGGGGGTAGAAACAACGCCTCTGTTCAGAGGGTTCCGCTTCAGCCCAGTATCGTTGTGCACGAGCAGAAGGGGCTGTGGCGTTGCGTCGAATTCGGGCCGTCGAGAGATGAATGTCGTGGCCTGGATATTCCGGTGACATTCGGTATGCCGGAAAAGGGTTGCGCTAATCGGGGACTTGCCCAACGTCCGTTGGTTTTGTTGTGGTTTCGTATTCGCTTTGTTCCAAATGCGTTGATGCGGTGTGTCACCCGGGCGCGTTGTCGATCGACTGTGAGCAAGCGGAGGTTGAAATGGAACAGCAAACTGGTAATCGCCGTCAACTGCAGGCGGACGAAGTGGTGATTCACGTCCCCAAGGGCACCGGCAAGCACTTCAAGGTCGAAGAAACGGACGCTACCAAGCTGCAGAGCGAGATCGTCGTTCAAATCAGCAAACAGCGCCGCTCTACGGCATTGCCGGTGCTGGGTGTCATCGTCAAGTAGCACTCCTGCGCGCCGCCGGTATTATCCGGCGGCGCGTTTTCCATGCGTCCGACGGACGCCCCACTATTTGGGGGACAGGCAAGATGGCTATCAGCGAAACGCTGAGCGGGCAGTCGGTGCTGATTCTCGATCCCGATGCGCAATGGATGAGCAGCGCGGCGAAACCCCCATTCGATCGCGCAATGGTCGTATCCAACGCGGAGTGCGAAATTCGTATCCAGGGCGTGGATATCGACGTGGCGGAACACGTGTTGCGAGATATGGATGGACGGCGCGCGCTGCAGGACATTGCTGCGTCTGCGCACACCGACTGCGCAAGCCTGATCAAGTGGCTTACGCCCATGCTGGAAAATGGTGTCGTGGCGGAGGCAGGGATGGCTTCCGACTTCGTGACGCCCGACACTTTCACGGAAACGTGCCGGCGCGTGTTTCCGCTGTGGAAGGAACGTTTGTTCTCCCATCCGCTGTGGACATCGCTGGCCCAGGGCAGTGCGCCGCGCGACGTTTTTCTTGGCTGGCTGATCGAGTCCTATCACTTCATCGAAGGCGTGACCATCCGCCTGCCCATGTGCATCGCTGCTTGCAGGGATGCGTCGGCACGCGCGGTATTCGTACGCCATTTCGCCGAAGAATACGACCATCGACATTTCTTTCTCAGCGCGTTGCAGGCGGCGGGCATGGGTGCCGAAGTCGCGCGGCGGCGTCCGTTACCGGGCACCGGCGCCGTGCTCAACTGCATGCGCGAAGCGGCGCGCCATGATTTCCTGGCGTATGCGGCCTGTTCCGGTTTTCTCGAATCGACCGGTGCCGATCGCGACAGCGCGCGCGCGTTCTTCGCACGTGTCGCGGAACACTACGAACCGACGTCCCGGGGCATCGTGAAGCCGATGGTCGCGCACGCAAGTCTGGACGAAAGCTACGCGCACGGGCTGTTCCTGGAGAAGGTCTGCCGGCATCTTGGGCCATTGCCGCGCATGCGCGCCGATCGCGCCTTGCAGGCGGCCTGGAGCCTGCTGGAAACGCTGGAATTCTGGTCGCAGGACATTCTCGAGCACTACCAGGCGTATCCTCCGGGCGGCGAGCGACGTGGCTATGGCGTGCGCGCAGCGAATGGCGGCTCATGGCATGACAGGGATCTATCGTCGTCGGTGGAGGAGGCGCGCTCATGTTGAATGCGAACTCACGCCCATGGCTGCGTGCCGATGTGCGTTGGTGCATCGACCATGGCCAAGCCGGAGCAGGGCGGATCATTGCCCGCGAATACGAGTACGGTTACCCGGAAGAAGCGATGGGTATCCTGCTGCCGGCACTGCCGCAAATGGAAGGCGAGCGAAGCTTGGCCGATCTTGCCCAGCAATGTGGCTGTTCGGCACAGGCGCTGGCGGCGCTGCTGCAGCCGTTGGCCGAGGATGACCTGGTGCTCGACAGCGGTGCCGCACTGGCAGCCGGCACGCTGGATGCATTTCGCCTCGCCTTGCAGCGCGAGTGCCGCTTCTGGCATGGCGCGATCCTGGCGCAACCGTTCTGGCAGCAGCTGCTTTCCGGCAACGCAAGTCTTGCCATGGTGCTCGGCTGGGGCGCGGAGTTCATGCATTTTGCCGATGCCGCCAATGAATACATGGCCGCTGGTGTGGCGTTCTGCCGCGAGCCGGGTGATCTGCGCGAAAGCATCGCCAAGCACTACATCGAGGAATCGGGCCACGGCGAAATCCTCCGCTGCGGCCTGCATGCCTGCGGTGTGGCGGAGCACGCGCTGGCGCAGGCGACGCCGCTGCCGACGACGCGCGCCTTGATCAATTATCTGTGGGAAGTCGCGCTGGAAAGCAGCCTCGCTTATGGCGTGACCTTCAAGCTCATGCAGGCGGCGCAGGTCTCCAAGGGGAGCGCGACGTCGTTCTACGAAGGCTTGTGCAGGCTCTATCCGGATGCGCGGGCGCTGTTCCAGGCGTTTCGGCTGCACACCGAGATCGACGTTGGCTTGAGTCATGAAAGCACCTTTTTCGATCGGTTGCTGGATCGCAAAGCCGTGCTGGAATTGAGCGAGAAGCAGCGCTCGATCGCCGTGGTGCGTGATCTGGCAGAGCACTTCTGCGCGTTCTTCGACGGTATCCGCCGCTATTACGACCCCTTGCCCGCTTTCGCGGTGCGGCGGCCGCGCAGCAGCGCGTTCGTGGAATACGCTCATGTCGACCATTGAGCACAGCAGCGCCATTGCACATCGTTACCGCGAAGCACTGGCTGGTTCGTCGCGCCAACATGCGCGTGCCGTGGATGTGCTTGCCGGCGCTGCGGCGCACGACAGCTGGGCGCTGCAGCCGTTTGCACCGGTATGGCGGCGTGCCGAGGGTGGTTATAAATGGGATATCGACGGACGGCGCTACATCGATTACTGGATGGGGCATGGTGCCTTGCTGTTGGGGCATTCGCCCCATGCCGTGCTGTGCGCAGTGCGCGAGCAACTGGATAACGGTTTGCACTTCGGCGGTCTGCATCCGCTGATGCTGGAATGGGCCGAGTGGGTGGCGCGGTTGGTACCCTCCGCGCAACGTGTGCGCTTCACCAATTCGGGCACCGAAGCGACCTTGCTCGCCTTGCGCGTGGCGCGTGCTTATACCGGACGCCCGGTGGTGCTGCGCATCGATGGCCATTACCACGGTTGGCACGATGAAGCGTTGGCCGGCACGATCGATGCGCGCAGCGGCGGATTGCGTGCCGACGTGCTGGATGCCGTGGCGGTGTTCGGCCTGGACCTGGAGGCGATCGAAGCGCGGCTGATGGAGGACGATGTCGCCGGCCTGATCATCGAGCCTGGCGGCGGCAGTTGCGGCATGCTGCCGTACGACCTGGCCGCGCTGCATGCATTGCGCCGGTTGACGCAACGGCACGGTACCTTGCTGATCTTTGACGAAGTGGTCAGCGGATTTCGCTATGCGCCGGGCGGCGTGCAGGCATTATCCGGCGTGCTGCCCGATGTGACCGTACTCGCCAAGATTCTCTGCGGCGGTTTTGCCGGCGGTGCCCTGGCCGGCAGCGCGCAGGTGATGAACGTGTTCGGCGACGGCATGGCAAGAGGCGACGGCAGCGCAGCGAGGGTGTTGCATGCCGGTACCTTCAACAGCAATCCGGTGGCGGCGGTCGCCGGTATCGCCACGTTGTCGCAGTTGCACGATGGCAGCCAGCAGGCGCTGGCGGCGCGCCAGGCACAGTCGCTGGCGCAGGGTGTGAACGCGGCGGCGGCGCGGGCCGGCATGGATGTGCGGATGTTCGCGCTCAGCTCCCTCATCCATGTGGTGATCGGTGCGGTCGCGGCGCGCATAACGCCACAACCTTCGCCCGAATGCTTCATGCTGGTGCGGCGGTATTTGCCGCAATTGCGCTGCCTGCGGCTGGCCTTGCTGTGCAGCGGCGTGGATATGCATGTATCCCATGGTTGGGTGAGCACGGTTCATTCCGATGCGGTGATTGCCGAGACGGTCGACGCCTTCGCTCGCGCCTTCGATTTGCTGCAGGACGATCCGCTGTTTTCCGGCGATGCGGGAGACGCCCGATGACGAAGCTCCTCAAATCCTTCGTCGACGGGCAGACAGCAACGCCCAAGGTGGTGCGCACGATACCGGTCATCAACCCGGCGACGGCGCAGCCGATCGCACGGCTGGAACTTGCCGACGAGGCGCTGGTGGATCACGCCGTCAGCGCAGCCCGCAGGGCCGCGGCGCCATGGCGGGCGTTGCGGGCGACCGAACGCAGCGCCTATCTGTACGCCTTGGCCGATGCGCTGGAAGACAATGCAGAAACGCTGGCACGCCTGGAAAGCGCCGACACCGGCATGACCTTGAAAATGACGCTTGAAGGGCATCTGCCGCGCGCGGTGGCGCATCTGCGCTGGTATGCCGCCGAAGCCGAGCGCATGACGGGCGAATGCGTGCGCGGCGAGGCCGGTTTTCTGCATCTGGTCGAGCGTGTGCCATTGGGTGTGATCGCCATCATCACGCCCTGGAATGCACCGCTGGCGGTGGCGAGCCTGAGTCTGGCCGCGGCGCTTGCGGCCGGCAATACCTGCGTGATCAAGGCATCGGAACAGGCCCCGCTGACCTTGTCGGTGCTGGCCGAGATCATTCGACAGCTGGGCCTGCCCAATGGGGTGTGCAACATCGTGCAAGGCGATGCGGCAGCGGGGCGCGCGCTGGTCGCGCATGATGGTGTCAACGGCATCTGCTTCGTGGGTGGCGTGGAAACCGGAAGGGACGTCTACGCGCGCGCGGCCGAACACAACAAGCGGCTGATCCTGGAGTTGGGCGGCAAGTCGCCGACGATCGTACTGGCCGATGCCGATCTGGAGCGGGCGGTGGATGGCGCGTTGCTGGCGGTTTTCGCCAGCAACGGCGAAGTATGCACCGCGGGCAGCCGGATCATCGTCGAGCAGGCGATCTATGCCGATTTCATCGATGCCTTTATCGAGCGTACGCGGCGCATCAGGGTCGGGCCACCGGAAGATCCGCAGACCGAAATAGGGCCGCTGATCAGCGACAAGCATCGCCTCCATGTCGAACGGGCGATCGCCAACGCTTGCATGGATCAGGGAGTACTTGCCTGCGGCGGCAAGCGCCCGTCCGATCTGGGCGAAGGGTTTTATCTGCAGCCAGCGGTGGTCACGCGAGTGGAGCCTTCCATGCAGCTGGCGCAGAACGAGGTATTTGGCCCAGTAGCCGCCATCTTGAAGGCTTCCGATGCGCAGCATGCCATGGGGATCGCACAGCGCACCCGCTACGGCCTGGCGGCAACCCTGTGGTCGCGCGACATTTCCCGCGCCTTGCGCCTGGCGCACGATCTCGATGCCGGCACCATTGCCATCAACAGCCCGGTGATCCGGGATTTGCGGGCGCCGTTCGGTGGCATGAAAGCAAGCGGCTTGGGCCGGGTGGGCGGGCGTGCAGGCCTTGAACAACTAACGGAGTTGCGTACCACCGTGGTGCCGCTGCAAGGGCTGGATTTGCCGCGTTTCGGTACAGAAGCCAACTGAACGAAGCCGATGGATACGCACGAACCCGTGCTGATGCTGTCGCCGCACGCAACGTTTCGGCTATGGCCGGAACGCCTCGTTGCGGACGTTCCACGTGCGCGCGTCGTGCTTCGCTGCAAGAACACCGAACAGTTGCGTGACGCGTTGCTGGTCTTTGCGGGTGGCTCGACCATCCACGCGGCCGAGCAGGTGGCTGCGAGCCTCAAGCGGTTGCGTCCGCTCAGCGAATCGCTGCTGGAGGCGGGCATTCTGGTCGATCTTGCGCCGCTGTTGACGGCGTCGGAACCCAGCCAATGGCTGCATCACTATTTCCGCCTCTGCGATGACTGGGCGGCCGACATCTTTCTATGCAAATTTTGGCGGAGCGTGCGCGCGGGCAACGCGCCGCTCGCCATGGTGCGCCGCTGGATCGTGGAGATGTTCCATCGCACGGTAGGGGCGGACGAGCACAACCATCTGGCGGAAGTGTATTGCGGTGAACCGCGCATGCTCGACTCGTTGCGCCAGCACAATCGCGAGGAGCGTGGACACCCGCTGCTGATCCTGCGGGGGCTGGCCGCAGCGGGTGTGTCGGAAGCGCGCGTGCGCTGTTCGCTGCCGTTGCCTACCACGCGTGCGCTGATCGAATACATGGGCGGGCTCGCCATGACCGACAGCTTTGCCTATCTGGGTTGCTACGGCATCCTGCATGCGCCCCGCTACGGGCAGACGCGCGCGGCCGTGATCGCGCAATTCGACCACTTCGCCGCCTTGTATCCACCGCTGGCGCCGGCCCTGGCGGCCATTCGCGATCACGCGCTGATAGATCTGACATTGGGGCACGATCAGGTGGAGATCGAGAAATACGTGCTGCAGCATGGCGTGCCTTCGATCGCGCAATCGCAGCGCGCCATCCGCGGCGCGCGCGGAATCGCCAGTGTCTGGGATCGCTTCTTTGCGGGTCTTTACGAATGCAGCCGCAGACGGCGCAGAGGAGGTAACCCGTCATGACCGCGACCGAGAAACGCGACCTGACTCAACTGCCTGGGGACCTGCCGCGGCCGGTCGATGACGGTGCCGCTGCGCATTTGCAGGGTACGACTCTGCCTGCGGTGAGCTTGAGAGCGACCAGCGGCGACCTGGTCGATCTTGCTGCGTTGCCCGGATGGATCGTATTGGCCGGCTACCCGCGTACCGGCGTACCCGGAAAACCGCCGATTGATCCCCATTGGGACCACATCCCCGGTGCACGCGGTTGCACGCCGCAGATGCTCGGTTACAAGGCGCTGGCGGGAGCATTCCGCGAGCGGCGGTGCCGGATCTTTGGCATCAGCTCGCAGGTGCCCGATTACCAGTTGGAGATGTCGCAACGTCTGGACCTTGGTTTTCCGGTGCTCAGCGACAGCGAATTCAAGCTGGCCGATGCGATGCGGCTGCCCACCCAGATGATAGGCGGACAACGCCTGTACAAGCGCATCAGCCTGGTGATTCACGATGGCCGCATCGTGCATGTGCAATACCCGGTGTTTCCGCCGGATGAGAACGCTTCGGCGACGTTGCATGCACTGGATGAGGCGATGGCGCGATCGTAGTTCTGCAGGCGAGTTTTTCAGCAGCGATGCGCGAAGCAGGGCCTCGGGCTGTCGCGCGCGGTTCATGCACGCAGGTCAACGTGCGCACCGCCTTCGAAAAAAAAAGAACCCGGGATTTTCACCCCGGGTTCCGTATGGCAGCGACCGCCTGATGAGGTGGCCACGTATCGGCGAATTACTTCGCTTCTTTTTCCATCAGCTTGGCCACCATGCTCGCCGGCACTTCTTCGTAATGATCGAAGATCATCGTGAAGGTGCCGCGGCCGCTGGTCGCCGAACGCAGGAAGTTGATGTAGCCGAACATTTCCGCCAGCGGCACGAAGCCCTGTACGAAGGCATTGGTGCCCTTCTGGCCCTGTTCGCTGACCGAGCCGCGACGACGGTTGATGTCGCCGATCACGTCGCCGAGGTAGTCGGCTTCGGTGACCACTTCGAGCTTCATGATGGGCTCGAGCAGCTTGGGCTTGGACATCTTCTGCGCTTCGCGGAAGCAGGCGCGGCCGGCGATTTCGAAGGCCAGCGCTGACGAGTCGACGTCGTGGTACTTGCCGTCCACCAGGCGGGCCTTGAAGTCCAGCACTTCGTAGCCGGCCACCTGGCCCTGGCGCGATTCCACCGTGATGGCGTGTTCCACCGCCGGGATGTATTCGCGCGGCACGCGGCCGCCGACCACTTCATCGGAGAACACCACGCCGCTGCCGGGTTCGCCCGGCTCGAAGATCATCTTCACTTCGGCGAACTGGCCCGAACCGCCGGACTGCTTCTTGTGCGTGTAGGTGTGTTCCACCGTCTGGCCGAAGGCTTCGCGGAAGCTGACCTTGGGCTTGCCCATGTTCGCTTCCACGCCCAGTTCCGTGCGCATGCGGTCGATGGTGATTTCCAGATGCAGCTCGCCCATGCCCTTGAGCACGGTCTGGCCGGTTTCCTGGTCCACTTCCATGCGCAGCGACGGATCGGCCTTCACCATCTTGTAGAGCGCGGTGGAGAGCTTGTCGATGTCGTTGCGGCTCTTCGGTTCCACCGCCACGCTGATCACCGGGTCGGGGAAGCGCATGCGCTCCAGCAGCACCGGATGCTGCTGATCGGTGAGCGAGTCGCCGGTCTCGGTTTCCTTCAAGGAGACGAACGCGCAGATGTCGCCGGCGCGCACTTCGTCGATTTCCTTGGTGGCGTTGGCCTGCACTTCCACGATGCGGCCGATGCGCTCTTTCTTGCCGCGGGTGACGTTCTGCAGCGTGTCGCCCTTCTTGATCACGCCGGAGTAGATGCGGGTGAAGGTGAGGGTGCCGAACTGGTCGTTGATCACCTTGAAGGCCAGCGCGCGGACCGGGGCGTCATCCGTCACGGCCTGTTCGCCGATGATGTTGCCGTCTTCGTCCACCATCGAGATGCCGCCGTTCTCGCCCGGATACGGCATGTAGTCGACCACGCCGTCGAGCATCTGCTGCACGCCCTTGTTGCGGTAGGACGAGCCGCAGAACACCGGCACCAGCTTGCCGGCCACGCAGCCCTTGCGGATGCACTTCTTCAGCGTTTCCAGCGTCGGTTCCTCACCGTCGAGGTAGGCGTGCATGGCGTCGTCGTCCATTTCCACCGCGCTTTCGATGCTTTGCGCGCGCAGTTCGGCGAGCTTGGACACCCATTCCGTGTCGGCGGTGGTGGTGAACGCCTTGACCTTCGGATGGTCGGCGACCTGGTCCAGCGGGATCGTCTCCCACTTGCTGTCCTTGTCGCTGCTGTCCCAGATATAGCCCGCGCCGGCGATCAGGTCGACCATGCCGATGAAGTCGTCGCTGCTGCCCAGGGGCACCTGGCAGAGCACGATGTTGGCGCCCAGGCGGTTCTTGATGCCGTCCACGGCGTGTTTGAAGTTGGCGCCGATGCGGTCCATCTTGTTGACGTAGCACATGCGCGGCACGTTGTACTGGTCGGCCAGGCGCCAGTTGGTTTCGGTCTGCGGTTCCACGCCGGCCACGCCATCGAACACCACCACGGCGCCGTCGAGCACGCGCAGGGAGCGGTTCACTTCGATGGTGAAGTCCACGTGCCCGGGGGTGTCGATCACGTTGATCTGGTGACCCTTCCACTCGGTCGACACGGCGGCGGACTGGATGGTGATGCCGCGCTTCTTTTCCTGTTCCAGGTAGTCGGTGGTGGTCGAGCCCTTGCCATCCTTCGTGTCATGCACGTCGATGATCTGGTGCTTCTTGCCGGTGTAGTACAGGATGCGCTCGGTGGTGGTGGTCTTGCCGGCGTCGATGTGCGCGATGATGCCGATGTTGCGATAGAGGTGGAGAGGTTTCTGGCGGGCCACAGTCTTGGTTCCGTAGTAGAAGTCGTTTGTCGATCAGAAAGCGGTGCTCTCCCGCGGGGGGAGAATCAAAAAATGGGCGGGTCGTCCATGCTCCGCAGCGTACGTGTCAAATGTGTAGGCCTCGTTGCCGGCTTGGCGCATTCATGGCGCAGGGTCGGCAAGCAAATCTTCGTAAAAGGCCCCGAACGGTTCGGTCGGGTGGGCAATCTGGATTTCAAGAATCCACAGGCCCTGGCCGGGCGTGCGGTCGAGATCTCCCAGGTTGCCGCCCTGGTGCACCGAGTGCGGGAAGTCGCTCACCCGGTGCCCCTTGATGGCATGGTTGAAGCGCCAGCCCATCGCCTCGGCACGATCGAACGCGTAATTATAAAGCTTTTGGCCGCTCCAGCCTGCATGCCGCCATTTTTGGGCGACATCCTGGAACAAATCCCGTGCGGCCTGCGCGCAGGCCGCCCGTTCGGGCGCCTCGCCGACCACGAAGGTATCGCCGACGTCGCCCTCGTGCCCATCGAACACCAGGCCCAGGTCGATGAAATAGCTGTCGTTTTCAGCCAGGCGCACGCCCGGCAGCGAGCGTTCGCGGTAGGTCTTGGTGGTGTTCGGGCCGATCCGGATGATCACCGGATGCCACAGCCGCTCCATGCCCAGCTGCTGGAACACCTCGATGGCCTGGGCGCCTGCCTCCTCTTCGCTGATGCCAGGGCGCATGCGCTCGCGTATGCCTTGCAGCGCCTGCCAGCTGCGTTCGCGGGCGCGCTGCATCAGCGCGGGATCGAACCGCGGGCCGACCGCTTCGCGATCGCGCGCGCCGCCGTTCAACTCGCCAGTACCAGCGCGATGCCGATCGCGGCGGGAAGCCCTTGCACCCACAACACCTTGCGCGTGGCGCTCAGGCCGCCGTACACGCCGGCGACCAGCACGCAGGCCAGGAAAAACAGCTTCACGTGCGTGCCTTCGCTGCCGCCCAGCATCAACCCCCACGCCAGCCCGGCCGCCAGGAAACCGTTGTACAAGCCCTGGTTGGCCGCCAGCACCTTGGTCTGGGCGGCGTATTCGGGCGTGATGCCGAAGGCTCGCAGGCCGGCGGGCTTGTCCCACAGCACCATTTCCAGGATCAGGAACCACAGGTGCATCAGCGCGATGATGGTGACTACGATGCTGGCGAGGGTCGACATGATGATCTTTCCCGTCCGTCAGCCCAGCGCGTAGCCGAACTGTTCCTTGAACGCGGCGGCGAATTCGTCGTAGCTGAAGGACTGGTTCTGCGTGCCGGGATGCTCCACCTTCAGCGCGCCCATCAGCGAGGAGACGCGGCCGATGGTCGGCCAATCCCAGCCTTTCATGATGCCGAAGATCAGGCCGGCGCGATAAGCGTCGCCACAGCCGGTGGGATCGACCACCTGGCGCTCGCGCGCGGCGGGAATCTCATGCGTGGTGCCGTCGGTATAGATCAGCGAGCCGCGCGGCCCCAGCGTCACCACGTAGGCCTTCACGCGCGCGGCGATGTCCTCGGCGCTCCAGCCCGTGCGTTGCTGCAGCAACTGGGATTCGTAATCGTTGACGATCACGTAGGTGGCCTTTTCGATCATCGCCCGGAATTCCTCGCCGCTGAACAGCGGCATGGCCTGGCCCGGGTCGAACACGAAGGGCACGCCGCGCGCCGCGAAATCGTCCACGTGCTGCAGCATGGCTTCGCGGCCGTCGGGGGCGACGATGCCGAAGCTGATATGGGGGATGTTGCGCACGTGGTTGGCGTGGGCGCTGGACATCGCGCCCGGGTGGAAGGCGGTGATCTGGTTGTTGTCCAGGTCGGTGGTGATGAAGCACTGCGGCGTGAACTGGTCTTCGAACACGCGGATGCAGTCCATGCGGATGCCGCAGCGGTCCAGGTGCTCGCGGTAGGGGGCGAAATCCTGGCCCACGGCCGCCACTGGCAACGGATCGCCGCCCAGCAGCTTCAGGTTATAGGCGATGTTGCCCGCGCAGCCGCCGAATTCGCGCCGCATCTGCGGCACCAGGAACGACACGTTCAGAATGTGCACCTTGTCGGGCAGGATGTGGTTCTTGAACTGGTCCTGGAACACCATGATGGTGTCGTAGGCAAGCGATCCGCAGATGACGGCAGACATGGATATCAAGGGTCCAAATGGATGGGCTGGGCGTGGCGTGGCCACGGCGGCAAACGAATTATCGTAACGGCTGAGCCGGAAACGGGAAACAGGGGGGCGTGTTCCAGGCCTCCGTGCCTGGCGGTACGAATATCGCCGCCTGCGCGTCTGCGCCTTCTCCCGTTCCTGCCTTTTATTCGCACTGTTCGCGCAATTGCCCCGAAAAAGCCGCTTTTTTTAACGCCAATGTCCTTGCGGACCAGGGTTTTGCTTACTAGACTGGCGCGCTTACTTTTTAGCCAGAGTCGATACGCGGCGGACCCATGTTCAAGAAGTTTCGCGGGATGTTTTCCAACGATGTTTCCATCGACCTTGGCACAGCCAACACGCTTATTTACGTGCGCGGCCAGGGAATCGTCCTGAACGAACCTTCGGTCGTGGCGATCCGCCAGGACCGCGGCCCCGGCGGTCCCCGCACCGTCGCCGCCGTCGGTGGCGAGGCCAAGCGCATGCTGGGCCGCACGCCCGGCAACATCGCCACCGTGCGCCCGATGAAGGACGGCGTCATCGCCGACTTCACCATGACCGAGGCGATGCTGCAGCACTTCATCCGCCAGGTGCATCGTTCGCGCCTGCTGCGCCCCAGCCCGCGCGTGCTGGTGTGCGTGCCCTGCGGCTCCACCCAGGTCGAGCGCCGCGCCATCAAGGAATCGGCCGAAGGCGCCGGCGCCCGCGACGTGTTCCTGATCGAGGAGCCGATGGCTGCCGCGATCGGCGCCGGCATCCCGGTGCACGAGGCGCGCGGCTCGATGGTGCTGGACATCGGCGGCGGCACCTCCGAAGTGGCGGTGATCTCGCTCAACGGCATCGTCTACTCGCAGTCGGTGCGCGTGGGCGGCGATCGCTTCGACGAGTCCATCATCAACTACGTGCGCCGCAACCACGGCACGCTGATCGGCGAATCCACCGCCGAGCGCATCAAGCTGGAAATCGGCTGCGCCTTCCCGCAGAGCCAGGTCAAGGAGATCGAGATCTCCGGACGCAACCTGGCCGAAGGCGTGCCGCGCATGTTCACGGTCAACTCCAACGAGATCCTCGAAGCCCTGCACGAACCGCTCGCCGGCATCGTGGCGGCGGTGAAGTCGGCGCTGGAGCAGACCCCGCCGGAACTGTGCTCCGACGTGGCCGAGCGCGGCATCGTGCTCACCGGTGGCGGCGCGCTGCTGCGCGACCTGGACCGCCTGCTGTCGGAGGAAACCGGCCTGCACGTGCAGGTGGCGGACGATCCGCTGACCTGCGTGGCCCGCGGCGGCGGCAAGGCGCTGGAGCTGATCGATCAGCACGGCAGCGACTTCTTCGCTCCCGAATAACCCACCTCAGGGGTAGAGGCCATGCCGCTCGCCCGCGAGGAATCCTCGCCCCTGTTCGCCGGAACGGCCGCCGGAACCCTGCGGCTGATCTTCTATCTCGCCCTGGCGATGGTGTTGATGGTGCTCGACCATCGCAACGGCTGGCTGTGGCGCCTGCGCTATGCCACGGCGATCGTGGTGGAGCCGGTCTACCGGCTGGCCAGCCTGCCTGCCGAAGGCTTCCATACGCTGAGCGTGGCCTTTGCCGACCGCCGTCTGCTTACCGAGCAAAACCAGCGCCTGCGTGAAGACCTGCTGCTGGCCAACGCCAAGCTCAATCGCATGGCGGCGGTCGCCGAGCAGAACCAGCGCCTGAAGGAACTGCTCGATACGCAACACAGCCTGGACCTGCACGTGCAGATGGCGCGGGTGATCGGCATGGACATGGGCGCCTACCGGCACCGCCTGATGATCAACCTCGGCGCGCGCGATGGCATCAAGTCCGGACAACCGGTGATCGATGCGCATGGCGTGGTCGGCCAGATCGTCGACGTGCTGCCCAACTCCGCCACGGTGATGCTGGTGACCGATCCGGACCACGCCGTGCCGGTGATGATCCAGCGGACCGGTTTGCGCACCATCGCCTACGGTTCGCGCAATGGGCAGCAGCTCACGTTGCCCAACGTACCGATGGCGGCCGACGTGCAAGTGGGCGACAGGCTGCTTACTTCCGGCCTCGGCGGGCGTTTCCCGCAGGGCTTTCCGGTGGGCGAGATCAGCAGTGTCGCGCCGTCCCCGGCAGGCATGTTCCTGGAAGCGCATGCGCAGCCCAGCGCCGACCTGGATCGGGCCGACGAACTGCTGGTGCTGCATGACCTGCCCGAGCCGGCCGGTCCGCCGCCGCCGGTGCGGCCGGCCGGCCCGCCGGATAGCGAGGCGCCCGCGCCGGCCGCCACCAGCGCATCGCCGCGCGCCAGCCTGCCTGCCGCGCCGGCAACCGCCGTTTCCGCAGGGACACCTCCGACATGAGCCGCCAGCGACTTTCCTTCTGGTGGTTCGTCGGCACCCTGGTCATGGCGTTGATGCTGATGCTGGTGCCACTGCCGCACATGCTGGAGGCATTCAAGCCCTATTGGCCCGCGTTGGTGCTGCTGTACTGGGCGCTTGAGTCGGGCGAACGGCGCGTCACGCTCGGCCTTGCTTTCATCTTCGGCCTTTGTTCGGACCTGCTGACCGGCGTGCTGCTGGGTGAACAGGCATTGCGCCTGTGCGTGCTGGCGTTCATTGCCTTGCGCTTCCGCTCGCGCCTGCGCTTCTTCCCGATGTGGCAACAGACGCTGGCGGTATTGGCCCTGCTGCTCAACGACCGCTTTCTGCTGCTGGTGGTGCGTGCCTTTGCGGGCGAATCCACGCCGCCGGCGCTGTGGTGGGCGTCGCCCTTCGTCAGCGCGCTGCTGTGGCCGTTCCTGTTCTTGTTGCTGGACGACCTGCGGATGCGGTTGAGGTTGCAATGAGAGCGGGGAACGGGGAGCGGGCAACGGGGAACGGGCCGATGGCGCGAGTGTCGGTTGTTCGCTTCGTTCTTACCGCCATGCACGGCGCCACCGCGATTCACATGTTCCCCGTTCCCCATCCCCCGTTCCCCGTTGCCGCCGCATGAAACGCCTGCGCATCTACAAGGACACCCGCGGCGAAGGCGAGCTGTTCCGCCGCCGCGCCTTCGCCGGGTTTGCGCTGATCCTGCTCGGCCTGGGCGTGCTGGTGGGGCGCTATGTGTTCCTGCAGGTGCTGCATCACGATGAATTTGCGCTGCGTTCGGTCAACAACAGCGTGAAGCCGCGCGCCATTCCGCCGGCACGTGGCTTGATCTACGACCGCAACGGCGTGCTGCTGGCCGACAACGTGCCGGCGTTCCGGCTCGAGGTGGTGCCCGAGCAAGTGCACAACATGAACCAGATGCTGGCGGACCTCGGCAAGGTGATTCCGCTGGACCAGGACGACCTGGACGCCTTCCGCAAGCAACTCAAGCAGTCGCGCCGCTTCGACAGCGTGCCGTTGAAAATGCGGCTTACCGAGGACGATATCGCACGCTTCGCCGTGAACCGCTGGCGCTTCCCCGGCGTGGACGTGGTGCCTTACCTCACGCGGCAATACCCGCTCGGTCCGCTGTTTGCGCACGTGGTCGGTTACGTCAGCCGCATCGACGCGGACGATCTGCAGAATCTCGATCCGGATCGCTACAAGGGCACCACCCACATCGGGCGCACCGGCGTGGAACGCTCCTACGAAGACATGCTGCACGGCACGCCCGGCTACGAGCTGGACGAAGTGAATGCCGATGGACGCATCCAGCGCGTGCTCCGAACCGATCCGCCGGTGCCGGGCAAGAATCTCTATCTCAGCATCGACGCACGCGTGCAGAAAGCGGCGCAGGATGCGTTCGAAGGGCGGCCCGGCGCGGCCGTGGCGATCGATCCGCGCAACGGCCAGGTGCTGGCCCTGGTCAGTGTGCCGTCGTTCGATCCCAACCTGTTCGTCAACGGCATCAGCTCCGCCGATTACAAGTCGCTGCTCAATGCCCCTGACAAGCCATTGCTCAACCGCGCGCTGCGGGGCGCGTATCCACCCGGTTCGACGGTGAAGCCGTTCATGGGCCTGGCCGGCCTCGAATACGGCGTGCGCACCCCGCAGGACTCGGTACTTTCCACCGGCGTGTTCTACATCCCGGGCCAGGCGCGCGGTTATCGTGACGACGTGCGCGGCGGCGTCGGCATGACCAATCTCTACAAAGCGATCTACGCCTCGGTCAATACGTACTTCTACAAGCTCGCGCTGGACCTGGGCATCGACCGCATCAGCGAGTTCATGGGCGGCTACGGTTTCGGGCATCCCAGCGGGGTGGATCTTCCTGGCGAGGTGTCCGGCATCCTGCCGTCGCGCGAATGGAAGGCCAAGCATTCGCCCAAGGAGCGCAACTGGTATCCGGGCGAGACGGTCATCACCGGCATCGGCCAGGGTTACTGGTCGGTGACCGCCATGCAGTTGGCGCACGCCTTGGCAACTTTTGCCGGGCGCGGCGTGCCCTATGCGCCGCGCGTGGTGATGTCGACGGCAGATGTCGGCAAGCAGCCCTCGCCGTTGCCCAATCCGCCCACCGGTCCTTCCCTGATCAAGCACATGAAGGACTGGGAAGCGGTGAACGAAGGCATGCAGTTGGTGATCTACAGCACCGATCCGACCTCGACCGGTTTCGGCACGAAACTGGGTGAAGGCTTTCCGTATCGCATCGCTGGCAAGAGCGGTACCGCCGAGCGTTTCTCGCGCAAGACCGATGCCTACAACGAGGACAAGAACACCGCGTACCTCGCTGCGCGCCACCGCGCCTGGTTCGAAGCCTTTGCGCCGGCCGACAATCCGCGCATCGCCGTTGCCGTGGTACTGGAGGCTGGCGCATGGGGCGCCAAGGATGCCGGTCCGATCGCGCGCAAGATTCTCGATGCATGGCTGACGACCCAGGGCGGCGCGGTGCCGCCGCATCAGCCCCTGCAGGATTCCGCGCTGGCGCCGGCTTCATCCACCGCAGCGCCGCTGGCGCCCGAGGACACGCCGCAGGGCGACGTGCCTGCCCCCGACAGCTCCAGCGCGGGAGACGACGCGCAATGATCATCGATACCCTGCGCTTCCGCTTGCATCGGTTCCTGCGCCGCGTGTGGACGCGTCCGCGCATCGATCTGCCGCTTGCGTTCGCCTTGCTCCTGCTGTGCGGCGTGGGCTTGGTAACGCTGTACAGCGCTGGCGACAGCAACCTCGCCCTGGTGGGCGGGCAGGCCGCGCGCTTCGTGCTGGGCGGCGTGCTCATCCTGCTGATGTCGCGCATTCCGCCGTCGGTGCTGCGCAACTGGACGCCCTGGCTCTATGCCGGCAGCGTGATGTTGCTGGTGGTGGTGGCCGTGCTGGGCGAAGGTCGCGGCGCGGACCGCTGGCTCAACCTCGGCATCATGCGTTTCCAGCCCTCCGAGCTGATGAAGCTGACCATGCCGATGATGGTGGCCTGGTACCTGCATCCGCGCCAGCTGCCGCCGAGCTGGAAAGACATTATCGTGGTGGGCGGCATGATCGCCATTCCCGCCGGCCTGATCGCCAAGCAGCCGGACCTGGGCACTGCACTGCTGGTGGCGGCGGCCGGCGGCTTCGCGCTGTTTCTTTCCGGCATGGCGTGGTGGCGCATCGGCGTGCTGCTGGCGGGCGCCGCCGGCATGGTGCCGATCGCCTGGCACTTCATGCACCAGTACCAGCGCGATCGCATCCTTACCATGCTCAATCCGGAATCCGATCCGCTCGGCAACGGCTGGCACATCATCCAGTCGCAGATCGCGGTGGGTTCGGGCGGCATCTTCGGCAAGGGCTTCGAGCAGAGCACGCAATCGCGCCTGGACTTCCTGCCCGAACACACCACCGACTTCATCTTCGCCGTGTTCTGCGAAGAATTCGGCTTGATCGGCGTGTGCGCGATCCTGGTGCTGTACGCCTTCATCATCGGCCGCTGCCTGTGGATCGCGATGGAAGCGAAAGACACGTACTCGCGCCTGCTTGCCGGCGCGATCGGCATGAGCTTCTTCGTCTACGTGTTCGTCAATGGCGGCATGGTGGCAGGCCTGTTGCCGGTGGTGGGCGTGCCGATGCCGATGGTCAGCTACGGCGGCACCTCGGCGGTGTCGCTGCTGGTGGGCTTCGGGGTGCTGATGTCGATTCACGCCAATCGCAAAGTGCATGATTGAGAAAGGCGGGGAACGGGGAGCAGGGAACGGGGAACGTGTGGTGACCGGTGGGGCATCGATCACGCGCGAATCGATTTCTGTAAGGGCGCCAGTGCGAAAAGCGATCGCTTGCGTCATCTGCACGTTCCCCGTTCCCTGTTCCCCGTTCCCCACTCTTGCTACCCTCCACCGCATGAAGGGAAAAATCATTTCTGCATTCGCAGCACTGTGTTTCGCGATGCCGCTGACGGCATGGTCTGCGCATCCCGGCCAGGCGCAACTGGTCGCCGAAGTGGCGAAGGACACCGGCAAGGATCCGGCCGCGTTGAACGCATTGCTCGACGGCGCGAAGCGGCAGCAAAGCATCCTCGATGCGATCAGCCGCCCGGCGGAGGCGAAGCCGTGGAGCGAATACCGCCAGATTTTCCTCACGCAGGCGCGCATCGACGCAGGCGTGCGCTTTTATCTCGACCACCAGGCGTTGCTGGAACAGGTCGGCAAGAAGTACGGGGTTGCGCCGCAGTACATTGTCGCCATCATCGGCGTGGAAACCTTCTATGGGCGCAGTACCGGCAAATACAAAGTGCTGGATGCGCTGGTGACGCTGGGCCTGTATTACCCGCCGCGCGCAGCGTTTTTCCGCAATGAGCTAAAAACCCTGCTGGAACTGCCGGATACGCAGCTGGCCGGCCCAGTCGACACGCTCACCGGTTCCTATGCGGGCGCGCAAGGCTGGGGCCAGTTCATGCCCAGCAGCATTCGCGATTTCGCGGTGGACGAAGACGGCGACGGCCGCATCGACCTGAAGAATTCGCTGCCCGATATTTTCGGCAGCGTAGCCAACTATTTCGTCAAGCATGGCTGGGTGAGCGGCGGCCCGGTGGCGGCGCGCGCGCAGCCCGACGCGGCCGCGAAAGTGCTGACCGTGAAGGATGCTTCGCCGCAATGGACGATCGAGCAACTGGAAGCCTGGGGCTATGCGCCGCTGCAGCACCTCGATCCGGGCGCGCCGAGCAGCCTGCAGACCTTGCAGGGCGCGAACGGTCCGGAGTACTGGTTCACCTTCAAGAACTTCCAGGTGATCACCACCTACAACCGCAGCGTGATGTACGCGATGGCGGTGAATCAGCTCGCGCAAGCCATCATCGAAGTGGTGAACGCCCAGGAGAACGCCTCTCGATGAAGATGCTCCGGCGCCTGTCGTGGCTGCTTGCAATCACCCTGGCGCTGGCCGGCTGCGGCGGACATCGCAGCACACGTTCCGCTTCTGCGCCGCATGGTAGTAGCGCCGCGCGAAGCGCCGGCGGCGTCTACGACGACACCAGCCGGCCGCAGGGCAGCCGCTATCGCTCCAGCGCCGACAGCATTCCCGATGGGCCGCCGCCGGACGTGAGCAACCTGCCGGAGCCGGTGCCCAAGGTCGAGCCGCGTTCGCTGTACGGCAACAAGTCGCCATATTCCGTGTTGGGCCGCACCTACACCGTGCTGCCGACGGCGCGCGGCTACGACGAGCGCGGCATCGCCTCGTTCTACGGCAGCAAGTTCCATGGCTACAAGACGTCCAGCCTTGAGGACTACGACATGTACAAGTTCACCGCCGCCAGCAAGGTGCTGCCGCTGCCGAGCTACGCGCGGGTGACCAATCTGCAGAACGGCAAGAGCGTGATCGTGCGTGTCAACGACCGCGGCCCTTTTCACGAGGACCGCGTGATCGACCTCTCCTACGCCGCCGCGGTGAAAATAGGCATCTGGCCCAAAGGCACCGGGCTGGTGGAAGTGCAGGGCATCGATCCTTCCGCTCCGCCGCAAGAGGAAGCGCCACCACCGCCGCTTGTCACCGCAACGCCCGCGCATGCGCCCAGTATTTACCTGCAGGTCGGCGCATTCTCCGACTCGGCCAACGCCGAACGCGTCGCCGCGCAATTGCGCGTGGCGAATTTTGCGCCGGTGCAGGTGTCTGATGCGACGATCGGCGGCCGGCTCGTCCATCGCGTACGCGTAGGCCCCCTGAGCGACGTGGACAGCGCCGACCAGGTGAGCACCAAGATCGAACAAATGGGTCTGCCCCAGCCGCAGGTCGCGGTAGACTGACGTCTTTTCTGCGAAGAAATCATGGCGCCGCGTGCGCCGAGCAAATAGAAATCGGAAGTAAGCCCACCATGAATCCGTTCCGCCGTTCCCTGCACATGCTTGCCGCTGCCGCCCTGGTCTTCGGCGTCAGTGCCGTCGCCCAGCAAACCCCGCCCAAGCCGGTACCGAATCCGCCGCCGGCGCCCGCGGCCGTCGCGGTGCCGGTACCGCCGCCGCCGGACGTGGACGCCAAGGCGTGGGTGCTGATGGATTACACCACCGGCCAGGTGCTCGCCTCCAAGAACCCCGACGAACGGGTGGAGCCGGCCTCGCTCACCAAGATCATGACCGACTACGTCGTCTCCGCGCAGCTGGTCGCCGGCAAGATCCATCTCGCCGATCCGGTGACCATCAGCGAACATGCATGGCGCGCCGGTGGCGCCGGCACCGATGGCTCCACCAGCTTCCTCAAGCTCAACAGCCAGGTGCCGCTGAAGGATCTGCTGTACGGCATGATCATCCAGTCCGGCAACGATGCGGCCATTGCGCTGGCCGAGCACACCGCCGGTTCCGAGGAAACCTTCGCCAACCTGATGAACGCCTATGCCAAGCAGCTGGGCATGGCGAACACGCACTTCGCGAACGCCTCCGGTTATCCGGTGCCCGATCACTATTCCTCGGCGCATGACATCGCGATCCTGTCGCGCGCGCTGATCCACGATTATCCGGACGACTACGCCATCTCCGCGATCAAGGAGTTCACCTGGAACGGCATCAAGCAAGGCAACCGCAACACCCTGCTGTGGCGCGATCCCAGCGTGGACGGCATCAAGACCGGCCACACCGCCGAGGCAGGCTTCTGCCTGGCCGCTTCGGCCAAGCGCGGCGATGCGCGCATGATCGCCATCGTGATGGGTTCCAGCAGCGAGAAATCGCGCGCGGATGCGGCGATTGCGCTGCTCAACTACGGCTTCCGTTTCTACGAAACGCACAAGCTGTACGAAGCCAACAAGCCGCTGGCCACGCCGCGCCTGTGGAAGGGTGAGGCCGATCAACTGCCGCTTGGCGTGACGCAGGACGTGCTGGTCACCGTGAAGACCGGCGATTACGAGAAGCTCAAGGCGACGATGGACATTCCGTCCACCCTGATCGCGCCCTACAAGAAGGGCCAGCAGGTCGGCACGCTGCACATCACGCAAGACGGCCAGGCCGTGATGGACGTGCCGCTGGTTGCGCTCAACGATGCGCCGCAGGGCGGTTTCTTCAAGCGCCTGTGGGACAGCATCCTGTTGTGGTTCCACGGTAGCGGCAAGAAGTGAAACGCGGGCCGGGATGGCATCCCGGCCCGCACCGCCGCGCCGGTCATCGAGTCGAGTGGAGACGTCCCATGAAAGAACTGAGCGACATCAAGCCGCAGCAGGAAGGCCAGGGGTTCCAGTTCCCCGGCGAATTCGAGATCACCGCCATGGGTAACGCCAGCGCGGACCTGAAAACCCGCGTGCCGGCCATCCTCAAAGGCATCGGTCTGCACGTGCTGCACGAAACGGTCAAGCATCGCCATTCACGCGAAGGCAACTTCCTGTCCGTCACCGTCAGTTTCCGTTGCGAAACCCGCGAGCAGTACGACCTGGCGCACAGCGCGCTGCGGGCCGATCCGGATATCCGCTATACGCTTTGAACGGCGGGGTACAGGGAGTTGGGAACGAAGGAACGTGCGGCTTCCGGCACTTGTTCCCCATCGCCACCAGCCCAATCTGCTGTCCACAAACACCCGCACCCATGGTCTAGCCGTGACCGATCGTTCCCCGTCCCCTGTTTCCCGTTCCCCGCTCAACGTCCGCCGCCTCGGCCGCCAGCCCTACGCGCCGGTGTGGCAGGCGATGAGCGCCTTCACCGACAACCGCACCGCCGACACCACCGACGAGCTGTGGGTGCTGGAGCACGATCCGGTCTTCACGCTCGGGCAGGCCGGCAAGATGGAACACGTGCTGGCGCCGGGCGATATTCCGGTGGTGCCGGTGGACCGGGGCGGGCAAGTCACGTATCACGGCCCCGGCCAGATCGTGGCCTATCCGCTGATCGACCTGCGCCGCGCCGGGGTGGGGGTGCGCGAGCTGGTCAACCGCATCGAGCAGGCCATCATCGATACCCTGGCGCACTGGAATATCGAGGCCGTCCGCCGCGAAGGGGCGCCCGGGGTCTACGTGGCGGACGCCAAGGTCGCTGCCCTGGGCCTGCGCGTGCGCCGGGGCTGCAGCTTCCACGGGCTGGCCTTCAACGTAAACATGAACCTGGAACCGTTCCACCGCATTAACCCTTGCGGCTACAAGGGCCTGGCGGTCACGCAGGTGCTAGACTTGGGCGGTCCGTCGCGGCTGTCGGACGTTGAAGAGGTGCTGATCGGCGAGTTCTGCCGGCAGTTCGGCTTCGAAGCTGAGTCGGCCGTTCCCGTGATTCCCGAACTCCCCGCTCGCATGGCGGTCTGAGCTATTTCATGAGCGATAACACCGCAGCCTCCACGAAGACCATTCCGATCAGCGTCGTCAGCGGCGCACCTGCCGAGGGCGCAGTTGTCGACAAGCAGCTCGGCAGCGACAAGATCGCTCTCAATCGCGCCGGCTTCGATACCAACGTTCCCACGCTGCGCAAGCCAAGCTGGATTCGCGTACGCCTGCCGCAGGGCAACGCCGTGCAACAGCTGAAGGCGCGCCTGCGCGAGAACGCGCTGGTCACGGTGTGCGAGGAAGCCTCCTGCCCGAACATCCACGAGTGTTTCAGCAAGGGCACGGCCACCTTCATGATCCTCGGCGACGTGTGCACGCGCCGCTGCTCGTTCTGCGATGTGGCGCACGGCCGTCCGGCCGCGCCCGATCCGCTGGAACCGGCGCGCCTGGCCGACACCATCCGCGACATGCGCCTGAAATACGTGGTGATCACCTCGGTGGACCGCGACGACCTGCGCGACGGCGGCGCCGAACATTTCGCCGCCTGCATCCGCGCCGTGCGCCACACCAGCCCCACCACCCGCATCGAGATCCTCACCCCGGATTTCCGCGGCAAGGGCCGCATGGAACGCGCGCTGGAAGTGCTGAAGGATTTCCCGCCGGACGTGTTCAACCACAACCTGGAAACCGTGCCGCACCTGTATCGCGAAGTGCGTCCCGGCGCCGACTACCAGTGGTCGCTGGACCTGCTCAAGCGCTTCAAGGCGCAGCATCCGGACGTGCCGACCAAGTCCGGCATCATGCTGGGCCTGGGCGAAACCTACGAACAAGTGATCGAAACCATGCGCGACCTGCGCGCGCACGATGTCGACATGATCACCATCGGCCAATACCTGCAGCCCACGCCGCATCATCATCCGGTGGTGCGCTACTGGACGCCGGATGAATTTGAATCCCTGCGCGTGGCCGGTGAAGCGATGGGTTTCCATCACGTCGCCTCCGGCCCGCTTGTCCGTTCTTCCTATCACGCCGACCAGCAGGCTCACGCGGCTGGCGTCACCGAGCACGCCTGAAGAGGCTTCCAGAGAAACCCATGACCCTCCGCTTCCGTCCCCTGCTAGCCCTGCTGGTCGCGTTCAGCGTCACCACCACGGCAGCCTTCGCGCAATCGGCCGCCGACATGGGTGCCAGCAAGCCGCGCAAGGTCTCCACGCTGCCGTTGCAGCCGACCGCCGACGAAGCCAACGCGGCATTGATCTCCGCGCACCTGCTCACCCGCTTCCACTACGACGCGCAGCCGCTCGACGATGCGATGTCGGAGAAGATCTACACGCGCTACTTCAAGCTGCTGGACGGCGAGAAGGTGTTCTTCACGCAGGAAGACATGGCGAAGTTCGCCAAGTACAAGGACCAGTTCGACAACGAGATCTGGAACAAGGACCTGTCCGGCCCGTTCGACATCTTCAACCAGTACATCCTGCGCGCCATCGACCGCATGAACTACGCGCGCAGCCTGTTGAAGCAGGGCTTCGACTTCAACACCAACGACACCTACGTCATCGATCGCAAGAAGGCGGACTGGCCCAAGGACCAGAACGAACTCAACGACCTGTGGCGCAAGCGCACCATGAACGACTGGCTGCGCCTGAAGCTCGCCGGCAAGAGCGACGACGACATCCGCAAGACGCTGGACAAGCGCTACAGCAACTACATCGACCGCATGAAGCAGCTCGATGACCAGGACGCGCTGCAGACCTTCATGACCGCGTATGCCAATTCCACCGATCCGCATACCGACTACATGGGTCCGCGCGCCGCCGAGAACTTCGACATCTCCATGAAGCTCTCGCTGGAAGGCATCGGCGCCGTGCTGCAACAGCGCGACGACTACACCGTGATCCGCGAACTCGTGCCCGGTGGCCCGGCCATCAAGTCCGGCAAGCTGCACGTGGGCGACTACGTGATGGGCGTGGGCCAGGGCGAAACCGCCCCGATCCAGGACGTGGTCGGCTGGCGCATCGACGACGTGGTCAACCTGATCCGCGGCAAGAAAGACACCACCGTGCGCCTGGAAATCGTGCCGGGCGACCAGGGTACCGACGGCAAGCATGAAATCGTCACGATGGTGCGCAAGAAAGTCACCATCGAAGAACAGGCCGCCAAGAAGAAGGTCATCCAGATCACCGACAACGGCGTCACCCGCAAGATCGGCGTGATCGAGCTGCCGATGTTCTACTCCGACTTCGGCGCGCGCAGCGAAGGCGACAAGAACTTCAAGAGCGCCACCCGCGACGTCGCCAAGCTGCTGGGCGAACTGAAGGCCGAAGGCGTGCAGGGCGTGGTGATCGACTTGCGCAACAACGGCGGCGGCTCGCTGTACGAAGCGAACGAACTTACGGGCCTGTTCATCGACAAGGGCCCCGTGGTGCAGGTGCGCGATGCGCGCGGCCAGGTGCAAGTGCAGGGCGACGACGATCCGGGCATGGCCTGGAGCGGTCCGCTGGCGGTGCTGGTCAACCGCGGCACGGCCTCGGCCTCGGAGATTTTCTCCGCCGCGATCCAGGACTACGGCCGCGGGCTGGTGATCGGCACGCAGACCTTCGGCAAGGGCACGGTGCAAACCCTGATCGACCTCAACCGCTTCGCTTCGGACACCGACAACAAGCCGGACTTCGGCGCGCTGAAGATGACCGTGCAGGAATTCTTCCGCATCAACGGCGGTTCCACCCAGCTGCGCGGCGTCACCCCGGATCTGCAATATCCGAGCAACGGCGACGACAAGGACTTCGGCGAATCGACCTACGACAACGCGCTGCCGTGGACGCAGATCGCACCGGCCGACTACAAGCCGGTGGCCGACATGAAGGCCTACCTGCCGCAGCTGACGCAGATGCACGACGCCCGCGTGGCCAAGTCGCCGGCATGGCAGCTGATGCTGGACGAGCTCAACCAGTACAAGAAACTGGCCGACCGCACCACCATCTCGCTGAACTACGACCAGCGTGAAGCCGAGCGCAAGCAGCTGGACGCCATGCAAGCTGAATTCCGCGCACGTCACAAGGCCATCGATGGCACCACCGCCGACGTGGACGGCGACGATCAGCTCGACGACGGCCTCAATCCGAGCGAGCGCAGCCTGAAGTCGGAACTGAAGCAACAGGAAGAAGCCAAGAAGGCACCCGATCCGCAACTGCAGGAAACCGCGCACATCCTGTTCGACGCCGTCGGCCTGATCGACAGCAACCCGAAGCTGGCGGCCGAAGTGCTGCCCTACGGCGGCAAGCAGGGCGAAAGCCCCTCGATGGCCTCGGCCAACGGCCGGGTCTCGCTGCCGACGCCGATGACGGAGCCGGGTGCGTCGGCACCGCCGGCAGCGGGATCCAGCGGCAAGTAAGCCGGTACGCATACGCTGGACAACAAAGCGGCGCTTCGGCGCCGCTTTTTTTATCAGCGCCATGGCTTTCTCGACCCGTTGGCGCGAGGATGCCGCAGACCTCGCCGCGACACGGACCGGCCGCCATGGAATTGCTCTCCAACCTCGCCCTTGCCGGCGGCCTTGCCTGGGCCAGCGGCATTCGCCTGTACGCCACCTTGTTCATCGCCGGCCTGCTCGGTCGCCTGGGCTACGTCAGCCTGCCGCCCGCGCTGGACCTGCTCACTCACAACTGGGTGCTGATTACCGCCGGCGTGCTGATGGTGGGCGAGTTCCTGGCCGACAAGATTCCCGTGTTCGACAGCGTCTGGGATTCCATCCACAGCTTCATTCGCATTCCCGTCGGCACCTTGCTCGCCTGGGGCGTGTTCAAGAACTCGGGTGCGGATGCGCAGATTGCGGCCGCCTTGCTGGGCGGCGCGGTGGTCACCGGCACGCATGTGGCCAAATCCGGCACGCGCGCGCTGATCAACACCTCGCCCGAGCCTTTCAGCAACTGGGGCGCGAGTGCGACCGAAGATGTTTCGCTGCTGGGAATTCTTTATCTGGCGTGGCAGCACCCGCTGGTGCTGCTTATCGCGCTGGCGCTGTTCATTGCACTGATCGTCTGGCTGCTGCCGAAGATCGTGCGCGGATGGCGGGCGATTTCCGCGCAATGGCGCAAGATGCGAGGCAGTTTCAACGCTTCATCAGGCGACGAACGGGCAGGTTGGCGGTGAGCGCAAGCGAACCCCGACATCGCCATGCATATGATGCCGCTGGGGTTCGCTTGCGCTCACCGCCAACCTGCAAAGCCGGCTTTATCGGCATCAACCGTAGCGTTTGCTCAACAGGGCAAACATCGCGCGCAAGCCCATCGCCTCGCCACCGCGCGGACGGCCCGGACGATCGCCGTCGTTCCAGGCATACGTATCCAGATGCAGCCACGGCATCCCTTCCGGAATGAAGCGTTCCATAAAGAGCGCCGCGGTAATCGCGCCGGCATGGCGTGATGGACCGGCGTTGGCGAAGTCGGCGAGATAAGACTCCAGCAGCTTGCGGTACGGCCGCCACAGCGGCAGCCGCCACAACGGGTCGGCGACCTCGTTGCCGCAAGCGAGGGCCGCCTGGGCCAGTGGGTCGTCGTTGGCAAACAGTGCCGGCACGTCGGGGCCGAGCGCCACGCGGGCCGCTCCCGTGAGCGTGGCGAAGTCGATGATCAGCTGCGGCTTCTGCTCCGCTGCGTAAGCCAGTGCGTCGCACAGGATCAGCCGTCCTTCGGCATCGGTGTTGTCGACTTCCACGCTGTGGCCGGCACGCGTGATGATCACTTCGCCCGGACGCATGGCATTGCCGGCTACCGCGTTCTCCACCGCGGGCACCAGCAAGCTCAGCCGCACCGGCAACTTCGCCGTCATCACCAGGCCGGCCAGCGCGATCGCGTGCGCCGCACCGCCCATGTCCTTCTTCATCCAGCGCATGCCGTCGGAAGGCTTGAGATCCAGGCCGCCGGTGTCGAAGCACACGCCCTTGCCGACCAGCACCACTTTCGGATCGTTCGCCTTGCCCCACGACAACTCGACCAGGCGTGGCGCACGATGGCTGGCGCGGCCGACGGCATGGATGGTGGGGAAGTTGTCTTCCAGCAATTCCTCGCCGACCCATTCGCGCACCTTGGCCTTGTGCGCCTTGGCCAATTGCTTCACCTGGTCGGTGAGTTGCTTGGGGCCCATGTCCTCGGTCGGCGTGTTGACCAGGTCGCGCACCAGATAAGTGGCTTCGACCAGCGGCGTCAGCGCGGACACCGTTGCAGCGCTCACCAACAACGGCGAAGCCGGGCGCTTGGCGTTGCGATAGCGGGTGAACTGGTAAGCGCCCAGCGCCCAGCCGAGCGCGGAAAGTTGCGGGTCCAGCGGCACGCCTTCCGGCGCCAGCGTGTATTCCGCGCTGGGCAGGTTCAGCGGCAACGCGGCCAACGCGCCCAGCGCATCCTGCCGATCCACGCCCACCAGCACTCGCGCCAGCTTGCCGTTGGCATCCGGCACCAGGCACACGCTGCCGGGCTTGCCATCGAAACCGCTTTCGTCCAGCCAGTTGCGCTGTGCGGCTTGCAGGCGCTTGCGCAGGCTGGAGAGATGCGTGACGTCGGTGGCTTCGATCGGCGTGGCAGCGCGGCGGCCGGAAGCTTGGGCGATCAGGGCGGGCATGCGGTTCCTTGCGCGCGTGGAATGTGCGCGAGTCGTGGAGTTGGCCGCAGATGATGCGCGCTTTTGCGCGGCGGTTCAAAGCTGATAGGCACTTCTGATCATCGCGAGAAACGGTTATTTCGCCTTCGCCCCTGATTAGCGTCATATCTCAGTTATGCGACATGTGGCTCCCTCCCCTGCGAAGTAGGGGAGGGAGCGCACCGTGGCGAGTGAGTAGGCTGGGATGAAATCCCAGCATCGCCATCCAAACATCTTTAATTCCCGCCCGCGGCTAACCCGCCGCCGACAACGGCTTCTCCAGCCACGCCACCAGGCCAGCCAAATCCCGCACATCCAGATCCGGCGCCAGCCCCAATGTGCCCGGCCACGGATGCCCCGCACGATTGATCCACGCCGTGCGCATTCCCGCTTCGCGCGCACCGACCACATCCAGTTCCGGGTCATCGCCCACGTGCAGGATGTTTTCCGGCGCCACGCCCAGCTTTTCGGCCGCGGCCAGGAAGATGCGCGCATCCGGCTTCGCCGCGCCTACTTCGCGGGCGCTGATGCGATGGGCGAAATGCAAATGCAGGCCGATGCGTTCCAGATCGGCATTGCCGTTGGTGAGGCTGGCCACGGGCCAGGTCGCGCGCAGTCGTTCCAGTGCGGGCAGGGCATCGGGATAGAGTTCCACCGCGTTGCGCGCGGCGGCGAAGACTTCCCAAAGCGCATCCAGCGGCGCATCGCTGACGCCGCAGGCATCGAAGGCGCGTTGCATAGTGATGTAGCGCTGCGCGGTGAAGTCGTGCGCCAGGTCGATGTGTTCGGCGGCGACGCGGGCGCGCAGTTCGCGCAGCGCGGGGATGGGCCAGGTCTTGGCTACCTGCGGGTAATGCCGGCGCAGGTAGTCGTCCAGATCACGATCGGCCTGCTGCAGGGCCGGCATGACCGGCCACAGGGTGTCGTCCAGATCGATCGTGATGGCAAGTATGTGCAAGTGAAGACGTACGGATCAGCGGGATTCGATGCGCAGCACCTGGCCCGAGCGCACCGTATTGTCCTTCAAGTGGTTCCAGCTGCGAATCTGCGCCACGTCCACGCCGTGCTTGCGCGCAATGGAATACAGCGTTTCGCCGGCGGCGACGCGGTAGCTGCGCGCCGGCTTCCTGTCCACACTGGCCACGCGCTTCTTGGCTTCGGTCTTGCTCGCGACGCTGGCCTTGCCGGCGTTTTTCTCGCTGGCCTTGGCCACGGCCACCTTGGCGTGGGTGACATAGGCATCGCTGGTGACCCTGGCAAAGCTGCCGCGATCGATCGCGACCACCTGCGTAAACGCCTCGCCGCGTACGCCCTTCAAGCTGCTTGGCGGCGGTGTCAGCACCTCGCCCTTCACCTTGGCCAGCGTCGGTGTAGCGGGGGCCGCCTGGCGTGCGGCTGCCACCGTCGGTGCCACAGCGGGGCGGGGTGCCGCGGCAATCTGCGTGGGCTCGGCGCTGGCGTGCGCGCCGACCTCGGCCAGGATGCGGCTGCGGCGCGAAGCGTCCATCGCGATCAGCGTGGTGCCCGCGTCATACGGCACCAGCGAACGCGCGCGCAGTGCGGTAGCGCCCTTGTCGCTCAGCGCGAAATCCACGAACGCCTTGGCTGCCGCCGCGTTCGGGCTCGAGGGATTGGTCACCAGGTACAACGGCGCGAACAAGGGGTACGCACCGCTTGCCACGGTAGCGGCGCTCGGCGCCGTGCCGTCGATGCGCAGCATCTTGATCTTCGGGTTGCCGGCCACGCTCGACAGCGCAGTCACACCGAAGCCGCGCGGATCCAGTTCGATCGACTGCTCCAGCTGCGTGGTGTTCACGTACAGGCGCGGCGCCGCCACCGGTTGGCTGCCGCGGCCGAACAGCAGCTTGCGCAGGCTGAATTCCACGCCATCGCCGGGGCTCGCCACGGCGAACACGTCGATCGGCGCGTTGTTGCCGCCGACGTCTTTCCAGTTGGTGATCTTGCCGTAGTAGATGTCGTGCACCTGCTGCAGCGTGAGGTTGCTGACCGGGTTGGCCGGGCTGGTGATCAGCACCAGGCCATCCCATGCCACCGGCGTAAAGGTAAGCCCGCTATCGGTGGCGCTGCCCGAACTGGCGCGTGCGCTGCCGGCGATATCGGCCGAGCCGCCGGCCACCGCATCCAGCCCGGAGGCGGTATTGAACGGTTGGATCTGCACCGAGCCATGCCCGGAGGATTGCCAGGCTTTCGCCACGCCTTTGACGACGCCGTTGGCGGTGACCACGTCGCCGCGCCAGGTGAGCGACTGCGTGGCTGCAGCAAACACGGCGGTGGAGATGCCGGCGCCGATCAGGGCGGCGGAGAGCAGACGGGTGATGCGTACGGGCATAAGTAAAGGCGCGACCTGCGAAAGGAGGGGAAAACAATGCGAGTGTGCCCTGCACGGCGCCTACACGCAGTGACGGGTTGCGGTATTTCAGCGGCCCCGGGCCAAAACATCAAGCAATCGCGCGAAAGAACCGCAAGTACGTTCATGGAGTTGCGTGGAAAACTTGATGGCGATGAAAGCTGCGCGGCGCGATTTTCGTTTCGCTTCCGGTCAGCATCGGCCCAATCAGCCGCGATGATGCCCCGGATCAACGCCGGGGCTCACCGCCCACACGCGGCACGGCGAATTACTGGATCACCACGTAATTCAACCCGTCATCCGTCGCCACCAGCAGCACCAGCTGGCGCGGACGCGCCGCCGCCAGGCCCTGCAGATCGCGCAGGCTGGTAATGCGCCGATTGCCCACGCCGACGATCACGTCGCCAGAGGACAGCCCCGCCTGCGCCGCGCGGCTGTTGGGGCTCACGTTGGACGCCACCACGCCGGTGGTGCCTTGGCTGGCCTGCTCGTCGCTGAGGTCGCTGAAGGTGACGCCGCTCAGTCGCGGGTCGAGCTTGGCGCCATCCAGCGTGGCGATCTTCTGCGGCGTGAGTTCCGCCGTGACCTTGCGCGTGGTGCCCTTGCGCAGCGTGGTCAGGCTCACCGTGCTGTTCGACGGCAGCAGGCCGATGGCATTGGTGAGCTCATCCGAATCGTGCAGCGCCTGTCCATTCACCGCGGTAATCACGTCGCCCACGTCCAGGCCGGCGCGCTCGGCCGCCGAACCGGGCAGCACGCGCGTCACCACGGCGCCTTCGTTGCTGGTCAGGCCAAGCATGCGCGCAATGTTCGGCGTGATGTCCTGCGTCTGCGCTCCGAGGCTGCCGCGGCTGACCTTGCCATGCGCCACCAACTGCTGCATCACTTCCGTGGCGACATTGCTGGGGATGGCAAAGCCAATGCCCACGTTGCCGCCCGAAGGCGAAAGAATCATCGTATTGATGCCTATCAGTTCACCACGCAGGTTCACCAGCGGGCCGCCGGAGTTTCCGGGATTGATCGACGCATCGGTCTGGATGAAGTTCTGGAAACTCGATCCGCCCAGCCCGGAACGCCCCAGCGCCGACACGATGCCCGAGGTCACCGTCTGGCCGAGGCCGAACGGTTCGCCCACCGCCACCACGAAATCACCCACGCGCAGCGAGGAGGAATTGGCGATCGGCAGCGCCTGCAGCTTGTCCGCGTCGATCTTCACCACCGCCACGTCGGTGGCCGGGTCGGTGCCGACCAGGGTGCCCTTGAAGTTGCGTCCATCCTGCAGCGTCACCGTGATGTCGTCGGCGCCACCCACCACGTGGTTGTTGGTAAGGATGTAACCCTTGGCCGCATCCACGATCACGCCCGAGCCCAGGCTTTGCTCCACGCGTTCGCGCGGTATGCCCTGCAGGCCGAAGAACTGGCGGAACACCGGATCGTCGAAGAACGGATTGCGTACCCGCACACGCGTCTTGGTGGAAATGTTCACCATCGCCGGCGTCACCTTTTCCAGCATCGGCGCCAGCGAAGGCAGGGGCTGGCCGTCGACCGCCGACGGCAACACGGCGTGCGCATGCAGCGGCAGCACCGCGAGCGATGCGGCGGCAAACAGGGCGGTAAAACTGCGGAGAAGGCGCGGGTGCATGGAGTCTCCCTGAGCGAATGAAAACTGCAGCTTCGACTCGTCACCTGGGCGGACGGTTCCCAAGCACGCAACGTGCCGTTGGCGCGAGTGCGAAGGCGTGATACGTGGCGAGGCATTCTAAATCCGTCGTGTCGGACGGAAGCGCAGCCGCCAATCGGTTCATGCAACGAACAACTTCAGCCTAATCCTCGTGACGATGCAGTCAGCCCTTTACATCCTGTGATGGCGGGGGTAACGTTCGCCCAGTCACGACCACAACATCTTGTGTGCAGCAACCGGTGTGCAACCCAAGTGCTGGGGCGGTGACAAACGTCAGGAGGGGCTGTCGCGATTCGCGAAAAAGCCACGTCCGACTCTCATGCGGGGGCATGAATCGGGCGCGCCGGGCCATTCTCAGCGCTGCTGATGCCACTTACATCCATAAGAAAAGAAACCAACGGGGCCGTAAGGCCATGCCAGGAGGTCAGGAAGCCGATGAGCAGCTTGCGCGCAACCAACACAGGCCGTGATGCCACAACGATTCCGTTGCAGCCCGCATCGCAAGATATCTGGGACAAGAAGTACCGCCTGCGCACCAAGAACGGCGACCCGGTCGACGCCACCATCGACGACACCTGGAAGCGTGTCGCGCGCGCCCTCTCCGACGTGGAAGCCACGCCGGAACTGCGCGAACACTGGTACGAGCGTTTCCTGTGGGCGCTGCGCCGCGGCGCCATCCCCGCCGGCCGCATCACCTCCAACGCCGGCGCGCTGGAACACAAGCCCGCCACCTCCACCATCAACTGCACCGTGTCCGGCACCATCCGCGATTCGATGGACGACATCCTGCAGAAGGTGCACGAGGCGGGGCTTACGCTGAAAGCGGGATGCGGTATTGGCTACGAATTTAGTACGTTGCGTCCGAGAGGCGCGTACGTGTCGGGCGCAGGCGCCTACACCAGCGGCCCGCTGTCCTTCATGGATATCTACGACAAGATGTGCTTCACCGTCTCGTCGGCCGGCGGTCGCCGCGGCGCGCAGATGGGCACGTTCGACGTCAGCCATCCGGACGTCAAGGAATTCATCCGCGCCAAGCGCGAGAACGGCCGCCTGCGCCAGTTCAATCTTTCCCTGCTGATCACCGACGGCTTCATGCAGGCCGTCGAGCACGACCAGGATTGGCCGATGGTCTTCCCCGTGCACGTCAAGGAACAGGGCGACATCGACCTCAACGACGCCAGCAAGGTCGTGTGGCGCGAATGGCCCACGCACGAAAACTACGTCGTGCGCGAAGACGGCCTGGTGGCCTGCAAGATCTACGGCCACATCCGTGCGCGTCATCTGTGGGACATGATCATGGTGTCCACGTACGATTACGCTGAGCCAGGTTTCATCCTTATCGACAAAGTTAACGAGATGAACAACAACTGGTGGTGCGAGCATATTCGTGCTACCAACCCGTGCGGCGAGCAGCCATTGCCGCCCTACGGCTCCTGCCTCCTCGGCTCCGTCAACCTCACCACCTTCGTGCGCGATCCCTTCGGCCCCAAGGCCCGCTTCGACTGGGACGAATATCGCGAAGTCGTGAAGATCTTCACCCGCATGCTCGACAACGTGGTGGAGATCAACGGCCTGCCGCTGGAGCAGCAGCGGCACGAGATCCTTTCCAAACGTCGCCACGGCATGGGCTTCCTGGGCCTGGGCAGCACGCTCACCATGCTCAAGCTGCGCTACGGCGACGAGAACGCCGTGGCCTTCACCGAAGACGTCTCGCGCGAAATGGCCGTGGCCGGTTGGGAAGTGGCCCTGGAGCTGGCCAAGGAAAAAGGCCCGGCGCCCGTGCTCGCCAAGAACTACACCGTCACCGGCGACATGCTGCGCAAGCGCCCGGAAATGGTCGCCGACGGCTACAAGGTGGGCGACCTCATACCCGGCCGCGTGCTGCACGCCAAATACAGCCGCTATATGCAGCGCGTGGCCGAAGTGGCGCCCAACCTCGTCAAGGAGCTGGCCGAAACCGGCGCGCGCTTCACCCACCACACCTCCATCGCGCCCACCGGCACCATCTCCCTCTCGCTGGCCAACAACGCCAGCAACGGCATCGAGCCCAGCTTCGCCCATCACTACTCGCGCAACGTCATCCGCGAAGGCCGCAAGACCAAGGAGAAGGTCGAGGTATACAGCTACGAGCTGCTCGCCTACCGCGCGCTCATCAACGCGGACGCCATGCCGTTCAGCGACGACCCCAAGGCCAAGCTGCCCGACTACTTCGTGGCCGCCGACGACATCAGCCCCAAGGAGCACGTGGACATCCAGGCCGCCTCGCAGCTGTGGGTGGATTCCTCCATCTCCAAGACCGCCAACGTACCGACCGACTACCCCTACGAAGACTTCAAAGACATCTACTTCTACGCCTATAAACAGGGCCTCAAGGGATGCACCACGTTCCGCTTCAACCCCGCTGCATTCCAGGGCGTGCTGGTCAAAGAAGCCGACCTGGAAAACACCCTCTACCGCTTCGAATTGGAGGACGGTAGTGTTGTGGAACTGAAAGGCAACGAAGAAGTGGAGTACGACGGAGAGACGCACACCGCCGCCAATTTGTTCGATGCTTTGAAGGAAGGCTATTACGGAAAGTTTTAGTAGTGGCACGCAACGCAAAATCGCGCTACGTTTCCGCACACCGTGATCAAGCCTGATGAAGGTTCCATAACAACGTACCGGAGGGGAATACCCGCATGTCTATCGATACCGAGTTCGAAGTACACAATGACGATCTGCTCACCCCGGCCGCCCCGGTAGCCGAAGAGCCCGCTCCGGCCGCCGCGCCGAAGAAGGCCCGTCGCAAGAAAGCAGCCAAGAAAGCCACTGCCAAGAAAGCCGCTCCTGCCAAGAAGGCAGCGAAGAAGGCAACCAAGAAAGCCGCCAAGAAGGGCGTAGCGAAAAAGGCCGCCAAGAAAGGCGCAGCCAAGAAAGCCGTAAAGAAAGCCAGCAAGAAGGCCGCCAAGAAAGGCGCGGCCCGCAAAGCTGCAAAGAAGGTCAGCAGCAAAAAGACGGCCCGCAAGGCCGCAGGTAAGAAGACGGTCAAAAAGGCCGCTAGCAAGAAAGCCGCCAAGAAAGCGGTGAAGAGGTCCACTGCCAGCAAGAAGGCCGGTCGTAAGGCGACCAAGAAAACCGCCAAGAAGGCCGCCCGCAAGAAGTAAGTCATGAGCCATCCGGCCCGACGCGAGTCGGGCCGGATTTCTTTTTAAGTCCCTCGCTCTATTGATGATGTCGATGCAGAGCAAGGGGCCACCCGATTTTCCCCCTCTCCTCCATCTTTGATCGATGACGGGAGAGAGGACCGGGGTGAGGGGCACCCTCGCCACAGCGCTTGCAAGAGCCGCTAGCGAATCCACTCACGCCACCAAGACGCCACACACAACACAGGAAACACACACATGACGATCAAGATCGAAAAAAAGATCAAAGGCTACGAGGTCGTCAAACCCGAAGACAAAGCCGCCGCCCAACCCGCCCCCGAGCAGCCCAAAGAGGCGCCCATGGCGGAAGTCATCCAGATGCACGAGAGCCTGGAGCGCCCCGAGGCGCTGATCGGCTCCACCTTCAAGATCAAATCCCCGCTGTTCGAGCACGCCCTCTACGTCACCATTAACGACATCGTGCTCAACGCCGGCACCCAGTACGAACAGCGCCGCCCCTTCGAGATCTTCATCAACTCGAAGAACATGGACCACTTCCAGTGGATCGTCGCGCTCACCCGCATCCTCTCCGCCGTGTTCCGCAAGGGCGGCGACGTCACCTTCATCGTCGAAGAACTCAAGGCCGTATTCGACCCCCGCGGCGGCTACTTCAAGGCCGGCGGCATCTACATGCCCAGCATCGTCGCCGAGATCGGCGCGGTGATCGAGCAGCACATGAAGAACATCGGCCTCATCCACGATCCCGAGATGAGCGACGCCCAGCGCGCGTTGATCGCCGAAAAGCGCGCCGCCTACGAGCAGGCAGCTCAAAAAAAAACTGAGTTGAGCCCCACCGACGCCGACACCAACGACTCCGCCGGCTTCCCGCCGGGGGCTACGTTGTGTGCGAAGTGCAATACGAAGGCGTTGGTGCTGATGGATGGGTGTCAGACTTGTTTGAATTGTGGGTATAGCAAGTGTGGATGACCAGTAGGTAGTGATTTAGATATGTAGGATTCAAAAATTAACGCGTCACTCGTATACGCGCTTAGGGATGACTAGAGGTCAGGGGGAGGGCTCATGGCAAGACCCAGAGTGTTTATAAGTTCTACTTATTTTGATCTGAGGGCAGTGCGCGCTGATATAGAAAGATTTATTAGAGAGATTGGATATGAGCCAGTCCTCTTTGAAAAGGGGCATGTTCCTTACGAAAAGGATGGTCCATTAGAAGATTATTGTTATAGGGAGATTTCTAACTGCGATATCGTGGTCACCGTTATAGGAGGGAAATATGGTACGCAGTCTCGTGACGAAAAAAATTCGATCACTCAAAATGAGTTGAAGACGGCTATAAAGCTCGGCAAGCAAATTTATATTTTTGTTGAAAAGAGCGTGCATGCCGAGTATCGAACATATCTAAATAACAAAGATGTGCAGGGCTTTAAGCCCGCTGCAGTGAATGATGGAAGAGTGTATTCATTCTTAGAAGAGATTTATGCTTTGCCGGTTGGTAATCCGGTAGAGCCATTTGAATTGCCAGAAGATATCGTCAAATATCTACGTGAGCAGTGGGCTGGTCTTTTTCAAAGATTACTTCAATCAGTTTCACGAAAAAATGAAGTCGACTTATTGCAAAATTTAAATGCTACTGCTGCGACGTTGAAACAGTTGGTTACGTATTTAACGGAGGAGCGGTCAAAAGGCGATCAGGCGATAAAGGATATCTTGTTGTCTACTCATCCGGCGTTCGCTGCAATTAAAAACGCAGACCGCATACTTTATCGCGTATTTTTTTCAACCGAAGATGAATTGGATGCGCTGTTGCGGAGCAGGGGTTTTGAACGCGATCCAAATAGTGATAATGAAGATTACATAGATTGGGATAACCACAAAAAGGGATATTATATAAGGATTAAAAGGGAATTATTTGACGAAGATGGTAAGTTAAAGGTTGTTACTCCCGAAAATTGGTCTAGTAACTTGATTGTGGTGCATCAATTTGCGGCTCAAGAGCCTGAAGATGACGACATTCCATTCTGAAGTCAAATAAAGATACGATACAAAACGGTTCTACAAAACGGTTCCAGGTTCACTTTGGGAAAGTGATTTCAAGTTAAGCGGAAAATGGGTCGGGTTCATCCGCTGGTTGGCGATCCCTATGCATTTTTTAATAGAGTAATTCCAAAGGCTTGTTGTTCGAGATGCCGACACGTCACTGTCGCTTGTCGGCAAATAATCACAGGCAGCATCAGTCAAGATTTTTCGATTTGTCATCAAAAGGAAGTGTTATGGCAAAAGCCTCTCTCACGATGTTCCACTACACAAGCTCGGAAGGGTATCTAGGTATTCTGAAGACCAAGCAAATTTGGCCCTCCCTGAAAGCGAACAACCCCAAGGATGCGAGATATGGAGAAGGGCAGTATGTCAGTGACATCGTGCCTGGTTCGAAGCGACCCGGGCAGCTCTCGATGATTTTTCTTCGCATTCCTTGGGCTGGAAAGCGATTTACCCATTTTGTCGGGATAAATGTTAGAGGGCTTGAAGTGATCTACGGGCGACCGAATGTGTTCCTCATAAAGAATGCTTCTCCCTTGGATGTTTCTGGCCGGCTTGTATCGCAAGGTATGAATTAAGTTGGAGAGAAGGATGAGTACTTATATATATTCAAAGTGGCACAATCCTCCCGCCGGATTCCCTTTCGAATTTTATAGCGAGATGGATGCGCGTCGGTATGAAACGCGAAAGGTAGAAATATTTCCCAATGGAAAAATGGGCGTCGCTAGCGACAAGCTAAGCGCTGGAGGCACGCAGCTTGGTCTAGTTCCAGTGCCTGAGTTGGAAGAAATTCGTGCTCAGCCCGAGTTCTTTGTAAAGGAGATTTCGGCGGATGAGTTCGAGCTTAAGTGGAAAGAGGCCACTAGCCGTACATGATTCGCTACGTACATGGTGACGCCACCCGCCCTATTGGCCCATCGTCGGAGTGCAAAATCATCGCTCACGTCTGCAACGACGAGGGCAAATGGGGGAAGGGTTTCGTCATGGCGATAAGTAAGCGCTGGAAGACACCGGAGCTTGCTTATCGGTCAGCATTTTCCCGCGGTTCGGTGCCTTCTTTGGGTGAGGTCCAGTTTGTGCCAGTCGAGCCTGGGCTTGAAGTGGCCAATCTGATCGGCCAGCACGGCGTTGCTCGCCGTGGGCAGCATGTACCGCCTATCCGCTACGAGGCCATTAGGAAAGGGTTGAGCGCCATTGCTATGCATGCGATGGAAGCAGCAGCGACGGTACACATGCCAAGGATAGGCTGTGGATTGGCGGGCGGCAGGTGGGAAGACATAGAGCCGATCATCAAGGAAACTCTTATTAGTCATGGAATAGCTGTAACGGTCTACGATTTCGATTGACGATGTCTGTCTGTTAGGCGCGCAGCAGCTCCATCAAGCGCCAAATCATAGATGGCGTCTTTCCGTGTTAGCCGAGCCATCCAATATGAGCCTTTGGGAAATAACGACGAGCTTGATCGACAAGGCGGCAATGCTTGTCGCGGCCGACGATGACGAAAGCGATTTCGACCGCAGCAAGGAGCTGGCGAAGCGCTTCGATCTCAGCGGCGCTCCTTTGCATTGGTCTGAGCGTCCGAAGCTTGGCGTATTTGTCGACAAGCGCAGCAAAAAGCCAAAACCTCGCGCCGACATCAGTCCTTTCAAGCCGGGCGCGCTGGTGCTCAGCGAGAAAGCCTACCAGGCACTCAACGACTTCCTGTCTCCCTTCGGTCAGTTGTTGGAGGTAGATGTGGAAGGCCATGTTGAGTACTACTACAACGTTACCAACATTATTTCTTGCCTCGACCGAGCCAAGTCCAAGATCCAGTCATTCGGTTTTGTGGAATCGGCCGTGCTGAACGAGGCGGCTATACCGAAGACACCTACGATATTCAAAGACCCGGCGATACAAACAAGTATCTACGTGAATGATGCGGGGAAAACTGTGTTGAAGGAGCGGCTTGCGAAGCACGGTGTTTCGGGGATGGGCTTTCGCGAAACATCTGTTGGCTGAATCGTTGCTTGCACTAGGCTTGCCGACATATTTGCGGCTTAGAATGCAGGCAAGTGGCGCAACGAGTCGAGGGCGCCATGCAACACGGGGCAACGACAGCAATAGGATAATCAAACCCCTGTGCGTGCAAAGTCCATGCCCGTAAGTCCATGCTCCTTGATCCGCTGTTCGAGCACTGCCTTGCCGCCATCATTGACGTAAATCCGCCCGGTAACGGTTAGAGGGTCTTTGAATACGGCGGGCTCAATCGGAACCGCTGACTCATTGAAGGCTTCTTTTTGTATAGCGCCCGATGCACGCTTCTCAGATCGTGCCAGATCGATGCAGGGAACCACATTGGTGACGTTGTAGTAATACTCGGTGTCGCCTTCGACATTCAGTTCGAGCAACTGTCCAAACCGCGACAAGAAGTCGCCGAGCGCGTCTCGTGCTTTCTGGTTGAGTACAAGCACACCTAATTGAAACGGAATCAGGTCAGTGCGCGGTTTGGGCTTCTTGCGAGAGGTGCTTCCCTTGTCGCGTTCAAGACGCATTGGTTCGGCCCATGTGACAGGGGTGCCTTTGCCGCCAAGCTTGAGGATCAGATATTCATCAAGTTCGGATCCCGGCGGGAGCACGCGGCCTTCGGCCGTATTGATGAGGTCATTGGTGATCTTCCACACGGTCATTGCTCATCACCCTTGCGATAAGGAAACGTTCCATCGATCAAGTCGAGCCGGATACCTCTGAGCCGATCACGCCCGCCGGCGCAGTCGTTAATGTGGGCCTGCTTAAGTTCGTTAAAGACACTCAGGTGATACAGGCGCGTATGCACAACCGAATGCTTGACTGCATTTTTCAAGCTAGGATCAACCACGGTGACTTTCTTATTACGCGGCAAGAAGACACCATTGTCTACATCGTTGATGCCTATGCCCCAGCCGTAGAGAAGGTTGCGTGAGGCGTAGGCATTTTTTGAACGCGCCGACACAATGTGGTGCGCGTCGACTTCGCCGCTTGGTTTGGGTATCTGCGCAGCAAGCATATTCGTCGTTAAGGTCGACGAGTGATTGGCGCGTCTGCGCATGGCTTCCGCGTCCAAGCTCTTCCGCGAGGCGGGTTTGGTCCTGCCTTTGTCGTCGTATTCGATCTTCTCGATGGCTTCTAGCTGCTGGGCGGCTGCGTAGAATCTCGGATGGATAATTTGATTGTCTTGATAGAGCCTTTTTGCAGATTGCGGTAACGCCATCAGGTTTCTTTCGCGCGTATCGTTCTTGATTTTTTCAATCATCACCGTATAGGCAGCGGCGTGCGCATTGATTCGGCTCGTCGCCGGTTCGTTGGCCTGGGACATCGCCGCAACGACAATCAGATCAGTCAAGCCTGCAAATGGCTGAGTGAATGGATCCCGCTTTGGGGTCCTTGCTTGTGTTGCCATACTCCCTCCCTGAGACAGCCGTTGTTTCCGCACCAACCGGGTAGCGCTGGCCGGGGCGCGCTTGTCCGGTGTATGAAGAGCGCTGGAAGCATAGCGGAAAAGTTTTGGCGAATGCAGTCATCTAATACTGCCCCAAACCTCCGCTGGCGTCTGGCCGAAGACAGAAGAATCCCCGATGGTCTATATCTGGGTCTCCATGGGGCTTTCTCGCCAGTCGGCCACCCCCTTCCTAAAATCGGAGTAAAGCTGGTAAAACACATGTCAAGGTAAGCGTCATCGATGGCGTTGTTACGCTCCGAAAAGGGGAGGTTATGGAAAACAATCTTGCGCGGCGCTTCGCCGAGATGTCGGATGACGAGTTACGAAACTATTCCGCTTCCGCGCAGCTTGATGAAAACGCGCTCGCCCTTCTAACTGCGGAACTAAGCCGAAGGGGTTTGCTTCTTCATGGTCCGAGTGCCGTCATCGATCCAGGCAGCGAGGCCGGCGCAGCTCGTCCTCGGTATCGCATGCTGCTACGCGGTCTTACGCCCGTTAACGCGCAAATTCTCCTGGGTCGGCTACAGGTTGAAGGCGTTGACGCACACTTGTCAGGCGCGCAGATCGCCCAGGTCCAGCCTCTGTGGTTCTATGCGCTGGGTGGCGTACGCGTCTTTGTGCGTCGCGAGCATCTGGCTGCCGCGTGCGATGTGCTTAACGCCACCTGGAAGGGAGACTACACGGTGCCCGAAGAGGAGGAAGCGGCGGTTGGCGCGGATCGGCTGAACGACAAACGCGTGCTCGGATGGCGCATCGTATTGTGGGTCGCCTTGGTGATTGGCGGGGTGTCGCTGGTGGCGCTATGGTGGCCGTCGTACCAGCAGTTCCTGCATCCCAGAACGCCCGCGCCGCGTATCGACATTTTGGGAAGAGCGATGGCAAGCGGCTTTTTGATGGTTTCCGCAGTGCTGTGGTTGATCTTTGTCGAATGCGCCATTCGGCGTCAGGAAAGGCCGTAACACAGGGTGAAAATTGGCTGTTGCTACGTAAACGGGATTGAGATTTGCAGCTGCCGTCCGCAGCAAGGTGTGCTGACAGTAGGGCAACCGTCGAACAGGGGATTGTTATGAGGAAGATGATATCTGCGCTGCCGCTGCCGCTGCCGTCGTTTCGACAAGTTGCTTGGCTGGAAATGCCTTGAACGTTCAAACGCCCGCGGTCTTGTCGGCGGATACGCACATACCCGATGTGATCAAGGTGCAATGCAAAGTGCCGGAATGGGTCGGCAATCGTGTCCTTGGCGCGGTCAGCAAGGTCTATGGCGACACTCAAGGACAATCGGGCTGAAATTCTGAAATATTAGCGCTTGGGCTGGGATGGCAGTCCCAGCTCCAGGAAGTGGCGCAGTGAGTCGATTGCGCCATGCAACACAGGGCACCGAAAGGTGGTTGTTGGATTCGACAGGGAACAGGGGAAGGAAAATGAGCAGTTTTGTTCGTTCATTGGCTATTGCAGCCTGCGGTCTTGCTACGTCCGTCATAACGGCCGTCGTCTTTGTGTTGGCGTCCAAAGCATGGGGCGCGGACCTCTATACGTTTAGCGTATGGGGCTTGCTGCCTATAGGTGCGATTGCCGCGGGTGGATTGGCGGCGTCGGGGTATTACTTCGGCAGCGTACGCTTGAACAAGCGTCCCGATGCATGGTTATTGTTGGAGATGGTCGTCAATGCCGGACTGACACAGCTCCTTATTTACTATCTGGGTTACGTCACCCTGGTGCTGGCCGATGGTCAGCACGTCGCCGACGTGGTTTCGTTTGGACGTTATCTGGATATCCTGTTTACCAAGGCACACTTGCAGCTGGGCGTTGGGGCGGATATGCACGAAGAGGCCAATGAGCTTGGCTCTGTCGGCTATGGCGTGGCAGCTATTTATTTCGTGGGTTTTCTCTTGGGCGGCTTGATGGTCTGGGGCTTCCTGCGTGTGAAGCCATTCTGCTCGGCTTGCGACGTCTATTTCCGGAAGTTGTCCAAGCGTTCAAGGTCGTATGCAAACACCGACAGCGCCTTGCAGTACTACAACCAGGTATTCCGTCATCCTTTTGATAGCGCTGAATTTGCTTCGTTGCTGCGAGCGCCGTCGAAGGTATCCAAGCCAGGCAAGGGGGCAATGATCATCGATACCATCCTGCATGGCTGCCCCAAATGTCGCGCGCAGCTGATAGAGGAAAAAGTGCAGGTTCACAACGGAAAGCAATGGTCGGAAGTGCGCGATATGCAACGCCGTGTTGAAGTGCCGGCAAGCATGGATTTGCGGCGCCTCTTCCAGTCAGCGAGATAATGGCTTCTCGCTACGTTCCGTAGCGGCAGCGGCCGGAATATAGGGTGCGAAGGACAAATATGGAAAGCGATCTGGTGCGTCAATACGCCAGGATGTCGGATGACGAACTGCAAACGCAGTTCGTTTCGGGACAGCTCGATGAAGGTTCGCTGGCGCTGTTGATGGCGGAGTTGAATCGAAGAGGCCTGCGCCCTGGGCCGGCGGATCGTTCCGTGAATACGGGCGATGACGGTCTCGAAACACCGGACGGCCTCCGACAATTGGTGGGCGGTCTTTCGCCGCTGGATGCACAGATTTTACTTGGCCGCCTGCAGGCCGAGGGTGTGGATGCGCATTCGTCGGGCGCGAACGTCACGCAAACCAACCCGCTGTGGTTTCAAGCTTTCGGTGGCGTTCGCGTGTTTGTGCGCAGGGAGCATCTGGTGGCGGCGCTGGAGGTCATGAATGCTCGCATCGAGGGCGGTTATGACATGGAGGATGCGGATGAGGAGCAAGCGCCACGCGTCGATCGCATACAAAGAAAGCGCCTGTTTGGATGGGCAATCGTGCTTCTGCTGGCTGTTGTTTTCGGTGGGATGGCGCTGATGGCGATCTGGTCGCCTTCCTATGAATACTTTCCCTACTCAATGACGCCGGAACCCACTTCCCGGATTGTAGGGAAGTGGCTGCTTAGTGCTCTCGTGGTTGGTAACGCTGCTTTCTGGATATTTTTTGTTGAAAGCGCAGTCCGGCGTCAGAAGAGGTCGTAAGCTCCATTGGAGCGATTGGCCATCCAAGAGATTGCCGTGGTTCGAATGCGATAAACGGGACGGGTTCTTGCTATCAATGCGAGGTATCTCATGAGAGCTAGTGTTTGGGTATTTGCAAAGGTCTGTATATGCGTAGCCTTGAGCCTGTTGAGTATCGGTACAGGACAAGCGCAGTCTTCCAATTTAAGCGCCACCCAGCAGGCGTCATGGGTGATCGCCAGACCTTCTTCCCCGAATGATATATCTGGCTGGTATCGTTATCTGGGCACGCTGGTGTTGCAACGCAGTCAGGATTTGGCAAGGGGAATGCGTCCCTACACTTACTTCGTTCCTGCAGGTGAGGGAGCGCAGGACGCACGAGAAAGGCAGTCTGCCAGTGTGGCGGATATGGCCGCGCGCCGCCCGATGCTGGGTACCGTGGTTGCATTTGCGGGGCCTGACTCGTCAACGACGGCATACTTTGTCTTGGACGCGCTCAAAAACGCTCCCAAAGATTGGGCTAAAGGATCAATACTGATTTTCGTGGGGACGGCAGCGGACAAGAAGCTGGCATTCGATGCAATGAGCACAAGTGGAGCAACGCTGAGCTTCGTGGATATGCCAGCGTCGGTGACGAGCTCTACCTCATCGGTTCCCAATCTGATTGGTCCGCCGCCACCGCCTCCACCACCACCGCCACCGCCGCCTCCGGGTTGGAGAAAAGCGAGATAGGTATTTTTTACCGCGCCGATACGATGTGGCGCGCATCGTTTCTTGGCAGGTCGATGCTGGGATTTCATCCCAGCTTACGCGCTCTTGCTCGGCAAGTGGCTCGAATTCAACGCCGCGCCCCATTTTTGCTTGACGTCATTCCCGCGAAAGCGGGAATCCATTTTGCTCTGAGGCAAAAAGGCAGATGGATTCTCGCTTTCGCGGGAATGACGGGCGCGTGAAATGGAACATTGCGCGAGCATCTTGCCGTCGGTAGGGCTTCCGAAAAAATTCCCCGGACAGCAGCGCGCTTCCGCGGGAATGACGGCGATGGGGTTACACGCTATCTGTTGTGCGCCTCGAAATACGCCGCCTTGTCCATGTCCTCCAGCAGCGTCGGCTGTTCGGGTTGCCATCCCAGCAAGTTGCGCGAGCGTGGGCTGGAGCTGGGGCAGTCGATGGCTGCGAAGTTGGCGAACCAGCCGAAATGCTCGGCTACCTTGTCGCCGGGTAGGGAAACCACCGGGATGTTGAGGCCGCGGCCAATCGCTTCGGCGATCTCCTTGACCGATACGCCTTCTTCGGCAATGGCGTGGAATGGCCCTTGTGCAGCGTCGTTTTCCAACGCCAGGCGATACAGGTGGGCGGCATCCAGGCAATGCACGGCCGGCCAGCGGTTGCGGCCTTCGTCCACATAGGCGGAGACGCCTGTTTGCCGTGCCAGTTGCACCAGCCGCGGCACGAAACCGTTGTCGCCGATGCCGTGGACGGTGGGCGCAAGGCGGATCGCCGCGGTGCGCACGCCGCGCGCTGCAAAGGCAAAGGCGGCGGTTTCCGGTGCGCGTGGGAAGGATGCGAGCGGTGGGCGCGTCGCGTCGTCTTCGCTCGTCACCCGGCCGGGTGCCAGCAAGGCCACGCCGGATGTCACCACGAAGGGGCGCTGCGAACCTTCCAGCACGCCGCCGATGGCCTCGATGGCGCGGCGTTCCTGCTCGGAGCTGGCCACGATCTTGGAGAAGTCGTGGTTGAACGCCGTGTGGATCACGCCATCCGCTTGTGCTGCTGCTTGCTGCAACACTGCCAGATCGTCGAGCGTGCCATGCAGCACTTCGGCGCCCAGTTCGGCCACCTTTTTTGCCCCAGCTTCGGATCGCACCAGGCCCACCACATAATGCCCTGCCGCCAGCAATTCCTTGACCACGGCCGAGCCGACCCAGCCACTTGCACCGGTAACGAATACGCGCATGAAACTATCTCCGCATGTCAGTGGCGCTAACATGGCGCGTAGACTTATCGTAGAAAAGTAGTGATTTCATCGTGTGATAATGACTACCCGGATGAGCGAACAAGCGCGCCCCAATCTGCTCGGGTGTTACCTGAAAGACCGCCGCAGCAAGCTGGACCCGGCGGCCTTCGGTTTTGCGTCTGCGCGTCGCCGCACGCCGGGCCTGCGCCGGGAAGAGGTGGCACAACGCGCCCACATCAGCACCGCCTGGTACACCTGGCTGGAACAAGGGCGTGGCGGTGCGCCGTCGGCGGAAGTGCTTGAGCGCATTGCCGAGGCATTGATGCTGACGCAGCCGGAGCGCGAACATATTTTCATGCTTGGCCTGGGCCGCCCGCCCGAGGTGCGCTACGAGCAGCGCGATGCGATTACGCCGCGGCTGCAGCGCGTGCTCGACCGGCTCAACCCCAGCCCGGCCCTGATCCGCACGGCAACCTGGGATGTGGTGGCCTGGAACAAGGCGGCGACGGCCATGCTGGTCGACTATGCTTCGCTTGCGCCGGAAAACCGCAACGTGCTGAAACACATTTTTCTCGACCCGCGCATACGCGCGGCGCAATACGATTGGGAAAGCGTGGCCCGCTACGTGGTGGGTGCGTTTCGCGCGGATGTTGTGCGTGCAGGGGCAGCTTCGGCGGTAGGCGAGCTGGTCGACGAACTATGCCGCCGCAGCGAGGACTTTGCGCGGATGTGGCGCGACACGCATGTTCACGCGCACCACGAGCGGATCAAGCGCATCCATCATCCGGTGTTCGGGCCTTTTGCTTTCGAGAATTCCACGTTTGCGGTGGATGGCCGGCCTGACCTGACCATGATTGTGCACAATCCGGTGAGCGATGCCGATCTGGAAAAAATCGTGAAAGCGATCGGGGCGGGGTGAGGGGCGCCCGCCTGCCAGTACAATTCGCGCTAGGAAATGTTTAACAACGCAAAAAGGAGAACGCCATGTCAACCCATAACTTCAGCTTTCGAGCGCACCAGCAAACGCCGTAAGGGTTATCCCTCCGAGCAGCGCGTCAAGAAAGGCGACCGCGTCGTTCACGGCAACAAGGAGTTGTTTCGAGAAACTGGGTCGTAACGATCCATGCCCTTGCGGCTCTGCGAGGTTGTTTCAAGAACTGCTGCATGCGATCCGGCCGCTTCGACGGCGCTGGGCGGCACCATTACGTGAGATGAGGAGGGCGGCTTCGGCCGCCCTCGCTTTAAGTGCCAGAGTCACGTCTTCTCGCGCCGATCTTCGCGCCAAAGCACTGTATATGCGTCTATTGAAATCATAAAGCATGCATCAGCACAGCTTCGTCATCAATTACGACCTCACCCAGAGGATTCACCGAAATCTTAGTCGTATCAACTTGCATGCGCATGGCCAAAAAGTCTCTCTGTTAATGGTTACTTAAAGTTGAGAGCGGGCAACCAAACGCCTGTTCTGACATATCGGAATAACCATGGAACCATCTTTGTCGTTATCGCGGCACATCCTTGGAAGCGGTGTGCTGTACCTGGGCGATGGTTTCGTCGGTGCCGGCGCTCAAGCGAGTCGATTCGCGGCAGCAACCAGACTCTTTGCCCATCCCGGTGTATTGCGCATCTGTGCAGCAGTCGATGGAAACATCATCGTTCCCTTTGACAGCACAAGCACCTTTACGGGCGCAGGGTGTTTTCCTGATTTCGGATCTGCCTCGGCACTGTTGTCGTACACCACGACCTTTGTGGCATGCGGCATCAGCCGAATCAGATTGAGGCGGCTGGTGTCGTACCGCTCTCGCACCTTCTGCTCGGGTATGTCGTGCCCTCCGTGCATAACCCGCGATCGGATACGCGCCAGATGTCTCTCTGGGCTGTCCAGGCCGCAGTACCAGACACGTACTTCGTGACCGGCTTTGGCGGCTTGCAGCAACATCGCCGTAACGGTGTTGCCGCCCAACGTGGTTTCGAAAGCATAGTTGTGGTTGCGCTCTATGGCTGCTTTAAGCCGCCGAACGCTTTCGGTCCACGCCAGGCTGTTGGCATCCGATTCGGCCATGCCCGGGTTGGCAGCCAGTAGCGTGCGTGTTTCTTCGTCCGGATTGAAGTAGGCGCCGCCGTTTTCACGCAAGGCAGCTCCAGCGATGCTGCTTTTGCCGGCGCCATTGGTGCCGGCGATCACGGTGATGCGTGCCATCAGCGTTTACGTGTGCTCGTGCGGCGTTTGCTTGTGGCGGCGCGAGCGGCGGCAGAGCCCAATTGTTCGGGCGTGGCCCCAAACAGTTGTTCCTCTGCGTTGCGCTGGGCAGGGGTTTGCATACTGGCGACCATCTGATCGAAGTGGGCTTCCAGTTCCTTTAATGGATCGGGTATGCGCCGCATCAGTGCTTCGTAATCATCGGCGGACAATACGACAGCGGCCGGGCGATCATGGCGGGTGATCACGACTCTTGAGTGAGTCTTGTTGATCCGGTCCAGAAGTCCGGAAAGATCGTTCTTGGCCTCCGTGCTGCCGATCGTGGGGAGGCTGGTAAGAAAAGTCTGTGCGGTCATGCTGCTGTCCTTCTCGCGCGAGATGGTTCGCCGACAGGGCGTGCGTCCATTATGGACATTTTAGCCATATTGTCCATATAGGTCGTTCTGCCGCGCCTGGTGCGGAGAACGTCCGAAGGCGGCCCCAGGGATGAAGCGAATCACCCAGTGACGTTGGGGCACCGAAAGGCGCTGGGCCCGGCCTTCGTCGGGGCGACGGGGGATGTTGCTGAGACAGCTAACGCGCGAAGGTCCGCATGATCGTTACCGCGGCACACCCGTGGAGGCGGTGTGCCGCACCTGGCAACAGTGGCTCAGCCCAGCTGCTGGATACGGATCATGTTGCCCGCAGGATCGCGAATGGCGCAGTCGCGAATGCCGTATGGCTGGTCGGTCGGTTCCTGCACGATCTCCACCTCGCGCGTCTGCAGGCGTTCGAAGGTGCTGTCGAGATCCTTGGTTGCCAGCAGCATCATGCCGAAGGTGCCCTTGGCCATCATTTCGGCGATGGTCTTGCGCTCCTCGTCGGTCACGCCTGGGCTGGCGTCCGGCGGGTACAGCACGATCGACGTGCCGGGCTGGCCCGCGGGGCCAACCGTGATCCAGCGCTTGCCGCCGTAGCCCACGTCGTTGCGCACCTCGAAGCCGAGCGTGTCGCGATAGAAGGCCAGGGCGGCGTCCGGATCGTTCTGCGGCAGGAAGCTGGCGTGGATGCTGATGTCCATGGTGATTGCTCTCTCGGTGGTGGTGAAGGCCATGGGAATCAGTCTAGTTCCGGCTCCGACACCTGCGCTTCTCGATTCCTGATCGGTCGCGTCACTTGCCTGGCCACGCACGAAGGCATGCCTGCCGTTGCGTTTGCCTGCTGGCGCCGGTATACGCCGGGCGACACGCCCACCAGCTCGGTGAAGCGCGTGGTGAAGGTGCCCAGCGATGCGCAGCCCACCGCAAAACAAACCTCGGTCACGCTGAGATCCCCGCGCCGCAACAACGCCATGGCGCGCTCGATCCGCCGCGTCATCAGGTAGCTGTACGGCGATTCGCCATAGGCCGCGCGGAATTGACGGCTCAAGTGACCCGCCGACATATGTACGCCACGCGCCAGCGCTTCCACGTCCAGTGGCTGCGTGTACTCGCGGTCGATCCGGTCGCGCACGCGGCGCAAGCGTGCAAGGTCGCGCAGCTGCGTGGCGGGGGTGGGCTTGGTGGTCATCGGCTGATCGTGTCACGCTGTTTTGGAGGGCTCAAGCCCAAAAGCTGCCTGGCGTGACGCGCTCCCATCCCCCGGACCTGATTGGCGTCGTGTGCCAGATCGTCGATACCTGCGTTCTCTCCTACGTATAGTAGAGTCCGTCTCCGCATGCTTTAGCGAGAGCGAGGCAGAGGAGCAGGCGAAGTCTTCGATTGACTCATGAAGCACTCTCACTGCCGCCCATGTTTTCGATGACCTCAACAAAGGGGCCCATATGCCGCGATGGTTGCGCTGCTCGGTATTTGCCTTGGTTTTGCTGCTGAGTGCTTGCCATTCGGCATGGCCCTCATTCGAGGACAACGTGACAGTGAAAGGACCAGCGGTGGAGGATGGAGGAACCACGCGTCATGGGAGCGATCCAGCACCATCGTCGTCTCTCGCCTATACGACGCAAGTGGTCGGATATGACGTGGATGGTGGGCATGTCAAGACGATTCAGGTCGTTCCTACACACATCCTTGATGCATACGGCGGCTTGCTACTCGGCAGTGACCGCGGAGAGTGGGGTGGCGAACTGATGTTCCGCAGCCGGGATGGCTCGCTATATCGTTTGTTGGACAGGAACGTTCAAGGCATCATCCGGATGCCGTTCGGTATTGTCGTTTTTACCGGATTGGCGCATATGCGCATGAGTAAGGGAGCGATCTATGACATCACCCAGGATTCGAACGGTAGGGTAAAGGCAGAACGCCGTTACGATCTTCCCGGCGCGCCAAGCAAGATCCGCTGGACAACCGATGGCGGACTCGTGTTCGAGGCGAAAATATTAACGCTTCATCGTCGATATCCGTGGTCTGCATCAGATACCCAATGTCTACTCCTCACGCAGGCTGGCAAGCTAAAGGAGCCATTTTGTGCTGCCATCCACTAACTTGGGTTTCGCTGATTCCAACGCGAGTCGTCATTCCGGCGAAGGCCGGAATCCATGCTTCGATTTGGTGATGGATTCCGGCCTTCGCCGGAATGACGATTCGCTCTGAAACAATACAGACGCGAACTTCGGCTTTTCGGAAATAGCGGAAAAACCTATCGGGACGTGTTTGAAGACTTACGCCTACCCACACGCTGTCCACCACCGCCAACAGACTCACGCGTCCCCGCGCCCATATACCCCACCAGCTTCTGCCGCAATTCGTTCACATCGCCCAGCCGCTCCATCACTTCCTCGCCACGCGCCTGCACGAACGACGTGGCGATCAGGCTGAACAGGGTGGTGTAGGCGCTGTAGGTGTGCCACACCCAGCTGGGCTGGATCATCAGCACGTGCGGGGTGAGGTCGCGTGCCCAGTAGCAGTCCGTGTCGGTGATCATCACCAGAGGAATGCCGCGGGCGATGACCGCTTCGGCGAGCAGGCGGAATTGCTTGAAGTAGCGGCGCATGTCCAGCAGCACCACGCAGCTGTTGCGGCTGGAGTCGAGCAGCATGTCGATGTAGGCGCCGTCGCTGCCGGCATGGAACGACACGTGCGGGCGCAGTTGTTCCAGTGTCTTGGCGAAACCCTCGCCCAGAAAAGCGGCGTGCTGGAAGCTGGCGACCGACACGCGGTCGGCCGACATCAGCAGTTTCAGCACGGATTTCCATTCCTTGGTGCCGACCAGGGCGTGCACGTCGGTGAGCGCGCGGATTTCCGCTTGCAGGTGCGCGGCTATCGCGTCGGTGTCCTTGGGTTGTTCCGGTTCCCTGTACAGGTGGCGCCAGCTGCCGTCGCCGCGCAGTTCTTCCTTCAGCTCGTTGACGCCGTCGTAGCCGAGCGCGCGCAGAAAGCGGCCCACGGTCATCGGGCTGACGCCGACGCGTTTGCTGAGCGATGCCGCGGTTTCGAACGGCAGGTCGCGCAGGTTGTGCAGCAGGTAGTGGGCGATCTTCTGCTCGGACGCAGTGAAGCTGTCCCAGCGGTCCTTGAGCTTTTGTTGCAGGTCCTTGGGTGTCGTCATCGGGTTACCGGGAGAGCATGGCGGCCAGGCTCCCATTCTCGCGCTTTTCCACCTGCCCCACGCGCAGGCCGACTACGTACAGCAGCAGGCCGGCCAGCCCGGCCACGCCGCCGATCAGCATGAAAAACCAGCCGTGGGACAGCGGCGTCCATAGCGTGCCCAGCGCACCGGCCAGCAGGTTGCCGAAGAAGCCGGCGAAGAACCACAGCGCGATGCTGGTGGCGCGGAAACCCTCCGGCGCCATGCGCCCGAACAAGCCCAGGCCCACCGGCAGGATGTACAGCTCGCCCAGCGTCATCAGCACGAACCAGCCCGCCAGCCATGTCCAATGGGCGCGCGTGCCATGCGATGCTGCCCAGGCGGATACGCCGGCCAGCAACAGGTAGGAAAGCCCCACCAGCGCAGCACCGAAGGCCATCTTGTGCAGCCACGGCGTTTCGATGCCGCGCTTGGCCAGGCGCGACCAGTGCGCCAGCAACAGCGGCGTGGCGGTGATCACTACCAGCGAATCGAGCGACTGGAACCAGGTCATGGGAATGCTCCAGCCGGCGGTAACGTGGCGGTTCACGCCTTCGTCCGCCCACAGCGCGATGGTGTTGCCGACCTGTTCGTAGGCGCCGCGAAACACCACCACGATCGCCGCCACGCCCATCAGGAAGCCCAGCCGTCGCCACGCCGACCGGTCGAGCGGCGCGCGCACCGCTTGGCGGGCATCCGTGCGCGTGGCTTCCGCCGGCAGATGGCGCTGGCCGCACAGGTAAATCGCCAGCGAGGACAGCATGCCGATGCCCGCCGCGGCAAAACCCCAATGCCAGCCATACGCTTCGCCCAGGCTGCCGCAGATCACCGGCGCGATGAATGCGCCGAGATTCACGCCCACGTAGTAGACGTTGTACGCGCTCTTGCTGCGCGGATCGCCGCTGCGATACAGCCCTTCGATCTGGCTGGCCAGGCTGGGAAGAAACAGCCCGTTGCCCAGCGCGATGGTGGCGAGCGCGGGATAGAACAGCGGCTCGAAGGCCATCATGAAATGCCCCAGCGCCATCGTCGCGCCACCGATGATCACCGCCTTGCGCTTGCCCAGCCAGCGGTCGGCCACGATGCCGCCGAACACCGGCGTGAAGTACACGAAGGCCGCATAGGCGCCATAGATCAGCGAGGCGAATTCCTGCTGGATGTCCAGGTGCTTGGTCATGTAGTAGACCAGCAGCGCACGCATGCCGAAGAAGGAGAACATCTCCCACATTTCGGTAAGGAACAGGATGGTGAGGCCGGGCGGATGGCCGAACCAGTTGCGCTCGCGCGGTGTTGTCGCGTGCATCATGGGGCCTTGCCGTCGTCCGCTGTCGCCACCGGTCCGCCCCACACGCTGTCCGGACACCATATCCGCCCGTCCTGGTAACTCACCCCCGGCGTGCGATCGGTCTGCACGTACACCGGGCCGTCCAGGTCCACCACCGAACACAGCGAGCCCAGCACGAAAGCCGGCGCCATCGACCACGACGAGCCGCCCATATTGCCCACCATCAGCTTGAAGCCAAGTTCGCGCGCCATCTGCGCCATCGTCAATGCTTCGGTAAGGCCGCCGCATTTGTCCAGCTTGATGTTGATCACCTGCACGCGGCCCACCAGGTTCTTCAGATCGCGATGATCCTGCACGCTTTCGTCCGCGGCCAGCGGAATCGGGGAGTTCAAGCCGTCGAGCCAGCGCTCGTTACCGACGGGAAAGGGTTGCTCCACCACCGCCACGCCCGCCTCCACGAAGGCCGGCAGGGCTTCCAGCAACGAAGCGCGGGTGAAGCCCTGGTTGGCGTCCACCATCATCCACGCGCCAGGGCGCGCTGCGCGCACCGCGCGTACACGTTCGGCATTGCGATCGTCGTTGGTGAGCTTGAGCTTGAGTGCGCGCGCATCGCTGAGCTGGCGCGCGCTTTCGGCCATGGCTTCCGGTTCGTCGGCGCTCAAGGTGAAGGTGGTCAGCAGCGGCTGCGGCGCGGGCATGCCGGCCAGTTGCCATACCGGCTTGCCTTCGCGCTTGGCTTCCAGGTCCCACAGCGCGCAATCGAGCGCATTGCGTGCGCCGCCGGCCGGCAGCAGGCTTTGCAATTGCTCGCGCGTAATGCCCAGTTCGATGCGGTCGCGCACTGTTTCGATCTGTTCGAGCATCGAGGCCGGCGTGTCGCGGCGGTAGTACACGCCCAGGCCTTCGCCACGTCCCATCCGTTCGCCATCCTGCAGGCACACCACCAGCACCTCGCTTTCGGTGAAGGTGTAGCCGGTGATGTGAAAGGCCTGCGTCAGCGGGCGTTTTTCGATATAGGCGCTGAGTTTCAGCGGCGCCTGCCATAGCTTGGTCATGTTCGCTTCCCCTTGTCAGTAGTGCAGGTTGAAGCTGACCAGGCCGAAGGCCAGGATGAACCAGGCCAGGTAAATGGCCGCCACTGCCAGCACTAGCTCGCCTGCGCGCACCCAACGGCTGCGCGCGGCCGATCGGTTGCGCCAGGCGTGGATGACGATGGCGACCGCGCCCAGCAGCGCGATCACGCCCAGCACGTAGAGCAGCAGCATCCACGGCGTGGCAGAGCCATGCAGCAACACGTTCTCGTCGATGCCTGCAGCGACCAGCAACGCTACCCAGCCCAGCACGCTGACCAGCATGGCCAGCGTGCCAAGGCGCGACAGCCGGCGCGTGCGCAGCAGTGCAGGCGGCAAATCGAGCACGCGACGGTAATGGCGGCGCACCAGCCAGCCGGCCAGCCAGATCAGCGTGGTCATCAGCATCACCACGATGGCGATGACGACCAGCACGCCTACGCAGCCCAGGCTCTTGAAACCCGGCACGCGCTGGAACACTTCCACGCCGGGCAGGTAATCGGTGGCCCAGTAGCGGATGCTGCCGTCCGGATTCGTAACGAAGGCGAGCTTGTCCTGTCCGTTTACCTCGCGATATTGCAGCGGTCCCACTTCACGCCATTTCAAAGGCTGGCCGGCGTAGTCGGTGAGAAAGGAAACCACCAGCGTGCCGTCCGGCTGCGCGCCGACGTTGATCTGGCCGGTAAGGTAGAGCATGCGCAACGCGCTTTCGTTGCGGCGGCTGGCCTGGTACCAGCCGACCACTTTCGCCGCGTCCGCCTTCGCGCTTTGCAGGGTCGGTTGCGAAGGCAGCGTGTACGGGAAATAGCGATCGAGGAAGGCATCGAAGATCGCCGTGCGCACCATCAGCGTGCCATGCGCTTCCGCGCTGCCGGCGCTGTTGAACGACATGAACACGCCGATGTGCTGGTCCAGCAGCAGATGCAGGTCGCTGTGGAAGAACACCGTATCGCCGCCATGGCCGATGATGCGCAGGCCGTTGCGGTTCTCCTGGTAAAAGCCCAGGTCGAAACCGTTGATGCCCGGCGCCGGCACATACTGCTGGCTGTGCATCAGCTCGGCGGTTGCCGGCTGCAAAATGCGCGCGTTGCCGTACTGGCCGTTCTGCAACTGCGCAATCATGAAATGCGCCATGTCCTCGGCGGTGGTGCTCATCGAGCCGGCCGGTGCCGGGTCGACCAGTTCGAACGGCTGCGGCGTGCCATCCGAGGCGCTCTTGTAGCCCTTGGACATCATCGACGCCAGCGACGGCAGCAGCGGCTGCGCAAAGCTGGAATGCGTCATCTGCAGCGGCTGGAAGATGTGATTCGCCACGTAGTCTTCGAAACGCTCGCCGGAAACGCGCTGCACGATATAGCCGGCCAAACCGCAGCCGTAGTTGGAATAGGCCACGATTTCGCCCGGCGGAAAGATGCGCGCGGGTAGATGCGTCTTGAGATAGCGCTCCAGGTTCACCTCATCCACCGACGCCGGCAGCAGGCCCTTCGCGGAATCTTCGAAACCCGGCGTATGCGTCATCAGGTTGCGCAGGGTGATGGGCTTGCCTTGATACGCGGGAATCTTGAAGTCGAGGTAATCGTTGACGTCGCGATCCAGCTGCAGCTTGCCTTGCTCCACCAGTTGCATCACCGACGTCCAGGTGAACAGCTTGGAGATCGAGCCGGGGCGGAATAGCGTGCTGTCCGGCGACGGCGTCGTGCGATGAGCGAGGTCCGCATAGCCGTAGCCCTTGGCAAACAGCACGCTGCCGTCCTTCACCACGATGATCACGCCGCCGGCAATATCGCTGCGTTGCAGTGCGAACGGCACCAGCCCGTCGAAGAAGGCGGCGACGTCTTGTTGCGTCATCGCCGGTGGCGTCGTTCCAATATTGCTGGCCGGTTGCGGAGCCGACGTGGCAGGCCCCAGCGGTGGCGGAGGTGTGGTTTGCGCCACGGCCATGCTGGCGGCAAAGCCGGCAAGCAGGGCCACCAGGCGTTGTACATGGCGGTTCATGCGGAGACTCCATGCAGGGAATGCATTGAAAAAAAGCCTAGAAATCCAGGGTGGCGGACATGCCGACGGTGCGTGGCGTCTGGTAGGTGGCCTGGAACGGACTGGCGAGCGGGTTGATCGTTTCCGGCCACACGGCGGTGATGCCGCGCTTGTTCGCGAGGTTCTTGGCGTATACCTCGACGGTCCAGCTGGACACATTCACGCCCGCATGCAGGTCGAGATTGTTGTAAGCGGGCAGGCGCACACGCGGCCCGGGCACCGGATTGAACTCGGAGGCGCGTGCGCCGATGTAGCTGAAATTGCCACCGACGAAACCGGACCAGTCGCCGCTGATGGGAAAGTCGTAATCCGCGCCCAAGTTGGCGGTCCATTTCGGCACGTAGGGCAGCGCATCGCCCTTCAAGCCGTAGATGCTGCCGGTTGGCGTATCGGCGGCCAGCTGCGCCTTGGTGTAGGTCGCATTGGCCGATAGCGTGAGCCCGCGCAATGGACGGAACGTCCAGCTCAGCTCTGCGCCCTTGCTGGTCGCCTTGCCGCCATTGCCCAGGAAGCTGATGCCGGCGACCGTGGTGGTGAGCTGCACCTTGCTCCAGTCGATATAGAACACATCGCCTTCGATGCTCATGCGCCTGTCGAGCAGCAGCGATTTCATGCCCAGCTCGTAGTTCACCAGCTTGTCCGGCTCGAAGGTCAGCGGCGCGCCCAGGTTGGGCGGCACGCCCACGTTCGGGCCGCCCGGGCGGAAACCCGAAGCGACGCGCACGTACGCCATCAGGTCGTCGCTGAATTTGTAGCTGGGGTTGAACAGGTAAGTGACCGGATGATCGGTGCCGCGTATGGTGAAGTCCGTGTTGCCGATCAAGAGGCCGCTGCTGGTTTGCGTGTACGAGGTCTGGTCGTTGCTGTAGCGCGCGCCCACCATCACGCTGAGTTGCGAGGTAGCGTGCCAGGTGAGATCGCCATAGCCGGCCCATTCGCGGAACGTGGCCGGCCCCTCGGCGATGACGCCCAAGGGCGGCAGGGCGATGGGTGCGCCGGTGCTGGCATCGAAGCTGAGGATGCTCTGGTTGTCGGTGGTGTGCTCGTGCGTAAAGAACAGGCCGGCGCGCCACTCCCAGGTTTGATCGGCCGGCGATTGCAGGCGCAATTCCTGCGTCACCTTGTTGAGCGCAATCGGCTGCAGTTCCGAATAGCCGCCGTTGGCGAGCCCGAACAGCGGATTCAACACCGGCCCGTAGAGGGTGGTGATGTCGGTGTTCTCGTTGAAGCGCAGCGTGCCGTAGCTGGTGGTGGAAACGAGCCTGGCCCAGCCGAAATCCGCGTTCACCGTCAGGTCGTACAGGCGGTATTTGATCTTGAACATGCCGGTGCCGGCAGCGCGTGCCTGGTTCGGCCAGCCATATACCGGCTGCAGGGTGGCGGGGTTGATGTCGATGCCCTGGTTGGCAAGGCCGTCGCTGTCGAGGTTCTGTGCGAGCGCGGAGAAGCGCACCGATACCTTGTCGTTGGGCGTCCACAGCAACTGCGCGCGGCCGCCGCTGACCCTGGCCTCGTCGATCTCTTTTTTGCCGGTGGTGACGTTGTCGATGTAGCCGGGATCGTCGCGGTGGTACACATTCACGCGCAGCGCCAATTTGTCGGCAATCAGCGGCAGATTGGCCATGGCATGCACGCCGTAGCCGCTGCCTCCGCCATCCACGCTGCTGGTATCGAAGCCGACACGCGCGCTGGCCTGGCTTGCATCCGGCGGCGTGGTGACGAACTTGATCAAGCCACCGAGCGTGTTGGAGCCGTACAACGTGCCCTGCGGGCCGTGCAGCACTTCGATGCGTTGCAGGTCGGCCGGATCGAGATCCGGCGTCAGCACGCTGCCGGCCGAGTAAACGGTGCTCGAGCCGAACGGCGTGTCGTCGATATACGTGCCCACGGTGGCGTTGGGCTGCCTGCCGCCGGAGGTGACGCCGCGCAATACCAGCTGCGTCCAGCCTTCGCCGGAGGAGATGACGTTGAGGCCCGGCACCTGCGAGGCGTAGTCGGTAAAGCTGAGCGCGTTCTGGCGCTGCAGCCGCGTGTCGTCCAGCACGGATACCGCCATCGGCACGTCCTGCACGCGCTCTTCGCGCTTGTTGGCGGTGACGATGATGGTGCCCAGTTGCGCGGTTTGCTGTTTACCAAGCTTTTGCTGCGTGCTTGGCGCAGCGTTGGCGTCCTGCTGCGTTTGCGCGATGGCGCATAGCGGGCTCATCAGGCCCACGACGACGGCCGTGCAAAGACGACGGCGAATGTACGGCGAACCACTCATGCCCACGACCCCTTCCCCGAGATACGGACAGCCCGTGGGTCAATTGGTATCAAGATAACATTTGTGTGTCAATGGTATTTGAATAACATTCGAGATCCGACGTTCGCCGGCATGCGTCCCCTCCCCTGCGAAGTAGGGGAGGGCTAGGGTGGGGTGCGAGCGTAGCGAGCGAAGGGAATCAGGTGTCGTCGTGATGTGCTTCTTGTCGCCAAGGGTTACGGCGAGATGCGTTGCACGCTAAAGCACAAGCAACCCCACCCCGCCCCTACCCTGCTGCCGCAGGGGAGGGGGCTGGATGCCGCGAGCTGAGGTTCGTTGCTAATTAGGAAACGTCATGCAATCCGGTTCGTCGGGACGACGAATCCAAGTGATTCCATGTGTAAGTTCAGCGAGATGATTTTTATGAACGCCCGCGTTCCATCGGCCACTGACTGAATGCAAACACGTACAGCATGATGAAGTTCACCAGCGGCACGAAGATCAGCAGCGACCAGGCGCCGTGGTAGCCGGCTTTGGAGACGATCTTCCAGACAGGTATCACGGCCAGGATGCCGGCGAGCAATCCGCCAAACAATGGATGCGAATACATAGACCCCTCACTTTTCGCGTAGGCTCCCCGCGGGAGTGAGGCTAGCTTAGCCGTTCAGGCGGCATCTTCGGCGGCCCATGCCGGCGTATCGGCTTCGGCCTGCGCGACAACCTGGCGGTGCAGCCATTCGTCCAGGATGCGCTCGGTCACCACGCACGGTTCGCCCATGCGGCAGGCGGAGCAGGATTGGTTGTGCAGCATCAGGGCTGCGACGACGGGTGAAGTGGTCATGATGGAACTCCCCAGGCCCCGCAACATTGGGACCCCGGAAACCTTATCGGCCCGTGGCCGGCAAGCTTGAATCGGCTCAATGGGCGCCGGCGGCGGCCGCGATGATCCAGTGGGAGGGCGGAGAAATGCCATAGGCCGCCAGCATTTCGTGGAGGCGCTCGGTCACCCAGTCGAAGTGGTCGATGTCGGCGTCATGGCGGATCGCATTGGCCCGATCCAGGAACGCTCTCCAGAACTGCGTACCCTGGGTGTCTTTCAACAGTTGCGGCATGGCACTGGCCAGTTCGGCCAGTTGCCGTTCGATTTCCTGCATGGTCATGGGCACGACGTCACCATTTTCGGGTAGCCAACGTTATCGGCCGGCACCTGCCGGCTTGTGCTGAGACGTTCGGCGCCGCGATTTTTGAAATGCCGCCATGCCATCGCCACGGCGCTGGATGGCGCGTTCATGACGCAGTCGGCGGCTTCGGAAAACGAATTCGGTTCCCCCATCCACAGCTTGCAAGGCGTGGCGAGTCTGGCCGGCGCCGTGCTGGTGACGCTGGCCCATCATGGTGGACGGCTGGATCGGAGCTACCGTGGTGTACACGCAGGGGTGTGAATAGATGGAAGTCGATCGTGCCATGCCGAACGACGAACTGTCGGCCATGGTCGATAATGTGATCGTGCTCAATATTTCGCAGCGCCGTCACACGCACCAACGCTACATATCCATCATCAAGATGCGCGATCGGCACTTCGATCCGCGCGTGCAACCGTTCCACATGGAAGAGCCAAGGGCTTGCACTGGGTTTGGACCCCAAGGCTGCCGGTCCCGATCAGGCGGGTTGAGCCGATGTTACGAATCCTATTGGTGGAGGACGACCCCGATGTCGCCATAGTGACCCGCGAGCTGCTGGAATATGGCGGCTACCACGTCACGACCGCCTCCAACGGGCGCTACGGATTGGACCTCATCCTGCAGGAACCGCCGCAGCTGGTCATCACCGATTTCATGATGCCGATGATGTCCGGCCTGGAGATGATCGAAAAAGCGCGCGATGCCGGATACGCCGGCCCGATCATCCTGTGCAGCGCGCTGCCGGAGTCGCGGTTTCCGCCGCATCGCGCGCGATACGACTTGTTCATGCACAAGCCGTATAGCTCGCAGGCGTTGCTCGGTGCGCTGGAGAAATTTGCGCGGGGAACCTGAGCGCCCGGAGCGAAGCGGGCGCGCAGGGCATTACGGCAACGTCATGGATGCAGGGCAGACTCAGCCGCTGCGTTGGGCGTGACGCCATTCGATCAGCCGCCGCACCTGTTCGCTCAGCGTTTCCACGTTGAACGGCTTGGACAAGAGCGCCATGCCGGCGGGCAGGCTGGGCGAGGTATGGATGGCGCCCGGGTCGTAGCCGGTAATCAGCAAGACCGGCACATGCGGCCGCCGGCTGCGCACGGTGTCGGCCAGGCTGCGCCCGCTGACGCCAGGCAGGCCGATGTCGGTGATGATCAGGTCGAAGGTTTCGGCCGCCATCGCGATCGACAGGCCCTCCAGGCCGTCCGACGCCTGCGTCACCTCGTAACCGAGCTTGGTGAGTATTTCTGTGATCACGCCGCGGATCACGTCCTGGTCTTCCACCAGCAGGATGTGCTCGCCGCTTGCCGCCGGCGAGCCGGCCGCCGCCACTGGTTGGGCGCGCGATTCTGCCGGGCCGACATAGCGCGGCAGCAGCAGGATGATGCGCGTGCCTTCGCCCAGTTCGCTTTCGATCTCGCAATGGCCGCCGGATTGGCGAACGAAGCCGTACACCATCGACAGGCCAAGTCCGGTGCCCTGGCCGACCGGCTTGGTGGTGTAGAACGGATCGAACGCGCGTTCCTTCACGTCCAGCGGCATGCCGGTGCCGCTGTCGGCCACCACGATCTTTACGTAGCAGGTTTCCGGATCCAGTACGTTGAAACCGGATGGATCGTCGCCGTAGACGTTGGATGCTTCGATGCGCAGGCGCCCGCCCTGGGGCATCGCATCGCGTGCATTGATGGCCAGGTTGAGGATGGCGTTCTCCAATTGGTTCGCATCGCAGTGCGCCGTCCACAGCTCATTGGGCAGCGCCAGTTCCAGCGTGATCTGCTCGCCGATCGAGTGCCGCAGCAGTTCGCTCATGCCGGTGATCAGCAGTCCGACGTCCACCGCCTGCGGATCGAGCGCCTGGCGGCGCGCAAAGGCGAGCAGGCGATGGGTAAGCCCAGCGGCGCGCCGCACGCTGCTGAGTGCGTTATGGATGTGCCGCTGGCTGGCGTCGAGCTGTTCGCGCCGGCCGATGATTTCCAGCACTTCCAGCGAGCTGGAAATGGCTTGCAGGATGTTGTTGAAGTCGTGCGCAATGCCGCCGGTGAGCTGGCCCAGCGCTTCCATCTTCTGCGATTGGCGCAGCTGGTTTTCCATCTGGATTTTTTCGGTGAGGTCGCGCATGAAGATGTTCATCAGCGGACCGGACGCCAAGGTCAGCACGCTGGCGTTCAATTCGGCGGTGAAGCGCCGTCCCGAACGTGTCACGGCGGTGAACGGATGGGTCTGCCGCAGTTGTTTTTCCTGCCATGCCGAAGCCAGCCATTCCGGCGCCGCGGTGTCGCCGGGCGGAAAGCACAGCGTGGCCAGCGGCTTGCCCAGTACCTGTTCGCGCGACCAGCCGAACAGTTCCTGCGCCTGCGGATTCCACTCGGTAATGCGGCCGGATTCGTCGATCTGCGCAAACGCATCCAGCGCGGTGTTCACAATGCCGCGGAAACGGCGTTCGCTTTCGAACAGCGCCAGCTCCGCATTGCGGCGCGTGGTGGCGTCGCGCGTGACCTTGACGAAGCCGAGCAACTGGCCGTTGTCCCATACCGGATCGATCACCGTATTGGCCCAGAACCGCGTGCCGTCTTTGCGCACGCGCCAGCCTTCGGTTTCAAAGCGGCCTTCGCGCAGGGCGGTAGTGAGCGCGCGCTGCGGCATGGCGCTCTCCTGGTCTTCCTGGGTGTAGAAGCGCGAGAAATGCTGGCCGATGATTTCTTCGGCGCGATAGCCCTTGATGCGCTCCGCGCCGCTGTTCCAGCTGCTGACGTGGCCGGTGGGATCCAGCATGAAGATCGCATAGTCGGTGACGCTGCGCACCAGCAGTTCGAAATCGCGCCGGGAACGGGCCAGGCCGTCGGCCAGCGCGCTCTGCTGCTCGACCGCTTGCGGATGCTGGGGCTGGGCCGCCAGCGCCTGGGCTTGTGCAAATTGCGCTTGTGCGTGTTTTTGATCGGTCAGATCCACCAGCGCATTGATCGCGCCGATCAGTTCGCCGCTTTCGTCGAACAGCGGCGTTGGATACGGCATGAAAGGCACGCGGCTGCCGTCGGGACGTTCCGCCAACGCCTCCACGCCGCGTACGGGGCGGCGTTCGCGCAGCGCGATCGCCATCGGGCATTGATCGTGGGGAAGTGGTGCGCCATTGGGCCAGAACAGCCGCCAGGTTACGCACCACATTTCGCCGACCGCGGGTTGCCGCCCGGCGAAGCTTGCGGCGGCGTCGTTGAAGAACGTGATGCGCCCATGCGCGTCGGTGGTGTAAATCGCCAGCGGCAGGCAGTTCAACAAGTTCTGATCCGACGGCACGGGGGCATACGCCGCCGTGGTTTGTAGCTCTTTCAACACGCTGCACGCCTTTCTCAACACTACGCTCTGTAACAAGCCTGGCGCGGTCGACATCGCTTAGAGCACTTGTCTGCGACAGGCTCCCCAAAGCAATGCTCCGAACATAAGGGCGTTCCGATCAGGACTGCAACCTTCGCCGGAAAGACGACCCGCCCCGACCAGCATCGGCGCGGACCTTAAGTTCGGGGGCATGGCTCCCAAATGGAGGATGACGATGCCTCCGGTGGCAGTGAAAAAGTCGTGAACGATGGTACGCCTGGCGGCGGGTAAAAGGGGTTATGCCGCGGATTGGCGGGCCGCGTGTTGCTCCAGGGCGGCGCGCAGGGTGGCCACGATGCGCTGCCCCAATTCACCATACGTGGCCGCACGTGGATGCCGGTCGCGCTTGGCGCAGGCCGCCAGCAGGTCGGCGCCGGCATAGCCGTCGGCGTTCAGCGCGTGGGCGTACAGGCAGGCCCTGGGAGCATCCAGAAAGGCCTGGATTTCGACGCCGATGCGGTTGGACAAGTCCGCCTCGGCGGCAGGTGCAATGAACATCGCCAGCGCGCGGCTGCCGCGGCGGCGCAGCTGGCGCATGGATTCCTCCAGCTCCACGACCAGTACGTGGTCGTCCGGCAGCACCAGATCGCGCAGCAGCGCGGCCTCGATTTCAGCAGCGGCCCGGCGCGCCTCCATCTCGATGCGGCCCAGGAAACCCATGCGCAGCTCCTGCCGGGTATGGCGCAGCGGCATGGTAGAAACCTGCAGGCCATCCTTGCGCACGATCCAGGAGTGATTGACGCGCTCGAACGAGATGCCGGCTGCGTCGTAGCCCTGGCGGCAGTTCTCCGCACTGATGCTGGCATGCGCCGCCCAGGCGGCCTTGAGGTAAGCGAGGTTGGGTTGGGCGCTGAGCATGCGGTCTCCTGGCTGCTGCCACGTGGCGTCAGGGCCGCGTTCATCCGGGGTATCGGCCGGTGTGGCCGGAACTTCAGGGTTGCTTTAGGGAACTGGCCCGCCACGTTGCAGCGTTTCAACGATGCGCGTCGCCACGTTGTACGCATCGCCGGCCGGCTCGTCGCGATACACCTGCGTGCCGCGGTTCCATGCCTCGCCCATCGCAAACCAGTCGATGGCCTTGGGGGGCGCGCCAGTACGCAGCGCCTGGTCCAGTGTCGAAAAATAGGTCTGCCAGCGCCGCCGGTAGTAATCGCGCGTGAGTCCTGCCCAATCCTTGTTGCCGTAATCGTGCAGGGCGGCGCCTTCGCTGGCTTTGCGGTCGCCCCAGGTGGTGAGCAGGGAGCGTGCGTCGTAGTCGAGCCGTGCGCGTTCCGCGGGCGAGCTGGCCCATGGCGACACTTGCGCCAGCCAGTGGCCGACCAGGAAGCAGCGGTGGGTGGCGAGCAACTGGTCTTGCAGGTCCATCCGTTGCAGCCAGCGTTGCGTGAGCGCCTCGAAGCGCGGGCGGTTCCTGGTGTCGTAAGCGTTCTTGATCTGCGGCAGCAGCAGGCGGCTTTCGTTGGCCAGGGTCTGGCGTGCGACGTCCACCAGGTCGTATTGATAGGTGTCGCTGTTGCGCAGGGCCGGCGCCACACGCAGCAGCTCGGGCAGTGCCCCCTCGAATGCCTGTGCGTTGTAGCGCATCGCTTCGGGCGACCAGTTCGAGGCGCGGTTGGCGGTGAGGCTGGGTTGGGCGTCGAACAGGGATTCCTGCGCCGCGTCGCGCTCGCTGTTGAAGACGACCTGGTCGACGTGGATGTCGTAGGCGGTGTGCAGCAGCACGTTCCAGGCCGCCAGGGCGTGCGGGTCGGCCGCGCCGTAGCGGCGGCGCACGTAATCGGCGGTCCAGGCGGCGAGATCGACCGGCGCGCTGCGCCAGGCCATTTCGGTAAACAGATCGAAGGCGAACGGGTTGGTATCCATGCCTTCGGTGAACACCGCCGTGCCGGCCATGTTGTGGTTGATGCGGCCCAGGCGTTGCAGCCGTTCGGTGATGTTGCGGGTGTTCGCGCCAAGCGTGGTGCGCCCGCCGAATTCCCAGATGCCGCCGAACAGGAACGGCGCACCCTGGAAATCCTTCTGACGGTTGTCGCGCGGTACGCGGTCGTGATCGATATCGATGATCAGCAGGTCGTTCCGGTCGACACCGGCGAGCAGATCCTGGCGCGGGTTGCCCTGCCAGGCGAGCATCATCCAGCGCGCGCCGGGATGCGCGGCGCGCAGGGCGTTCTGCACGTCGCGCGCGGCTTCCGGCACCGGCACGTCGCCGGCGTCGCCGCCTTCCTGGAACACTTCCATGTCGTAGATGCTGCTGTCGCCGAACAGCTCGCGTTGATGGCGGTAAAAGGCGGCGGCCAAATTGGCGAACATAGGGTCGCGCGGATCGAGCCAGCCCGGCCGCGTGAAACCAGCCCACTCGCCCTGCGGCACCACGTGCGCCTGCGGAAACCGGCGCTGGAAGTCGGCCGGCACGATGCCATAGAAACCCGGCAGCACCGGTGTGATGCCGAGCTCGCGCAGCCGCGCGATGATCTTCTGCGCGGATGCGGCGCGCTTGTGCATCAGTGCCGTGCTGATCGGTCCGTTGAAGCAGCACAGGTTGCCCATCAGCTGCCAGTTCTGGTGCGCGGGCTGGGTGATCCAGCTACGGATGTCCTGATCCGCATAGCCGAACTCGCGAAACGTCCGGTACAGCACGCTATCCGTGCCGCGCTCGATCAGCACCGCATTGATGCCGGACAGCGCCAGCACGTCGATCTCGCGCTGCCAGCGCGGCCAGTCCCAGTAGGGCGCGGTGTAGCCGTCGACGTTCTCGTTGAGGGCGTAACGATAGAGGTAGGGCGTTTCCCCAGTGATGACTGTCGCCGGCAAGGGAAACGGTGCGTCGCCGATGCGGTCGCCATTGGGCGAAATCTGTACGTGCGCGACGTACTTCAGATACCAGTTGACGCCGAACAGCAGCGCGCTGGGCGTGCTGCCTGCTACCTGGATGTGGCCATGGTCGCCGACGATGCGGAAACGCTCGTGGCCGTTTGCCGCCGGCAGCGTGGCGAGTTCGAATTGCTGCGCCTGATGCGGCAACAGGCGCGCGAGCAGCGCTTGTTCGGGACGCACATCGAAGGAAGCGGTGGTGCCTGCTGTGGCGGTCGACCAGGCCAGGACGGCGAAGCAGAGCAGCAGCAGGCGCATGAGGCGATGGGCGTCAGTCCGATTCGGGCTGCTTGCGCAACATGAACAAGTTGCGCAGGAAGATCACCAGGGTGACCGATTCGCCGATGATGAAGACCATCTCGCGCTGATGGATGGCATAGCTCAGCACGATCGCGCCGCCGGCCACGCTCAGGTACCAGAACGCGGGCGGAATCAGGCTTTGCCCGCGCGCTTCGCTGTACAGCCATTGCACCAGGAACCGCACGCCGAACAGCAACTGGCCGATCATCCCCAGGCCGATCCACAGGGTCTGGTTGCTGAGCGTCATGACGCCAGCTCCGAGGATTCGGATGCGGGTTCGGCCGCGGCGGCCTTCTTGCCGCGCCAGCGCATCTGCAGGTTGCGCAGGTAGATCAGGAGTCCGCTGGTCTGCGCCACGATGAATACCGGGTCTTTCTTGTAGCAGGCGTAGCACAGCAGCAGCAGGGCGCCGACGATGCTGGCGTACCAGAATGCCATCGGAATCACGCTGCGCCGCTTGTATTCGCTGTAGATCCATTGCAGCAGAAAACGGCCGGAAAACACCGTCTGGCCGATCAATCCCAGCACGAGCCAGGCGTTGTTAAGCATTCCCATTCAGGTCACTCGGAGGCTGCGGGGCGGCGGATGGGCGCCGCCAGGTCGACTGAAGAAGCGCGTGAACTATATGACAGGGACCCCCGGCGCGTCTCGAACGGTGAGCGAAAGACCCGCTGAAATGGCGCTGGACCGCGCATCCGGCTTGGCCTACCCTGCGCCGGCTGCCGGCTTTTCGTCCCCGTGTCCGTGTGAGGAACCCATGAAATTCCTGGTCATGATCTACAACGACGATTCCCTCCTGGACACCCTTCCGCCAGGCCAGTTCGACACCATGATGAACGGCTGCTTCAAGCACGCCGACGAACTGCGCGCCGAGGGCCATCTGCTCGACTCCATGCAACTGGAGCCGCCGGCGCAGACCAAGACGGTGCGCGTGCGCAACAGCCGCACCACCGTGGTCGACGGGCCTTATGCGGAAGCGCGCGAATACCTGGGCGGATTCAACCTGATCGAGGCCAAGGATATCGATGAGGCCGTGCGCATTGCGCAGAGCTTTCCGTGGGCGGCCACCGGCTGCATCGAGGTGCGGCCGGTGAAGGATATCGATGCGGAGAGACAGCGCGTAGGGGCGTGACCTGCTGCGCCGGGCTCGCTGTCATCGCATGCAAGCCCGGCCGTTCCCGATCAGCTCAACGGCTGCTCTGACTCATCCAGCGGCAGCACGTCATGGAAGACGTTGTAGTCGATGATGCTGACGCCGTCGCTGTCCCTGTGCACCAGGTCGACATAGCGGTGGTTCCAGCGCACTTCCTTGATGCTCCATTGGTGGCGCGCCATCATCGATTGCGAGGTGGTTTCGTCGATGCCCTCGATGGTGAGCAGCAATGCGGCCTCGCCGGCTTCGAGGCTTTCCAGCGGGACGTTGTAGAGCGGGCTGTTCTCGTCGATCACGTGCATGACGTTCCAGCTCAGCATGAAGATCGGGTGCTGGTTGCGCACCAGCGCCATGTCTTCGATGCGGCGCAGTTGAAAGCCCTCCGGCGAGGCATGCAGGCGCAGCAGGTGCAATTGGGCCGAGGCTTGCGCGATCAGGTTCTGCCGCATGTTGGCAGCGCGCAGCATCAGCGTCTGCTTGCCGTCGATCATGCGCACGATGGGATGCTTGCCGAACAGGATCTTGGCGCGCGGGCGCGAAAAGCGCGCGAAGATCAGGCCGGTGAACACGGCGATGTTGCCCATCCCCAAAATGATTTCCGCGGTGGCCACGACGTGCGTGTACACCGATTGCGGATGCATGTCGCCATAACCCACGGTGGCGAGCGTTTCCACGCTGAAAAAGAACGCGCCGGCCAGGCCTTTCGGAAACAGGTTGGCGATGCCGTTCGGGTCGACCTGGTAGATCATGGCGAACAGCGCGTTGAAGATCAGGAACACGCTGACCGCCAGGCCGAAGAAACCCGGCCAGCTCATGGTCAGTGCGCGGTGGTAGAAGTCGTCCCAGGCGTGTTCCTTCAAGCCTTGCGAGACGAAAGGCCGCCCACCGATCTGCACGACGCGTGCCCGCCGCCAGAAATTGCCGTTCATTAACCCATGACCCCTGCTGCCGATGCCATGCCCGATTGTAGCGCCCGCGCATGCAGCGGCGCGGCGAGCGCGGTAAGCTTGCCAGCCCCATTCGAGGACGGCCCATGCTCAAGCTCATCGGCTTCGACGGCGACGACACGCTCTGGCACAGCGAGGGTTATTACCGCGAGGCCAGCGCACGTTTCACCGGCATCATCGGGCGCTACGTGGACGTGGGCGACAGCCACGTGCAGGCCAGCATGCTGGCGACCGAGCGGCGCAATCTGAAGCTGTTCGGCTACGGCGCAAAAGGCATGACGCTGTCGATGGTGGAAACCGCCATCGCGATCACCGAAGGCCGCATTTCCGCCGCCGACATTCATGCGCTGGTGGAAGTCGGCAAGACGGTCCTGCAGCATCCGGTGGAATTGCTGCCCGGTGTGCGCGAGGCCGTCGCCGCCGTGGCTGAGCATCATGCCGTCGTGCTGATCACCAAGGGCGACCTGTTCCACCAGGAAAAGAAGGTGACGCAATCCGGCATGGCCGACCTGTTCCATCGCATCGAGATCGTGTCGGAAAAGGATGTGACCACCTATCGCCGCGTGCTCGGCGAGTTCTCGCTGGAGCCGGCGCAGTTCGCGATGGTGGGCAATTCGCTGCGCTCGGATATCGAGCCGGTGATCCGCCTGGGCGGCTGGGGCGTGCATATGCCTTATCACGTAACGTGGGAACACGAACTGGAAAACGGCCTCGGCGAAGCCGATGCGCCGCGCATGCTGACCGTGGACGCGCCCTCTGCCATTCCCGCGGCCATCGCGCAACTGGCCGAGCGCTCGGCGGGCTGACATGGACATGCTCACGCCCTGCACCATCCAGTGCCCCTATTGCGGCGAGCGCATCGAGATCCTGGTGGATCCGTCGGCGGGCGATCAGCACTACATCGAGGATTGCCAGGTGTGCTGCCGTCCGATCAGCGTGGCGGTGTGGATCGGGGCGGATGAGGATGTGCACGTGAGCGTGGCGGGGGAGGACGAGGTGTAGGTAGGGTGCAAAACCCAACGCTACGCTACGAATGTAAGGGTGCTTCTAAAAATGCACTCGAAGCGGCATCTGGATCATCGCGCCAAACGGTTCCCTCCCCTGCGAAGTACACCTGCCGCCGCAGGGGAGGGAGCCCGAGCAAACAGTCATTTCGGGTCAAGTGAGGCGAGCCGAATCCAGGATGCCAATGCCCAGGCGCTGCAATGTCGCCCGCGTCGCCGCATCGCTGTGCGGCGTCACCGGTCGCGTCAAATCCCAGATCACGTGGGCCGTGAAGCCTGCCTCCAGCGCATCCTGCACCGTCCACAACACACACACGTCGCGCGCCAGCCCAACGGCGTACACCTCGCTTACGCCGCGTTCCCGCAGCCACCCGGCCAGGCCGGTGCGGGGGCGCTCTCCATCCGGCCCGTGGTTCTCCTGGAACGCGCTATAGGAATCCACGGCTGGGTGGCTGCCCTTGCGCAGGATCAGGTCGGCCAGCGACCAGTCGATGCCCGGATGCAGGGCGGCTCCCGGCGTGTCCTGCACGCAATGGTCCGGCCACAGGGTTTGCGGATGGCCATACAGCGGGATGGTTTCGAACGCGCTTTTCCCGGCATGCGTGCTGGCGAAGGAGATATGCCCGCGCGGATGCCAGTCCTGGGTGACCACCACCTGCTTGAAAAGGCGCTGGCGCAGCAAACGGTCGAGGCCGGGAACGATGGCGTCGCCTTCGTGGCAGGCCAGTGCGCCGCCGGGCATGAAGTCCGGTTGCACGTCGACGACGATCAAGGCGGCGTGGGGATGCATGCGTGGGTCCGCTGAAAAGATCGCAAGATTCCACAGCGTAGCGGCGGCATAATGCAAGCGATCATTTCAGGAATGCGGAAAGGCCGATGCATTACGACCAATCGTGGATGGCTTATGGGCTGGCGGGCGGCCTGGAGGCGGGCGGCATCAGCGCCGCGGTGGCCTTGCTGGTTTACCTGGTCGTCTACACCATCGGCCGTAAGCAGGGCTGGAATCCGCTGCGGATGATCGCGATTGCCTTCCTGGTGTCCCTGCTGCTGACCGCCAGCGGCGACATGTGGGACCTGATCTATTTCAACTACGCCGCCATGAACTCGTTGCAATACCTGAAAGCGCGGCTGGCGCAGGTGCACGACCCGGACAACATCGGGCTGCGCGTGTTCTGGGAATTGCTGGGTGCGCTGGTGGGGGCGGGACTGGGCTGGCTGCTGCGCGGAGGCGATTGGCGGCGCGCGCTGCGCGGCGATTAGTTATTGACGGTGAACCTTGGATTTGATTCGAGACGAACTCCAGCGTTCTTAAGATCAATGGCACTAACTTAAGCGTGTATCTCGACGCTTGCAGTGATGCACCCCCTCCCCTGCGAAGTAGGGGAGGGTTGGGGTGGGGTGCGAGCGTAGCGAGCGGCAAGAGCCTGCCATTGGCACATTGCTTTTTGTTATTAGAAGCCATAGCGACATTCGGCTGCACGCTAAAGCACAAGCAACCCCACCCCAACCCTCCCCTACTGTCGCAGGGGAGGGGGCAAATCGTGGCGAGCCATGGAGCAATAACGCTTAAGTTAGCGCCATTGTTCTTAAGATCGCTCCTACTGCGCCCATGCTCCGAACGTAAGTAAGGATGTTTTCAATTGCCAGAAATCCTATCTCGTCATTCCGGCGAACGCCCACTGCTGTCCGGGGAAATTCGCTCATGCGAAGAGCCCCGGCTGAAGACGATCCAACGCTTCGCGCTCGCGCCGTCGTCGTCGGCCTATTTCTCGTTCGGTATCAAGCCGTTGAAATAGGCTGGC